>ENA-OWNT01000059-OWNT01000059.1-seawater-metagenome-genome-assembly--contig:-NODE-59-length-337891-cov-6.947095_pt1 | contig 337891 bp, 342 predicted proteins | sample MGYA00238136_ERZ651165 | MGnify/ENA primary metagenome ERZ651165 (study PRJEB26861, sample SAMN08777766) | seawater metagenome | isolation source: coastal seawater | place: USA: Florida | collected... | reverse complement strand
GCTCGGTTATGAGATTGATGGCGTTGTGATCAAAGTAGATGATGTTTCGCTACAAGAACAGCTTGGTTTTGTGGCGAGAGCACCGCGTTGGGCCATCGCGTATAAATTCCCTGCACAAGAAGAAATTACCACACTAAACGAGGTCGAGTTCCAAGTAGGGCGTACCGGTGCGATTACGCCAGTAGCAAAACTGGAGCCTGTCTTTGTGGGGGGCGTGACAGTGAGTAATGCGACCTTACATAACGCAGATGAGATTGCACGTTTGGGCGTGATGATTGGTGATTGCGTCATGATTCGACGTGCCGGTGACGTGATTCCACAGATTGTTTCGGTCGTGACGGAACGTCGCCCTGATGACGCACGTGAGATTATTTTCCCAACCCACTGCCCGGTTTGTAACTCAGAGGTTGAGCGAGTAGAAGGGGAAGCGGTTGCTCGTTGCTCAGGTGGCCTAGTGTGCCAAGCTCAACGCAAAGAAGCATTGAAGCACTTTGTATCCCGAAAAGCACTGGATGTGGATGGACTAGGTGACAAAGTCATTGAACAGCTTGTTGATCGAGAAATGGTAGAAACCCCAGCGGATCTATTTAAGCTCTCGGCAGGCGTACTCACCGTGCTTGACCGTATGGGACCAAAGTCAGCGCAGAATGTGGTAGATGCACTAAATAAATCAAAAGAGACTTCTCTTCCTCGTTTTCTATATTCTTTAGGAATTAGAGAAGTCGGTGAAGCGACTGCTGCGAATCTTGCCCAACACTTTAAAACTCTTGAGGCAGTAAAGAGCGCAACGCATGAACAATTGATCGAAGTTCAGGATATTGGTGCTATCGTTGCGAGTCATATCACAGCATTTTTCGCGCAAGAGAAAAACTTGAACGTGATTGATGAGTTGATCGATCAAGGGGTTTGTTGGGCTGAAATTGAAGACAAAGGTGACGATGTCCCACAGCCTCTAGCGGGCAAAACAGTGGTATTAACGGGCACTTTATCTCAATTATCTCGTAATGATGCGAAGGCTGCGTTACAGAACTTGGGCGCTAAAGTGACTGGCAGTGTTTCGAAGAAAACCGATATTCTGTTTGCTGGTGAGAATGCTGGCTCAAAGTTAGCGAAAGCACAAGAGTTAGGTATTGAAGTTCGAAGTGAACAAGATCTCATAGAAATGCTGTAAATAAATCTAATTTATTTCGCTGTCAGAGCCACCGTATAGGTGGCTTTTTTTTGTCCGAAAATAACTACCAATATAAAGCATTCTAAACCCATTATTACCGTCAGTGATCGTGTTCAAATAACCATAAAATAAGGTGTTTGCTATCAATTACTGCGAGGCATATCAATATAATCTCTTTGTTATCCTTGGTTTAAATTATTGTTTTTAATGGATTTCTGTTCAGTAAACAGAGCTTTGTTCTGTTTATTGTCGATCACGATCACTGAGTGGCGAAAACTTTGTAGCGGCTCATATTTTTTTAGATGAAAACTAAGTTCCTGTTGATGTTTTTTGTCGCGAAGTTAGTCTGAAGCCATGGATACACACGGTGTATGCAGAGAATAGAAAATCAAAAATTAGTTAATAATTCGAGATTTTCAAAAATAGGAAATCCTTTCTCCCTTCGGCGGCCAACTTAAGGTGAGAAAAAGAAAAAGACAGCTATATCCAATTTTTTAGGAGTTTTTCCATGGACAAAATGTTTAAACGTACCCTTGTGGGTGCTGCAATTGCGACAGTGGCAGCAGCAGGTTCTGCAAATGCGGCCGTACAACTAGCGGGCGAGAACTTTGAAATTTACGGTACAGCAGCGCTGTACAATATTACAAGTATGCCGGAGCCTAGCGGTGCAGAGACTACCAACAAGGTTGGCGTTGAATCGAAGATTGGCTTTAAAGGCAAACACGTATTTGAAGATTTTGGTCCAAACCTAATCTGGCAAATTGAGTCAGGTTGGGCTTCTCACGAAGATCATGCCAGTGGTGATGCGTGGAATGCGAACAAAGGTATTCTCGGTGGCCGTGATACGTTTATCGGTTTAGATTTCGATGATGTCGGTTCGATCAAAATTGGTCGTCAGCTAGTGGCAGCGTATAACTACGTGGATTGGCCACACAGTAACCCAGGTCTAGGTAACGTTTTCGATTGGAATAATGACCTTGGTCAAGGCTTCCAAGACCGTGCTGATAACGTCATCCGTTTTGATTCTGCAACATGGAACGGCTTTAACTTCCAAGCGTCTCTATCTGGTATGGAAGATTCAACGTCAGACGTTGTTACGTCTGTAGCGGCATCTTACTCTCAAGATATGTTCAGTGTTCACGCGGGCTTATATGACCGTAGTGAAGCTGCAGACAAATCGTTTAAAGAGCATTCTTATGGCATCTTTGGTGGTAGTTTATACCTAGATAAACTAACACTGACAGCGGCTTATAAAATGATGGAGCATGATGGTAAAGATCAAAATGCAGTGTCAGCAACGGCTCAGTATATGTTTACCGATAAGTTCCTGATGAAAGTCGGTTACGCAGCAACCGATGAAGTTGATGGTACAACGAATACGGATGACCAAGCACTAACAGCTCGTTTAGGTTACCTGTTGCCGAGCACTTATTTGTACCTAGATGTTCGTAACTACGACATGAATGGTTCAACTGAAGATAAGGATTCAACTAACCTTCTGCTTGGTGCTGAGTACTACTTCTAACCAAGCTTTAGCGATTTCACTGACTTTTCGCGAGTGCCGGGTAGGCACTCGCATTTTTATCTCTAGAGGACTAAATAATGAAATTATTGAGAAGTACGATTTTTGCAGCGGGTATGATGGCGTCATTTAGTTCTTTTGCAGCTGTTGACGTGGATTTTGATGTTGCGATTGAGCCTTTACTTATTAATGGAGAAGAAGTGAGTTCTTTCGCTACCCAAATGACCAAAGCGGAAGAACTCCCTTCTTCCCTAAATGACTATATCTCATTTTTGGAAGAACACCTAGGTGTTCCTATAAAGATTGTTTCCGTAGGTCCGGACAGACTTCAGACCATACTGCGTTGAACTAAACTGCAAGTCCCAAGGTATCCAACGGGCTTGTAATATGCTGTAGTGAGCTGTTGGTGACGTGTGCACTATGGCCCAGTAATTTCTGTATTATTCCAATATCTGTCCCAGCATCCAAAAGATGTGAGGCATAAGCATGCCTAAGGCTGTGCATGGTAATATGCTTTTTAATTTTTGCCGTGGAGCGGGCGGTTTTCAACTATTTTTCCCAGACTGGATTCAGATTATACCTTTCTATGGGCACCATAGAAGAAATGATTTTGGGAACAATAGCTCCGGTCATACTCTCGCCAATGGACCAATAACTTTTTGGTGGAGGCCCCATAATTTCTTTGCTCTATAAACTCCACTATTTTGGAAAGGATTCTAGGCACATTAAATCTTTCGATTGGAGTCTGTGCCGAAAATTCTTGAAGCTTGACCAGATGTGCGGCATAGGATTTAACGGTACTGGGACTGTAATGATTTAGTGCTAAAAAAACTGAAAACTTAGCAATTGTATCTTTATCTGCCATTTTGGTGGTTATATTAAATTTTTTAACCAACTTAAGCACAACCTTTTAAGGGTTTATAATTGACAGTCAGCCTATTTTAGTTGACGTATCTTTATACAACCGTTAGGCACAAGCTGAACAAACGAATGGGCAAAGAAAAACCAAGACTTGCAAGATTGACAGCAATCCTGACCCAATTACAATCAAAACGGATTGTAACTGCAAGGGACATTGCCAAAAAGCATAGCGTAAGCATCAGAACTGTTTATCGTGATATTCGTACTTTGGAACAATCGGGAATTCCGATAGTCACGGAAGAAGGTAAGGGCTATTCTTTGATGGATGGATACAAACTTCCTCCGGTATTATTTACAGAGGAAGAAGCCAATGCCCTAATAACAGCAGAGCAAATTGTTGGAAACAATCCTGACGAATCCTTGATACAATCGTTCGATGCGGCTCTCGAAAAAATAAGAGCAGTTCTAAGGTATTCCCAAAAAGAAAAGACTGAATTGCTTACGGAAAGACTACAAATAAGGAGTTACAGCAAATCTGAAAGAACAAGCCAGTATCTTATAAGACTCCAAAAGGCAATAACAGAATATCAACTTATTGAATTAAGGTATTTATCGGAAAAAGGTGAGCAAACCAACCGAAGGGTAGAACCTTTTGCCTTGATTCAAACCCAAGAAAACTGGTTGTTAATTGCGTTTTGCAGATTACGAAATCAGTTCAGGACATTTAGACTGGACAGAATAGAACATCTCTTTCTGACTACAATCAACTTTGAGCCCCATAAAATAACGCTTGAAGAGTACTTTGAGGAAAGAAAGAGGCATTGGGATTGCACCCCTGACATACCTTAGACACAAGGCAACTTTACCTTTGCATTGAATCATAAAATAATCAACGATGCAAACAGTAAAAATTGAACCTTTTAAGGTAATCGGAATTGCAATAAGAACTACAAATGAAAATGGACAATCAGCCCAAGACATAGGTCAACTTTGGGGAAAATTTATGTTAGAAGCAATTGCAGAAAAAATCCCGAACAAAATTGATGATAGCATATTTTCGGTTTATACCAACTACCAAGGAGACCATACCCAGCCTTATGACACAATATTAGGGTGTAAGGTAAGTTCATTGGAAGAAATTCCAGAAGGAATGGTGGGGCAATCCTTTAATGGTGGCACATATGGTAAATTTATTTCAAAAGGTGATTTGACCAAAGGAGTGGTATTTGGAACCTGGACAGAAATCTGGAACAAAAGCTTGAATAGAGTCTTCACCGCGGACTTTGAAATTTATGGCCCAAAATCACAAAATCCAACTGACGCAGAAGTTGAAATTTATGTAGGACTCAAAAATGGCAAAAATGATTAACCTAAATGTAACAACAAGTCCTGAGTTTAAAGACAAGCTTTTATCATATCCCGACTTTGTCCGGGGTAAGATGCAATTTCTACGGGAACTCGTCCTTGAAACAGCCATAGAGATACCTGAAATCACAAACTTGGAAGAGACCTTGAAATGGGGTGAACCAAGTTTTTTAACCAGAACTGGAAGTACCTTGAGAATGGATTGGAAGAAAAAGGCACCAGAACAATATCAGATGTATTTCAAATGTACAAGTAGATTGGTAAAGACCTTTAAATTGGTATTTGGAGATTTGTTCACTTACGAGAAGAATAGGGCAATAATATTTCAACTTGAGCAAGAAATTCCAGTATTAGAATTGAAAAAATGTATAAAAGCGACTTTAATATATCATAAAGTGAAAAATGATTTAACTTTAGGAATATGAATGCCAGTGGGTAACAATGAATATGAAACCATAGCCGCAATCACGGCGGGTTCAACTACCCGTCGACTGCACCCGGGGCAGGCTCAATCGAATCCACTCGGAATTGCTAATGCCAGCACTTAACCAAAAAACAGCAACTTAAAACCCATAACTGACGATTACACGAGACCGTTGGCAAAATGCCTTCGGCCGCTCGGCCAGCACCAATAAGGTACTTTTGACACATCTGTAACCTTGGTCACTCCCAAGACAATACCTTTTCCATAAATTTGATACAGTAATAAAACTACAAAACCTTAACACTAAAAAGAAAATATCATGTCAAACCTTAATCAAATTGGTCTCGATAAAAAAGCGTCAAACGCATTGTCCGAAAAACTGAATGAACTTCTGGCGAACTACCAGATTTTCTACATGAATGCCAGAGGATTCCACTGGAACATCAAAGGGGAAAAGTTTTTTGAACTGCATTTAAAATTTGAGGAACTTTACAACGATTCCCTCTTAAAAATTGATGAGATTGCCGAAAGAATCCTTACCCTAGGATTTACCCCGCTCCATACCTTTGCGGACTATTCTGGACTGTCCACCATCAAGACTGCCAAAAACGTATCGGATGGTAAAGAAGCGGTAAGCCAAATTTTAAGCGGATACGAGGTGCTTCTACCCTTGGAAAGGGAGCTTTTGGAAATGTCCGGCGACTCCAACGATGAGGGCACCAATGCCCTAATGAGTGATTACATCAGGGAGCAGGAAAAGCTGGTTTGGATGTATTCCGCCTACTTGAACGGGTAGCAAAAACAAGATAATCCTTTCTTCAAATCCCAAAGCTTTCTAAAGTCCATGTACAACTTGCTCTAAAAGTCATACTTTTGGACAAAATTCTGCGGATTTGAAAAGGATTTCTTTTTTCATTTTGGTCCTTTCCTTTTGTATGGCCACGGCCCAAGAGGAAGCACCACAGACCCAAGGTAGGCAAATCAACATTGTATATGGGGCCAACTTCACCAAGAATGAGGCCGAATATCCAGGAGCATCCATCTTTAGTAAGGACGATCAGCGCCAAGTACAGTTTGAACACCAAGGAGCCGATTTATGGTGCGATATCGCCATTTTTTATTCCAAAGAGAATAGACTGAGAGCAGTGGGCAATGTTCGGTTGCAGCAGGGCGATTCCATTGAAATGAACAGTGCACGACTGGACTGGAACGGTAATACCAGTTTGGCCAAGGCATGGGAAAATGTAGACCTTTCCGATGGAAAAATGACCTTGACCACGGACACCCTCTATTTTGATCGGGAAAAGCAGATTTCCTACTACAATTCAGGGGGAAAGGTAGTGGATTCGGTCAATGTGCTTACCAGTAAAATTGGCACCTACTTTACCGAGCTTAAAAAGGTCCAGTTCAAGAACAAGGTGCATATAGACAACCCTGAGTACATCATCGACTCTGAGCAATTGGACTATTACAGGATTTCCAAAAACGTATACATGTACGGCCCCTCCACCATAACAGGGGAAGATTACAAAATCTACTGTGAACGTGGTTTTTACGACACCAAGGTGGAGCAAGGGTACGGAATAAAAAACACCCGAATTGATTACGACAATAAAATCATAAAGGGGGACAGTCTCTATTTTGACAAGGCCACGGAGTATGCCTCAGCCACCAACAACATCAAAATCACGGACACGATCAACGATGGGGTCATAAAGGCGCACTATGCCGAAGTGTTCAAGGCCAAGGATTCTGTTTTTGCCACCAAAAGGGCGGTTTCCATCAGCTTGGTGCAAAACGATTCACTGTATATGCATGGGGACACCCTTATGGCCACGGGCAAAACCGATGAACGAATCGTGCGCGCCTTTCGCAATGCAAAATTTTACAAAACCGACCTGAGTGGAAAATGCGATTCCATCCACTTTAGCGAAAAAACAGGCATCACCCAATTGATTACCAATCCCATACTTTGGAACGTGGACAACCAAATTACAGGAGACAGTATCCATCTGATTTCGGACCTGGAAACGGAAAAATTGGATTCCCTCAAAGTGTTGGAAAATGCATTTATCATCTCTTTGGACACCATCAGTGGAACAGGCTACAACCAGGCCAAGGGCAAGGACCTTTTTGGAAAGTTTGTTGAAAATGAGCTCAAAATCATAGACCTCGTCAAAAACACCGAAGTCATTTATTACGTGTACAATGATGATGACGAACTGGTTGGTATAGACAAAACCATTTGCAGTAAAATACGCTTGCTCATGGCCAATAATGATATTGAGGACATCACCTTTTTTGTAAACCCGGATGGTGACATTTTTCCGGAAAAGGATCTACCTGTTGAAAGTAGAAAATTAAAAGGCTTTATCTGGCGTGGCGATGAACGCATCCGCTCCAAAGATGAAATTTTTGATGAAGATGATAACAACATCGAACTGGTAAAGATTCGGGGCATTGAAAATCCCATTGATATTGATGCCGAGGAAGAGGAGCGGAGCAAGAATGAAAACGACCCCGTCAACAACATCAATTCCAAAGCCACAAAACCTAAAAAGACACAGGTCCAAAAAGTGCAGACCCCCTAATGTCAAAAGAGGACTTTTTCACATATCAGGCGCAGACCTCCCCGCACCCCTTGGGCTTGGAGATTTCCCATGCCAAGGGCAGCTACATCTATGATATGAATGGCAACGCCCATTTGGATTTTGTGGCCGGTGTGTCCGCCTGTGGATTGGGCCACTGCCACCCCAAGGTGGTAAAGGCCATAAAAGAGCAAGTGGACCGCTACATGCATGTAATGGTCTATGGCGAATACGTTCAGCAACCTGCTGTGGAGTTCACCAAATTATTGGCTGCGCACCTTCCCAAGGATTTGGAGACCACTTATTTGGTCAACTCTGGAACTGAAGCCATGGAAGGCGCCCTAAAATTGGCCCGAAGATATACAGGACGTACCCAAATTATTGCGGCCCACAGGGCATATCATGGCAATACCATGGGAAGCTTGAGCATCATGGGCTTTGAGGAGCGTAAAAGCGCATTTAGACCCTTACTGCCCGATGTTCGGTTCATCAACTTCAATGCTGTTGAAGATTTGGAAAAGATCACGGACAAGACCGCTGCGGTGGTTTTAGAGACCATTCAGGGTGGTGCCGGCTTTATTCTCCCCCAAAATGGATATCTGCAAAAAGTCCGGGAGCGTTGCAACGAGGTCGGTGCCCTTTTGATCTTGGATGAAATACAACCAGGATTTGGACGTACCGGCAAGCTGTTTGCCTTTGAACATTTTAACTGTATCCCGGACATTTTGGTCATTGGAAAAGGAATGGCATCCGGATTGCCCGTTGGTGCCTTTGTGGCCTCCCACAAAATGATGGCCACCCTTCAAGACCATCCTAAACTGGGACACATTACCACTTTTGGCGGAAATCCCGTCATAGCCGCTGCCAGTTTGGCCACTTTACAGGAAATCACTGGATCACAGCTTATTGGGGACACCCTTGAAAAAGAAAAACTCTTCCGAAAGCTTTTGGTACATCCTTTGATTGAAGAAATACGGGGCAAAGGATTAATGCTCGCCTTGCTTTTGCAAAACAAGGAAATCGTTGATCATTTGATCCTGACCGCCGCCAAGGAAGGACTGATTCTTTTTTGGTTGCTCTTTGAGCCAAAAGCGGTTCGGATATCGCCCCCATTGACCATTTCAATGAAAGAAATTGAGAAAGGTTGCGACCAAATTCTCGACATTTTAAACCGCTATAAACCGGCCACTGTTAACTAATTTGTTGATAACATACCCCAAAGTTGGACCAATTCACCTGTGCAAACGGTTAATTTTAAGTCCATAGTCAAACCAAACAAGTTCCTATGGCGTTAGATTCTAACGAACATCCTGACAAATCCATTAGCAAATTCGAGTCCATGCTTCGGACAGATGATGTCTACTTTTTTGATGCAGAGGACTTTGAAGAGATTATTCACCACTACCTCAACAACGGTAAAATTTCCTTGGGCAAAAAGGCCATCCAGATTGGATTGGAACAACACCCAAATTCCCTTGAATTAAAGTTGTTACAGGTAGAAGTGCTTGCTTTTGAGGACAAATATGAGGCCGCTGAAAAGTTGTTGGACGAAATCCAGAACTTGGACGCCTACAATGAGGAAATCTACATACAGCGTGCCAACCTACAATCCAAGCAAGATAACCATCAAGAAGCCGTAAACCTGCTTCTGGAAGCCCTGCATCTCACGGACGACAGTTTTGATATCCATTCCCTATTGGGCATGGAATACCTGTTTATGGACGATTATGAGAAGGCCAAACGGAGCTTTATGAAATGTGTGGAGTATGATGACCGGGACTATTCATCGCTCTACAACGTGGTATATTGTTTTGAGTTTTTGGAAGATTTTGATGGGGCCATCCATTATTTGAACGATTATTTGGAGCGAAACCCCTACTGTGAGGTCGCTTGGCACCAATTGGGCAAAATGTACTATGCCATGGATATGTATCCGGAGGCGCTGACTGCCTTTGATTTTGCGGTCATCTCCGACGACTCCTTCATTGGGGCCTATTTTGAAAAAGGCAAGGTGCTCGAAAAACTGGGCCGCTACAATGAGGCCATTGAAAACTATGAGACCACCATCACCATAGAGGACCCAACCTCCCATGCTTTCCTGCGATTGGGTAAATGTCATGAAAAATTGGGCAATACGGATTTGGCCAAATATTACTATTACAATACCGTTCACGAAGACCCTTTATTGGACAAAGGATGGCTGGCCATTACCGATTTCCACTTTAATCTGAAGGATTATGAAAAGGCATTGTACTACATCAACAAGGCTATAAATATTGATGGCGAAAACACATTGTATTGGAAGAAGGCCGCAAAAATCTATTTCGCCATGGAAAATTATGACGAAGCTGATTTTGCGTACAAACAAACCGTAGATCTAGGGAACTATGAGTTGAGTACTTGGAGAAACTGGGCCGAGACCCTCAAAAGAATCGGGGATTTGGATTCTTCCATCCAAGTGGTCATCCAAGGGCTTGAGTTTTACCCTGAAAATCCTGAACTCACATACAAATTGGCCGGACTCTACCTGAAAAATGGGGAAATGGCAGAAGCCAAGAAAAAATTGGCGGAGGCCATTCACTTGGATATGGACAAACTACAGTTATTTGATGAGGAATTCCCTGAGTTCAGCGAAATTAAATGGGTAAAAGCCTTTGTATCCAAAATCAAGAAGACCTCTACCTAATCTAAAATCACATCCCAAATCCATGCAAGTACGACGATTAGCCGACTACATCATTATTACCCTTAAAGGAATGGCCATGGGTGCCGCGGATGCCGTACCCGGTGTCTCCGGAGGAACCATTGCCCTTGTTTCCGGCATCTATAAGGAGCTTGTAGAAACCATTGGCAATATCAACTATGGACTGTTGCAATTACTCTTCAAAGGAAAATTCCGTGACTTTTGGCAAAAGGCTAACGGCAATTTTATCTTGGCATTGGGCATTGGCATTCTGGTCAGCTATGTATCATTCATGAAACTGGCCAAATATCTCTTGGAATACCACCCCATATTGATTTGGTCCTTCTTTTTGGGACTCATTGCAGCCAGTATTTGGTATATGGCAAAACAAATTCCCAAATGGAGCTTGGCCACAATTATACTTATGGGTGTTGGGATTATTATTGGTTATCTGTTGACAACCCTTCCCAGTGCCCATACCAGCGACAACCTGATATACTTTTTTGTTTGTGCGGCAATTGCCATATGCGCCATGATACTTCCCGGTATTTCTGGTTCCTTTATCCTAATCTTACTTGGGGCGTACAGCACATTGAGCGCCGCCGTTTCGGATTTCGACATCAAGAGACTCCTAGTTTTTGTGGCTGGTGCCGTAATCGGGCTATTGAGCTTTTCCAAAGTACTGAAATGGCTATTGAATAAATACAACACACAAACCTTTGCGGTTTTAACAGGCCTGATCATTGGTTCCATAAATCAAATCTGGCCTTGGAAAAAAGTATTGGAAACCAAAACTTTTGGTGACAAGACCATTGTTGTGGACGATATCAATGTCTGGCCCTCCGCATTTGAAGGGGACAATCAGTTAATCCTAGCCATAATCCTAGCCATAATCGGTTTTTCGCTTATTTTTATCCTGGAAAGGGTAGCTTCCAAAAAATAGACAAATCGAATTGGGCAAATGCATCAACCGAGAACATTTCTGGATAATTTCTTTTTGGTCATCAAAGGACTCTGCATGGGAGCGGCCAATAAGGTGCCAGGGGTTTCAGGAGGCATTGTGGCCTTTGTGGGCGGGTTTTACGAGGAATTCATTTATTCACTCCAAAAACTCAATTCAAAAGCCGTAAAACTCCTTTTCAATGGTCGGTTCAAGAGTTTTTACCAATACACCAATGCCCAATTTTTAATGCTCCTCATTTTCGGGATGCTGGTGAGCTATTTCAGCGTTTCCCGAATCTTGGATTATTTCTTGGAACACAACGAACTCCTTGTATGGGCCACCTTTTTTGGGATGATATTGGGCTCCATTTATTACATCGCCAAAGATTATAATGCTTGGAACCAAAGGACCATTCCCGTAGGGATTGTAGGTCTGTTGATTGGAATTTCCATCAGTTTTTTAAGCCCGGCCACCGAGAACGACAACCTATTTTTTATCTTTTTCTGTGGAATCATCAGTGTTTCGGGAATGACCCTCCCGGGACTTTCTGGATCGTTTATATTGATTCTTTTAGGGAATTATGTCTTGCTATTGGTCGATTCGGTAAACGCACTCTATGATACCTTCTCCGACATCTTCGCTGGGGATTTTGGTTTTTTGAACAATGCGGAACGAATGCGGACCCTAAAAATACTGGGCATCTTCACCTTGGGTTCTGCAACCGGACTGGTCACTTTTTCCCATTTGCTCAGTTATGTGCTCAAACACTACAAGGCATCGACAACCGCAGCCATCTTGGGGTTCATTACCGGTTCTTTAGGGGTATTGTGGCCTTGGAAACGTACCATGTACAAAATGGACGCCGTAGGAAATCCATTATTGGACTCCAATGGCGACAAAATAATCCTCAATTACGAACGCTATCTTCCCAATTTGGGCCTTACCGAAACATGGTGGGCCATACTTTTTGTGATTTTGGGAATTTTGGTATTATTGCTCTTGGACTGGTATGGAAAAAACAGAAAAGAAAGAAAAAAGGTACGGACTACTCGGTAAGAACATTTCATACTCCTTTTCCCAAGGGTATTTTACCCAAAAATTCAAGGACTTGGGGTTGAACGACCACAGTTACGAAAACTTTGACCTTCAGGAAATCACCGAACTGGAGCGGGTCTTGTCCCAAAATCAGCTTAAGGGACTCAACGTTACCATCCCCTACAAAGAGGAGGTCATCCCCTATTTGGATGAAATGGACGCCCAAGCCGCAAAAATAGGCGCCGTAAACACCATTAAATTCACCAAGCTGGGCCTAAAAGGCTTCAATACCGATGCCCATGGTTTTAAAAAATCATTGGAACCCTTCCTAAAGCCCCACCATACCAAAGCCCTTATTCTGGGGACAGGGGGAGCCTCCAAAGCCGTGCGTTTTGTCTTGGATGAACTGGGCATCGCCAACACTTTCGTCTCAAGAACCAAAAAAGAAGGTCAACTCACCTATGAGGAATTGGATCAAAGCATCCTTGAAGAATGCACCCTGATCATTAACTGCACACCACTGGGCACCCACCCCAATGTGGAGAACAAACCCGACTTGCCGTATCAGTTCATTGGAAATGACCATTTACTGTACGATCTCATCTACAATCCCGAAAAAACTACCTTTTTGGCCCTTGGAGAGGCCAATGGGGCTGCCATCTGCAATGGGCTGAAGATGTTGCAATACCAAGCTGAAAAAGCGTGGGAAATTTGGAATACCCCCTAAAAAAAGCGAAAAACATACCGTTCAGGGCAATCAATACAACAAAAAAGTTGTGCAAAAGAAGAATCAATACTTTTGCTATTAGACAATTAAGTTGCTAACTTGGCTATAATTATCATCAATCCAACGGTAAAGAGACTACTAATGCAGGAAAATGAACATAAACTTCAGCAAGCTGAAGGTGGCGCAGAGAACATATCGGACACTACAAAAAAAACCTTGGAAGAAAGCCCCATTTCTGAACCAAAACCATCCGACAATGCCGTTCCTGAACAAATAGAGAACACAACCCCCAAAGACAACCCTGAGGAGACCGGAGATCCAGAAGTGGAAAAAGCAGCCACCCCAGAGGTCTCCAATACCACTGATGAAAGTACCCCCGAGCAAACCGAGGATACCAAGTCAGAAGATAATACCACGTCCGATTCCGAGGACTCCAATGAGGTCATTGATGAAATTGACGCCGACAATGCAGAGGATGCAGAGGATTCCGACAATGAAAAAAGGCATTTTATCCCCATGTTGGATTACCACTCCATGTCCATGGAAAACCTTGTAGGTGAACTGCAACGTTTGGTGCGGAATGAAAAAATACAGGCCATTGGCAAACACGTAAGTTCCATTAAATACGAGTTTGACCAAAAATTCCAGGAGTTTTTGGAACATAAAAAGGAAGAGTTCGTGTCCAAGGGAGGAAACGAAGTGGATTTTAAATACAACTCCGTGGCCAAAAGGCAATTCAATGAGGTGTATGCAGACTACCGCGAAAAACGGGACCACTATTACAAGCAATTGGAGCAAACCCTTAAGGACAACCTCCAAAAGCGCTTGGAAATCATTGAACAACTGAAAGGGCTCATTGATGTTGAAGAGGACATCAACACCACCTACAAAAACTTTAAAGACCTTCAGGAGAACTGGAAAAATGCCGGTCCGGTTCCTCGGACCAGTTATAACGATGTTTGGCGTACCTACCACCACCATATGGAAATTTTCTATGATTTCCTGCACTTGAACCGTGAGTTGCGCGATTTGGATTTTAAACACAATCTGGAAGAAAAACTCAAATTGGTGGAGCGTGCCGAAGGATTGGTCAATGAACCCGACCTGACCAAGGCTTTTAGGGAACTGCAGACCCTGCACAAAATCTGGAAAGAAGATATAGGCCCTGTGGCCAAGGAACAGCGTGAAGAAGTCTGGGAACGTTTCAGCAACGCCACCAAGGCCATGCACCAGCGAAGGCAAGAGCATTTCCAAGAACTGGAGAAGGTCTATGAAAAGAACCTTGAAAAAAAACAGGAGATTATTGGTAAAATTGCCAATATTGCCGAAAATGTAACCGAAAACCATAGAGCCCTCCAACAACAAATCAAAGAGGTAGAGGCTCTCAGGGACTCCTTTTTCAAAGCCGGAAAAGTTCCCCAAAGGGTCAATGAGGAAACTTGGAACGCCTTTAAGGAAACTGTACGCAAGTTCAACAGGAACAAAAACGCATTTTATAAAAACCAGAAAAAGGAACAACACCAAAATCTGGAAAAGAAAAGAGCTTTATTGGAACTGGCCACATCCTTGAAAGACAGCGATGACTGGAGTGCGGTAACCCCAGAAATGAAGCGTATCCAGAGCGAGTGGAAAAAAATCGGCCACGTGCCCAGAAAGTATTCCGACAAAATCTGGAACGAGTTCAAAAATGCCTGCAACCATTATTTTAACCGATTGCATGCCGAAAAGAACGAGAGCCATAAAGAGGAGTACGAAAACCTTGATAAGAAAATGGCCTGCTTGGACCGCCTTCGGGCTTTTCAATTGAGTGGGGACCGGGAAAAGGATTTGGAGACCCTCAAAAAATTTCTGGCCGAGTGGAAGGAGTATGGGCGTATCCCCTACAACAAAAAACACATTAACGGCAAGTTCAACAAGATTACGGATGCCCTTTTCAACAAATTGGGAATAGGAAAACAGCAGACCGAACTGCTCAAGTATGGCAATAAGGTACAAGAGCTTGCACAAACCGAGGATAACCGGGCCATTGGCAATGAACGGGTCTTTATCCGACGGAAAATCGACGAGAGCAAGTCAGAGATACGACAATTGGAGAACAATCTTCAGTTTTTCTCAGGAGATTCAGAAGACAATCCGTTGGTGAAGCAGGTAGTCGATAACCTGAACAAGCAGAAAGAAGCCCTCCAAACCTGGAAGGAAAAACTTAAAAAGCTGAACATCCTTGAAAACAAATTGAACAGGGAAGCGGAAGAAGAGGAAAATTCATCCGAAGAGGAATAGGCAAATATAAATCACTTACTAAAAGCCATATCTATTACTTAGTGTACAAACCTTAAAAATTTGTACAATGGGAAGAAACACTCATAAATATTTACCTAATGCACAAAGACTGATTTCGCATAAGCGGATTCTCCCACTGTAGGGAGGAGCATTGGTTGTGAATTAATCCAAATTACAGCATTCCCATCACCTCCAGCTACATAGATATCATTATTGTATATACATATTGATTGAGCATTAGAGATAAAATTAGGGTCAGAAGCATCGGGAAGTTCTGTCATTAGACCATTCTTCCAAATCACCGCTTTTTTGTCATATCTCCCTACGATATAAACGTCATTATTACCATCCACGAATACAGAAGAGGCCCTACTATACAGTTCTTCATTCTCAACCAAAACCGTGGAAGTTACATTGCCCCCATCCTTATCCGCTATCCAAGCATTGGCCACAAAATTATTAATCGCCCCTACCGCATAAACAATCCCATCTTTTACACGGATAGACGAAACAGTATGGTTAGTACTTATATCGTAAGGAAAACTTTCCAAAAGATGGCGTTCCCCATTTTTCCAATACACGGCCTCTTCTTTACCATCTACCCTCTCATCTCCGCCAACATAAAAATCATCTCCATCCACAAAGACAGAACGTGCCAACCCAAGGTTTACTTCATCGATAAGGACTTCTTCTCCATTATTCCATATTTTGGGAAAGTAAGAATTCTCATTTGGGTCCCATTCGCCACCTGCAGCATATACATTTCCATTGGCCACGGCCACAGAAACTGCAACGGCCTCCAATGAGCCATCTGTAAGTTCCATGAATACTTCCCCATTTTTCCATATTGTAGCTATGGCTTCCAAATTGTTTTTCATGACATAACCCGCAGCATATACATCAGTCCCTTCCACAGATACAGCGTAAGCGCTCGATTTATATTCTGATAATTGCTCTTCAACCCCATTCTTCCATTGGGTGGCTATATTAGTATCCCCTATATTAACATGACCCGCAACGTAAATACCATATATTTTTAACAATGCTTCGCTCACAGTACTTTCCTCACCTATGCTGACGGTAATGGTTCCTACTTCTGCTCCCGAAGGTACAACCGCAACAATGTCCCCATCATCATTAAGGATTACATCATCTGCCATAACAGAGCCACCAAATACAACACCCACTTGATTAATGTCGTCACCAAAACTGGTACCACTGATCGTTATCTGGTCACCTTCCATAGCCTCCACAGGATAAAAATCCAAAATTGAAGGTAGTACATTGAAATTAAAAGCCATACTGGCTTCATCATTAACCGTAACGACCACTCCCCCATCCGTAGTCCCTTGTGGAACAACTACCACTATATTGCCATTTTCATCCAATGAAACACTTGTAGCCACAATACCATTGAAAGATACCGCAATTCCATCCATATCACTTCCAAGATTCTCTCCATAGATTGTTACTTCCGACCCAACCGCTGCACCTGATGGAGAAATGTTTGTTATGATTGGTGATTTATTTTCTTCCTCCGGAATATCAGGCTGAGCATTATCATCATTTCCACATGAAGATATTGTCAATCCAATAAGCATGAAAATCAATTTTAAATGAAAAGCCCTTTTCATGATTTTGGCATAATATGGTTATTCATCATTAAAATATTAAATGACCCATAGTTTTTGAGTAAGTGATTGATGGATGCTCCATTTGAGTTGATAGATACCCCATTTGAATTGATAAATGCATATTTTAAAGAGGAATTATTAGATTTGTGGGGAAACTTTATTCTTTATACGTATTCAGTCTCCCTCAAGGATTCTGGCAAAGTCTTGTAAGAATTTCAACATTCCCCCTACTAAGCCCATTCACTGGGATTAAACCCGTTTATACCAAGATATGGATGCATTGAACCAAAGCATTGAAGCCCATTATCTCAAGGAAAACCTTTATGGGGATATTTTAAACCGACTGAAAGAGAAAGGCGTAGACCTAAATCACGTTCAACGCAGCGACATTGCCGGGGTGGACGAGTTCCATGTACGTGGGGCCGCAGTCTCCAAGGAATTGGCATCTACCATTCCCTTAAAAGGTATGAAAGTGTTGGATATGGGCAGCGGTCTTGGAGGGCCCTGCAGGATGCTTGCGGACGAATATGATTGCCATGCCACTGGGATTGATTTGAGTACGGAGTTTGTGAATACAGCCAATTCCCTATCCAAATTGGTAGGGCTTTCCAAAAAAACCCATTTTGTACAGGGTAGCGCCACCGAGCTTCCATTTGAAGACAGCTCCTTTGATGTGGTCTGGACCCAACATGTACAAATGAACATTCCGGACAAACAGAAATTCTACAGTGAGGCGTACAGGGTATTACGCCCCGGTGGACACTTTTTATATTACGATATTTTCAGAAAAAACGATGACCTTGTCACGTACCCCATGCCCTGGGCGGCCCATGAAGGATTAAGCTTTCTCTTCAAAAGTGAAGAAATGGCGAAAATAATGGCAGAACTGGGCTTTACTTTGAAATCAAAAACAGACCAAACCGAAGCCGGAGTGGAATTTTTCACCTCCCTGTTGACCCGAATCAAGGCATACGGACCTCCAACTCTGGGATTGAACGTTCTGATGGGGGAATCCACCAAACCAAAGCTCACCAACCTTTTGGAACACTTTCAAAAAGGTGTATTGCTACTGGAAAGTGGGGTTTACCAAAAATGACCCTTATTTAGCCACGTTCACCGAACGGGTCTCACGAATCACAGTCACCTTTACCTGACCCGGATAGGTCATGTCGGTCTGTATCTTTTGTGAAATTTCAAAGGAAAGTTCGGCCGCCTTGTCATCGTTCACCTTTTCGCTTTCCACGATTACACGAAGCTCCCTACCGGCTTGAATGGCATAGGCCTTTTGTACCCCATTGAATCCAAAGGCAATGTCCTCCAAGTCCTTCAAACGTTGAATATAGGAGTCCAAAACTTGTCTACGTGCTCCCGGACGGGCACCACTAATGGCATCACAAACCTGGACAATGGGGGATATCAAAGTGGTCATTTCAATTTCATCGTGGTGGGCTCCAATAGCATTGCACACTTCTTTCTTTTCACCATACTTCTGGGCCCATTGCATTCCCAAAATAGCGTGTGGTGTTTCCACTTCTACTTCGGCCAACGGCACTTTTCCAATATCGTGCAGTAGTCCGGCACGCTTGGCAATTTTTGGGTTAAGTCCCAATTCGGCGGCCATTACCCCGCAAAGTTTGGCCACTTCCCTGGAGTGTTGCAATAGGTTCTGACCATAAGAGGAACGATATTTCATACGTCCAACTGCCTTGATCAGTTCAGGATGCAGGCCATGGATACCTAAATCTATGACGGTACGCTTTCCTATTTCGGCAATCTCTTCATTGATTTGCTTCTCGGTCTTTTTAACGACTTCTTCAATACGTGCCGGGTGGATTCGTCCATCGGTCACCAAACGGTGCAAGGACAGACGGGCAACCTCTCTCCGTACCGAATCGAAACAGGAAAGAATGATGGCCTCTGGAGTATCGTCCACTATGATTTCCACTCCTGTGGCCGCTTCCAAAGCCCTAATATTTCTACCCTCACGTCCAATGATACGTCCTTTGACGTCATCAGACTCCAAATTGAAGACGGACACACAGTTCTCCACAGCCTCCTCGGTACCTATCCGTTGGATAGTATTGATCACAATTTTCTTGGCCTCTTGTTGGGCGGTGAGCTTGGCCTCTTCCAAAGTACTTTGCAGATAGGCCATGGCATCCGACTTTGCGGTTTCCTTCAAGGATTCCAACAATTGGCTTTTGGCATCCTCAGCGGAAAGTCCGGAAATGACCTCCAATTGTTGCACTTGGCTTTTGTGCAATTTTTCAACTTCGGATTGTTTCTTCTCAAGGATTTCACTTTTGTAGTCAACCTCCTTGATCTGCTGCTCCAATCGTTCGTTCAATTTTTTGTTCTTGGCGAGTTCACTGCTCACCTGCGACTCTTTGTCCCTGGTCCTTTTTTCTGCCTCACCTATCTTTTTATCCTTATTGATGATGACCTTCTCATGCTCGGCCTTTAGTTCCAAGAACTTTTCCTTGGCTTGGAATATCTTATCCTTTTTAATGCTCTCTCCTTCCTTCTTTGCCTCTTTTATGATATCCGATGCCTCTCTTTTGGCATTGGAAATCATCTTGGTAGCCTTTCCCTTTTCCATCATCTTGGCTATGGCAAATCCTATTGCCAGCCCTACAACAGCCGCCGCAACAATTATTATGATATTATCCATTTCGATTATGTTTGGTTATAAAAAAAAAGCCCACATTGGTCGAAGTTTTGTACAAACTCCAAATTACAGGTTTAGGGCTAACAAGCTGCTCAAGGATCCCTATACAGGTAGGGCCTGCTTTTACAACCTAAACTCACCCTTTTGAATTATAATAGTGTTGAGTTTGTCAAAAAAATGATACCAACGTGGGCAGTAACAATATTTATTTTAAAGAACTTATTCCCCTAGTTTGGAATATACCAAATCGTTCAGGGCCTTGAGCCGTTCCATGGCGGCTTTTGTTCCTTCGGACTGGTCTATTCCGCCTTGCTCTATTTTTGAAGCGAACTGTAAGGCACACATGGCCAAAACGTCCTGCTTGTCCCGAACCGCATAGTTTTGCTCGAACTTTTTGACCAAACTTTCTATGTTCTTGGCCGCTTTTCGCAATCCTTCCTCCTGTTTGGGGTCTATCGTCAACGGATATACCCTATCAGCAATGGAAAGCTTTATTTTGAGCTTTTCTTCCATCTTATCGGCACTATCAATCCGCTAACTTGGCAATGCAAACATCCAATTCACGGATCAACGTATTTATTTTGAGCTTAGCTTCTGTTTTGCTAGTATTACTACCCAGCATCGTGTTTGCCATTTTTAAGGAATTGTACTTTTCTTCCCATTCCAAAACGGCTTCCTGTATGCGTTTGTTTTCTTCCTTTTCCAGGTTCAATTCTTCTTTCAACTTGGCATTGGCCTGATGCAACAATTCCATTTTGTGCAACAGTTTGCTCACTTTGTTTTCCAAAGAATCAACAATCTCAACAAGTTCGCCCATATATGCAAACATCAATGCGTATTACACAAAGTTAACCAACCTTGGGTAACTTCGCAATACTTTTTGGATTTATTCTTAATGCGCTACTTTAAGTCCATGGCCCCATCTTTGGCACTTTTTACAAATCAAAACATTGGTTATTTTCGTATTTAATTATAAAACATCGTATGCGTCTCAATTTTTTTGGAGTCTTCTTTTTGCTTTCCCTGACCCTTGTTGCACAAGAAAAATATCCTACGGACACTTTTCAGTCCCCATTGGAAATCCCAATAGTGTTAGCTGGCACTTTTGGAGAGTTACGGTCCAACCACTTTCATTCCGGCATAGACATAAAAACCCAGCAACGGGAAGGTCTGCCTGTTCTTGCTGTTGCGGATGGCACCGTGACCCGGATAAAAGTTTCGCATTGGGGGTACGGGAAAGCCCTTTATATAGCACATCCCAGCGGACACACCTCAGTTTATGGCCATCTCAAAAAGTTTGGCCCCGAAATAGAAGAGTACGTCAAAAAAATCCAATATGACAAACAGTCTTATGAAGTTGAAATTTTCCCGGAATATGGCGAGTTAAAGGTTTCCAAGGGCAATATTGTGGCCTTTTCCGGGAATACAGGGGGATCCTCCGGACCACACCTCCATTTTGAAATACGAAGCAGTGTTTCTGAAAAACCCACAAACCCCCTACTCTACGGCTATGAAGTAAGGGATGCCACCGACCCTTCATTGGTGGGGCTTTTTGCCTACCCCCTATCCAACGACGCTTTAGTGAACCAAAGTACCCAAAAAATACAGCTGAATTTTACCAGACAAGCCGATGGTTCTTTTTTGGCCGATAAGGTCACTGCCCATGGCACCATTGGTTTTGGGATCAACAGTTTTGACCGCCAAGACATGGCCGCCAACCAAAATGGCGTTTATGCCGTTAAACAAACCGTAAACGGCCAGGTCTATCTGGAGTATGATTTTGAATCTTTTTCCTTTGGGGAGACGCGCTACATCAACACCTTGATAGACTATGCCCATTTTGGGAAATATCGGCAGCGCATCCAAAAATGTTTCAAGGAACCCTACAATCATTTAAGCATTTACAAAACCCTATACAATAATGGAAAAATAGATATTGAAGAAGGGATGTCCTATACTGTGGAATTGCTGATTTCCGACATAGAGGGCAACGAAACCAAGCTCGTCATCCCGGTTGAGGGAAAGAAAGAGGCCATCAAAATCAAAAAAGATGATACGACCACCAAAGATTTTATCATGGCGGACAAACCCAACAACTTTGACCTTGGGGCCGCCAAGGTGTACTTTCCCGCAAATACCTTTTATGAGGATTTCTACATGAACCTGCAAAAAGGCAAGGACACCATCACCATACACAACAATAGTGTACCAGCACACCGAAACTTTACGATCAGCTTTGACCCCTCGCAATACCCGTTGGAGGAAAGAAGACAATTGTTCATAGCCCGTTTGGACGACCATATGAGACCCTCCTATTCCAAAACCTATAAACGGGACGGTTCCTTTACCACCAGAACGCGGGCTTTGGGAATGTACACTTTGGTAAAGGACAGTGTTGCCCCAACGATATCCCCAAAAAACTTCAAGGAGCAACAATGGTTGAGCAATTACAGCTACCTGAGCTTGAAAATCTCGGATGACCTCAGTGGTATAGACTCCTATTCTGCCACCATCAATGGCAAATGGATCTTAATGGAGTATGAGCCAAAGACCAATACCATTACCTACAATTTCGACGACAAGATCTTGAACGACACACAATGTGAACTCAAAGTAACCGTTACGGATAATGTAGGCAACTCCAGTACTTATACGGGTACATTTTTTAGAAAGTAACACATTGATCCACCTCAAGTCCATAACCGTATTTTTAGTGATGCTTTGGACGGTTACACTCCAAGGACAAACAGCCACGGTTTTCGGTACTGTATTGGATGAAAATCACTCCCCCATACTCAATGCGAACATTGTTTCGGGAAATAACGGGACAAGCTCGGATAGCTATGGACATTACACACTTTCATTGGATGCCAGCGTGCCCCAAACCTTGATTTTCTCCCATGTAGGTTATAAAAATGTGGTGTTGGAAAACCTGACCCTCGCTCCCAACGAGACCTTTGAACTCAATCCCGTGATGAAAACCGATGTTGTCCAAATAGCCGGGGTGGAAGTCTCCGCCTTGGGTGAAAGAACATTGGAAGGCATCACCATAGTACCTCCAGAGTTGATACGTAACATACCAGGGGCCAATGCCGGGGTGGAAAATATCTTAAAGCTGCTCCCCGGGGTTTCTTTCAACAATGAGCTCAGTACGCAATACAACGTGAGAGGTGGCAATTTTGATGAAAATCTGGTCTATGTGAACAATATTGAGGTATACCGCCCTTTTTTGATACGTTCGGCCCAACAGGAGGGTTTGAGCTTTGTGAATAGCTATATGGTCTCCAACCTGGAGTTTTCACCCGGGGGGTTTCAAGCCAAATACGGCGATAAACTATCCTCAGCCCTGAACATCACCTATAGGACACCAACCTCTTTTGGACTTCGGATACATGGCAGTTTTTTGGGAGGCAGCGCCACTTTGGAAACGGCATCCAAGAACAAAAAACTGACAAGTTTGACGGGTGCTCGATACAGAAACAATAGTCTATTGGTGAACAGCCAACAAACGCAAGGGAATTTTAACCCCCATTTTTTCGATATCCAAAACTATCTCACTTATCGGTTTTCCAATACGTTCCATTTAAGTTTTTTGGGCACCTTATCCATCAATGATTACCAAAATGAGCCTTCAACCCGACAAACCAATTTTGGAACCTTGAATGAACCCAGAGCCTTATCCATTTTCTACCAAGGAAAGGAGAACAGCACTTACAAAAATGCACTTGGAGCCCTTAAGGCGGAATACTTCTTGGACAACGATGTAAAACTGGAGTTCACCTCGTCGCTCTACCATACCCAAGAAGAAGAATTTTCGGATATCATTGCATCCTACGAACTGGGAGAGGTGGATACGGGTCTTGGGAATGGGGAACTGGGCGAAGCAGTCAATCCAAGAGGCATTGGCTCCCAATTCAACCGGGCACGCAACCAACTGGACGCCCTAATTTTCACTCTTTCCCACAAGGGCAAGTCCACCAAAAATGGAAATTCTTTGGAATGGGGAGTGAAATTCACCCATGAAGATGTGCGTGACCAACTTAGGGAAGCTGAATTTATCGATTCAGCTGGTTTTATCATACGCTCCTCCGAACCCCCGATCATCAACAACCAGCCCGAAGAACCCTTCACAGTCGATATCTTACCTTACGAAAGTGCACGTGCCACCAATTTTGTAAAGACAGACCGATTTTCTGCCTATTTGCAATATACCCACCAAATGGAATGGAACCGTCACCAACTATATTTTAACTTAGGGGCAAGGGCCCAGCATTGGAGCTTGAGCGGGGAGGGCATCAACAACAATTCCCAAGTTATTTTCAGTCCCAGAGGTCAGGTTTCCATCAAACCAAATTGGAACAAAGAGATCCTGTTCCGATTTGCAATGGGCAGTTATCAACAACCACCCTTCTACAGGGAGCTCAGGGATATCACAGGACAGGTGAATCCCGAGGTTAAAGCGCAGAAGTCCATCCACTATGTACTGGGAAGCGAATACCACATACAGCTTTGGGATAGACCCTTCACCTTGATCGGGGAAGCCTATTACAAGGACTTGAAAAATGTAAATCCATACACTGTGGAGGATGTTCGGGTGCGCTATGCTGCCCAAAACAACGCAACGGCATTTGCCCAAGGTCTAGATCTAAGACTTACAGGGGCTTTTGTTCCGGGGACCCAATCATGGGTAAGCGTGGGATACCTACAGACCAAGGAAAATATTGAACATCGCGGATATATTTCCAGACCTACGGACCAACGTCTAAAGTTTGCCATGCTTTTCCAGGATTACATGCCCAGTATACCCAATCTTAGACTCTCCCTGAACCTTGTCTACAACACGGGAGTGCCCGGAGGTTCCCCCAACAACGCGGACCCTTACATTTTTCAGAATAGATTAAGAGATTATAGAAGGGCCGATATGGGAATTTCCTATATTTTTGCAGACGAAAAAAACAAACATCCTAAAGGACATTGGCTCCACAAGTTCAAGGAGTTCAGCGTTGGTTTTGAAATTTTCAATGTGTTCAACAACCAAAATTCCATAACCAATACTTGGGTGAGGGACGTAGATTCCCACAGGCAATTTGCCGTACCCAATTACCTGACAAGCCGGGTCCTCAATCTCAAATTTGAGATGCGATTTTAAATGCAACTGATGAAAAAAATCCTTCCTCTTATCGTGTTTTTCACCGTTTCCTTGGCAATGGCCCAGAAGAACATCTATGAGAACATAAAGTTTGACGAACTCACCGAAGACCATCGTGTGCTGGCCATCATCCCCTTTATTGCCCATTTGGAGCTCAAGGAAGCTGTGGATCGTGATGAACTAAAAACATTGGCCCAGAGGGAAGGGTATGCGGTACAGAATGCCTTGGAAACCTATTTTTCGAAACGGAAAAAACGGAAAAAGTTCAATGTAGACTTTCAAAATGTGGCCAATACCAATGCCATTCTTGCCCAAAACGGCATCGACTACAACAATCTTGACATTCATACCACCCAAGAGCTGTGCAACATTCTTAAAGTAGATGGAATCATCAGCGGCAACCTCAACCTTAATATTCTGTTATCCGAAGGTGTGCCCACTAATTTCAGTCTCTTGGACTACTTCAGTGGAGATGCCAATTATGGCAGGATCGGGGTGAAGATAAGCGATGGTGAAACCGGAAAGTTGTTGTGGAAATACGAAAACGAAATCACCAAAAAAACAGGCAAGAACACCACGGAACTCATTGATAAGATGATGAAGACCGCTTCGCGAAAATTCCCTTACGACAAGGAAAAGAAGCGCAAAAGCAAAGGATGATCAACTCTCGGCGAACTCTCTGAGCACGTCTATGGTATAATCCAACTCTTCCTTGGTGTTATATTTAGAGAAGGAAAAGCGCAGAGAAGGCTTTTCCAGTTCCGCATCAGAAAGAATTTCTGTAAGTACATGCGAGCCCAAATTGCTCCCGGACTGACAGGCACTTCCTTTGGAACAGGCAATCCCCTTCATATCCAAATGGAACAACAACATTAACCCCTTCTGTTTGTCAAAGGGCAAACGTACATTCACCAAGGTATAGGTACTTTTTTCCATATCCCCGGAAAGCCCGTTGAAAATGGCATCGGGAATTTCTTGCCGTGTCTTTTCTATAAAATATTGTTTCAGCTCTTTGACCAATTGGGTTTCTTCTTCCAAATTTTCATAGGCTTTTACAAAAGCCTCTTCCAAGCCTACAATATTATGAAAAGGTTCGGTCCCCGCCCTATGCCCACGTTCTTGGGAACCGCCAAAAATCATTGGTTTCAATCCCGAGTTTTTTCGGATAAAGGCAAACCCTATCCCCTTTGGGCCATGAAATTTATGGGCGGCAGCGGTCATAAAGTCAATGGAAACGGTTTGCACATCCCAAGGATAATGGCCAATGGATTGTACGGTATCGGAATGAAAAAGCGCGCCATGCTCTTTACATAGGGCACCAATGGCCTCTATATCAATAATATTTCCTATCTCGTTGTTGACATGCATTAAACTGACCAACTTTTTGGATTCATCCTGTTTCAAAAGACGTTCCAGATGGTCCATTTTAGGATTGCCCACCTCATCCAAGTCCACATACGCCACGGTAATACCATACTCTTTTTCCAATTCTTCCGCGGTGTGGAGCACTGCATGATGTTCTATTTTGGAAGTGATGATGGTTTTGACGCCCAAATCCCTTACGGCACACCGCAAAATCATATTGTCGGCTTCCGTTCCTCCCGATGTAAATATAATCTCCGAGGGTTGGGCGTTCAAGGTTTTGGCAATGGTCTTACGAGCCTTTTCCACAGCGGTCTTGGCCGATCTACCGTAACTATGGGTAGAGGACGGATTGCCGTAAAATTGGGCAAGTGCTTCTTGCATCCGTGCAATTACCTCATCCCTTACCTGTGTTGTGGCAGCGTTGTCCAGGTATACTTTTTGCATAGTCCAGTTGTCAAGTTAAGTGGGTCAAAAATAGGGGAAATAAAGTTAATTTCTTTTAAAGTAAATCTTAGGTTTGGGGTATTATATTGGAATTGCTTTAAATTTGGCGCATGAGAAAACTTTTCTTTTTAGGTGTTTGTCTTACCATGCTTTGGTCTTGTAGCGATGGTGATCTGCAAATCGAGACTATTGATTTTGATGAAGGCTCCATCCAGTTCTGCTCGGGCCAAGAGGATATTGAAACCACATTGTTCTTTAAAATTAATACCAGTGAGGCACTGATCTTGGATCTTCAGTCCAACCTTATAAAAAATGAACCTTCCCAAAGTCCCATCACCAGCAGCATAGGCAGTCAATCTAGCTTGACCTACCGTTTTTTTTCCGGGGAGGTGGCCAGTTCCTATTTCTGTAGTGAAATCCCTCCGGCCTCACCTACGGTCATTGAAGAAATCAATGCAACCGATGGGGTGGTCCAAATCATAAGTACTTTGGATACGGTGACCCGATCCACCAAAACCTACAACCACGTCTTTACCATCACCGAGGTTGTATTGACCAATGGGGCCAATGAAAGTATCATAGATCAAACCGGGATAGATTTCGGAGATTACGAGACCACTGTGGAGAGTAGTGTTGGGCTTATATTTACCAACTTTGAAGATGTTTCCATCAACTCCTGCGGGGTTTCCAATGACCAAATTGTATTATCAAAGATTCTTAAAGACGAGTTCCTCTCTTTGACCATGCCTGTTGCATTATTGGAAAATGCTGAAACAGGGGACACTCCCAGGGAAATGGACTTATCCGAAACCATAGTGTTCAGGAACGGTATTTCGGGTTCCATTTTGTCTTCGGAAACCGTTTGCTCCGGAATTGATGCATCAGAACTTAAAAATGAATTTTCCACTACGGAAGGCAAGATATCGGTAACCACCACCGCATCCGAACCTGATGAAAATAGCATAGTGACTTACACACATACCATTTCATTGACTGATTTTGTGCTTCAGGATATGAACGGTTCCAGTGCAGGTACATTTGAGGAGGCCTATGTTTTTGGTACGTTTACCACTACCTCTGAATAGCCTAACCATTTTGAAAAATATAGACCTCAGTGGCACCGAGTCCATATTTTTGGTAGTCGGCATCATAACACTTGATGTTATCGTACTTGTTGAAAAGGTAGTACAGTTCTTCTTTTAAAATGCCCTCGCCCACCCCGTGGATAAAAACCACTTTCTGTATCCGCTTGGAAATGGCAAAATCCAACTGTCTTTTGGCTGTTTCCAATTGTAAGTTGAGCATATCAAACTTTTCAAGGCCCTTGGTCGATTTTACCAATTGATGAATGTGTAGATCCACTTCCATTTTTGGCGCATTTCGTTGTTTGGGCTTTGTCGTTGGTGCCGTTTTTCTTTTGGGCAGTTCTTTTTCCTTTTTCACTTGCGACACCTCAAAATTGGAAACCCTGATATCCCCAGATATTTTCACCAACTCCGTAATGGGAAACTGCATGGGAAAACCTTCGGGGGTAACAATGGTTGCCGTATTGTCCGAAATAGCTTCCACCTTTCCGGAAATGGCCTCGTCCAAGACCTCTACCCTATCTCCAATCGTAATACCCTCTCTATGACCCATCTTAAAAAAATGCCAAAAAAGTTAATCCCATAAGCAAAAATAATAGTATTTTTCTTGACCTTTATAGCGGTCATGAACCTATCATTAACCATTCAAGCACTTCGTTTAAACGATTATATGTTGCCTTGCCTCAACAAGGAGTTGCTCGGATTGGATTGTCCAGGTTGTGGCCTACAACGCTCCGTTTTACTATTATTTAATGGAGAACTTTGGGCTGCTTTTAAAATGTATCCCGCTTTGTTCACGTTACTACCATTATTTGTGGTATTGATCGGTGGCGAAGTATTTAATATGAAGTATAGTAACCGTTTGGTCATTGGGCTCAGTATTGCAAGTGTTGGCCTGATATTGATCAATTACACCATAAAACTGATATTGTAAAACTTTAAATCATGGAACAAAAAAAATTACCCAACGTTACCTTGGCCTTGGTTTTGGCCATTTTATCCTTGCTGTGCTGCTGCTTTGGAGGAGCACCCGGACTAATTTTGGCGGCCATTGCTTTCTTCTTGGTCAAGAAAGATGAAAAGTCCTATGCCGAGAATCCAGAGGAATACTCCAACTATAGCACCTTAAAAACGGTCAAGATCCTTGCCATCATAGGAATGGTACTAGGTCTACTTTATCTCATCTACACCTTCTGGTCAATCAACCAAATGGGCGGCTGGGATGGCTATATGGAACGGGTAAATCAAATGATGGAACAATACCAATAAATAATTAATCTTAACAATGGAGAATAACCAAAACATGCCGGCTAAACCAAACAATTATATGGTTTTGGCCATCTTAAGTACTATTTTCTGCTGCATTGCAACGGGAATTGCCAGTATCATTTATGCATCCAAAGTAAATGAATGCTACGCCAGAGGTGAATACGAAGAAGCGGAAAAAGCTTCAAAGAATGCAAAGATGTGGGCCTTTATCGGAATCGGGGTTTCCGCCCTGGTTTGGATCATCTACATCGCCTTTTTTGGATTTGCCTTTTTAGGAGCCCTGTCCAATGCGGGTAGCTACTAAAAAAACATTATTAGTAGGTTTGGGAGTATTGTCCATCGGGGCAATACTCCTTTACTTTTCATTCAATCCGGAAAATGGGCTACTATTTCCCAAATGTCCCATACATGAATACTTGGGGATATATTGTTCCGGCTGCGGAAGCCAAAGGGCCATTCATGACCTGTTGCATTTGCGTATCGGGGATGCCGTGAGCCACAATATTCTGATATTGCCCGCACTGTTTGTGCTCGCACAACACTTTCTTGTAAAATTCGGGATTCTTAACGGGAAAAGTCTATTGAATTATCGATATGCCCCTTTGGTATTGTTGGCCATTGTATTGCTTTATATGGTGCTCCGAAACTTAAAAGCTGAACCTTTTGCATATTTGGCCCCTTAGTTGGCCACTTCGCTGATAAACTTAAGTCGGTACAGTCGAAGTTCCTCATCCTCATAATCGCCATCAAATTCCTCAACGGCCTGTGAAATGGAATCCGTATCGGCCTCCAAAAAGTACTCATGGATTTCTTCCTGTTGGTCTTCATCCAAAATTTCATCGATCCAATAGCCTAGGTTCAATTTTGTGCCACTAAAGACAATCTGCTCCATTTCCTTTATGAGCTCTGGCAGTTCCAACCCCTTGGCAGAGGCAATATCATCCAAAGGCAATTTGCGATCCACACTTTGGATCACATATAATTTCAAGGCCGAATTGGCCCCTGTGCTCTTTACCACAAGGTCGTCCGGACGCATAATGTCATTTTCCTCCACATACTTGGCGACCAATGCCACAAAAGGTTTTCCATATTTTTTGGCCTTGCCTTCCCCTACACCCTGGATATTGAGCATCTCCTCCATGGTAATGGGGTATTTTAGGGACATATCCTCCAAGGAAGGGTCCTGAAACACCACAAAGGGAGGGACACCTATTTTTTGGGCCTCTTTTCTTCGGAGGTCCTTCAACAATTTCAAAAGGTTATCATCTGCACTGCCTCCTGCAGATTTTCCGGCTGTGACCACCGCTTCATTACCCGTCTCGCTATACTCGTGGTCCTTGGTCATCATAAAGGATTCCGGGCTTTTTAGGAATTCCTGACCGGCTTGGGTCAGATGCAAAATACCGTAGCGCTCTATCTCCTTTTTCAGTAAACCGGCCACCAGTACTTGTCGCACCAAGGCCATCCAATACATTTTGTCCTTGTTGGAACCGATTCCAAAAAAGGGCTTTTCATCGGTCTTATGTGAGGATATCATGGCATTCACCTTACCCACCAACACCTTTACGATTTCCTTGGTCTTGAACTTTTCATTGGTATCCTTGACCACACGCAGAAGCTTCACCACCTCATCCATGGCCTCCTCTTTGGGCTTGGGGTTTCTGGCATTGTCATCCATATCCGCCCCTTCCCCATCTTTCTCATCAAACTCTTCCCCAAAATAATGTAGGATGAATTTCCTCCGCGAAATGGAAGTTTCGGCATAGGCCACGATTTCCTGCAAGAGGGCATTGCCTATTTCTTGTTCGGCCACGGGCTTGCCGGACATGAACTTTTCCAGTTTCTCCACATCCTTGTAGGCATAGAAGGCCAAACAATGTCCTTCACCGCCATCCCTACCGGCCCTACCGGTTTCTTGATAATAGCTTTCTATACTCTTTGGAATATCATGATGGATGACAAAACGCACATCCGGCTTGTCTATCCCCATCCCAAAAGCGATAGTGGCCACTACCACATCCACTTCCTCCATCAGGAACATATCCTGATATTTGGAACGTGTCTTGGCATCAAAACCAGCATGATAGGGCACCGCGCTGATTCCATTGACCTGAAGCACTTGGGCCAATTCCTCCACGCGTTTTCTGCTCAAGCAATAAATGATTCCGGATTTTCCCTGGTTCTGCTTTACATATCGGATAATATCCGCATCCACATTTTGGGTCTTTGGGCGGACCTCATAGAACAGATTGGGCCTATTGAACGACGCCTTGAACACTTTGGCATCCGTCATCCCCAAATTTTTGATAATGTCTTCCTGCACCTTTGGCGTGGCCGTGGCCGTAAGTCCAATAATGGGAATATCATCACCCAATCGATTGATGATTCCTTTCAGGTTTCGGTATTCGGGCCTGAAATCGTGCCCCCATTCCGAAATACAGTGGGCTTCATCCACCGCAACAAAGGAAATGGTAACGCTTCTTAAAAATTCTATGTTCTCTTCTTTGGTCAAGGATTCCGGCGCTACGTACAGTAGTTTGGTAAGGCCATTGACCATATCTTCCTTCACTTGTTTCACTTCGGTCTTGGTCAAGGACGAGTTGAGCACATGTGCAATACCCTGTTCTTCTGATATTCCCCGAATGGCATCCACTTGGTTCTTCATCAAGGCGATCAAGGGCGATATGACGATGGCCGCCCCCTCTTTCATAATGGCCGGAAGTTGATAACACAACGATTTACCCCCACCTGTTGGCATGATCACAAAAGTGTCATTCCCCTCAAGCACATTCTGTATTACATTTTCCTGAAGTCCCTTGAACTTTGAAAAACCAAAAATCTTTTTTAGTGAGGTATGCAACTCAGTATTCGTAAGACTCATTTCAGCATTTTCGATTTTAATCCCATGCCTTGAAAAGGGAAAATGGGTTTTAAATTTTCAACGTCATTTAAAAGTAGGAAGTATTCTATCTTCCATAAATGGACATAAAAGATAGTTTGATTAGCTTTGTAAACTTAAATATAAGACATTCTTTTAGGAATACAATCAGTTAATCCGTTAATTACCTTGAGCGACATCCAGTCTATTTTATCCATCGCAAAGCGAACCCTTGAAACGGAGAGCAAGGCCATAGCCAATCTCATTGGTCTGCTCGATGAAGAATTCGCCCATGCCGTACAGTTTATCATGGAATCCAAAGGCCGGGTTGTGGTCTCCGGAGTGGGCAAAAGTGCCATTGTAGCCTCCAAAATTGTGGCTACCCTTAACTCTACCGGTACCCCAGCTATTTTTATGCATGCCGCAGACGCCATTCATGGCGATTTGGGAACCATCCAAGAGAACGATATTGTCATTTGTCTATCCAAAAGTGGGAACACCCCAGAAATAAAGGCACTGCTCCCCCTGATTAAAATTGGGAAGAACAAATTGATCGGAATTACTGGGAACATGGAATCCGTATTGGCCAAACAGGCCGATTTTGTCCTGAACACCTTTGTGGAAAAAGAGGCCTGTCCCAATAACCTAGCACCCACCACCAGTACCTCGGCCCAAATGGCCATGGGAGATGCCTTGGCCATTTGCCTATTGGAACTTCGGGGTTTTTCCAGTGCCGATTTTGCCAAATACCACCCTGGCGGCGCATTGGGCAAAAAGTTATATTTGCGGGTCGCCGATATTGTGGTAAACAACCAAAAACCACAAGTCGACGTCAACTCAAATGTAAAAGAGGTGATCGTTGAGATTTCGGAAAAGATGTTGGGTGTTACCGCAGTCATTGAAAATGATAAAGTGGTTGGGGTGGTCACCGATGGGGACATCCGTAGGATGCTCAGCAAACACGACAACATCAATGGGCTCACGGCCAAGGACATCATGACATCCAATCCAAAAACGGTAGATGTTGACACCCTGGCGGTAAACGCTTTGAAACTACTTCAAGAAAAAGGGATTTCCCAACTATTGGCCTTTGACAACGGGGCCTACGCTGGGGTAGTCCATATCCATAACCTTATAAACGAGGGAATCCTATAATGGCAAAAACAGCAAAGAAGAATCCAGATGAAATGTCCTTTTTGGACCATTTGGAAGAATTGAGATGGCACTTGTTGCGTTCAACTATGGCAGTAGTGATCATTGCCTGTCTGGCGTTTATTTTCAAAGGATTTATTTTTGATACCATTTTGTTCGGTCCCAAAAACATGGACTTCCCAACTTATAAATTCTTTTGCCGAATTGCCACCTATTTTGGCATTGATTCTGAGTTTTGTGGGGATGAGATGCCCTTTACCATTCAAAGTAGGTTGATGGCCGGACAGTTCTCAGCCCACATCTGGACCTCCATCTGGGCGGGTATCATCCTTGGTTTTCCCTACATTTTGTACGAATTGTGGAAATTCATCAGCCCAGGACTTTATGAAAATGAACGCAAATACTCCCGTGGTTTTATCCTAACGGCATCTTCCCTGTTCTTTTTAGGGGTACTTTTCGGGTATTACGTGGTAGCTCCCCTATCCATTAACTTTTTGGGTTCCTATCAAGTCAGTAAAGAGGTACTCAATGAAATAGACCTCGCCTCCTACGTGGGCGCTGTTCGGTCCTCGGTGATTGCCTGTGGAATCATGTTCGAATTGCCTATTATCATTTACTTTTTGACCAAAGTAGGATTGGTGACCCCCGAAATCCTGAAAAAGTATCGGAAAATAGCCTTGGTGATCGTTTTGATCCTTTCTGCGATTATTACGCCGCCCGATGTAACCAGCCAAATTGTGGTGGCCGTACCAGTACTTATTTTGTACCAGATCAGTATCCGGATTTCCAAGATGGTCGTAAAGAGGGAAGCCAAAAAAGAAAAAGAGAGAAAGAATGCCAAATAGTGTAGATGAGTTCAATGCCTATCGTTCCAAAATGAACGAAAAATTGCTTGCCGAGAACAACAAACTCATCAAGCGTATCTTTAATTTGGACACCAATGCCTATATGCCCGGTGCTTTGGATGTAAAGACCAAAGAACTGCTGGGACTGGTCGCTTCCGCCGTTCTCCGTTGCGATGACTGCGTGAAGTATCATTTGGAGCACTCCAAAAAGGCAGGGGCCAGCAAGGAAGAAGTCATGGAAACCTTGGGTATTGCCACTTTGGTGGGCGGTACCATCGTGGTTCCCCATTTGCGCAGGGCCTATGAGTTTTGGGAAGCTTTGGAGGAGCATGATGCTTAAAAAAAAACCAAAAGACCACCCCACAGAAACAGAATATGTTTAGTTTTGGCACACATCTATGAAGCTACGCGCAGATAATATCATGAAGGCCTATCGTGGCCGAAAGGTCGTAAAAGGCATTTCACTCGAAGTAAACCAAGGTGAAATCGTAGGACTTCTAGGGCCCAATGGAGCAGGTAAGACCACCTCGTTCTACATGATCGTAGGCCTCATAAAACCCAATGGGGGCCAGATTTTCCTTGACAATATGGACATCACCGCCTTTCCCATGTACAAAAGGGCACAGAACGGTATTGGGTATTTGGCACAGGAAGCTTCTGTGTTTCGAAAGCTGAGCATTGAAAAAAACATCCTTAGTGTGTTGCAGCTCACCAAACTGAGCAAAAAGGAGCAGCACATGAAAATGGAGTCGCTCATTGATGAATTTGGTCTGGGGCATATCCGAAAAAACCGGGGCGACCTTTTGTCTGGAGGGGAACGTCGACGTACCGAAATTGCCCGTGCCTTGGCTACCGACCCAAAGTTCATCTTGTTGGATGAGCCTTTTGCCGGAGTGGATCCCGTGGCCGTGGAAGACATCCAACGTATCGTAGCCCAATTGAAGAACAAAAACATTGGTATTTTGATTACGGACCACAATGTCCAGGAAACCTTGGCCATTACCGAACGGTCTTACCTGATGTTCGAAGGGGGAATCTTAAAAGCTGGGATTCCCGAGGAACTGGCCGTGGACGAGATGGTCCGAAAGGTATACTTGGGTCAAAACTTTGAGCTTCGTAAAAAGAAATTGGACTTTTAGTCCTTTTCCTTCCACTTTTTTACTTTTACCTCTATAGAGGGAGACAACTCCTTCAAATGCGTTATAAAACCCATCCGGTCCTTGGGAGAAATAATGATGCTGTTGAATCGGTCGTAGCGTATTTCCAACCGTTTCAAGGATGCTGCCGGAGCTGAAATGGGATTATAGGTTTCCTCAATTCCGGTAACCGATGCAATGGGAATCACTTTTTTGAACCAGAAAAAGGATTTGACAACCAACCTCTCCGAATTCACCTCGTAACTAATGGAATAAAAAACGGCAACAACGAAAAGTAAAATTACGATTGGAATACCCAATTTCATCCAATCCCCATCTTTGATAACGGGGACTATGCCCGCACCAGAAATCAATAGAACAGGAATAAGCAGTTCCAGCCCTACTTTGGAAGGGTACACTTTACTATCGGAATTTCGTTGTTCAGCTTTGGCCATTTTTTTGGAAGTTCAGAACCGAAGCAATCAAGTAAAAAGCAATGATCAAAGGAATTGCCAGAAACTTTAACGTCAACAGCATGATCAGGCTACCTATCAAAAATAAATATCGAACCGCATTGTCCTTAAAACTCCAATTATCAAATTTCAAGGCAAAAAGTTCGATTCTGGAATTCAGCAAATACGCACTGACCAAGGTCAAGCCTATCAAAAACCATTGGTTTAGGATAATTCCGCTGAGCACCTCATTGGTGTGGTATAACAAAATAAGGGGCAAGGAAAGGATCAAAAGGGCATTGGCCGGTGTGGGTAGCCCTCGAAAAGATGATACTTGGTTCTCGTCCACATTAAAATTTGCCAACCGGTATGCCGAAGCTAAAGTAATTACAAATCCCAAAAAGGGTAGCAGGGTCATTTCATCGTCATGTCCAAAAAAACCGAGGTTCCATCCGCCACGTTCCGCCATATTGAGCAACTGGAACATAACAATTCCCGGCACCAATCCGCTTGTGATCATATCCGCTAGGGAATCCAGCTGTACCCCTATTTCACTTTGCACTTTCAACAAACGCGCTGCCAATCCATCAAAAAAATCAAAAAATATCCCAATAAAAACAAACAGGGCTGCCCATTCCAAATGGTTGAGCACCGCAAAAACCGTTGCCACACAACCGCTGAATACATTGAGGAGCGTTAGAAAATTGGGAATGTACGATTTCATAAACTTCAATTTCCGTAAAAATAAGGCAAAAAGATTTTGATGTTCGGCTGAGCCGTATTTATTCTGATATTTGCCCAGACAAATCAAACCATGAAGGCAAGAACCCTCTTTTTCATCATATTACTTCTACTAGGGGTGCGAGCCTTGGCCCAGGCTCCCCAACTCTCGGAAAAGTCACAGATAAGTCTCCTTACCTGCGCCGCTGGCGATGAACTCTACTACGCCTTTGGACATAGTTCGTTCCGGGTCCAGGACTCCGTATTGGGGATAGATGTGGTCTACAACTATGGTACTTTTGATTTCAACCGACCCAATTTCTATCTGAACTTCGTCAAGGGAAAATTGATTTACTCCCTTTCCAGACGTAGTTTTGATGATTTTCTTTTTGAATATGAAATGGAGAAAAGATGGGTCAAAGAACAAATTTTGGACCTCACCCTTGAGCAAAGAAATCAACTGCTCGCTTTTTTCGAGAACAATTACCTGCCCCAAAACCGGGACTATCTTTACGACCCGCTACTGAACAATTGCTCCAGTATTACCGGGGACATCCTAAAAGACCAATTTGGGGATGCCGTTGTCTTTGATGGTTCTTATTTGGATCAACAATACACCTTCCGCCAATTGGTCCGGCAATTTATGGATGTCAATTCTTGGTCCATGTTCGGCATTGATCTGGCCTTTGGTTCCGTGGTAGACCGAAAGGCCACCGTACAGGAACATATGTTCTTGCCCTACTATGCCATGGAACAGATACGGCATACCTCCTTAAATGGAAAACCATTGTTGAAAAGGGAGCGATCTGTCTTGGATTATGCAGAGCATGTACAACAAAGCTTTTTTCCGCTGACCCCATTATTTTGGTTTGTTTCGTTATTGGCATTCACGGCCCTTATCACTTATTTTGACCATAAACACCAAACGCGGAGCCGTTGGCTGGATTTCACCCTATTCTTTATCACCGGATTGGTGGGCACCTTTTTATTGGTGTTGTGGCTGGCTACCGACCATACGTCGACACCCAAAAACTTCAATGTGCTGTGGGCGTTTCCACTAAATGCAATTGTAGCCTTTGTTTTTGCCTTTCAGGACAAACTGCCTGCATGGTCGCCCAAGTATCTATGGACAGTATTGGCCCTCATAGGGCTTACGTTGCTACTCTGGATATTCAAGGTTCAGATTTTTTCACCTGTCCTGATTCCCTTATTTTTGACCCTGGCCATCCGATATGGGTATCTCATTCGGTATTCCAAACCTTAGGACCAAACCGCATCCATGAATTTACTAACGGTAGAGAACATATCTAAATCGTATGGGGAGCTGGTCTTGTTCTCCGATATTTCCTTCGGAATAAACAAGGACCAAAAAATAGCCCTCATTGCCAAAAATGGGACTGGAAAGACTTCCATCCTCAACATCATGTCTGGGAAGGATGCCACCGAAACGGGACAGATAACCATGCGCAAGGGGATTAAAATGGCCTTTTTGGAACAAGAGCCTGATCTAGACCCCAACCTTACCATTGAAGAGACCATTCTGGCCACGGACAATGAAACGTTGAGGGTCATTTCCAACTATGAGAAAGCGGTGGAAAACCCTGAGGACACCGAACGCTACCAAAAAGCTTTTGAGGCCATGGAACGGCTCAACGCTTGGGATTTTGAGACCCAATACAAGCAAATTCTCTTTCAACTCCAATTGACCCAGCTCGATGCCAAGGTAAAAACACTATCGGGTGGACAACGAAAACGTTTGGCCCTGGCCAATGCCTTGCTCAACAAACCAGATCTGCTCATTCTGGATGAACCCACCAACCATTTGGATCTTGAAATGATCGAATGGCTCGAAACCTATTTTGCCAAGGAGAACATCACCCTCTTCATGGTGACCCACGACCGGTATTTCCTAGATCGGGTCTGCAATGAAATACTTGAACTGGACAACAATCAATTGTACAGCTACAAAGGAAATTACACCTATTTCCTTAAGGAAAAGGAATCCCGTATGGAACGGGAGGAAGTGGAACAGCACAAGTCCAAACAACTGTACAAAAAAGAGTTGGACTGGATGAGAAGGCAACCCAAGGCCCGCACCACCAAGTCCAAATCCCGGATTGATGATTTTAGTGAAATCAAAAAACGGGCTCACCAACGTCGCAAGGAACATGAGGTACAACTGGAACTGAACATGGAACGCTTGGGCAGTAAAATCCTGGAACTGCACAATGTGTCCAAAGCGTATGGGGAAAAAACGCTCCTATCCAAATTTGATTACACCTTCACCAAAGGGGAACGCGTGGGCATTATTGGCCAGAACGGCACGGGCAAGTCCACATTTTTGAATATCATCACCCAACAAGAACAGGTCGATGGCGGGAAAGTAGTAGTAGGCGACACCTTAAAATTTGGTTACTACACCCAAAAAGGCATTCCGGAGAAAGAAGGACAAAAGGTCATTGATGTCATTCGGGAATTTGGGGACTATATCCCCCTAAAAAAGGGCAAGCAGATTTCCGCCCAACAGTTGTTGGAACGTTTCCTTTTTGATAGAAAAAAGCAGTACGATTTTGTTGAAAAACTCAGTGGTGGGGAGCGAAAACGCCTGTACTTATGTACAGTGCTCATACAGAACCCAAATTTTCTGATTCTTGATGAGCCCACCAACGATTTGGACATTGTTACCCTGAACGTGTTGGAAAGTTTCCTTTTGGATTTTCCGGGCTGCTTGATCGTGGTATCGCACGACCGCTATTTTATGGACAAGATCGTGGACCACTTGTTTGTTTTCAAAGGAAATGGGGTAATCGAAGACTTTCCGGGCAACTATACCGATTACAGGGTGTACGAGAGCAGCAAGATTGCCGAGGAACGGGAAAACAAGGGCAACGCTTCGGAAAAATCGGAAAAAACCCATTGGAAGGAAAAGGACAACAGCGGTAAGCTGTCCTACATGGAACAAAAAGAATACAAACAATTGGAAAAGGACATTCAAAAACTGGAAGAACAAAAACAGGTATTACAGAACAAGTTCACCAATCCCGATTTAAGCGGTGACGAAATCAACCAGCTCTCCATTGAGCTCAAAGAAGTGTCGGATACCATTGAGGAAAAAACGGAGCGTTGGTTCGAACTTTCCGCTATTTTAGAAGGGTAAATATGTGGTTCAGACTTTTTTCTTTCCTAAAATTCCTATCCAAATCCAAAAACGAACATGGGGTCCACTCCCCTTTCGTGTTCAGCTATGTAACCCAATGCCTGTACAGCAAACAAAAATTCGACCAAGATAAAACCGCTGATGTATTGTTGAAAAGCATCGGTTATTTCAATATCAAAACCCTATACATCAACGAAAATCCAGACTTTGAAGAATTGGTCAAGGCGCAATACCCAGATATCCGCCCCAGCGAGAATACGGTAGACCTATTGTTCACGAAGCATTTGGACGCTTATGGTCTTGACAGACTCCTTTCCAGCGGAAAGTTGCACAACGATAGTATGGTCTTGATAGACTCCATTCATGAAGACCCGGAAAGCGAACAGGAATGGAAAGACCTCATTGAATCGCCAAATATCTCCGTAAGTATGGACCTATTCCATTGTGGCGTCCTATTTGTTCGAAAAGAACAGGTCAAGGAACATTTCACCATTCGGATATAAAGAAGTAATTTTAGGTATGGAAAATGCAGCAACAGATAACACCATTTGGTACGTTCTGGCCGTGTTGGGACTCGTTTATTTGATTATCATATTCCGAAACAAAAGGGGCACCAAACGCAGAAGGTCCCGCAAGTTTATGGAAGGTAAACGACAACATGAGCGAGACAATTAGCAATTAGCAATTAGCAATTAGCAATTAGCAATTAGCAAAAATACATTTTAGCCATCCATACAACTGTTCATTGTTTATTGAACATTGATAATTGTAAAAATGAAAATTTACACCAAAACAGGCGATAAAGGCACCACGGCATTGTTCACTGGGACTCGCGTACCCAAGCACCATATCCGCATAGAGAGCTACGGCACCATTGACGAGCTCAACGCATTCTTGGGACTGCTCCGCGATCAGGAAATGGATTCCCATTCCAAAAAAACAATTACCCTTATCCAAGAAAAACTGTTTACGGTAGGGTCTATTCTTGCCACCGAGCCCAAAAAGGACAGTCGACTCAAAATTCCACGCATCAATGCCGATGATATTGCATTGTTGGAAAGGGAAATGGACACCATGAACGAAAATCTTCCGCAGATGACACATTTTATCTTGCCGGGAGGACACCCAACCGTGTCATACTGTCATATTGCCAGAACGGTTTGCCGAAGGGCGGAACGCATGATTTCATATTTGAATGAAAACGAACCCCTTCCCGAAACCCTACTTTCCTACATCAACCGCCTTTCCGATTATTTGTTTGTCTTGGCACGAAAGTTGTCAAAAGATGTAAAAGCCGATGAAGTCAAGTGGATCCCGGAGAAATTGGACCAATAAATTCGTTTTTTTAACGTTAGAGTTTTGCCAACTCCAAAATAATTTTTAAATAATGTTGTTTTTACTTGACAAATTGGGTTTAAAAATTATTTTTGCAAAAAATTTAAAATCAAACCGTTACTATGTACTGGACATTAGAACTAGCCTCATATTTAAGTGATGCGCCTTGGCCAGCCACCAAAGACGAACTGATAGATTACGCAATCCGTACCGGAGCACCGTTGGAGGTTGTTGAAAACCTTCAATCCATGGAAGAAGAGGGCGGCGAGATATATGAGTCCATCGAGGAAATCTGGCCCGATTATCCTACGGAAGAGGACTACCTCTGGAACGAGGATGAGTATTGACCTCTGAATACACAAAGCACGTTAAAAAGTCTCATTTGAGGCTTTTTTTTATGTAATTTTGGCAGCCTAGCAAAAGATTTCCAGCATAATCCCATCAATGGAACAGCTTTTGCCACTCAAACAAAAAAACAATTCATGAGTTTTATCAATTCCGTATTGAAGGTTTTTGTGGGTGATAAATCAGAGAAAGATGTCAAGTCCCTACAACCTTTGGTCAAAGAAATAAGATCCTTTGAGCAACAACTGGAAGGACTGTCCCACGACGAACTTAGACAAAAGACCGCTGCCTTTAAAGCCCAAATTGCAGAAGACTGTAAAGAGGTGAATGAAAAAATTTCTGCTTTACAGGACGAGGTCCAAAACTCCACCGACATTGATCGCAACGAGGAAATCTATGCTGAAATAGACAAACTCAACGAAGAAGCCTATAAAATTTCGGAAAAGACACTGAGCACTATCCTTCCAGAGGCTTTTGCCGTGGTGAAGGAAACTGCCAAACGCTTTGCCAATAACGAAACGCTTACGGTAACCGCTTCGGAGTTTGACCGTGTTCTTTCCGGTGATAAAGACTATGTAACCCTGGAAGGTGACAGCGCCATTTGGAAGAACTCATGGGATGCTGCCGGCAAGGAAGTCACTTGGGACATGATACATTATGATGTACAGTTGATCGGAGGTATTGCACTGCACGAAGGAAAAATTGCCGAAATGCAGACCGGGGAAGGAAAAACCCTCGTGGCCACCCTCCCACTCTACCTAAACGCCTTGGCCGGTAAAGGTGCGCACTTGGTCACCGTTAACGATTACTTGGCCAAAAGGGACAGCGCTTGGATGGCGCCCATTTTTGAATTCCATGGCCTATCCGTGGATTGTATAGACAAGCACCAGCCCAATTCCGATGGAAGACGGGCCGCCTACAATGCCGATATCACCTACGGTACCAATAACGAGTTTGGTTTTGACTACCTACGCGACAATATGGCGCATACTCCGGGAGATTTGGTACAACGTCCCCACCATTATGCCATTGTGGATGAGGTGGATTCCGTATTGATCGATGATGCCCGGACCCCTTTGATCATTTCAGGTCCCGTACCCGAAGGTGACCGCCATGAATTCAACGAATTAAAACCAAAGGTTTCGGACATTGTCCAGAAACAACGCCAATATCTGACAGGTGTTTTGGCTGAAGCCAAGAAACTTATCGCCGCTGGCGATACCAAGGAAGGTGGGTTCCTTTTGCTACGGGTACACCGTGGACTTCCCAAAAACAAAGCCCTCATCAAGTTTTTGAGCGAGGAAGGCGTGAAACAATTGTTGCAGAAGACCGAAAACTTCTACATGCAGGACAACAACCGGGAAATGCCCAAAGTGGATGCCGAATTGTTGTTTGTCATTGATGAAAAGAACAATCAGATTGAGCTTACCGATAAAGGAGTGGATTACATCTCCGGGGACCAGGACAAAGATTTCTTTGTAATGCCCGATATCGGTAGCGAAATTGCCAAAATAGAAGGACAGGAACTTGAGATTGAGCAAGAGGCCGAACTCAAGGAAGAGCTTTTCAAGGATTTCGCCGTAAAGAGTGAACGCATCCATACCATGACACAGCTATTGAAAGCCTACACACTTTTTGAAAAAGACGTGGAATACGTGGTCATGGACAACAAGGTAATGATCGTGGATGAGCAAACCGGTCGTATCATGGACGGTAGACGCTACTCCGATGGACTCCACCAAGCCATTGAGGCCAAGGAAAGTGTGAAGATCGAGGCCATGACACAGACCTTCGCCACCATTACCCTACAGAACTATTTTAGAATGTACAACAAGCTGGCCGGGATGACCGGTACAGCGGTTACCGAGGCAGGTGAATTTTGGGAAATCTATAAGTTGGATGTGATGGAAATCCCAACCAACAGACCAATTGCCCGGGATGACCGTCACGATTTGATCTACAAGACCAAGCGTGAAAAATACAACGCCATCATTGACGAGGTAACCACCCTTTCCTCAGCGGGAAGACCTGTCCTTATTGGTACCACATCTGTGGAAATCTCCGAATTGCTCTCCAAACTCTTGAGCGTTCGTAAGGTTCCACACAACGTATTGAATGCCAAACTCCACAAGAAAGAGGCAGACATTGTAGCCGAAGCAGGAAATGCAGGCGTGGTCACCATTGCCACCAACATGGCCGGTAGGGGTACCGATATTAAATTGACCCCCACCGTAAAAGAAGCTGGAGGTCTGGCCATTATTGGTACAGAGCGTCACGATTCCAGACGTGTTGACAGACAGTTGAGAGGTCGTTCTGGACGACAAGGAGATCCGGGAAGCTCGCAATTCTATGTTTCCTTGGAAGATAACCTGATGCGTTTGTTCGGGTCGGACCGAGTGGCCAAAATGATGGACCGTATGGGATTGGAAGAAGGTGAGGTCATCCAACACTCCATGATGACCAAGTCCATTGAACGTGCCCAGAAAAAAGTAGAGGAGAACAACTTTGGTATCCGTAAGCGTCTTTTGGAATATGATGACGTCATGAATGCCCAAAGAGAGGTGGTCTACAAAAGAAGAAGGCATGCCCTGCAAGGAGAACGCCTTAAAGTGGACATTGCCAATATGATCTATGACACTTGTGAGGTGATTGCGGAAACCAATAAAATGGCCGATGATTACAAAAACTTTGAGTTTGAACTGATCAAGTACTTTTCCATAACCTCCCCCATCAGCGAAGAGGAGTTTAAGAAATTGGGCTTCCAAGAAATTGCCAATACCATATACAAGACTGCCTACGATTTCTACCAACAGAAAATGGAACGCAGTGCCAGTGCGGCATTCCAGGTCATTAAAAAAGTATACGAGGACCAGTCCAACAAGTTTGAGCGTATCGTGGTTCCCTTTACGGATGGCATCAAAAGCTTGAACGTGGTCACCAATCTTGAGAAGGCATACACCACCGATGGCAAACAGTTGATCACCGATTTCGAGAAGAACATCTCCTTGGCCATTATTGACGACTCTTGGAAAACGCATTTGCGCAAAATGGACGAGCTGAAACAATCGGTACAGTTGGCCGTACACGAACAGAAAGATCCTTTATTGATCTACAAGTTCGAGGCGTTTGAACTCTTCAAGGAAATGATAGATAAAGTGAACAAAGAAGTGATTTCATTCTTGTTCAAGGGTGAACTTCCTTCAGAAAATACCAATCAAATCCAAGAGGCACGCAACGTTCGCAGGCCCAAGGAAAATCTTCAGACCTCAAAAGAAGAAATCCCGAACAGTGATGAATTGGCCGCACAGAACAGGGCTGCGGGACAAACCCAGCGACAGAGGCCACAGGTGACCGAGACCATAATCCGTGAAAAACCAAAAATTGGCAGGAATGACAAAGTCACCATAAAAAATGTGATGTCCGGGGAAAGCAAGACCTGTAAGTACAAACAAGCCGAACCCCTTATCGATAAGGGCGAGTGGGTACTCGTAGAGGACTGATTTTTTCCTACATAAAGTTTTAAAAGCGGCAGCGATTTACGCTGCCGCTTTTGATTATATCAAAAAACATATTTAGATTTACACCACAAACACCCCGTAACGAGCTACTTTTACTACTTCAATGAATCAACCTTTAGTGTAGTAGAGGAAAACACCAAGCGTAGCATATGAAGATTCCTATTAAGGACAGATATCGTTTACAAGATAAGATTGATTTGATACTTAAAGTTAATTATAGTTCTTCGGTGTTCGCTTTTATCCTCGGGATAATATGCCTCTTCTTTTTGAATATTCAAGGCATGATTCCCTATGCCTGCTTTGGCTTTGCCTTCTTGAACTTATTAAATACGGTTCTGTATAAAAAGCACGGAAACCTTATCCTTACCTATAACCTCACCTCCATCTTGGCCATGATCGGGGCCACCATGGTAACTATTTATAGTGGAGGAATACAAAGTCCGTTTGTTTTTGTTTTGGCCATTGTGGTCTTTGCTGGCTATGTCACCACCAAAGTGTTTGGGCAACTTTATCTGATCATCAACCTTTCGGTTCTAGCCATTTTGTTCTTATATGATGTAGGCAACTTTAAGGTCACCGAAAACACTATTCCTTTGGAAGCCAGGGACTGGTTTGCCTTTTTAAGTGCTGTTTTTGCAGTATATCTTTTGGGTGGGGTCTTTGGAAAAAATCTACTTAGGGCACACCATAAGTTGTACAAATCCCGAAATGAGATCCAAGAACGTATTGAAGAAAAAGAAATCCTGCTCAAGGAAGTGCATCACAGGGTAAAGAACAACCTACAGACCGTATCCAGTCTTTTGAGTCTGCAATCCCGGGCCATCGCCGATGATAAGATCAGTAACATTATTAAAAGTAGCCAGAACAGGGTAGTTTCCATGGCCATGGTGCACGAGATGCTCTATAAGCGGGACGATTACCTTTCAAAGATTGAACTCAAACCCTATGTTCAGGAGTTGTGCGATTATCTCGTACGTTCCGTAAAAGGGACCTCGAACAACGTCAAGGTAAATCTGGACATTGACGATAACAAGCTCAGTATAGATACCATTATTCCGCTTGGGCTCATCATCAACGAAACCATTACCAACGCCCTTAAATACGGTATAACAGAAGGGCATGATGGCGAAATCCATGTGTCCCTGCACAAGCTTCCCAATGACCGCTACGAGATGTATTTGGGGGACAATGGCATTGGGTATTCAGAGGATATCAACCCAAGGACATCAAACTCCTTGGGATTAAAGCTTATTTACAACCTCACACGCCAGCTCCGGGGTACCATTAGCCGGGATTACGACAAGAAAGGAACCTACTATCGTATAGAGTTTGAGGAAATTATAGAGGAATTCAACTCGGTTGATTAAACGGTTTTTTTATCTTTAGAAGATTATCATTAATCTTCATCGCATGTCAAAAAAACTACTCCTAGGCATATTCCTTGCCTGTATCACCTTTTCAGTCTCCGCTCAAGATTATTTTTTTAAGAAATTCCATCCCTTCAATCCAGAGGTACCTTCACCCGAAGAATTTTTGGGATATGGCATTGGGGATAGGCATACCCGCCATGACCTTATTGTGGCCTATTTGACGAAGCTTTCCGAGGTTTCGGACAGGGCCAGTATCCACCAATATGGACAGACCCATGAGGGACGGAAATTGGTCATCCTGACCATCTCATCACCGGAAAATCTCAACAACTTGGAGCAATTGAAGCAAAAGCACCTTCAATTTACAGATCCTTCGCAAACCCCAACCAACTATGATGAGGTGCCTATTTTCATCAATTTGGGGTATAACGTCCACGGGAACGAGCCCTCGAGTTCCGAGGCAGCTTTGCTGACCGCCTACACCTTGACCGCTTCCAACCATCCGGAAATATTGAACTATCTGGACAAAGGTGTCATTTTTGTTGATCCCACCATCAATCCAGACGGAAGGGACAGGCATACCCAGTGGGCCAATATGTACCAAGGCAACCCATTGGTGGCCGACCCTGCGGATGCCGAACATAACGAATACTGGCCCATGGGCCGGACCAACCATTATTGGTTTGACCTGAACCGGGATTGGTTATTGGCCATCAACCCGGAAAGCCGTGGCAAACTCAACTGGTATCATGACTGGTACCCCAATGTGGTCACCGATTTTCATGAAATGGGCAGCCAGAGTACCTATTTCTTTGAACCGATGAAGACCAATGGCTCCCTAAACCCCATTATGCCCAAGGAAAATTACGAGGACCTCAACAATCTGTTTGGGGATTATTTCTCCGAAGCATTGGACAGCATCGGTTCGTTTTACTTCACCAAAGAAGTCTTTGATGGCACGTATCCCGGTTACGGCTCCTCCTACCCCGATCTTCAAGGCGGTTTGGGAATATTGTTTGAACAAGCCAGCTCACGGGGACACAAACAAACCACCGATTTTGGGGAAATCACCTTTCCTTTTACCATCAGAAACCAATATACCTCAAGCATTACCACGGTAAAAGCTGCTGTTGAAAACAAGGCCATGTTACGCAAATACCAACAAGATTTCTTTAAAAGTGGACTCACCAACGCCTCCAAAAGCAGAATTCAAGGGTATATGTTCGGGGATGATTACGATGCCAACCGGGTAAAAGCGTTTGTGGACAAGTTGTTGTTGCACAAAATTGATGTCTATAAATCCGGAAACCGATTTGTGGTCCCTACACGGCAGCCCCAGTACAGAATGGTCCAGACCATGTTCGAGACCTATGACAAATACCGGGACAGTGTCTATTATGATGCTTCCGCCTGGTCATTGGCCAATTTCTACAACATGAAATACAGTCCGGTCAACAGTTTAAACTTGGGCGAGAAAGTCACCTCCACTGAGAGTTTGGTGAACCCACAGGCCGTGCAAAAATCCGAGTATGCCTATATCATTGATTATGATGATTACAATGCCGTGGCAGCCCTCAACTATTTACAATCCAAAGGATTGGTACTGTCCTCTGCCTTTAAGCCCTTCACAGTAAAAACCACAGTTGGGAACAAAAGGTTCAACTACGGGGCCTTGGTGGTGCCTGTTAGCCTACAGCAAAAGAAAGATGCCGATACCGTGTACCAATTGGTCCAAGAGGCACAACAAAAATTTCAGGTCCCCACCTATTCCATCCCTTCGGGCTATAGTGTACAAGGGGTTGATTTGGGAAGTAGGTACATTTCTCCCATTACCAAGCCCAAGGCCGTAATGCTTATTGGACAGGGTACCCGCTCCTACGAAGCCGGTGAGGTCTGGCATCTGTTGGACACGCGTGTACATATGCCCATCACCAAAGTTCCCATTCGAAATTTTGGCGGATTGGATTTGGATAAGTACAATACACTGGTGATGGTCTCCGGGTCATACCATTTTTCAGAGAGCCAGTTCAACAAGATCAAGGATTGGGTGAGCAAGGGCAATACCCTTATTACGATAGGAACAGCCTCCGAATGGGCCATCGACAAGAAATTGGTGATGGAAAAACTGACCAAGCAAGAGAAGGACTCCACCGCAACCGTGGAGCGTAAACCTTATGTGGACGCACCCGAGAACATCGGCAAGGAAAGTGTGGGCGGTGCCATTTTTAAAGTGGATATTGATGTGACCCACCCCTTAGCCTTTGGGTATCGGGACACTACCATTCCAGTGTACAAGAACAACTCTGTTTGGCTGGCGCCAAGCAAAAATGCCTATGCCACCGTAGGGAAATATTCTAAAAATCCGCATGTGGATGGCTTTATCACTTCCAAGAATATGGAAGAAAACTTAAAACCTTCGGCCTCATTAATCGTTAGTGAGGTAGGCAGTGGTCGTGTCGTATTGTTTGCAGACAACCCCAATTTCAGGGGATCATGGTACGGCACCAACCGACTGTTTCTGAATGCATTGTTTTTGGGGGATAAAATAGAAGTACCTGAATAACCAACACCCGATATCATGAAAAAAATACTTTTCCTTGTACTATCACTCCAATTTCTATGGGCCGCAGGTCAAGAGAGTATGAGTGAAGGGCCATTTTCACAACTTATCATCAGAGGAGTAACCTTGATCAATGGCAACGGTTCACCGCCAAGAGGCCCCATTGACATTGTTGTGGAGAACAATAAAATTGTGAACATTCAGGTAGTAGGTTATCCTGGGGTAAAGATAGATGCGTCCAAAAGACCCAAGCTAAAACCCGGGGGCAAAGAGTTGGATTGCTCCGGTATGTACCTCCTTCCCGGATTTATAGACATGCATGGCCATATTGGCGGTGAGGCCCAAGGTGCTGACTCCGATTATGTATTCAAACTTTGGATGGCACACGGTATCACCACCATAAGGGAACCCAGTGGCCGGGGTGTGGACTGGACGCTCGACCTCAAACGGAAAAGTGAAAAGAACCAAATCATCGCCCCCCGTATTTATGCCTATACCGGTTTTGGTCAGCAAGGAGGAGATTTCAACCCCTTGAACGGTTCTGCCATAAGTACCCCTGAACAAGCAAGGAAGTGGGTGCGCGCCAATGCCGAACGGGGAGCGGATGGCATTAAGTTCTTTGGGGCTCCGCCGGAAATCATGACCGCTGCTTTGGATGAAAACAAAAAATTGGGACTACGGTCCGCATGTCACCATGCCCAAACCGATGTGGCCCGTTGGAACGTCCTTAATTCTGCCCGCGCCGGTTTAACCACCATGGAGCATTGGTATGGACTTCCAGAAGCGCTTTTTGAAGATAGGACCGTTCAGGATTATCCGTTGGACTATAACTACCAGAATGAGCAGCATCGCTTTGAAGAGGCGGGGAAATTATGGGAACAGGCCGCCAAACCGTATTCAGAGCATTGGAACAAGGTCATGGATGAACTTATCAGCTTGGATTTTACGCTAGTGCCCACATTCAATATTTATGAAGCCAGTAGGGATTTGCATCGTGCCAGAAGGGCCGAATGGCATGAGGATTATACCCTACCCTCCCTTTGGGAGTTCTATCAACCCAGTATGATCTCCCATGGTTCTTATTGGCACGATTGGGGCACTGAACAAGAGGTGGCATGGAAACGAAACTACAAGCTCTGGATGACCTTCATCAATGAATATAAGAACCGAGGTGGTCGTGTGGCTACGGGGTCAGATTCCGGGTTTATATTCCAGCTGTATGGATTTGCCTATATCCGTGAAATGGAATTGCTCCGTGAAACGGGCTTCCATCCCTTGGAAATCATTCGGTCAGCCACACTAAACGGTGCCGAAGCTTTGGGCGCTGCAGATAAAATTGGCACTGTGGATGTGGGCAAGATGGCCGATTTTGTAATCCTTTCGGAAAATCCCCTACGAAATTTCAAGGTTCTATATGGCACCGGGGCCATTAAACTGAACAAGAATAACGAAGTGGTCCGTGTGGGCGGGGTTACCTATACCGTTAAAGACGGAATCGTTTACGACGCGAAGGCACTTTTACGGGACGTAAAAAAACAAGTACAGCAAGCAAAAGAAAAATTGAACTACAACCTAAAACAACCGGGATCAAAATAGCATCCATTAAATAAGTCTGGTATTAAAATTAGAATGAAGGGCAGGAATGTGGTCAACGATTCCTGCTCTTTGTATTTGTTATTGGAACATTTTTTTTCGAAACGAAAAGACTATTGAGGCAATCACAAAAGCAACGCTTAAAAACAATGCGAACAGAACGATAATACCCATCATCATAATTAAGCCAATTTAGCTCTGTCCTTTTTAGTTTTGAAAGAAAGCTCTTTTTTAACCCTGGAGTTTTTGAATTTGTACAATCTAGCCACTTCAGTTTCACCTTTAGTTTGCTTTTGGATATCGATGTTCAATTCAACTCCTACAGTAACGGTATCAACTTTAACTTCGTTGGAAGTGTCCTGGGCCATAGCTACGGTTCCGAAGAAAATTACTGCGATGATGGTTAAAACTGTTTTCATGATTTGGGTTTTTATTACGAAGTAAAGCTACCTCCGTAGGGGCCCTGAATCAGATTTCTGTCGCTAAACCCCCCTTTTTTTTCGGTGTAGAAACTTTTCTTGGACAAAGTGTTTTTTATCGTCGATGAACGTTTTCGGGTCAAAAAACAGCACACCGACAGGGTGTGCATTTCATCGATCATTCTAAAGACCCCATCCCTGTAAACCCTTGTAAACAAAGGAATTATTTGTAGGAAAAGAAATACAAAAATTTAATATTGAGTGGTAAAAAACCTACAAATTTGATTTTTACTGTAGAATAGGAAAGGGGCATTCGAAGATGTTCAAAACCTCCAATTAACACTTTTTAACACGCCTCGTCGTAATAGTTGCTATCTTATCCCTACTAAGCAAAAAACAACACCATGAAAATCGTACAGATTCCTTTTTTGGTTTTGCTTCTTTTGGTTTCCACAAGCTGCCAGTCCAAGACCAAATCCAACAAGCAAGAACTCACTCAAAAAGAACAGAAAGAGAGTTTTGAAATATCGGGGCTTTCTGCAGATGAACTTCAAAACTACGAGACCGCCTATTTTGCCAGCGGATGCTTTTGGTGTGTGGAAGCTATTTTTGAAAGTGTGAAAGGGGTCAAAGAAGTCTATTCTGGATATTCCGGTGGAAAGAAAAAGAACCCTACCTATGAGCAAGTCGGCCGAGGGCTCACCAAGCATGCCGAAGCCGTGGAGGTATATTACGACCCCAATGTGGTCTCTTTTACTGAACTGGTCCAAGTTTTCTTTGGATCCCATGACCCAACCACCCTTAATCGACAGGGGCCGGACCGAGGTCCACAATATCGGTCCATTGCGTTCTATAAAAATGATGCCGAGAAAAAAATCATTGAAGACTACATTGCCAAACTGGAGGCTGCAAACGTATTTGGAAAGCCCATAGTTACCGAAGTAAAGGCATTTGATAAATTTTACATGGCCGAGGATTACCATCAGGACTATGAGAAAAATCACCCCAATAATCCATACGTGCAACAGGTATCCATTCCCCGATTGAATCGATTTAAGGCAAAATTCAAATCCTATTTAAAGGATGATGCCCACTAAGTCGTGTTTTTATTAAGAAGTATAGAGATGGCCCAAAAGGAAATGCTGGCAGGTAGAAGAGTTGAGTGGTTCCTTACTTAAGGCCTGAAAAGGAAAGTAGGGGTCTTATTGCTTCAAGACAACGTCACTGTATCTGGAGTTGATAGTGATGGACTTATCATCCGTTTTACTGATATAATACCCCTTGTGTATTTGGGCATTATGGTTTTTTGAGGTTTCCAACACCATGGCTTTCGGGTATGTAAATTCCGAAGCGGTTCCATTCACATAAATAGAAAATGGTACTGATGGCATTTTAAATTCCACCTCCCCGTTCTCCACCGAAACATCCAGGTCAGTAAAACTCTCGGACACCGCATCAATACTAAGTGCTCCCAATGTACTGTTCACCAGGGCCTTCCCTTTCAAACGTCCAATGATCACGTTGGAAGACACCGAGTTCAGTTGTAGCTCCTTTACTTCGTTCAGGTTTACATTTTCGGCAAAATCCGTTTGCAGTTGGCCATAGTTCCATTGCTGTACCACAATGGGTGAGTAGGAAGCCTTGATATTGGTCTTATGGCCATCAATGGTAGAGGCAAGCAAGCTTGCGTAGGACAAGCTTGCGTTGATATTCTTGGTATTTGCGGCCAATTTCACCTCTCCGTGCCGTACATCCATTTTAAGTTTGATGTATTTGGGCATTTTGATCTTGATGCGTTTTTTTACCTTGTACTCCTTGTGTTCACCATCTTTTGAAGAAAAATAAAACACATTGGTACCATCATTATGGATGCGCATTACCCTTTCATTCTCGCGTCTTATTTCTTCCCGTTGGTTTCTCATCTCCTCCCGCTGGGCCTTTACTTCCTCCCTAATTTCCACACGGAGCTGTTCCCGGTCTTCCATAAGTTGCTTACGGTCTTCTTGCATCTGCTTTCGCATTTCCTCCCTTTCCTTGGCCCGATCTTTCAATTGATCGCTCCACTCCTCAAAACGCTTCTTGTACTCCTTGTCAAAATTCTTGTCGAAGTCCTTTTTCCACTCTTTCAAATATTTGTCCCCGTCCTTTTTATAGGCATCATAATCAAACTCCATAAAAGGCATTGGGGGCATTGGAGGCAGTTCTGGAATGACCACCATCTCGGGAATTTCAGGTATCTCGGGGATTTCAACCTCAGCCAAGATATGCTCCACGGAGGGCACTTCGGAAACAACAAAGTCAAAATTGTTGAAATTGTGTACCATGGGACCAAAGCTGTTCCCTTGGGTACGCACTTCAATTTCTTTGCTGTTGCCCATGATCTTGATCAAGTCCTTCTTAAAATACGATGTGGCTTCCTCTTCCGTGGCTCCTTCCAGTTCCACCACAGCAGTGACTTCCACCTGGTCCTTGTCCCAGGTTTCAAACTCAATGTCCGCATAACTGGTGTTGAGGTTGATGACCGCCTCCTTATCCACATTGAAAGTTTCCTTGTACGTTTTCGATTTCTCCTGTGCCCTGATAGCGGAGCCCGCCATCACCAAGAGCATCAGACTAAACCATATTTGATGATTCCTGTTCATTTTTTGATGATTTTAATTGATTTAACTTTGATTTTAACCGCTGCAACAACTGCAAGCGCAGTTGCAGATTTTTTACCAAGGCGCCAATGGTCTGATCATTGGGTCCCATCTCATTAAGTTCCTTGTTCAGCAATCTGTATTCGGCATCCAGTTCTGCCAAACGGTCCATATAGCTGTCCAACACTTCCTTATTGTCCGAATCGAACTCCAAATCGGAAAGCTCTAGATTGATATTGGTGAGGTAATAATTCTCCACTTTCTTCAAATCCGGGGACAGGTCGCCCAACGAAAGGATTTGTGGAGTCTTGGTCTCGTTTTCCACCACTGGGTTCGTAACAGGGAGTTCCTTTTGCTCTCTTGACAAAAAGAAAACAGTAACCCCCAAGGCAACTACCACCGAAGCCGCTACCCGTATCCAGAACAACTGGTTGGATTTCCTTTGGGTAGAAGTCGGAAGATCCTTCTCCAATTTGGACAGAAACCGGGCCTCATGCCCTTCTTTCATACTAAGCGTCCTTTTCCGCTCTTTGGCGAACATTTCCTTAAGATCCTGTGCCATAAGCCATATTTTTTAAAGTTTCTTTTAACTGTGCCTTTCCCCGAAGCAATCGGGTCCTTGATGCCGAATCCGAGATGTCCAGGATTTCGGCAATCTCCCCATGATCATATCCTTCCACCAAATAGAGCTGTACCACGTACTGGTATTTGGGAGGCAGCTCCTCAATGGCCTTTTTTACTTCCTCCATGGAAATTCCATCCTCCACCTTCCAATCATCCTCTTCAGCTACCTGCATATAATTCTCGTTCAATTCAACCGTTCTTTGGTGTTTCGACTTTAAAAAGTCAATGCTCCCGTTCACCACTATCCGCTTCAACCATGCCCCGAAGGTCACCTCTCCCTTAAATTGATCTATCCGTTCAAATGCCTTGATAAAGGATTCTTGGAGCACATCCTCTGCATCATCCGGATTCTTCAGGAAGCGCATGGCCACCCCGTACATGCCATTGCAGTATTGGCGGTACAGTTTTATCTGGGCCTTACGGTCGTTGGCCTTGCATCTTTCAACCAGATCAATTTGAAACACGGTCGGTTCTATGTTTGATTAATTTGTTGTTCTATGTAAGGACGATGGAAAAAAAGCAACGTTGCAAAATAGTTTTCTTTTGGCGGTTTTTTAACAAAAAAATCCCGTTGAGGGTTCAACGGGATTTCTTTCAACATATATACATTAAGCTCTTACTCGTCCATAAGAAGGTTCAAGTGTACGGTAATATTGTCCCGTGTGGCCTTGCTGTACGGACAAATCTCATGGGCTGCATTGATCAAGGTCTCCCCCATTTGCTTATCCACTGTGGGCAGATAGGAATCCAAGGTAGCTTCCAAGTAAAAACCATCTTCTTCCTTATTGAACTCTATGGTGGCGGTAACAGTATAATCACCCAAATCTTCAATATGGTGTTCCTTGGCCACAGCCTCCAAAGCCCCTGCAAAACAGGTGGAATATGCCGCAGCGAAAAGCTCTTCGGGATTGGTGGATGCTGCATTGGGTTTTCCCTTGGAATTGGGCATGCTGATATCAAAATCGATTACCCCGTCCTCACTCTGCACATGCCCGGACCTTCCTCCCGTATTGGTGGCCTTACTCTCAAAAATAGTTTTCATCTGTAATAATGTTTATTAAGTTCCTAAAATGGATGGGGCAACGCCCGCTTTCCATATTTATATGAGAAGTTACCATTTGTAGACGGATGTCCCTAATTACAGTTATTAAATTTGTGTGAAATAGTGTGGATTCCCTCCCTTCAAAAGCAGTTGCCACAATCAACCCCAATACGGGATAACCCGCAAAAACTTTATACCTTAGTGGTCCGACTCCATTAAAAAACATCTTGGCCAACAAAAAAAATACAACTCCCGGTACCATTTCCAAAATTCAGGAACTACGGAAACAGGAAATTTCCACGGATACCTTGACCAAAGGCATCTTTGAAGGAAACAAGGCCTTATTGGCCAAGGCCATTACTTTGTTGGAAAGCACCAATCCCGTGCATTTTGAAAAGGCCAACGCAGTCATAGAAAAGTGCCTTACCCAACCTAATTCCAGTATCCGTCTGGGGATTACCGGGGTTCCCGGGGTGGGAAAAAGCTCATTTATTGAAGCCTTGGGCACCCTTCTGACCTCAAAAGGAAAAAAGGTGGCCGTTTTGGCGGTAGACCCCACTAGTTCCCTGAGCAAAGGGAGCATTCTTGGGGACAAGACTCGAATGCAATCCCTTTCCAAGGATCCCAATGCTTTTATCAGACCCTCCCCTTCCGGAAGCTCCTTGGGTGGAGTGGCCCAAAAGACCCGGGAAAGTATCATCTTGTGCGAGGCAGCTGGATACGATGTCATTTTAGTGGAAACCGTTGGTGTGGGACAAAGTGAAATTGCCGTACACAGCATGGTGGATTTCTTTTTGCTGTTAAAATTATCTGGGGCTGGCGATGAATTGCAAGGCATTAAAAGGGGCATTATGGAAATGGCCGATGCCATTGCCATCAACAAGGCCGATGGTGACAATTTGCAACGGGCCCAACTGGCCGCTACCGAATTTTCAAGAGCCCTTCACCTCTATCCGCCCAAGGCAAACGGATGGACTCCCAAAGTTTTAAAATGCTCAGCCACAGAGCATAAGGGCATTCAAGAGATATGGGACATGATTGTAGATTTTGTGGTACAGAATCAGAAAAATGGCCATTTTATAAAAAACAGACAGTTGCAGAACCGAAATTGGTTCTTTCAGACCGTGGATGAACAAATCAAGCAGTTTTTTCATCAAAAAGAGTCGTTCAACAAGGCCCAGAAAAAAATGCTGAAGGCCATTGATGAGAATAAAATCTCCCCCTTTTATGCCGCAAAGCTCCTATTGGAAGATATTACCAAGGAACTTTAAATAAAAGCAATAAATTTGCACAGATTCCAAAACGAATGAGCACCGTCACCGATTCCCTTTTATCCATAGTGGTCCCGTTGTACAATGAAGAAGACAATGTGGTCCTTCTTACCCAAAAGATCCACGAGAGTCTTGAAGGGTACAATTACCAAATTGTCTATGTGGACGATTTTTCAACGGACAAGACCCGTATAAAGGTCAAGGAAATGGATGATTCCAAAGTCCATTTGATTGAGTTGAAGAAGAACTATGGACAAAGTTTGGCCTTGGCCGCTGGTATTGATTACGCCGAAGGGGAATACATTATTACCATGGATGGGGACCTTCAAAATGACCCCTCTGACATTCCCGAAATGTTGACCTATGCGGTAAGCGGAGAATACGATGTGGTCACGGGTATCCGTCAGAAAAGAAAGGATTCCCTCATTAAAAAGATTCCTTCCAAAATTGCCAATTTCTTGGTTCGGAGGGTGACCAAACTCGATATCAAAGACAATGGCTGCGCCCTAAAGGTCTTTACCAAGGATATTGCCAAAGGACTCAACCTATATGGTGAAATGCACCGTTTTATTACACTGTTGGCACATTTGGAAGGCGCCCAAATCAAGCAAGTGCCTGTAAAGCATCATGCCCGTCATGCCGGGGTTTCCAAATATGGGTTGGAACGGGTATTCAAGGTGGTGGCCGATATGATGCTCTTGCTCTTTATCCGAAAATATTTTCAACGACCCATTCACCTCTTTGGAATTTTTGGGGTGTTGCTGATCATCCTCGGTATCTTTATCAACCTATATCTGCTTATCGTAAAGCTTGGTTTTGGTGAGGATATCGGTAGTAGACCCTTACTCATTTTTGGGATGATGTTCATTCTTGGGGGCATTCAACTCTTCACTATCGGTATTGTGATGGAGCTATTGATTCGAACCTATTACGAATCCCAACAGAAACGACCCTATCGCATCAAAAAAATCTCTATCGGTGACGGAAAAGCTGCGTAAGAAGCTCATTACAGCTCTGAAAATTGTCATCAGTGCGGTATTGATTTACTTTATTTTCACCAAAATAGAACTCAAGGACGTTCTACAGACGTTAAAAAAGAGCGACCCCATCTATCTGGTTTTGGCCATTCTTTTATTTATCCTTTCAAAAGTATTGGCCGCGTTTAGGCTACAGCTCTACTTTCATCAGATTGGGGCAAAAATTACGCAATTGGCCAACCTAAAACTATATCTATTGGGCATGTTCTATAACCTATTTCTCCCCGGTGGAATTGGCGGTGATGCCTACAAAGGCTACGTAGTCCAAAAAGAATATAAGCCCGGGACAAAGAAAGTGGTCTCCGTGTTGCTGGTAGACCGATTAAGTGGTATGCTGCTACTGTTTGTCTATGCCTGCGCCTTGGCACTCCTATCTTCCAATACTTTTTTTAATGGATTGAACGGACTTATTGCTCTGGCCATTCCCCTAAGTGTCGTGGTCTTTTGGTGGGTGAACAAACGCTTTTTCATTTCTGGGTTTCCTGTGTTTTGGAAATCTTTGGGCTATTCTGCCCTAGTGCAATTGGCCCAGTTGGTCTGCGTGTTATGCATTCTGAAATCATTGTCCATTGGATTGGATGTTGTGGAGTACCTTTTTGTATTCTTGGTTTCTTCCATTGTATCGGTGATTCCATTGACCATTGGTGGAATTGGAAGTAGAGAGGTCACCTTTTTATATGGTGCGGAGTGGTTGGGATTGAATGCCAGCACTTCCATTGGCATCAGTTTTACTTTTTTCCTGATTACGGCCTTGGTTTCCCTTATGGGAATGTATTATCATTTTAAAAAGCCGGAACTGAAAACAGTTTCCTAATCCAAATGCACCAAATGCATTCGGTTCAATTTCTTCTGACGGGTGTTGGGGTTCAAGAATTTAATCTGAAGGCGGGTAATCCGGAATTGGTCCACAGTAATCTGCTCGTGCCAATGGTACCTATCATTTTGGAGTCTTTCCAATTCATGGTCCGTAGCATAGACCCAAACGTCATGCTTATCTGCCAAATCTGATAAGGAAACAATCTTGACGGGCTTTTTGTTATAAAAATCCAAGGCCCAAGTATGTCCTTCCGAAATCTTATAGATCTTATCCACAGGAATGTTGTTCTCCGCAACTTTCCCAGCCATGGTGGAACCTGCCTGATATTGAAGCAGGCGTGGGTAAAAATGGGTGTTGAGCAATCCATTCAGCAATAACGATGCACATACAGAAATGGTCAAAATCCTAAGATAAGGTTCCTCTCGTTTCAAACAATAGTAGACAATACCCGAAAGCGCTGTCAATAACACCAAATATCCATACCAATACTCCAACTTGAACACATAAAAGCAAACCAGAACGGTAAAAACGAAGACCAGGCTCAAAATAAAGTACTGTACTATTACCAATACTTTGGCTACCTTTTCCTTTTGTTCATGATGGATTCGATACAGATATCCTGCCGAAAGCACCGCATACAATGGAATGAGTATGTTCATGTAATGTGGCAGTTTAAACTGCGCAAAACTGATCAGAAAAAAAAGAATGGAGATGCTGCCAAAGGTCAGGAACTCCAATTGCGGCCTATAGGCAAACTTTGTTTCCCAAAACGTTTTGAGTTTCGTCCAGTAGGCTATCAAGGCCAAGACGGTCCAAGGCAAAAACACCCATAAAAAAGTATGGAAGAAGAAAAAGAAATCGCTGCTGTTCTTGCCTACGCCTTCGCCACTCATCCGTTCAAAACTCTGTTCCCAAAAAATAAAAAAGATACCGCTACGATGGTCTTTTCCCCGAATAATCTTTTCCGGGTGCAAATCAAATTGGTGATAATAGGCGTAGAGCATGGGGGTTATGGTCAAACCAAAAACTACTAAAGCCACCAATACCTTCCAGTTGATCAATCGCATCCATTTTCGGGTATAGGCCAAGTGGCAAAGTACCGAAACCCCAATGACCACAAGTGCAATCTGGCCCTTGGTTGAAAAAGCCATTCCAGCTCCAAAAGCACCTAAGACTATACCCTTAAGGGTATTTTTTTCGATGTATGTGACCAACTGCCAAATGGAAAAAATGGCAAAGCCGGTCAAAACCGCATCAGTACGCACATCGATATTCGCCAACACAATGGTCTGTGCCGTCATAAAAATTAGGGCAGCAAACCGACCCACATCTTTGTTGTAGAGCAATTTCCCCAAACCATGACAGCTATAGGCCCCCAGCAGGGTCGCCAAAATACCCGGAATCCTGTAAGCCCAGTCGTGTATGCCAAAAATTTTATAGGAGAGTGCCGCCAACCAGTAGTGCATATGTGGTTTGTCCAAATATTCCTCTGGTCCTTTGAAGAGGCTCAAAAAATCATTTTCTTGAACCATCCGCATGGCCATGACGGCAAACTGCGCGGAATCGTTCTCGAAAAGGGTCACAAACATTCCAGCGATATAGACCAGAACTATCAGGGTAAGTAAAAACCAGTATCTGGTCGTTGAAATCATGTCCCTATTTTTTGGAATGCAAATATAGCCAACTTGGCAAACAACCATCCGAACACCAGGCCTACAACAGCCCCTGTGAATACATCCAAAGGAAAATGAACCCCGATATAAATCCGGCTATAGGCCACCAAACAAGCCCATATCATAAGGATAAATCCCATGTACCTTACCTTTCCGCAGAACAGGACCGTAAAAAAAGTAGCCGGTCCAAAAGAATTGGCGGCATGGGCGGAAAAGTAACCAAACTTCCCTCCACAATAGCTTTTCACCAAGCGCATAATCTCACTGATCTCCGGATCGTGGCAAGGGCGTAATCGGCCGACACCGTATTTGAAAAAATTGGATAGTTGGTCCGTGCAGGTAATCAACAGGGCCACACTCACCAGAATGACACCGGTCTTTTTCCATCCAAAATTTTTATAGGAGAGATAAAGCAGCAGTACATACAGGGGGAATGAATTCCTGGTCTTGGTCATGAACATCCAAAAACCGTCCCAAGTGGGGGTCCCCAATCCGTTGAGGAAAAGAAAAAGGTCTTTGTCGTATTGCAGCAGTTGGTCCAGCATCTACGCGTCGTATCTGGAAACTTCGCGATCGTAGAATGCCGTGGCCGCCTCAATTAGGCCCTCCGCTTCTTCGGCAAGTTCTGCCTCATCTTCTTTTGAAAATTCCTCCATCCATTCCACTTCATCATTCTCCAAGTTAATGATGAACCGTGGATACTCGGTATGGACGATGAATATCGCATCGGGATGATCTGTATTATCCGCTAAAAGAAATTTGGGCAGTTCCATATGTTTTTTGATTTAAATCCGGTCAATAAAATCCGAATCAGTCCTGTATCAATTTTTTGGTCAAATAGATGAATCGAATATACAACAATACCGCCGAAGCTGTTAGTCCGGACAACAATCCTATCCAAATCCCGGTACTTTTAAAATGGGTATGCAGACCCAAGTAATAGCAAATGGGAAATCCGATCAACCAATAGGCCACAAACGTGATCAAGGTTGGAATCTTTACATCCTGAAGTCCCCTTAGAGCACCCAAAACCACGACCTGTAATCCATCTGAAATTTGAAAAAATGCAGCTACCAACAACAACTTGGCCGCAATAATAATTACTTCGGTATTGTCCATTTGGTTGACAAGGTCGTCCACATCCAAATAAATGGTGGGGAACCAATGTCTCCCGATCAAAAAGAGAGCGGCAAAAACGATTTCCAACAATAGGGTGAGGAAAAAAATGGATTCCGCAATTCTTTTGAGCTCCCTAAAATTCTGCAATCCCTTTTGATTGCCCACACGGACCATGGCCGCCACACTGAGCCCCATTCCCACCATAAAGGTCATACTGCTCAGGTTCAATGCTATCTGGTTGGCCGCTTGGGCATTTTTACCCAATACCCCACTCAACCATATGGCGGCGGTAAATATGGCCACTTCAAAGAACATTTGCATGGCCGAAGGAAACCCAAGACTGATGATTTTGTTCATCACCTTCTTCTCTATCACCTTAAAGTTGAACCCGGTCACGTAGGGCTGGAATTTTTCCTTTCGTTTCAAAAGAAACCAGATGTATCCCACCATGATAAACCGTGAGGCCAAGGTACCAATCGCCGCTCCAACGATGCCCAACTTGGGAAATCCAAACGAACCAAAAATCAATAGGTAATTCAGTGAAATATTCACCACATTGGCCAAAATGGTAGCATACATGGGGTATTTGGTCTGCGACAACCCTTCCGAGAATTGCTTAAATGCTTGAAACATGACCAAGGGAACCAAAGAGAAGGCCACCAACTCCAAATAGGGTATGGCCAATTCCACCACTTCCGGGGGTTGCTGCATGGAATGCATCAATGGCTTGCATAGTAGAATGATTCCGAAGAGGGACAACCCCAATAAGGTGCACAGGACCAATCCGTGTTTGAGGGCACTTTTGCCATCTGCCTGATTTTTGGCCCCATCGGCCTCGGCCACCAAAGGGGTAATGGCCGTTGAAAATCCAATCCCGAGTGACATGGCTATGAACACAAAACTGTTCCCCAACGATACGGCTGCCAGTTCAGCGGTTCCCAACTGCCCCACCATGATATTGTCCGCAAAGGCCACAAACGTATGCCCCAACATCCCCAAAATTACGGGGTAGGAGAGCTTAAGGTTGTATTTAAATTCCTTGGTGTACCGTTGAAACATGGCCATGCAATTGGAACCGACAAATATAGAACCTTTGGTACGGTTGTCCGAATTAAAAAAATGCTAAATCTCTAGAAAAAAACTTTTAAAATGCTTCTTCCAAAATGGATTGCATCTCGGGGAAATTTTCATCGGTATCGCCATACTTTTGGCGCTCCTCCACGATGGCTTTCTTCATTTCCGATATGATATCGGCATACTTGGGGTCCCCATACGCATTGTGGAGTTCCTTGGGATCATTTTCCAAATCATAGAACTCCCATTGGGGTTCCGTAGGTTCGGAGGAAGCCCCACTCATACCCAATCCCTGTCCATAGAAAAAAGCAAGTTTGTACCGATGGTTTCTCACGCCAAAATGAGCCGGTCTTTTGGGTTCATGCAACCAATAGCGGTAGTACATTTGCTTTCTCCAATCGGCCGGTGCGTTTCCGTTTAGGATTTCCCGAAAACTTCTCCCTTGCATATAAGATGGCTTTTCTATACCCGCATAATCGGCCAATAAGGCAGGAAAATCAATATTTAGGATAATATCATCTATACGCTGCCCACCCTTGATTTCCTTGGGATAACGGATTACGAAGGGCATTCTTAGGGACTCTTCGTAAATCAAACGCTTATCAAAAAAGCCATGTTCGCCCAGAAAATAACCTTGATCGGCCGTATATACGACCACGGTGTTATCGGCCAGACCTTCTTCCTCCAAGAAATCGAGCAGTCTACCTATATTGTCATCAATGGCAGCACCGCTACGCATAAAATCCTTGACCAATTTTTGGTAGATTTTTTTACGTTTCTGGACACTGTCCAAACCATCCAACGGATAAGGCAACCCCGGATAGTAGGTCCAGAATTCTTCCGGCCTTTCGGTTGCGGCCTGCCAACGATCGGCCAAGCGCTCCAAAATTTGTCCATTGAATGTCCTTCCCGTGGTTTCCGGACCAAAATCCAGTAAAGATTCGGGTTCTGGGATTTCTTGATCCACATATAAATCCGCAAATCGTTCCGGGTAATCAAAAGGCTCATGCGTAGCCTTAAAATGGGTGAACATCAAAAAGGGTTTTTCGGCATCCCGGTTTTTAAGGTGTTCAATGGTCAGGTCGGTAATGACATCGGTGGAAAAGCCCTCGTATTGTTTGCCTTGGGTTCCATCAGAGCCATCCACCCAATTTTCCTTGGTCTTCAAGATAGGGTTCACATAAACCCCTTGTCCCGGCAAAACCTCAAAATGGCCAAAGCCTTCGGGCTGTCTGTACAAGTGCCACTTGCCTATCACCGCGGTTTGATACCCAGCCTCGCCAAAGGTTTTTGCCACATTGGGATGGCCCACCGGAAGCGGTTCCCTTAAGGTGTATACTTGATTCAGATTACTATACTGACCTGTGAGAATGGTGGCCCGGCTTGGGCTACAGATGGAATTGGTACAGAAGGCGTTGTTGAGTACCGCACCTTCCTTGGCCAACCGTTCAATGCTGTTGTTCTGCACATACTCTTCCAGAATTCCGCCATAAATCCCCCAAGCTTGCGAGGTATGGTCATCGGAAAGAATGAAGAGAATGTTGGGTTTTTCTTCAACTTTGGGCTCTTCTTTGGTCTTGCAGCTCCATGTTACCATGGTCAAAAGAAGTAGCATTGACAGATTTTGTATTTGTTTGGATCGTATCATACTTATTGAACTTTTTGCATTTTCTTGGCCTCTTCCCAATACACATCCATTTCAGCCAAGGTCATTTCCTTTAAAGTCTTTCCGAGCTCTTTGGCCTTTCCCTCCAAATACTGGAAGCGATCTATAAATTTTTTATTGGTCCGTTCCAGGGCATTTTCCGGATTCACTCCCAAAAAACGGGCATAATTGACCATGGAGAAGAACACGTCCCCAAATTCGGATTCCATTTGGTCGGCATTGTTGGATTTGATTTCCTCCTGTAATTCGCCCAGTTCTTCCTGTAATTTTTCAAATACCTGTTCCGGATGTTCCCAATCGAACCCCACCCCGGCCACTTTTTCCTGGACCCTATTGGCCTTGACCAAAGCTGGAAGGCTTTTGGGGACCCCTTCAAGCACACTTTTTTTTCCTTCCTTGAGTTTGATGCTCTCCCAGTTCTGCTTTACCTCTTCTTCATTTTTCACCTTGACATCACCATAAATATGCGGATGACGGTTGATTAATTTTTCGCAGATGCCATGAGCCACATCAGCCATATCAAAATCTTGGGTTTCTGAACCAATCTTGGCATAAAACACGATGTGCAACAACAAATCGCCCAGTTCCTTTTTGACTTCTTCCAGATCATTGTCCAAAATGGCATCGCCCAACTCGTAGGTTTCCTCTATGGTAAGATGCCTTAGGGATTCCATGGTCTGCTTTTTATCCCACGGACATTGTTCCCGTAACTCATCCATTATGGTAAGAAGTCGGTCAAACGCCGCCAATTGTTCAGCTCTTGGGTTCATTCATCTGGTTTTGTCCAAAAATACAAAGACCTTGAAAAGGCCAACGTGAAATTTATTCCATATTTATAAAGAGTTTCCCCATTTTTTCAACATTTATTAAAATAGACCCAAAAAACCTAAGGGGGTGCTATGGTGAAAATCGTATTTTTGAAAAAATAGCAAGTATGAAATCATTGTTATGGGCGGGGATGTGTTTTCTGGGCGTAACCATATCGGCACAAGAAATCATCAAACTACCCACAGATGGCAATCCTCCCGTTGAATGGACCTCTCCAGAAACGGAATACTACTCTGAAATTTGGCAATCACAAGTCACCACCAATGTCTCGGAACCTACCTTGCAGGTATTTCGTCCCAAGGAAGGAACAAATACCGGAACCGCTGTAATCGTGGCTCCCGGAGGTGGATTGTATGCCTTGAGCACCACCACCGAAGGTAGCCAAGTGGCCCAATGGCTCAACGAAAAAGGTATTACTGCTTTTGTTTTAAAGTATAGATTGGTCCCCACAGGCGAGGACGGTGTTGCCGAAATCGAGGAGCTTTCGGCCAATGATCCAGATAAGATAGGGGTTGAAGCTGGAAAAGTGCTCCCCTACTCCATCCAAGATGGCCTAAATGCTGTGGACCATGTCCGAAAAAATGCTGAATTATATGGAATCAAACCCGACAAAATTGGTTTCATGGGATTTTCTGCTGGCGGAGCGGTCACCGTTGGGGCAGGCTATAACTATACTGAAGAAAGTAGACCAGATTTTTTGGTCCCCATCTACTATTGGTCCTATGTGATGCCGGTCCAGGAACCCAAGGCAGATTCCCCTCCCATGTTCCTTATCTGTGCCTCTGACGACCCTTTGGGATTGGCCCCGGGCAGCATTGCCCTGTACTCTTCTTGGCTGGAAGCCGGAAAGCCTGTCGGCATGCATATGTACAGTAAAGGAGGCCACGGTTTTGGGATGCGGAAACAAGGACTTCCCTCCGATACTTGGATAGAACGGTTTTATGAATGGAGCCTTGCCCAAAATCTTGTCAGTACTAATTAAATCACTCTAATGAATAAATTACTCCTACCATTATTATTACTCCCTTTTTTACTGCATGCCCAAGACATCCAACGCTATCAAAAGGAAGTGGAAACTATCCAGAGAAACAATGATTCCATTTGGGATGCCACAAAACCCACCTTGGTCTTCACAGGGAGCTCCAGTGTTCGTATGTGGAAAGATGTACAACAACGGTTTCCTCAATATCAAATCCTAAACAACGGATTTGGAGGTTCCCAATTTTCTGACCTTCAACACTATCTGGACGAGCTCATTTTGGACTATAATCCTGTAAAAGTGTTCATTTATGAAGGGGACAACGATATCAGTGCCAAAAAAAGGCCAAGGGTCATCCTAAAATTATCCGAGGAAATCCTGCAAACCCTCCAACAGAAAAGGCCCCAAATGGAGATTGTACTCATTTCCGCCAAACCCAGCCTATCCCGGTGGCATTTGAGACGTAAGTACAAACGTTTGAACAGAAAACTCAGCAGATTGGCCGCAAAGACCGATGGTGTTGAATTTGTGGATGTATGGACACCCATGCTCAACAACAGAAAAGTAATGGATGACATCTTCATAGAAGATGGATTGCACATGAACAAAAAGGGTTACGACATTTGGCAGCAAACCCTTAACGATTATATCAACCTTAATACAAACCTTAATTAATTATGATCTCCAGAATTTCAGTAGTTCTTTTGGCATTGGTTGCCTTGGTTGCCTGTCAGCCGGCAAAGCCGGAAATCAATTTTCCAAAGACCGATTTGGGAACGGCCCCATTGATTCCAAAACCTGTAAAGACCGTGGCCACGCACAGCGCCTTCGGATTGGACCAAAACACGGCCATTTACACTTCCACGACCGACCCGAAGCTTGAAAAAGTTGGGCAATTCCTTTCCGAAAAAATAAAATGGTCCACCGGATTGGATCTTGCCGTAAATGCCACTGACGATTCAAAATCCGTGGAACGGTTCATCTATATCAATTTGGCCGATGATGCCAGCTTGGAGACAGAGGAATCCTATCAATTGGACATTAAAAAAGATTCCATCCTGTTGAATGCCAAGACCGTTGTGGGAGCTTTTAGGGGAATACAGACCCTGCGACAGCTCATCCCTGAAAAAAGCAACGATACCTTGACCGACCATGCGCTTTGGCCCATCCCTTCGGGACAAATTGTAGATAGTCCAAAGTTTGAATACCGAGGCGCCATGTTGGATGTGGCCAGACACTTCTTCACTTTGGATGAAGTAAAGAAATACCTCGATATCTTGGCGTATTACAAGTACAACACCCTACACTTGCACCTAACCGATGACCAAGGATGGCGTTTGGAAATCAAATCCTGGCCCAAATTGACCGAAGTTGGTGGTGAATTTGAAGTGGGTGGCGGTAAAGGTGGCTTTTACACTCAAGAAGAGTACAAGGAGCTTGTGGCCTATGCTGCAGATAGACACATCACCATAGTTCCCGAAGTGGATATGCCTGGACACACCAATGCCGCTTCGGTTAGCTATCCGTTTTTGAACGGTAACGGGAAACCTGTGAAAACCTATACCGGGACCCAAGTGGGCTTCAGTACTTTTGATGCCCAAAAAGATACCGTGTATAGCTTTCTGGATGATGTAATCGGTGAGATTGTTGAATTGACCCCTGGTCCATACTTCCACATGGGAGGTGATGAAAGCCATGTTACCAAGAAAAGTGATTACATCCTCTTCGTGGAAAAGGTGGAGAAAATCATCCAAAAACACGGCAAAAAAATGGTGGGATGGAACGAAGTGGCCCAAGCTGACATTAGCTCTTCCAGTGTGCTTCAACTTTGGAACGAGGCAAAATATGCCACCAAGGCCGCACAAGATGGTTCCAAAATCATTCTATCCCCAGCCGAAAAAGCCTATTTGGATATGCAGTATGATTCGCTTTCCAAATTTGGATTGCACTGGGCCGCCTATATTCCTGTTGATGAAGCTTACAAGTGGGACCCGGAGACCTACATAGAAGGCCTGCCCAAAGAAAGTATTTTGGGTATTGAAGCCCCACTTTGGTCCGAAACCATAAGCAATAGTACCGAAATGGAGTACTTGGCCTTTCCGCGTGCCATTGGATACGCCGAATTGGGCTGGTCCCCTGCAGAACACTGCAATTGGGAGGACTACAGACAACGCTTGGCGCAACAGGTAGCGTACCTCAATAAAAAGCAAGTAGCCTATTATCCCACCAAATTGGTGGATTGGAAAGAGGAGTAATTATTCTTCTTCACTGGAGGCGACGGCGGATTCTTCCCCTTCGCCTTCAGTTTTTTCTTCTACAAAATCCGTGATGTTGTTATCGGTAAGAAGATTGTACCACTGGATAATTTTCTTGATATCACTGGCATACACCCTATCTTCATCATAATTAGGCAGTACACTGAAGAAATATTCCTCCAAATCTATTTTGTCCGCCTTATGGCTAACGGAGGTCTTTTCCCCTCCTTCTTTCTCCTTGATCTTTTGAAAGACTTCCCGTAAAGGCATTTCTTCCTCCAAGGTGTAGATGGCAATTTCAGACAAGACACTCACGTTGCTCCGCATTCCAACGGTAATACGCTTTCCGTCCAACAGGGATTCCCCCACAAAACCACTCCTGGTCTGGGTCAATAATTTGTAAAGTCCTGGTTTACCTCCTATCGATAAAATCTTGTCCAATGCCATTCAAAATAAATTTATGCGCGCAAAAATATGTTTTTATCGCGAACGCCGATTTTTTTAACGTGCTTTTTTGATATTGGGAAATCGCATCTTGTAGTCCACACTGATCTTTCCCTTGGAAATTTTTTCCAATCGGTTTTTTAGCAAACGCTTTTTAAGGGATGATAGCTTATCCGTGAACAAAACCCCCTCTATATGATCATATTCATGTTGGATTACCCGGGCCAACAGACCATTATAGGTCTCGGTATGGGGTTCAAAGTTCTCATCCAAATAACTAATGGTCACCTCAGGTTTGCGCTTTACGTCTTCCCGAATATCCGGAATGCTCAAACAACCTTCATTAAAATCCCATTCGGCCCCAGTTTCTTCCTCGATTTTGGCATTGATGAACACTTTCTTGAAACCTTTCAACTGCTCCTGTTCTTCTTTGCTAAGATCTTCATCATCTGAAAAAGGTGAGGTGTCCACCATGAACAAGCGAATGGGCAATCCCACCTGTGGCGCGGCCAACCCAACGCCATGGGCATTGTACATGGTCTCCCACATATTGGGAATCAATGTGTCCAGTTTGGGATACTCTTTTGTAATATCGGTTGCGACCTTACGCAAAACGGGGTCCCCGTAAGCAACAATGGGTAAAATCATAAATCAATTTCTGTTAAGGTATGCCTGCAATATCAGCGTGGCACTTATTTCATCGACCAGGCCTTTGTCCTGGCGCTTTTTCTTTTTCATTCCGCTGTCCAGCATGGACTGAAATGCCATTTTGGAAGTGAAACGTTCGTCTTGGCGTTCCACAGGGATATCCGGAAACTGGGCCGTAAGTTTTTGTAAAAAGGTTTGAATCAACGCCTCCGATTCCGAAGGGGTATTGTCCATTTGCTTGGGCAATCCCACCACAAACCGCTCCACCGACTCGGTTCCCACGTAATCGATAAGGAACGGAATCAAGTCCTTGGTCTGGACCGTGGTAAGACCCGAGGCTATCAATTGCAGCTCATCGGTAACCGCAACCCCCGTTCTCACTTTTCCATAATCCAAAGCCACAATTCTAGCCAAATCAATTTTTTGGCAAAAATAACCCTAAAAATGTTATGCCCTTAAAATAGGCCGTAATATTCTCAGGAGGGGGTTATCTTTGTCAAAATTTTAAGAAAAAATGACAGATTTAAGGGCACTTATTGAAAAAGCATGGGACAATAGGGAATTGTTGTCTGAGGAAAAAACCCAGAATGCCATCCGTGAAGTAATCAACCTGATTGATTTGGGAGAACTGCGATGCGCTGAACCCACAGAAGATGGTTGGCAAATCAATGAATGGGTAAAAAAGGCGGTGGTCCTATATTTCCCTATCCAGAAAATGGAAGTGCTCGAAGCTGGCATTTTTGAATACCATGACAAAATTCCATTGAAAAGAGGATATCAGGAGAAAGGGGTCCGTGTGGTGCCACACGCCGTGGCCAGACATGGCGCCTACATATCCAAAGGGACCATTCTTATGCCCAGCTACGTTAACATTGGTGCTTATGTGGATGAAGGCACCATGGTGGACACATGGGCCACAGTAGGTAGTTGTGCCCAAATTGGGAAGAATGTCCACTTAAGTGGCGGTGTAGGAATTGGTGGGGTATTGGAACCCTTACAAGCTGCTCCGGTAATTATTGAGGACAATGCCTTCATAGGCTCTCGATGCATTGTTGTGGAAGGGGTCCGTGTGGAAAAGGAAGCCGTTCTAGGGGCCAATGTGGTCTTGACCGCCTCCACCAAGATCATTGATGTTACAGGAAACGAACCCGTAGAACTTAAAGGAAGGGTTCCAGCGAGATCCGTGGTCATTCCCGGAAGCTATACCAAGCAATTCCCTGCAGGTGAATACCAAGTACCTTGCGCCTTGATCATTGGAAAACGAAAGGAAAGTACAGACAAAAAAACGTCATTGAACAACGCTCTTCGCGAGCATGATGTCGCTGTTTAATGCACTTAAGGGAAGGCAAACACAATAACTATTGCCAGTATATCCATTGGGTTGTTTCTTTTTTGAAAAAAAGCCGAAAAGAGAAGCAACCCAATTGTGTTTTCATACTCTATCATGTACAAAACAACCATAAAATCATTCAAAAAGTAGGGGATTTTGATGTTTAATTGTTGTAAGAAAAATAAACGGATAAACAATTTTATCCCTGTTTTTTTGTTATAGTTTTGTACATACCAAACCCTATACCATTGAAAATGCCCAAAGTGAGCACCCCAAAGCAAAAAATATCAGCATTGATCATTACCTACAATGAAATGGGTTACATTGAAAAATGTATCGATTCCGTTTCATTTGCTGATGAAATCATCGTTGTTGACTCTTACAGCACTGATGGTACTTACGAGTATTTATTGGCACATCCCAAAGTAAGGGTCATCCAAAACCCTTTTGAGAATTTTACTGCCCAAAAATCATTCACCCTAAAACAGGCCAAAAATGATTGGGTTCTTTTTTTGGATGCTGATGAGGTAGTGACCCAAAAATTACAAAAGGAAATTACGGCCACCATTAATGACCCTGAAGCCTGCGAAGCCTATTGGTTTTATCGCAAGTTCATGTTCCAAAACACACCACTTAATTTCAGTGGGTGGCAAACAGACAAAAACCATAGACTCTTCAGGAAAAGCAAAGTGCGTTTCACCGACAAAAAATTGGTGCATGAAACGTTGGAAGTGGATGGTTGTTCCGGTATTTTAAAAGAGAGACTTACCCATTATTGCTATAAAGATTACGAAGACTATAAAGGTAAAATGCTAAAGTACGGACAGTTAAAGGCCAAAGAGGACTTTTACAAGGAAAAGCATTTTAACTATGTGCTCATGACCGTAAAACCTTTTTGGAAATTCTTCAACCACTACATTATAAGACTTGGTTTCTTGGATGGCAAAAAAGGCATCAAAATCTGTTACCTTAATGCCCTTGGTGTATTGGAAAGGTTCCGTGAGCTTAAACGATTGGAAAAGAAAAACGAATTGGCCTACTATTTGGTAATGCCGTAGTGCGTCCAAACTGCCTTTTTGGACTTTGTCTCCTTCCTTATCAATTGATTTTTGGCAATCGCCTCTGGTGTTTTATACCCTCTCTTATGGTCCAAATGAACGCAGACCGCACTATACCTGAGTTGCTTTGACTTTATTCCAAAATTGAACAGACGCTCTCCCAATTCTCTGTCCTCGCCTCCATATTGCATCCGTTCATCAAAGCCGTTCACATTAAGGACATCTTTTTTCCAAGCCGAGGAATTGTGACCGTTCCAACTGGCATTGGTTGGTGTAATCGTATTCAAAAGTTTTGAGATAAACCCACTTGCTGTCAGCTTATTATTCTTAAAAGTCTTGGGAATACCCATCTCCTTCAACCATTGGATATTAAAACAGTTCTGTTTTTCAATATCCTCCAAAGTAATGGCCTTTGAAATGTTCATGGGCAGCATATAATACCCCCCAGAAATAAAATAACCTTGCTCTTTGTTGATGTAATGCACCTGCACAAAATCTTCCCTGGGAATACAATCCCCATCTGTCATGATGATGTATTCCGCATCGCAAACATCAATGGCCTTGTTCAGGATTCTGCATTTCTGAAACCCATCATCTTCTTGCCAAACATGCTTGATGTCATAAAAGACCTGCTCCCGCATTTCTTCTACCATCTGTTTCGTCTCGGGCCCCGAACCATCATCGGCCACTATAAGCTCAAAACCCCTGTATGTTTGGCAATTGAAACCCCATAGGACTTTTTTCAACCATTCCGGGTTATTGTAGGTACTTACTATGACGCTTACCTGAATCACTGAATATTGTTTACTTTTGAGTAATTTTACAAAAGTAGTTTTTTGCCATTCATCTCCAATAAATTCCTCCTATTAATCTGACCCGTATGTCCAGAACCTATGTGGGATCTACCATATATCATATTTATCTTGCACTCCTGCATATCCTGAAAGATTCGAGATACGAAACGCATAATCTAGGGGAAAATCTTCTTTTTTTGGTGGAAAGCACACCCATGATCGAAACCCTTATCCCCAACCTAAAAAAGCACTTTTTCCGGGACGTCCATATCATATCGGAACGAAAAGACCATGTGTCCGACCTCGGAAAATTCAATTATTCATTCCGAAGGAAACAAAAACTCATTCCCTACTTGGAATCCAAACACCCTGTTCTCGTCAAGGAAAAGCCCTTTATCCAAAATTCGGACATCTATCTGTGCGATACCGATTCGTCCAAAAGCTATTTTCTCTACGAGTTTGGCAAAAAAGACCTCAATATGATAGAGGATGGTGCCCGTACCTATAGCCAGCGGCACAGTGGCTTTGAACAATTCATAAAGACCTATCTTACCAAGACGCCCATTGGTGGTGGTTTTGATAAAGAGATAAAGACCATTTTTGCCCAATTCCCTGAAAAGTTACCTGCCCCACTCCCCAAAAAGGCTGTGGAGCTGAATATTAAAAAAGAGGTGGCCAAGCTGGATGAAAAAACCAAACAGGAAATCTTCTCCATTTTTCTGCCGGAAAATGCCTTTGCCATCAAAGGGGACAACAACGCCCTTATACTGACCCAACCCATATCCGAGGACAAGGTCATAAAGAGCGAGGCCGAAAAAATAGCCATCTACCGAGATGTGATTTCCAAGGTCCCTTCGGACATGAATATTATTTTGAAAACCCATCCAAGGGAGACCACCCAATACGAAGAACATTTTAAGGACATTACCGTGTTACCCGCCCTTTTCCCCATAGAAATATTGGGGCTACGCCAAGGTTTTTACTTTGAACAAGGCTACACCCTGTTTTCCACCGCACTCTCCAATTTGGAAATTGTTAAGCACAGATTTTTTCTGGGCAAGGATTATTTGGATAAATTTACCGTTAAAGCAACCAAGAACCTGATAAAGAACATGGACGTTCATCCATAGCATTCAGTTATGTCAAAAAAAAGCATCGGATTCATACCACTACGAAAAAACTCAAAGGGCATCCCCGGCAAGAACAAAAAGAAATTGTTGGGCAGACCCTTGTTCACTTGGGTATTGACAGAAGCCATCTTCTCAAACCTTGACGAGGTCTATGTCTTTACCGATGACGATGACATCATCGATTACATTTGCCAGCATTTTAAATGGGCCCCAAAGGTAAAACCCCTGAAACGCTCCGATGAAAATGCCTCGGATACTGCTTCCACCGAAGCAGCCATGTTGGAATTTTGTGAGTCAGCAGAGATTGATTTTGATGTTTTCTGCCTATTGCAGGCCACATCGCCCCTCACCAAAAGGAGCGACATCAACGCGGCCTTGGCCCAATTGGACAATGGAGGTTTTGATGCTGTCCTCAGTGTAGTGAATACCCACCGTTTCACTTGGTCCAAAGATGGCAAACCGCTGAACTACGATTACAAGTCAAGACCAAGACGACAGGATTTTGATGGACTTCTTATTGAAAATGGGGCGGTCTACTGCACTAATAAAGAAGCACTTCTGGAGTCCAAAAATAGGTTGAGCGGTTCCATTGGCCTTATTGAAATGCATGAGGAAACCTTGGTGGAGATTGATTCAGAAACTGACTTTCAGATTATTGAGCAATTACTGATTTCCCATTTCAAATCCAATAAATCCGCCCAACGCATCAACCACTTTATTTTAGATGTGGATGGTGTTTTCACGGACGGCAGTGTCACCTTCAACAAAGAAGGGGAATTTTCCAAACGCTTTGACATGCGCGATGGCATGGGACTGGAAGTATTGCGCGAGCATGGGGTCAATGTCATGGTCATGACTTCCGAAAATTCACAAGTAGTGGGTCAGCGCATGAAAAAATTGAAGATAGCGGATACCTTTTTGGGCATAAAGGACAAATATTCGTTTCTGGAACACCTCTTTTCGGAAAGAAATATCTCCCCAAAGGAGATTGCCTATATTGGGGACGACGTAAACGATTGGAGCAACATTCTAAGGGCCGGCTGGTCCTTTTGCCCCTCAAACGCAACCAAGCATATCAAACACCATGCAGATATGGTCTTAAAGAACAAATCTGCGCAAGGTGCCATTCGCGAGGCTTGCGAATTTATCATCAACTATAATCTAAGATTCAATGACCTATAAAGAACCCTATATCATTGCCGAAATCGGATGCAACCACAAAGGCGACATGAAAATCGCCAAGGAGTTGATCAACATGGCCAAGATTTTTGGCAATGCCAACGCGGTAAAATTCCAAAAGCGGAACAATAAAGAATTGCTTACCGAGGCGCAGTACAATGCCCCCCACCCCAATCCCATCAATTCTTATGGGGATACTTATGGGGCACACCGGGAATTTTTGGAGTTCGATGTGGACCAACACCAAGAATTGAAAGACTATTGCGAAGAAGTAGGTATTACCTACTCCACTTCCGTTTGGGAAACCACATCAGCCAAGGAGATTGCCGGATTGAATCCGGATTTTATCAAAATCCCATCCGCCTGCAACAACAATTTTGAGATGTTGGGATGGCTGTGCGATAATTACAATGGGGAAATCCATATCTCAACGGGAATGACCACCAAGGACGAAATCAAAATACTTGTGGACTTTTTTGATGAGCGAGGTAGAGGCAAAGACTTGGTCGTCTACAATTGTACCTCGGGCTATCCCGTCCCTTTTGAGGATGTCTGCCTCTTGGATATTTTAACCCTTCAGGAAAAATATGGCGACAAGGTAAAAAGCATCGGGTTTTCTGGGCACCACTTGGGAATTGCCATAGATGTTTCCGCCTATACTCTGGGCGCCCATGTCATTGAACGGCATTTTACCCTTGACCGGACCTGGAAAGGTACCGACCATGCCGCCTCCTTAGAGCCTATGGGACTTCGCAAACTGTGTAGAGACCTCAGGGCCACCCACAAAGCATTGACCTACAAACAAAAAGACATTCTGGATATTGAAAGCGTACAGCGCGAAAAGTTGAAATACAAAAAATAAATGGGTGCCGATTTTAATGAAGAGCTGCAAAAATGCTTCGATGTCCTGAAGCAAGGCGGACTGATTCTTTACCCTACCGATACCGTTTGGGGCATTGGTTGCGACGCCACAAATCCTGAAGCCGTCCAGAAAGTATATTCCCTTAAAAACAGGGAGGACAGCAAGGCCCTTATTTGTCTTGTGGCCAATCAGGCTATGTTGGAGCGCCATGTAAAAGAAGTCCCCGAAGTGGCCTATGACATTATGGATTTGGCCACCAAACCCACAACCATTGTATTTGATGAGCCCATTGGTGTGGCCCAAAACCTGATAGCTGAAGACAATACCTTGGCCATACGGGTGGCTTCGGACAAGTTCTGTCAGTACCTCATCAATAAATTTAGAAAGCCCATTGTATCCACATCTGCCAATATTTCTGGAGAACCTACCCCAAAACGGTTCAAGGATATCGGTCCTGAAATTTTAAAAGGAGTAGACTATGTGGTAAATTTGCCGGACGAAAACAAAGATCCTTCCCCATCATCCATTATAAAATTGGGCAATGACGGGCAGGTGAAGGTAATCCGGGAATAAAATGACGCAAGAATTCCATACAGAGGCCATACAACATCCTATTTTTCAGCTTATTGGAGAAGCTTCCGATGAACTGGGTGTGGACTCCTATGTGATTGGTGGATATGTCCGTGATTACTTTTTGAACCGAAAAACACCCAAAGATATTGATATCGTTGCCGTGGGTAGTGGAATTCAGCTTGCAAAAGCAGTGGCCAAAAAATTAAAAGGAAGACCGGACATATCGGTTTTCAAGAATTTTGGGACGGCCATGATCAAACACAAGGATTTGGAACTGGAGTTTGTGGGTGCAAGGAAAGAAAGCTACCACCGGGACAGTAGAAAACCCATAGTGGAAGATGGCACTTTGGAGGATGACCAGAACCGACGTGATTTTACCATCAACGCTATGGCTCTGGCACTGAACAAAAACAATTTTGGGCAACTTCTGGACCCTTTTGACGGACTGGCCGATTTGGACAGGGAAATCATCCGGACACCTTTGGAGCCCGGCATCACTTATTCCGATGATCCTTTGCGTATGATGCGGGCCATCCGGTTTGCCTCCCAACTGCATTTTACCATAGAATTGAAATCGCTCCAAGCCATTTCGGAAAACCAAGAACGTATCAAGATTGTTTCCGGGGAGCGCATTGTGGACGAACTTCATAAAATATTGCTCAGTGAAAAACCATCCGTAGGTCTTTCGTTGATGCACAAAACAGGACTCTTGCCCATTATACTTCCAGAATTGACGGCTTTACAAGGCATAGAAGAAATTGAAGGGCAACGCCACAAGGACAATTTCTGGCATACCTTGGAAGTGGTGGACAATATTTCTGAAACCACGGACAACCTCTGGTTGCGATGGGCGGCTCTTCTGCACGACATTGGAAAGGCACCCACAAAAAAGTTCCATAAAAAAATCGGGTGGACCTTCCACGCCCACGAATTTGTGGGGTCCAAAATGGTTTACAAACTCTTCAAGCGTTTGCGGATGCCCTTGAACGAGAAAATGAAGTTTGTACAAAAAATGGTCTTGATGAGTTCCAGGCCCATCGTTCTGGCCGAAGACCATGTTACCGATTCCGCGGTACGGCGATTGGTATTTGACGCTGGCGATCATGTAGATGACCTTATGACCCTCTGCGAAGCGGACATCACCACCAAAAATCCCAAGAAACAAAGAAGGTACAAGAACAATTTTCAGATTGTCCGTCAAAAAATAGTGGAAGTGGAAGAACGGGACCATATCCGTAATTTCCAGCCCCCGGTTTCCGGCGAGGAAATCATGAAAACCTTCAATTTAAAGCCCTCTAAAGAAATTGGAATTATCAAAGAAGCCATCAAAGAGGCCATTTTGGAAGGTGAAATTCCCAATGAATATGAGGCCGCTTACCAGTTTATGCTGGAAAAAGGCAAAAAACTGAACTTAAAAGTCCAATCGGAATGAAAATGAACAAAGCTGTTGTGTATTGGTTGTTGACGGGCTGTGCGCTCATTTTTGTGATGGTATTGGTAGGTGGAATCACCCGTCTTACCCATTCCGGCTTGTCCATATCGGATTATAAATTGATCCACGGCACCCTTCCTCCCATGAACGAACAAGCATGGCAGGAGGCGTTTGACCTTTACAAACAGTACCCAGAGTACCAAAAGCTGAATTCCCATTTTGATATTGAGGATTTTAAGGACATCTACTTTTGGGAGTGGTTGCACCGCTTCATTGGAAGGTTTATTGGCATGGTCTTTATTTTGCCCTTTCTGTATTTTCTGTTCACAAAAAAACTGGACCGGCCTACCATTAAAAAATGTTTGGTCCTTTTGTTTTTGGGTGGATTTCAAGGCTTTTTGGGTTGGTATATGGTAAAAAGCGGATTGGTGGACCACCCCGATGTTTCCCATTTCAGGTTGGCGTCCCACCTCACCATGGCCTTCCTTACCTTTGCATTTAGCCTTTGGGTGGCCTTGGACCTGATCTACCCCACTAAAAAAGAAATCAACCGCAGTATACGGAACCTTATCCGGATTGGATATGTGATCCTGTTGCTCCAAATCATCTGGGGTGCCTTTGTGGCCGGATTGGACGCTGGTTTTATCCACAACCATTGGCCCATGATGAGCGAGGGAAAATTGATGCACGAGACCGTTTACATAGAACATCAACCTGTAATCAAAAACTTTTTTGAAGGTAAGAGTGGCGTGCAGTTCGTGCACCGCTACTTGGCCTACATTGTGGTTGGATTTATAGCCCTTATTTGGTTCAAAACCCGAAAAGTGGAACGCACACCCCTACAGGAAAAAGGATTGAAACTGTTATTGGCCTTGGTTGGTTTGCAATTTGTTCTGGGGGTACTTACGCTAACATATGCGGTTCCCTTGTGGTTGGGCATTGCACACCAGATCGGAGCATTTTTCCTTTTGGCGGCCATGACCTTTACCTTGCATCGGTTCACCAAATAACACCTATTTGTCGTAAATTTGTGCCCACTCTAAAATTTTTTGGATGATTTATAAGATCAGGATTATTCTTGATGCTGAGGAAGATATCTTCAGGGACATTGAAATTGAGGATAACAACACGTTGGAAGAATTCCATAATGCCATAACCCAAGCCTTTGGTTTTGAGGGTGGTGAAATGGCCTCTTTTTATACCTGTGACGAGGAATGGAACCAAGATGAGGAAATCGCTTTGTTTGATATGAGTGAGAACGGTTCCGACGTCCGGTTGATGAATGAAACCGCACTGGATGATGTCATGACCGAAAAAAACCCAAAGATGATCTACGTGTACGACTTTTTCAGCATGTGGACCTTTTTTGTGGAATTGGCCGATATTGTGGACAAGGAAGATGGAAGAATTTATCCCAATGTCCTCTTCAGTTTTGGGGAACTCCCTGATTCTCCCCCAGAAAAAAAGTTTGAATCTGACCCTGATGCTTCCGTTGATTTTGACAATCTTCTGGACAGTTATGACGACATGGATTTTGACGAAAACTGGAACTAACAACCCCTAACTCCTAACTCCTAACTCCTAACTCCTAACTTAAAAAATGCTAAACCTATATTCCGCCCAAATTGAAAGTATTTCGCTCCACAGAGTGGGTAACAAGAGCAAAAACGAATCTGCCTTTTTATCAGCGGAGCCTTTTTCCTTGAATGATGAAATGGCCGGATTGCTCAAAGAATACTTCTTTAAACCTTTTCGGGAGAAGGAAGAAAACTACTTTAGATTTTTCAATGATGTAGATTTGGAGTTCAACGAAGTGTACAAATCGGTTGCTGAATTGTTCTTGGACCACGGAACGGCACATGAGGCCTCAAAAAAAATTACGAGTCACCTGTTTGAACAATCCAACCACCCCCATATCAAAAGCGGGGAAGTGTATGTGGTGCATTTTTCGGATATGGTCATCGACAATAAAAAAACCGATGCCGTAGGCATTTTTAAAAGTGAGTTAAAACATGATTTCCTTCAATTCCAGGAAAAGGAGCAGAATCTGGAAATCTTGATTCGACAAGGAATCAACATCAACAAACTGGACAAGGGCTGTATCATTTTCAACATGGAAAAGGAAGAAGGCTTCAAAGTGCTGTCCGTTGACAGTAACCGTTACGACGCCAAATATTGGTTGGAGAACTTTTTGGGCCTTGTTCCCCTGACCGATGAAAACTTTTACACCAAAAACTACCTCAAGTTCTGCCAAAACTTTGCCAAGGATGTGGTATTACCCGCTGAGGACAAACAACAGGAAGTGCTATTCATGAACCGCGCGGTGAACCACTTTGCCAAGAACGATGCCTTTGAGGAGACCTCTTTTTTAAATGAGGTGATGGAAAACCCGGAATTGATTCCCGAATTTAAGCACTACAAGGTTGAAAAAGGTCCCAAATACAGCATTGAGGACGTTTCCAATTTTGATATCGCCAACAAGGCCGTATCCGATGCCCGAAAGAAAATCAAGAATGTCATTAATCTGGACACCAACATCCAGATAAAAATGGACTTCATCAATCCTGAATCCGCTCAAAAATTTGTGGAAAAAGGTTGGGACGAGGAACGACAGATGTACTACTATTTGGTGTATTTCAACAAGGAACAGAAGAGCTAGAATTTCTTTTCGATAATCTGTTTCATACTTACATCCTCATAATTCCGTTTCACAAAATCCAAGGCCGTGGCCAGCACTTCGCCCATGTTCTTGCATTTTTTAAACTCCACATCGTGGGTAAAATCCTGTAGTTCACCCTTCAAAAGTTCGACATTTTCAGGCAACGAAATCTCATCGATTTTAACACTGCTGATCAATCGTTTGATTCGGGTACCGGAACTGATGATACGTTTGGCCACTATGGAGCGTTCCTCAATTTTATATTGATCCACGGAATACTCCTGCAATTTATTGGTCACCAGTTCCACCATCTTCAAATTTTCCTTGAAGAATTGGGGCAGGTACACCTTAAATTTCCCCTCGAAGCACTGTTGATCAAAATCAATGGCCCGGATGCGGTACACCACATGGTCAAAATCATGGACAGGGACAATGACATAGTTGTAGGAGCGCATATCGCCCAACAAGCGGATCATGCAACGCTCATTGAACTTCACAAACTCCTTGGCCAATTGCGCCTTCTCGGATTCGGAACATTTGGGCAGCATGTCCTTGATGAAGACATCCCCCGGAATTCCTGCAATATGTTCCTCGATAAGCGTTCCCTTATACACCAAAAAGTTAAGGTTGTACGGGGAGAGCATATGCTCCAACTCCAAACCGTACACCCGGGATGCATCGGTCTTCTTTACATAAAAATAAGTGTAGTTATCGTTGAGGATGTTCCGCACTTTGATACGGAAAGGTTGAGAGTTCCCGAAGGTGCAAAAATCAATGGCATCAACATTTAAATACTCCAGAATACGGTCACTACCATCTGAATGCAAAATGGAATAGACCTGTTTTAAGCTCTGATCGATTTCCTGCCGGTCAAAATCCGAATAATACACCCTTACCCAAAGCGTATCTTCCTCGTTGGCATCGTAGACCACCACGGAGCCCGAAAAACGGAGCAAATCATCATAAAAAATGGGGATCTCTATCTTTCTATTGTATTTATGGAGATAACTATCCAGTTTTTTATGAACCGGATAGGCAGGCTTTTTCTTGGACATTAGTCTTTCCTCGGACATTCTTTTCCTATTTTGTAACAAATTGTACAATACCTCGTCAAGTTACTATAAACTAATCAAAAAACGATTCCATCTTGGAGACTATACTCACCGTAAATCACCTCACCAAAAAATTTGGCCCATTGACCGCGGTCAAAGACCTTTCTTTTTCCATAGAGAAGGGTAACGTCTATGGTATATTGGGACCCAATGGCAGTGGCAAATCCACCACTTTGGGCATTATTTTGAACGTGGTGAACCGGACTTCAGGTGATTTTAGTTGGTTCGATGGTTCCACCTCTACCCATGAGGCCTTGAAAAAAGTGGGGGCCATTATAGAGCGCCCCAATTTTTACCCGTATATGACCGCTATCCAAAACCTTAAGTTGGTCTGTAAGATCAAGGAAGTACCCGAAACCAAGATTCAGGAAAAATTGGAATTGGTGGGCCTTTGGGACAGGCGTGATAGTAAGTTCAAGACCTATTCCCTTGGAATGAAGCAGCGTTTGGCCATTGCCTCTGCCCTACTCAACGACCCTGAAATCCTTATTCTGGACGAACCCACCAATGGATTGGATCCACAAGGTATCCATCAGATACGGGAGATCATCAAAACCATTGCCGGGCAAGGGACCACCATTTTATTGGCGTCCCATTTGTTGGACGAGGTGGAAAAGGTGTGTTCCCATGTGGTCATTCTTCGGAAAGGTGAAAAATTGTATTCGGGCCTTGTGGACGGCATGATGGCCAGTCATGGCTTTTTTGAGCTTCGTTCTGAAGACATGGACCAACTCAAGACCCTTTTGGAGCAACATGCAAGTTTTGGGAAAATCGATAGTTACAATGGCACCCTTACCGCCTATCTCAAGGAGGAAATGGACGCTGAGTCCCTCAACAAAATGTTGTTTGAAAAAGGCATTGTGCTTTCCCATCTGGTAAAACGCAAGGAAAGTCTGGAACAACAATTTTTAAACCTGACCAAAAACAACTAATCCACCAAACGAATGCTACGTCTCCTACAAATAGAATTCATAAAGCTTTGGAACAACAGGGCCAGTAAAGTACTGATCATCTCTTATTTTATCCTATTGACTTCCATTGCGCTGATTGCCGCCATCAAATTCGACATTGGCCCAGTGCAATTCCACTTGGCCGACCAAGGAATTTTTAATTTCCCCTATATATGGCATTTCAACACCTTTGTGGCTGCCATTTTTAAGCTGTTTTTGGCCATAGTCATTGTCTCCATGATGGCCAATGAATACAGCAACAAGACCATCAAACAAAATTTGATAGACGGGTTTTCCAAAAAGGAATTCCTCATGTCCAAGGTACTCACCGTAGTTTCCTTTGCCTTGATTTCTACGGTTTTTGTGTTTGTGGTGTCCTTGATTTTGGGGTTGACCTATTCGGACTACAACGAGTTGTCCATCATTTTTTCAGATTTGGAGTTTTTATTGGCCTTTTTTGTAAAGTTGGTCGGCTTTTTCTCTTTCTGTCTCTTTTTAGGCATTTTGGTAAAACGATCGGCCTTTGCCCTTGGGTTCTTGATCCTTTGGACCATATTGGAGCAGGTCGTCTTTGGCCTACTGGGTTGGAAGGTCATGAGTTGGCCCGCCGCCAAACGGGTCAAGGATTTCTTTCCTTTGGAATCCATGATGAACTTGATCAAGGAACCCGGTTCCAGACTTTCCGCAGTACAGAATATTGGGGACCAAATCGGGGAAAACCTTCGGTTTGACTACCATACCTATTGGTACGAGTTCTTGATTGTCATCTTTTGGACGGCCATATTCATCTATTTGTCCTACCTACTCCTCAAAAAGCGTGATTTGTAGTATCTTATGATGATTTAATCATCTTGGATGTTAAAAAAAGTACTCTTTTTTTTCACCTTTTCCTTCATGGTCATTGGACAGGCGCAGGTCTGCCCCAACTTGGTCAGTCCGGCCGAAGGCTCCTCCAATGTCCCCGTGGATACCGCTATCAGTTGGCAACCTGATGAGGATGTACAGGCATACATTATTAGCTTGGGGACCACTCCGGGAGGCTCTGATCTCTTGACTCCTCAATTTTCCGGGGGAACATCCTACACCCCTCCCTTGGGGCTACCGGAGGATACGGACATTTATGTGACCATTACCTTGTTCTTTTTTGACCAACCCAACATTACCTGTCCCAGTAGGCAATTTAGGACCGGACTATTGACCTCACCCCCCACTTGTACCCAGTTGACCAATCCTTTGGATATGGACATCAATATAAACCCCGCCACCAACATCTCATGGGGTTATGCATCTGGAGCCACTGGGTACCGAATAAGTTTGGGTACTACCGCTGGGGGCACCGATATTTTAAACAATTTTGACGCGGGAAATACATTGACCTTTAATCCTGTTGATGATCTCCCCCCGGAACAGACCATCCATGTGACCATAACACCCTATAATAGAATTGGGCAAGCCATAGGCTGCTCTTCCCAACTGTTCACCACCAGTGCCGTTTCGGAATTGCCCAACTGTACCAGCATGATATATCCTCCCAATGGTGAAATCAACGTGCCACTTACACCCTTGCTGCAATGGAATGAAGTTCCTGACGCTATAGGGTATCGGGTAACCATAGGGTCATCTCCCAACCAAAGGGACATCTTGGACAATGCCACATTTTATACCAATTCCACGCTGGTAATTGACTTTGAACCCAACAACACTTTTTTTATCAAAGTAACTCCTTTCAACGATGCAGGTGAAGCCTTGGGATGCATTCAGGAAAGCTTTACCACTTTATTGGGTTGTGGGCCTTATTTGGATATAGATTCAGGGGAATTCGTAACCCTTAACCCAAAAATCGATTTTCCGGAAACCGTATCCTTTTGCGAAGACCAAGCTCCCTTATCCATTTCCTCAAGTGATGATGCAGATGGCTTTAGATGGTTTCAAATAGATCAGTTTGGCCAGGAAACCTTAATTTCCGAAACAAGGGAAGCATCCATTCTAGAGCATGGAACATATAGATACGAAGCCTACACCTTGGTTTCCCAAAACGGCAATGAGATAGAATGTCCTACAAGCATGGAATTCAATGTTGTCTCTTCCGAAACTCCGACCATTGACCGTTTGGACTTTGTTGAGAATACAAGTTCACTCCAAGTTACCGTGCATACCTCCGAGGCCGGAAACTACGAGTATGCCGTGGACAACAGGAATGGACCCTATTCTAACAGTAATATTTTCAGTGGATTGGAACCGGGCTCGCATACCTTTTACGTAAGGGATAAAAACGGATGCGGCATCGCCGAAAAAACATTCACCCAAGACCTTACCGTAGAAGGGTTTCCCAAATTTTTCACCCCCAACGGGGACAACATCAATGATTTCTGGCAATTCATACAACCTCCCAACGCGGATGAAATCATACTAAAACGTATTTATATTTTTAATCGGTACGGCACCCTTTTGAAGGAAATCTCCCAAAATTCAATCGGTTGGGACGGCAATTTCCGGGGGCGACCGTTACCTGCCGGGGAATATTGGTTCAAGGCCATTGACGACTCCAACAGGGAAGTTCACGGACACTTTGCCCTAAAGCGATAATATTTCCCATTCGCTTTATTATAGCCTCTCCCTTTACTATTTTTATCCTATGAAATTTCAGGTAGTATCAGACTTTAAGCCTACCGGCGACCAGCCCCAGGCGATAAAACAGTTGGTAGAGGGTATTGAAGGCAGTGAACGCCACCAGACCTTGCTAGGGGTGACCGGTTCCGGGAAGACTTTTACCGTGGCCAATGTGGTGGAATCCGTACAACGGCCCACGTTGGTATTGGCGCACAACAAGACCCTTGCCGCACAGCTGTATTCCGAGTTCAAGCAGTTTTTCCCGAACAATGCCGTGGAATATTTTGTATCCTATTATGATTACTACCAGCCCGAGGCCTATATTCCTACCAGTGGATTGTACATAGAAAAAGACCTTTCCATCAATGAGGATATTGAAAAGCTGCGGTTAAGCGCCACTTCTTCCCTCCTTTCGGGGCGCAGGGATGTATTGGTAGTCGCATCGGTTTCCTGTCTATATGGTATTGGAAACCCTATTGAATTTCAAAAGAACGTGATTACCATCCATAGGGACCAGGTGATTTCACGCACAAAATTCCTGAAACAATTGGTGCAAAGCCTCTATTCCCGTACCACGGCAGATTTCAGAAATGGGAATTTCAGGGTAAAGGGCGATGTGGTGGATGTATTTCCCGGTTATGCGGACCATGCTTTCCGCATTCATTTTTTTGGGGATGAAATCGAGGAAATAGAAGCACTGGACCCCTTCAACAATAAGGTCATTGAAATCTATGATTCCTTGAACATTTATCCGGCAAACATGTTTGTTACCTCCCCGGATATACTCCAAAATGCCATTCGACAAATACAGGACGATTTGGTAAAACAAGTGGATTATTTCAAAGAGATTGGTCGACCCTTGGAAGCCAAACGATTGGATGAACGAACGAATTTTGATTTGGAAATGATCCGAGAGCTGGGATATTGCTCCGGAATTGAAAACTATTCCCGCTACTTGGACGGCAGGGAACCCGGCACCCGCCCTTTCTGTTTGTTGGATTATTTCCCGGACGATTATCTTATGGTGGTCGATGAAAGCCATGTGACCATCCCACAAGTCCACGCCATGTATGGTGGGGACCGCTCCAGAAAGGAAAATCTGGTGGAGTACGGATTCCGACTTCCAGCTGCGATGGACAACCGCCCTTTAAAATTTGAGGAGTTCGAGACCCTTCAAAACCAAGTTATCTATGTGAGTGCCACTCCGGCAGATTACGAACTGGAACTGAGCCAAGGCATTTACGTGGAACAGGTCATTCGCCCTACGGGGCTTTTGGACCCCATCATTGAGGTGCGACCCAGTGCCAATCAAATTGATGATTTGGTGGAAGAAATCCAACAACGTGTGGAATTGGACGAGCGCACCCTTGTGACCACGCTGACCAAACGAATGGCCGAGGAACTGACCAAGTATTTGGCTCGAATAGACATCAGATGTCGCTATATACACAGTGATGTGGATACCTTGGAACGGGTAGAGATCATGCAGGACCTCAGAAAAGGACTTTTTGATGTTCTGATCGGGGTAAACCTGCTCAGGGAAGGATTGGATTTACCTGAAGTCTCCCTAGTGGCCATTTTGGACGCGGATAAAGAAGGTTTTTTGAGAAGTAATCGTTCCCTCACCCAGACCGTGGGGCGTGCCGCCAGAAACCTCAACGGTAAGGCCATCATGTATGCGGACAAGATTACTGAAAGCATGCAAAAAACCATTGATGAGACGAATTATCGTAGGGAAAAACAAATGGCCTATAATACGGAGCATAACATTACCCCAAAGGCCTTGAAAAAGAATTTGGACAATGCGCTGGCCAAAAATTCGGTGTCTACCTATCATTTTCAAAAAGAAGAGTTGCGGGCCGCGGAACCCGATTTGGAGTACCTGACCCAAAGTCAACGGGAAAAGCTTATTCGAGATAAGCGAAAGGCCATGGAAAAGGCGGCCAAAGAGCTCAATTTTATGGAAGCCGCCAAACTACGTGATGAGATAAAGATGCTCCAAGAACAGGACTAAAAGAAAGCGCGCCCCAAACAATACTGCAGGGGCGCGCCAACTAACTAACCAACTAATCCAACCATCATGAAACACCTATAGTTGGTGCTCTTCATATTTTACTTACCCGATTGAAATCAATCGTTTGGGTTTGGGCAATGCCTCTTGTTTTTTGGGCAAAGTCAGCCTCAATATCCCATCCTCATATTTTGCATCGATTTTGGAACCGTCCACAGTTTCCGGCAAGGTAAAGGCCCTTTTGAAGGAAGAATAGGAAAATTCCTTTCGGGTGTAGTTGTCCTTGGTCTCTTCATTTTCAGACTTCATTTCGCTGGAAATGGTAAGGACATCATGGTCTACCTCTACGGTAAAATCATCCTTCTTGACCCCAGGAACAGCCAACTCCAATTCAAATTCCTTTTCATTATCCTTAATATTGACCGCAGGGACCGTAGTGTTCCACTTATCGGTACCTCCAAGCCAATCAGGACCCATAAAATCGTTTAATAGAGATGGAAAAATCAGATTGTTTCTTTTTACTATACTCATGGCGATTTATTTTTTAGGTTAAACTTTCAATCACCATGCATAGGACAAATTATATACCACTAGTCGATTCATGCCTTTTTGACATGTTTTTAACATAGAATTATGACAATATGTCGTTAGTTGTAATGTGCCTTGAAAATATTGATCAGTACATCTGGCGGAATGACCTTATTGGGGTAGTTGTGCATCACCTCGAGAACTTGACTGATGGCAGCTGGAGGAAGCCCCATATGAAGACCAATGTTGTAGAGGGTGCTCACCTCCTTTTTATGCTGTTCTTGGTCAACGTTCATCAAGAGTAACAACCTGTGAAACTGGACTATACGCTCGGCTTGGGTTTTAAGGATGACTTTTGGGGATTTTTCACTCAAAAGATGATCAAAGACCTCTTTTTCGACTCCAAGGTTGGTGGCGACCTTGAGCAAAAATTGGTATTCGGATTCCTTCAAAGTATGATCCACCCTTGCAAAGGCGATCATCTCCGAAAGAATACTCAATTTTTCCTTGTAGGTACCCATGGGCGCTCACTATTTAACAGGTTCCTCTATTACATAACTCCAAAACCCCCATTTTAGTACATAAGAAAGCCTTGGGGGCTACCCAAGGCTTTTTAATAAGCTTGAACATTTCTCGCCCGACTTATGCGGTAACTCGTACAGGAAGGGTAAAAACCTTACCGGAAGGGATGTTATCCAAATTCACCTTACGATAGTTCAACCTACCTTTGATAAAGTTTTCAAGACTGCTGTTCTCAGTGTCAACAGAAAGTACTACTAGTTCACCATCCTTATTGATGGTAAAGAAAACCTGGGCCGTCCAATCTTCTGAGGCCACCTTAAAGGAATTCTTTTTCAACATCCCTCGGATTTGTGCACAAAGGCTCGCCTCGGGATTCACGTCTGCTCCTGAGTTGGCAAAAACCGACATGGTGGCAAACAACATTAGGATCATTGAAACAACTTTGATTTTTTTCATGGTTTCGTTTTTTGATTTACTGATTTTGAATGGTGTTACTAATGAATTTTACATATAAATTCAAGTCAAAATTACTGTCAAAATCAACCAAGACCATACCTCCATGAATGATTTAACCGACGTTTAATTCCTATAACGTTGGCTTAATATCCATAACTTTTCCATTTTCCAAAATGCATTTTGAAAGCTTATCACCATAGGTTCTATTTTAGATAAAGACTTTTACAGAAAGTTCCCGTTTTCTGATAAATAGGAAAAGGATTACAGTTAAAAATGCATAAAATAAAAAAGGGCAACGTTAAAAAAACGTTGCCCCATATCTTGAAACAAAAGGGAAATTATCCCAAAACTTCTTTCACTTTATCCGCGGCCTCTTGGAACTGTACTGCAGAATGTACCGCCAGTCCAGAGTTATCTATAATTTCTTTGGCCAATTCCGCATTGGTACCCTGCAACCTAACAATGATAGGAACCTTGATGGCATCGCCCATATTTTTATAGGCATCCACTACACCTTGGGCCACACGATCACAACGTACGATACCTCCAAAGATGTTGATCAATATCGCTTTTACATTGGGATCCTTAAGAATAATCCTAAAGGCTTCCTCAACCCTTTTGGCATCAGCTGTACCTCCTACATCCAAAAAGTTGGCAGGCTCACCGCCGGCCATCTTGATCAAATCCATTGTGGCCATGGCCAACCCGGCCCCGTTCACCATACATCCTACGTTACCATCCAAATCCACATAGTTCAATCCTACTTCACGTGCTTCAACCTCAATGGGGTTTTCCTCGCGAAGGTCACGCATTTCAGCATAGGTCTTTCTTCTGTACAATGCATTGTCATCGATGGATACTTTGGCATCAACAGCCATAATTTTATCGTCCGAGGTCTTCAATACTGGATTGATCTCGAACAAACTGGCATCACTTTGCTCATACGCCTTGTACAATGCAGTGACAAATTTTACCATTTCCTTGAATGCAGTTCCGGAAAGCCCTAGATTAAAGGCAATACGTCTTGCTTGAAAAGGCAAAAGTCCGGTTGCGGGATCTATTTCTTCAGTAAAGATCAGGTGAGGGGTCTTTTCGGCCACTTCCTCAATATCCATTCCTCCTTCTGTGGAGTACATGACCATGTTTCTTCCTGAAGCCCTATTCAACAAAACAGACATATAAAACTCATTGGTCTCACTATCCCCTGGATAATACACATCCTCGGCAACCAAAACTTGGTGCACTTTTTTACCTTCGGCAGATGTTTGCGGCGTAACCAGGTTCATTCCAATGATGTTCCCTGCCAATTCCTCAACCTCTTTCAAGTTCTTCGCCAGCTTAACGCCTCCACCTTTACCACGGCCTCCTGCATGTACCTGGGCTTTGATTACGTGCCATCCGGTACCCGTTTCCTGCGTAAGTTGTTTGGCGGCATCTACCGCTTCATTGGCATTTCGGGCAACAATTCCGCGTTGTATCCTTACCCCAAAACTGGCTAAAATTTCTTTTCCTTGATATTCGTGAAGATTCATCTGTGAATTAACTTTTGTTTGCCGACAAAAATAGAAAACCCCACCGAGAAATAGAAGATGAAAAAAGAATAATTGCCCTCTAAGGCCACAACTATAACAATTAGATGGGATTTTATAGGATTATCCCGTCAAATTTTAAAGTCCTCGAAGTCCAATGGATCAAAATTCTTGAAATGTCCATTCATTTCAATGACAGCCTTGGTGCGGTTTACTTGGTTTAAAACAGCCGTGGTGGACTCCAAATGATTTTTGATGAACAACAGCCGATCGGTCTCGTTGGAGATTTGTAGCAGTTCATATTCCTGTTCAAAAGAGAGTCCCATTTTATGGGCCAAGGTATAACTACTGAATTGTTTCGGGGAAATTTGGGTAAAGGGCACATCCATGAGGTCGTACAACTCCTCTACCATAACCAACACTTCCGTCCTCAGATTTTCATCAGCAGTGCTCTCCATATCCAAAAACTCAACGTCCCCACCCGCATAAAGCTTTCCTTCCATCTGGTTCTCAAAGGAAAGTATTTTAAATACTTGCCGGGCCACACAGACCACATCCATTTCCCCATTGTCATATGTGGTCACTACCTCGACCAATTGTACTTCTGTACCATAGGAAAGGGTATCGTTGATGAACACAGGAATCCCAAAAGTGATCGCTTCCTTTCTACAATCATTGATCAACTGTTTATACCGCTCTTCAAAAATGTGGAGCGGAACGGTCTCACCAGGAAAAAAAACAGATTGCAAAGGAAATAGTGGTAGTTTCATTGTTGGAGTTTGCCTAAATGTACAATGCGAAACCCAAAAGAGCAAGTCCAAAAAAAACACCTATTGTTATTTTTAAAACAATTTGTTACAAATATATTTACAGCGCTTTTATTCTTGTACAACCCAAGTACAAGGCTTAGTTTTGCGCGAAAGACTAATGATATGAATTCCAAAAATTTATTGAAGCTCGCAGGTGAGTTCGGGGCTCCACTTTACGTTTACGATGCTGAAAAGATAGCTTCGCAATACCACAGATTGACCCAAGCCTTTGAAGGCGTATCCAATCTTAGATTGAATTATGCTGCCAAAGCGCTGTCCAATATCAGTATCCTAAGGTTCATGAACCATTTGGGAAGCGGTCTGGACACGGTCTCCATTCAAGAGGTAAAGTTGGGACTTTTGGCAGGTTTTGCCCCTGAATCCATCATCTTCACACCCAATGGGGTCTCTTTGGAAGAAATTGAGCAGGCTGCGGCGCTTGGGGTTCAAATCAACATAGACAACCTGTCCATTTTGGAGCAGTTTGGAAGCAAACATCCGGATATTCCTGTTTGCATTCGTATCAATCCCCACGTAATGGCGGGAGGGAATTCAAAAATTTCCGTAGGACATATCGACTCCAAATTTGGCATCAGCATACACCAAATCCCACATTTGCTCCGTATTGTGGAACTCACCAATATGACCATAAACGGTATCCACATGCATACCGGAAGTGATATTTTGGACATTGATGTATTCCTTTACGCCTCGGAAATCCTATTTGAAACGGCCAAGAACTTCAAGGATTTGGAATTCATTGATTTTGGCAGTGGATTTAAGGTTCCCTATAAAAAAGGGGACATTCATACCAATGTAGAGGAATTAGGCAAAAAATTGACTGCTAGGTTCAATGAATTCTGTGCCGAATATGGTCGAGAGCTCACGTTGGCCTTTGAACCAGGTAAATTCTTGGTGAGCGAGGCCGGTTACTTTTTGGCCAAGGTGAATGTGGTAAAACAGACCACCTCCACAGTTTTTGCCAGCGTGGACTCAGGATTCAACCATTTGATACGCCCTATGCTGTATGGCTCAACACATGAGATTGTCAACATTTCCAACCCCAAAGGAAGGGAGCGGTACTACTCTGTAGTAGGCTATATCTGCGAAACGGATACTTTTGGCAGCAATCGTAGGATCAATGAAATTTCCGAAGGCGATATTCTTTGCTTTAAAAATGCCGGGGCCTATTGCTTTACCATGGCCAGCAACTACAACTCAAGGTTCAGACCTGCAGAGGTTTTATGGTACAACGATAAAGCGCACCTTATTCGCGAAAGGGAAACCTTTGATGACATCCTCAAAAACCAAGTGGATGTAAAGGAACTTTTTGAGGCGCCCAAAAAGGAAGTTGTAAAATAATGGGGGTCATAGCCCTGTTGGTTGCCACGGTATTCATCTTCCTTTCCGGATTGCATCTGTATTGGGTTCTCTTTGGCATCAAGGACCCTACCCAGGTACTCCCCACTACTGAAGAAGGTAAATTAATGATGAAGCCCGGAAAGGTGGGCACGCTTCTCGTAGGGTTGTTCCTAGCGCTTTTTGCATCCGTTTACCTTAACAAGGCTTTGAAATTCATCCATGTTGAAGGGTTGACCTACGTCTCGATGGGAATAGGTTTTCTGTTCTTGGCAAGGACCATTGGGGATTTTAAATATGTAGGTTTTTTCAAATCCGTGAAAAGCACAAATTTTGCATTCATGGATACAAGGTATTATTCCCCATTGACCTTGATGGTCGCTGTACTTATCTTCATTTTGGAGATGTGGGGTTGAATACTTTTTTGGCACAATTTTCGTTAGTTTTGTAATGATCGGTAGACCAATACCTCAAAACAAAAGCACTATGCGCACAATTTTTACCCAAATCAGTTTATTGTTTCTTCTTTTTGTAGGGTTTCAAGCCCAAGCACAGGATATCAATTGGATGTCTTGGGAAGAAGCCGTGCAATTGTCCCAAACCGATGCCCAACCCAAAAAAATATTCATCGATGTATACACCGATTGGTGCGGATGGTGCAAAAAAATGGATAAGGATACTTTCCAAAACCCTGAAGTCTCCACCTATATGCAGGATAACTTTTACATGGTAAAATTGGACGCCGAAGGCAAAGACCCCATCGAATTCCAAGGGAAGACCTTCAAGTTTGTCCCTTCTGGAAGAAGAGGCTATCATGAATTTGCCGCAGCCCTGTTGCAAGGAAAAATGAGCTATCCCACAGTAGTCTTTTTGGATGAGGATTTAAAAATGCTCTCCCCGGTACCCGGATACCAAAAAGTGGAGCCGTTCCTTCAAATTGCCCGTTATTTTGGGGACAATATCTACAAGGATAAGGATTGGCAAACGTATGCCGGAAAATAAACCCAACTACTCTTATTACCTACTGTAATTTGGACTTTCCTTAGTGATGGTCACATCATGCGGATGACTTTCATGGATTCCACTGGAAGTGATTTTCACAAACTTTCCTGTTTCTTTCAAGGTTTCAATATCCTTGGCGCCACAGTAGCCCATTCCGGCACGGAGACCACCAATAAATTGGTGCATGCTTTCGTATAGGTCGCCTTTGTAGGGTACTCGGCCCACAATACCTTCGGGAACGAGTTTTTTGATATCGTCCTCCACATCTTGGAAGTAACGGTCCTTACTACCCGATTTCATGGCTTCAACGGAGCCCATGCCTCGGTACGACTTGAACTTTCGCCCTTCATAAATAATGGTTTCCCCTGGGGATTCCTTGGTACCTGCCAGCAAGGAGCCCAACATCACCGTATCGGCACCAGCCGCAATGGCTTTGGGAATATCACCCGTATATCGTATCCCACCGTCAGCAATTACAGGAACCCCTGTGCCCTTGATGGCGGCTGCCACTTCCAAAACCGCGGAAAACTGTGGGAATCCGACACCTGCCACCACTCGGGTTGTACAAATGGAGCCTGGCCCAATGCCCACTTTTACAGCATCGGCACCGGCTTCCACCAAATACTTGGCGGCTTCACCAGTAGCGATATTGCCCACAACCACTTCAAGTTCTGGGTAGGATTTTTTGACTTCCTTCAAAATACTGACCACACCTTTGGTGTGACCGTGTGCTGTATCGATAATAATGGCATCCACCCCAGCATTTACCAAGGCACCTGCCCTTTCCACTGCATCGGCGGTTACCCCAATGGCAGCAGCCACCCGTAAACGCCCATACTGGTCTTTATTGGCAATGGGCTTTTGGGTCAGCTTGGTAATGTCCCTAAACGTAATGAGACCGACCAATTCGTCTTTGTCGTTCACCACGGGTAGTTTTTCAATCTTGTTTTCTTGAAGGATGACCTCAGCCTGCTGTAATGAGGTTCCCTCTCCCACAGTGACCAAATTCTCCGAAGTCATGACCTCTCCAATGGGACGGTCGTTGTTTTTTTCAAAACGCAAATCCCTATTGGTCACAATCCCGATCAACTTTTTGTTGTCGTCCACAATGGGGATACCCCCAATACTGTGTTCCTTCATGTTGGCCTTGGCATCCCTTACCTTAGAGTTCAGGGGAAGGGTCACTGGGTCCATGATCATGCCGCTTTCCGCTCTTTTTACCTTACGGACTTTAAGCGCCTGCTGCTCTATGGTCATATTTTTATGTAAGACCCCAATTCCTCCTTCGCGGGCCATGGCAATAGCCATGCGCGATTCGGTAACCGTGTCCATTGCTGCAGAAACAATGGGAACATTAATGGTAATGTTTCTAGTAAACTTGGATTGGATATTGACTTCCCGGGGAAGTACTTCGGAGTAGGCTGGCACAAGTAGGACGTCATCATAGGTCAATCCTTCGCCAACAATTTTGTTAAGGTGGGCTTCCATTGCAATTACGAATTAATTGCGTGCAAATATACCACCTTTTTAATTCATATCTATCTCTTTTCACATTTGGTTCACCTGAGATCTAATTTATTTTTATTTAGACTTATTATAAATAATTGATATCTTTATCACCTAATGCAATTATTATGTGTGAATCCCTGATTATTCTGGACCAATCCAAGAATGGTATACTGACCTTTTGTAACCGAAGCAAACTCTTCCAATTGATTTTCAACAACCTATGTTTTGAATTATACGAATGGGAACTGGAAGCGTTCAAGGAATACATCCTTCAATTGGATGCATCGTATTGGGAAAAACAATTGAGACATTGGTCCCAACAACGTAAAATTCCCATTTCCGTAGGTAAAAAGCACTTTATCATCCTAGTGAACAAGGAAGAACTGTTCGAAATAAAACAATTGTTACGCTATAAGAAGCCCCGTCCAGAACTTATCGGGTACCACGATATTGATTATCGATTTATTGAAAACTGATCATGAGGGTCATAACCTCAATAACCTATTGGTTTCGGGAGGGTCTGGCACACTGCCACAAGACGACCGCTGCAGAGCAGGTAAAGGTAAGGGTCATTAATACCCCGGAGAAAATGACCACATACTTAAACCAAGATACCCCCTTCCACATGAGATAAATACCTCCAAAGGTCAAAATCACGGACAGAAAGGGCTCGATGGTCAAAAAAAGTTTCCATTTTTTGGGCAAGTGGGTCAACCACACCAATCCGCCCAACAAAAAAAAGATCATGGACATGGACAAAATGTGGGTATGCACAATGGTGAGCATCTCACGGTCACCCTTCTTGAACTTCATCACCGTTGCCTCTTCGTCTTCCTCGTTGCCCAAATAATTTTCCTCAATGCCTGCGGGAGAAGTGGAATCCGTTTCCTTGATGAAGAGCAATCCTGTGAAGAACCCAATGGAAAGTATCACCACAAAAGTGCCTATGAATAGGCGTATTTCTTTGGGAAAAGTGGACAATAGACCGTTATATACCATTACAGATGTCCTTTATCCTGAAGTATTCCAATGGTCTGAAGCAGGTTGTCCATGGACCGGGTCATGGAATTCACCGAAATGGTCGCACCGGATATGGCGTCGATGTTGGTCTCAGGATTCACACGGTCTCCGCCTGTCTTCCCCAAAAATTGCTTCAACCATCTTTTGCTTCCAATCTCACCCCCATATTCTTCCCGGTACACCAGTACTTTTGTGTTGATGATCTTCACGGTATCATCAAAAAGCACCAAATAATCAAAATTTGCAGTCTTACTTGGGGCTTGGTCGAAAAATGCATAACCCAAAATTGCGTTTCCAGCAGTAATCTGGTATAAATTTTCCCCAGAAATTTTGGTGGGGAGCTGCGCATTCAAATCGTTTGGGATGGTAATGGGTTGCAGGGCAAAATCCACAACTTCAAAGGTCTTTTCCACTTCTTTCAGCACCCTTTTGTTCACCTCTTTGGGAGCGGTGAATGCAAGGAGCATCAAAACAAGGGGAATAACTACATATGGTTTTGCCGATTTCATCCCACAAATATATTAATTTAGACTCATTATGAATAAAAACAGGGCGGAATATTACATCCGCCCTGTCTGTATTTTTTTAGAACCAAACTCCTATTCCAAAGTTCAATCGGTCCTGTACGTCCGAGTTATCCGCGGCATTGCTTCGAAACTGATAGTCACCTTTGACCACCACTCCTGGTGCAATATGGTAGGTCAATCCCGTGGTTACATCAGTTCGGTCATAAGCTTCATTCTTCACCAAACTTCCTTCGGTATCCGCGTGGGTATTGTACATCTCGTACCGGGCAAAAGCAAAAAGTTTTTGTCTATTTCCGGCGGGAAGGACATTATAGGCTCCTTCCAAATACCAACCTTGTAATGCACTTCCCAAGTTACTTCCGGTCAAATCGTTGTAGGCATCGGTATCCGATAACGAAGCATGGATAAATTGTCCCCTAGCCGTAAAGTTTTGATACGCATAACGGGCATCCAATCCAAACATGGCGATGCCTATATCTGCCCCATCAAACTCCTCTACATCGTCATCGGCCTGGGTACGTCCAAAATAGGTTGAAAAGCCTAAACGTAGTCCGGGTATGCCGTAGTAATCCAATTTTGTGGATAGGTTAGGGCTATCAATGGTGGATTGGATTCCCTTTTGTCTTCCTCCCCGAAGGCCACTGGAACCACCCAATTTTCCGGCCACACCGCCTTCTCCATCGGCTTCAGTGGATTTAAATCCATTAAAAAGATAAGCCTGATATCCCAAGGAAATGGAGTTGAACCTTCCGGTTACCCCTACTCCAAGCTCACGCCAAGTGGTGGGAACAATGGAATTGTCCAAACCAGGACGTTCCGTTCCATTAAACGTGGTGGGTTCATGGAATTCGTTGATAATTCCCATGGGTACCAACATCAAGCCTCCTCGGATGTTAAGGTTCGGAGCCGCATTATAGTTTACAAAAGCTTGTTCTATAAAAACTTCTTCAACATGCTCAAACTCCACTTCCGTAACAAATTGGGTGCGGTCGTCAAAGCGATATCCGAAAAGGAGTACCAGACGTTGCACATCCAGTTCCCCGTTATCCCCTTCAGGCTGATTGTACAGCATTTCACCATAGGCCCCTACGGTCACTGCAGAAGCATAGTTCCCTGAAAGTAAACGCTGTGCGGCGTTGATCTGTTTCTGTGGATCCAACTGGATCGAGTCGGTTTTGGTCTGTGCGAACGTGAATGATGCACATAGTAAAGCAAATAGAATTGTTGTTTGTTTCATGGTGTTTCAATAATTGCGCGGCAAATATATTTCTACACTACGAAGCAGCCAAATTTAATTAGACTTAGTTTAAATAAAATTAAAGACGCAACGTTTAGGAGTAAATACGTTGAATACCTCAATGGTAGGCGGAGAAAAGTTCGGTCGCCTTGTTGTAAGCGGCTTCAAAGACCATCCAGTTCACACCGGTGTCCGCTTTTTCCGTGGTAAAATAGGAAAGCATTTTCTCGGTGGGCATATTCCCGGTGAGTTCATCCTTGGCCATGGGGCAACCTCCAAAGCCTTGTACCGCCCCATCAAAGCGTCTACAACCTGCTTTGTAGGCGGCATCCACTTTTTCATGCCATTTGGTCGGGGTGGTATGCAAATGGGCGCCAAATTCAATATCCGGATATTTGGGAATAAGATTGGAAAACAAATACGAAATGGTCTCTGGGGTGGAACTCCCAATGGTATCGGAAAGGGACAAGATTTTAGTGCCCATGGCGGCCAATCTTTCGGTCCACTCCCCTACTATCTCAACGTTCCAAGGATCACCATAAGGATTCCCAAATCCCATGGAAATATACGTCACCACTTCTTTGTTATGGGCGTTGGCCAACTCTAGAATACCCTTAAGGGTATCCACCGATTGTGCTATGGTCTTATGGGTATTTCGCATTTGAAAGTTTTCGGAAATTGAAAAAGGAAATCCCAAATACTTAATGGCTTTATGCTGACATGCATCCTCGGCACCCCGAATATTGGCCACAATGGCCAAGAGTTTGCTTTTGGTCTTGGTAAGGTCCAACCGGGCCAACACCTCTGCGGTATCCTGCATTTGCGGAATGGCCTTGGGTGAGACAAAGCTGCCAAAATCCAACGTATCAAAACCACAGCCCAAAAGGGATTGGATATACCTTGCTTTCTCCTCAGTGGGAATAAAGGTCTTGATGCCCTGCATGGCATCCCTTGGACATTCTATGAGCTTGATCTTTGACATAGGTTGCCTGTAAAATTACCACTATTTATCCGATAGCAATAGATAAATGGCGATTCCCAAAAAAACTACAATTTGAACCCATTTCAGGGAAATACCCGCCTTGGGATGGCGCATCAAATAGGTTGAAATGCTTCCTGCCAATACGGCAATGGTTCCAAAAATAATGAAGGCCACCAGCATAAAGAGCAGACCAAGGATATAGAACTGCATTACGGTTCCCAATTTTTCACTGAACAGAAATCCAGGAAAAAACGCCAAAAAGAAAATGGTGACCTTGGGGTTGAGCACGTTCATGGCAAAACCGGTCTTGAACAGTTTAAAAGGACCTTGGGATGGTTGCTTTTCCTTATCCAAAAGAATGGACGCGTCACTTCGGTATACTTTTATGGCCAAATACACCAAATAGGCCGCCCCAAACAGCTTGATGCCCAAAAACAGACCGTCACTTCGTTTTATAACCTCTGACACACCAAAAGCCAGCAAAGTGGTATGCACCAAACATCCACTCACCAAACCTGCCACTGTGGCCAACCCGGCCTTGACCCCATTGGATATGCTCTGGGTAAGCACAAATATATTGTCCGGTCCCGGGGAAATGGTCAAAGCCGCTGAAGACACCAAAAACCCAATCAGAATGGGATAATTTATGGTCTCAGGGCTCAGCAGGAACACATGTTGCATCTTGTCCTAGGATGTACGGGCCAAAATGGCCTTGTTGATTTTTTTGATCAGTACAGGACCTTCATAGATGAACCCAGTGTACAACTGGACCAGATCGGCACCGGCATCCAGTTTTTCAAGGGCATCTTCGGGAGAATGTATGCCCCCTACCCCAATAATGGGAAATGCCTTGTTGCTCTTTTCCGCCAAAAACCGAATGACCTCCGTACTCCTTTGGGTCAAGGGTTTGCCGCTAAGTCCCCCCTTTTCCTCTGTAAGTATAAGATGGGATTTTAGACCTTCCCTGGAAATAGTGGTGTTTGAAGCAATGACCCCATCAATTTCAGTGGTCCCAACAATATCAATAATATCCAACAACTGATCATCGGTCAAGTCCGGGGCAATCTTTAAAAGGATTGGTTTTTCTTTTTGCTTGGATTTTTTGGCCTGTTTACTGTTCTGTCTTTTTAACTTTTTCAGAAGATTGGTCAAAGGTTCCTTATCTTGGAGTTCGCGCAAACCTGGCGTATTGGGTGAGCTCACATTGACCACAAAATAATCCACATGATCAAATAGGGCTTCAAAACAGATGAGGTAGTCCTTAATGGCCTGATCATTGGGGGTGACCTTGTTCTTTCCAATATTTCCCCCAACGATTACCCTGCGTTTTTTCTTGAGTTGCTCCACCGCCTCAAAAACCCCCTTGTTATTAAATCCCATGCGGTTGATGATAGCCTTGTCTTGTCGCAACCGGAACAATCTTTTCTTGGGATTTCCAGGCTGCGGTTTGGGCGTGAGTGTACCTATTTCCACAAAACCAAAGCCGAAATCGGAAAATTCATTGTAGAGCTTGGCATCCTTGTCAAAACCAGCAGCCAAACCAACGGGATTCTTAAATTTTATTCCAAAAACCTCTCGTTCCAACTTGGGATTCCTTACTTCAAAAATACTTCTGAACAAAGGTCCCAACCCCAATCTCGAAAACAATTTTATGGCCCAAAATGAAAAGTGGTGCACTGCTTCCGGATCAAACAAAAACAGGATTGGGCGGATGAGGATCTTATACATTCAACAGATTTTCAACAAAAATAAAAACTCTTAAAACAGAACACAGCAAATCATTTATTTTTCGTCAACCGACTTATTTACATGGATAGGGCGCAACGTAAGCTGATCGCATAATTTTACATAAAAGCTGTACTGTTTTGGATTGAAGATTGACAACAGCCTTTTATCCATCATCCGAATGTTCAGCTTCATGCTGTCCATAATGGTTTTGTATTCGCGGGAAACCGTCATCAGCACTTTAGGCGGACTTTCTTCGTGCTGTTTTAATAGAAATTCGGCCCGATTTCTCAGGATTTCATTTCGAATTTTCAGTTCAGCACTCCAATTTTTAAGGCTTTCCTTTTGCTCCTCGTTCAGTTGAAACACTTCCGCAATGGTCCCATCGTCCATGCCCCCCACCCCCAAGGCACACTCCTCTTGGGCCGACCCAAGAAACATCGATAATAGGAAAATGAACAAAACAGCTCCCTTCAATTTAGGTTGATTTTAAAAAGTGGGAGAAATATACTTTTTTTAAACCCCGCTTTCTTAATATCACGATTGAATAACCATTATTTTTGATGAAAAGCACAGCATGGAAAAACTTTTGTCCCGATTTCTGGATTATGTAACCACCGATACCCAAAGCGACCCATATTCCAAAACCACGCCCAGTACTGAAAAACAATGGACTTTGGCCAAAAAACTGGTCTTGGAACTGCACCAGATTGGTTTGCAGGAAGTTTCCATTGATGAAAATGCCTATATCATGGCAACCCTACCCGCCAACACGGACAAAAAAGTGCCCACCATAGGTTTTATCTCGCATATGGACACCTCTCCTGATTTTTCGGGAAGGAATGTAAAACCACAGATCATAAAAGATTATGACGGTAAGGATATTATCCTCAACAAAGCAAAAGACATTGTGCTTTCCCCAGACTATTTTGAAGATCTATTACAGTACCAAGGTCAGACCTTGATCACCACGGATGGGAATACTTTATTGGGCGCCGATGACAAGGCGGGCATCGCCGAGATTATCACGGCCATGGAATATTTGGCCCAACATCCCGAGATCAAACACGGAAAGATACGGGTGGCCTTTACCCCAGATGAGGAAATAGGTAGGGGTGCGCATAAGTTCGACGTAAAAAAATTCGGTGCCGATTGGGCCTATACCATGGACGGCAGCCAAGTGGGCGAACTGGAGTATGAAAATTTCAATGCGGCCAGCACCAAGATCATTGTTAAGGGAAAGAGTGTCCACCCCGGGTATGCCAAGAACAAGATGGTGAACGCCATTGCCATTGCCAACGAATTTTTAAGCCTGCTCCCCCCACGGGAAGTTCCCGAACACACCACGGGCATGGAAGGCTTTTTCCATGTGCACAAAATAAAGGGGGAGATAGAGAATGCCCAAATAGATATGATCATCCGCGACCACGATGCCATACATTTTCAGGCTCGTAAGGAACTCTTGTCCAGTATTGCGGACAAGCTTACCCAAAAGCACGGGGATTGTATCACTGTGGAAATCGAAGACCAATACCGCAACATGCGCGAAAAGGTGGAACCCGTGTTCCATATTGTAGAGATTGCCCAAGAGGCCATGGAGTCTTTGGGTATTGAACCTATCATAAAACCCATTAGGGGGGGAACGGACGGGTCACAGTTGAGTTTTATGGGGCTACCCTGCCCCAATATTTTTGCCGGGGGACACAATTTTCATGGAAAATATGAATATGTTCCTTTGGAAAGTATGGAAAAAGCGGTTAGGGTTATCGTAAAAATTTGCGAACTTACTGCCAGTCAGATCAAATGACATGGAAAAATCAGAAAAAATAGCCACCTATTACAATCAAGACCATCCGTTCAAGGAAGGTATAGCATACCTGCGAAGGCTGGCCCTACAGACCGAAAGTGAGGAGGACTTTAAATGGAGTTTTCCGGTGTATACGGTCAATGGCAAAAATGTATTTGGCATCTGTAAGTTCAAAAACCATTTTGGGATTTGGTTCTTCAACGGGGTGTTTCTGAAAGACCCCAAAAAAGTGTTGGAAAATGCCCAAGAAGGAAAGACCAAAGGCATGCGACATTGGAAGTTCCATGCATTGGACGGGATTGATGAAAAAGCAGTTATCAATTACATGAAAGAAGCCATTGAAAACCAGAAAAAGGGTATGGAGGTCAAGGCTGAGAAAACTTCCAAAGTGACCATCCCCGAACTGCTTCAGGAAAAATTAAAGGAAAGCAAAGAGCTGCAAACCGCTTTCAAAAATTTTACTCCCTATAAACAAAAGGAGTTTTGCGAATATATTTCTGAAGCCAAACAAGAGCAGACCAAACTAAGACGGTTGGAAAAAATATTGCCCTTGATCCAAAAAGGGGTGGGTCTACACGATGGCTATCGTTAAATTCAATCTACCAAGTCCTTTACAAAATCTGTTAGGCCGTGCAAATGATCCACATGATCTGGGGCCGTATTCCCCACAAATGCCTTGACCGAAAAATTGCCTTTTTGGGTTTCGGATACGTGCTGCATGCCCATGGGACCCCATTCCAAGATAGGGTTTCGTTGTAGTCCGAGTTCTTTGATCAGCCAATCAGCAGTCTCGGTGGTACTGGCGTAGGTTCCGGGGAAAATTTCGGAATGGGTAATCAACATTTTCTTTTCTCCGCTGACCGCCTTTTGGGCAAAAGCTAAGAAACCTTTCATTTTTTCTGCATTCAATTGTCCGCCTTGGGCCAAAGGAGTAGCCTCGGGGATGTAATCGGTGTGCAGCCCATCCAAGAGTAAAATGCCGTCTATTTTGGCTTCATGGGTTTTCAACAACTCACGGACGGCACCATATCCCGCACTAAAGGAACTAAAATACACCTTTCCCATCCGGTCCACATCCAGTTTGTCCTGTATGGCCTTCAACAAACGGGGATATACTGCCACATCAACAAAAGGTGCTGCATAGACCGAGGAACCAGAACCTTGTTGCACCACGGCCAAAGCCATGGGTTTTTTCAAATTGTGAACGGCCTGCATGGCCACAAAGGGTGCTCCATGGAAGTGGATGAGCAAATCCAATTCTTGAATTCCCTCCGCTGCAGAGGGCAAGTATACCGTGACCGGTTTGGACAATATACCCTCCAACACGATTTTGGTGCCCGGAGGTTCTTCGTTTTTCAATCGGGCGTGTTCCCGGATATGGTCTTGCATGGGAGAAGGGGCCTGCCTTACTTGGATAGCAACTTCGTTTTTTGAAGTGGCACAACCCAACATCAGCACGTATACAAACCCCAAACTTATCACTTGGGAACGGATAGTATTATATGTATTCATAAAATTTATGGAGGCTTACTTTTTGGGCATTTTCCAGCCATTGTGGTATTCATTGGTCAACAGTACATCGGCTTCTTTATGGTTGAACCGACCTTTTTGGGCATCCCAGAACAAGCGTTCCCCTGTTTTATAAGCCACATTGCCCATATGGCTGACCACGGCAGCATCGTACCCTACTTTAATTGGGGCATTGAGAATGCTTTTGTCCCTTTTCTTGATGGCTTCCAAGAAATTCACTGTATGCAAATCCAGACCATTGGCTTTTACAGTCTGCAGGCCTACTCCTGCTATTTTGGGACCCAAATCCTCGCTCCAGTTAGGCCGATGTTTCTCCGGAATCACCTCCCAACCTCCACGGTCCAACACCAAGGTTCCGTTGTTGCCAATGAAAGCGATACCATGGTTTCTTCCATAGTTTCCGCCGTCAATGCCATTGGCGTGCTCCCAAAGAAGTGAAAACCCATCGAACTCGTATACGGTTTGTAGGGTATCTGGGGTCTCGGCAGCATCATCGGGATAAGCAAACTTTCCACCCATGGCCATCACGGATATGGGTGTCGAGGCCTTCATGCCATAGAGCGCATAGTCAATCAAGTGTACGCCCCAATCGGTCATCAACCCTCCTGCATAGTCCCAAAACCATCTAAAATCGAAATGGAACCGGTTCTTGTTGAAAGGTCGGTCTTGGGCAGGACCCAACCACATTTTATAATCCACCCCTTCCGGCGCGGGACCGTTGGGCACTTGGGGAATGGATTTCATCCACCCTTGGTAGGCCCAGGTCTTTACCAAACGTATTTGCCCCAATTTCCCGGAATGCACATAGTTTATGGCATCCACAAAGTGGGGTTGGCTGCGTTGCCACTGCCCTATCTGCACCATTCGGTCACTGGCATCCACGGCCGAAAGCATGGCTTCGCATTCTGCTATGGAATTGGCAATAGGCTTTTCACAATAGACGTCCTTGCCGGCATCCACCGCATCCACCAACTGAAGACAATGCCAATGATCAGGGGTTCCCACGATGACAATATCAATATCCTTATCGTCCAACATTTTCCGATAGTCAGTATACCACTTTGGTTTTTTGATGTTGGCCTTTTCCAAATCCGCGGTCTTGGCCCGAAGTACATTTTCATCCACATCACAAAGGGCCACCACCTCTACCTCACTATTCTTCAAGAGGGAGGTAAGATCAGCAAAGCCCATTCCGTTGCACCCGATTAATCCCACTTGAATCTTGTCATTGGGGCTCACGGTCCTTCGCAGCGAGGCCAAAATTTCAGTGGGAAAGAACAAGGAGGCTCCCAAACCGACCGTGTACAACGATCCCTTTCTAATGAATTGTCTTCTAGTGCCCATTTTGTCAAATTTTGAATAAGATACAAAAAAACGTCCCCCGCAAACTCAATTGCAGGGGACGTTTTACTCTATATGACTCTAGAAGCTATTATTTGTCCGAAGCGGCGTTCAATTTTTTGCTCATTTCCATGGAAATGGCGGAACGATCAAACTTTAAACGGCCGGCCATGGTTTCAATGACACAAGAAAAATCCTTGTCGTTCATTTCCACGATCTTGCCATGAAGTCCGCTTTTGGTGATGATGCGGTCTCCTTTTTTCAACTCCGAAGTAAACTTCTTCTCATCCTTCTGACGCTTAATCTGTGGACGGATCATAAAGAAATACGCCACCGCAAAAATCAATATCAGAGGTAAAAACTGTCCTAAACTTTCCATTAAGGTATTTTATCTATTTAACAGGACCAGCAGGAGCTGCTTCCTTAGGATTAACAAAGGCCTTGATTCTTAAGATCTCGGTTCCTTTTTCTGTGTTGGCCGTAACGGTAATGGTCTTGGTCACTTGATTTTGTCCAGAACCATTGAATTTTACCAACAATTCGCCAGTTTCACCAGGAGCAATAGGCGCATTCTTTGGATATTCCGGTACGGTGCAACCACAGCTACTCTTTGCATCGGTGATGATCAAAGGGGCATTACCGGTGTTGGTGAACTTGAATGTGGTTTCTTGCGGAGTGCCTTGGGCTATGGCACCAAAATCATGCTCGGCCTTTTCAAAGCTCATCACGGGAAGTTGCTTTTGTGCTTCATCCCTTGAAGTTGCGCTTTCCACATTGTCCGCAACGATTTTGTTGGATGCCTTGTCCTTGCAGGAAACGCCCATCACGGCAACGGCCATGATCAAACTAAAAATTGTTGTTATTCTTTTCATGATAATAATTTGTTTTTCCAAAAATACTCAAATATTGTTTATTGTAGTCCTCTACCTATTTTTTGAAGTCTTCCATCGGATTTGTATTCCTTGGCCAATTTGTCCAAAACCCCGTTGATAAAGATACTGCTCTTGGGCGTGGAGTACTCCTTGGCAATCTCCAAATACTCATTTAGGGTCACTTTCTCCGGAATGGATGGAAAGTTGAGCAGCTCACAGATGGCCATTTTTAGGATGATCAAATCGATCTCGGCAATACGGTCATTGTCCCAATTGGGGGTTTTCCCCTCAATTTCCTTCTCCCATTTGGCGTCATGTAACAAGGTCTTGGTCAACAGGTCATTGGCAAAGACCATATCTTGCTGATCCTTGAGCAACGCGGGGATAAAATAACGTTCACCAGAGGTTTCAGTGGCCTTGCGCAAACGTTTGGCCAAATAGGTATTTACAATGGGAAAATCGTCCACCCAAGTAAGTTTGTCATCCTCAAAATATTCATAGATCTTATCGTTGGGAGCAATAATTTCCTTGAAAAGCTGAAGGACTACTTCCCTATCGTCCTCATAATCGTTCTTTCCGTTGGTCATGTAAGCCTTGTAGATATCGCTGGCCACAACCTCCTTGTACAGGATCTTCACATACTCGTCATTCAAGTACCAGTTGTCCAGCTTTCTTTTGGAGAGTTCCCCTTTGAGGAGCTCATTCTCGGAAATCTGGAGCAACAGTCGGTTCTTCACGAACTTTTCGCGATCGGGATAACCATCTTCTTCCGTGGCGAGGTATTTTTTTGTGGCATGACTGGCATGTTTGGCGGCCAGTCGCTGCAATTCGGCCAAGAGGCTCAATACCAACAAATAGAGCACGTACATATTCTCAATGCTCACTCTTAGGAATTTTTCCTGTTTCTGCAAGGAATCGTCCTTGGATTGGACCAGTGCATAGATACACTGCATCACTTTTACTCTGATATGCCTTCTAGTAAGCATTTTTAAAGAACTTTTAAAGTCATTGATTGGCTTTCACTGCGCAAAAATAACCTTATATTTCAATGTGGCCTACCAAAGTTGTTTTCTTATCAGTTTTATAACATTTATTTTTGGGCCAATGGTATATCTTTGTTCGATTGTCAATCAACAGACGTTCTAAAAACCACCTTCCCTCCTATGAAGGAACTGAAACACCTTAATAAATACTTCAAAAAATATTGGTTTAAGCTATTGATGGGGGTTTTGATCACCATCGTTGCCCGATTGTTCTCTTTGGTACTGCCCCATTACGTGAACAATTCCATCCAGATTGTAGAAAAGTATACCGGAAATACCATTACCCTTGCCGAAGCAAAGCAATCCCTATTCCATTATATATTGATTGTTGTTGGTGCCGCCCTACTTTCGGCACTGTTCACTTTTTTGATGCGACAGACCATTATCAACGTATCCCGGTATATTGAATATGATTTGAAAAACGAGGTATTTGACCACTATCAAATCCTAAACCTTGATTTTTATAAGAAAAACCGTGTAGGAGATCTCATGAACCGTATCAGTGAGGATGTCAACCAAGTGCGGATGTATGGGGGACCGGCCATTATGTACGGTATCCAGACCCTTACGCTTTTTGCCTGTTTGATCCCATTGATGTTCATAAAGGCACCCACCTTGGCAGCATATACCTTATTGCCCCTTCCTGTTTTATCGGTCTTGATCTATCAGATCAGTAAGATCATCCATAAAAGAAGCACCAAGGTCCAGGAGTTCCTGTCCACCCTGTCCACTTTTACCCAAGAGTCTTTCTCAGGAGTTTCAGTTATCAAAGCCTACAGCATAGAACCACGCATCAACCAAGAGCTCAGGAACCTGGCCACCGAAGGCAAGGATACCAGCATGGCGTTGGCCAAGGTAAACGCTTGGTTTTTTCCCTTGATGGTCCTCCTTATCGGAATCAGTAACACTATTGTCATCTACGTAGGTGGCATGCAATATATTGATGGAAAAATAGAATCCTTCGGAATCATTGCGGAGTTCATCCTATATGTAAACATGCTCACGTGGCCGGTGGCCATTGTGGGATGGCTTACCTCCATCATCCAAAGGGCCGAAGCATCCCAAAAACGAATCAATGAGTTTTTAACGATACAGCCCACCATTAAAAATGAGGTTGCTGAGTCCACGCCCATCAAAGGGGATATTGAGTTCAAGAATGTGTCCTTTACCTATGACGACACCAACATTACTGCCTTGGATAATGTATCCTTTACAATAAAGGCCGGCGAGACTGTGGCCTTTTTGGGGAAAACGGGATCCGGGAAATCAACCATTTTGGATTTGGTGGCCCGTCTGTACGACACCTCTTCGGGAGAGGTTTTGGTGGATGGTATTCCCGTCCAAAAACTCAACCTAAACAGTTTACGGAGTTCCATTGGTGCCGTACCGCAAGATGCCTTCCTTTTTTCGGACACCATAGAGAACAACATCCGATTTGGCGATGAAAATGCCTCATTTGATGAGATTGTGGCCGTGGCCCAAAAAGCGGTTGTCCACGACAACATTCAGGGATTTGCCAAAAAATACGACACCATTTTAGGGGAGCGGGGCATTACCTTAAGCGGAGGACAAAAGCAACGGGTCTCCATTGCACGGGCATTGCTCAAAGACCCTAAAATCTATCTTTTTGATGATTGTTTGTCCGCTGTGGACACCGAAACCGAGGAAGAAATCCTGAACAATCTCAAACGTGCATCCGAGAACAAGACCACTTTGATCGTAAGCCACAGGGTCTCTTCTGCCAAAAATGCCGACAAGATCATTGTACTTGAAAATGGTAAAATCATCCAAGAGGGCACCCATGACCAGTTGAACAATGTTGATGGATATTATAAAGAACTCTATATCAATCAGCTTTCAGGGAAAGATTAATAAAAAAGTTGCTGAATTAGCTTTTTTTTTACATTTTTGGTAGAATTATACAACATAAGGAACTAATTACAACACAAGACCACATGGGCGAGAAAGATATCATGGATCAGGAAGAAATTTACTCCAAAGTCTTACGGGCCGGGAGAAGAACTTACTTTTTTGATGTAAGGAGCACCAAGGCCGGCGATTACTACTTAACCATTACGGAAAGTAAAAAGTTTACCCATGATGATGGTTCTTTCCACTACAAAAAGCACAAGATTTACCTATACAAGGAAGATTTTACCGCTTTTAAGGAAATCATGGAAGAGATGATGGATTACATTATTGACGAAAAAGGTCAAGAAGTAATTTCTGAGCGTCATCAAAAAGATTTCAAAAAAGAAGAAAGGGACATCAGTGAAAACGGAACCGCTTCGGGGAGTTTTACCGATGTGAGCTTTGATGACATTTAAAACATCGTTTTAAAAAAAGACAAAACGGCCTGCAAATGCAGGCCGTTTTTTTATTTTTATCACACGACTAATTCAAAATGACCTCATGAAAAAAATCAACTTCCTATTCTTGGCGCTAATCATGGGCCTAAATCTAAGTGCCCAACAAGTTACGCTGGACTATTACCTACCCAACAACATCTCGTACGATACCAGTATCCCAAAACCCGCCGAAGTCATCGGCCACGAGGTTGGGGAATGGCATGTGACCCATGATAAATTGGTATTCTATATGCAACAACTCGCCGCATCCAGTGACCGGATAAGCATTGAAAATAGAGGGACCACTTTTGAAGGCAGACCTTTACTACTACTTACGGTCACTTCACCCAAAAACCATCAAAATCTGGAAAGCATACGCCAACAACATGTGGCACTTTCCGAAGGAAATGGCAATACAGATACCGCCAATATGCCCATTGTGGTCTACCAAGGTTTTTCCATCCATGGTAATGAACCCAGTGGCGCCAATGCCGGATTGGCCTACGCCTATTACCTTGCCGCAGCCCAAGGTCCAGAAATTGAATCCCTTTTGGACAACACCATTATCCTTATGGACCCGAGTTTCAATCCAGATGGGCTACAGCGCTTTGCCTATTGGGCCAATATCCATAAGAGTCAAAACCTAAATCCGGACAGCAACGAAAGGGAGTACCACGAGGTATGGCCTGGAGGGCGTACCAACCATTATTGGTTTGATATGAACCGGGACTGGCTGCCCGTACAATTACCGGAGAGTAGGGCCCGAATTGAAACCTTTCACCAATGGCTGCCCAATATCCTGACCGACCACCATGAAATGGGCACTAACTCCACATTTTTCTTTCAACCTGGGGAGCCTACACGGGTACATCCATTGACTCCTAAAATCAACCAAGAGCTCACCAAGGAAATTGGAAGCTATCATGCCAAGGCTTTGGACAAAATTGGTTCGTTGTACTATTCCGAAGAAAATTATGACGACTACTACTATGGCAAGGGTTCCACATTTCCGGATGTAAACGGCGGTATTGGGATTCTTTTTGAACAAGGTAGTTCACGGGGCCATATCCAAGAGAGTGACAACGGCCTCTTGACCTTTCCTTTTACCATACGAAACCAGTTTACCACAGCACTTTCTACCATAGAGGCCGCACAGAACATGCGCACCAAAATTTTGGACTACCAGCAAGGGTTCTATGCCAACATGCGCAACGAAGCATCGCGCAGTAAAACCAAGGCCCTGATTTTCGGGGATAGCAAGGATGCCTCCAAAGCTTGGCATTTGGCAGAAATTCTTAAAAGGCACAAAATAAAGTTCCATGAACTGGCCTCAGATGCCACCATCAATGGGAAAACCTTTAAACAAGGTAACAGCTACGTGGTTCCCATGAACCAGAAAAACCCAAGATTGATCAAGGCGATGTTTGAGAAGCGCACCACTTTTACGGATAGTCTCTTCTATGACATTTCGGCTTGGACCTTTCCATTGGCTTTCAATGTGGATTATGCCGAGCTCAACTCCCTCTCCAATGCAGGACCGGAAATTGTTGATTTTAAACATCCCCAAGGAAGTGTCAGTCAAAAAAGCAACTACGCCTATGTATTTGAATGGCATGAATATTACACCCCAAAAGCCCTGAACAAAATATTGGAAAAAGGATTGCGGGCAAAGGCCGCCAAATCGCCGTTTACTTTAGAGGGTACCCGGTATGATTATGGCTCCATCATGGTTCCGGTACAGAACCAAAAATTGAATACCGATGAGCTGTATGCCTTTTTGAATACCGTAGCCCAAGAAAGTGGCATCCATATCAACGGGGTTTCCACGGGCCTTACCCAAGGCATTGATTTGGGTAGCAATGATTTTGAAGCCTTGAAAAAACAAAAAGTGGCCTTATTGGTAGGGGAAGGTACCCGCTCCTATGATGCCGGTGAAATCTGGCATCTATTTGACACTCGCTACGATATGAAAATCACCAAAATAGATACGCGCTATTTCAACAGTGTCGACCTTGATTCCTATACAGCCTTGATCCTTCCGGGAACCGGTTGGGGAGGTGGTACGCTTTTGGATAAAAAAGGTGCCGAAAAGGTAAAGGAATGGGTGAAAAACGGCGGTACCATTATTGGATACCGTAACACGGCCAATTGGTTTAAAAGCAATGAGTTCCTGGACCTTGTTCTGCATAAGGACACTTTGGTCGCCAAGAACATTGCCTTTGACCAAAAAGAGGATTTTCAAGGAGCCCAAGTTACGGGTGGTGCCATTTTTGAAGCTAAATTAGATCGTTCCCACCCTATCAATTACGGATATAAAAATGATAGGTTGGCCTTGTTCCGAAATACCAATATCTATTTGGAACCGGAAGAAAACAGTTATGACAATCCCATCCAATATACCAATGACCCACTACTGAGCGGTTATATTTCGGAGGAAAATGCCGAACTCATCAAGAACAGTGTTCCATTCAAAGTCAAACGAATGGGCAAAGGAAGGGTTGTGCTTTTTACCGACAATACCAATTTTAGGGCCTTCTGGTATGGCACCAACAAACTGTTGATGAATGCTATTTTCTTTGGACCAATGATGTAATACCCATTTTTACAAGGACAAGATTTACCACGGCATGCCCTAACACAAAAAGGCATGCCGTTTTTGTGTTGTACCAATTCCATATAAGCAAAAAGCAAATTCCATAGACCAAGGGATAGACTAATAGCACGAAACCAAAACGAAACGTAGCTTCAAATTCAGCTTCAGGAACTTTAGGTTTCAATACACTTCTCCACAACAAAATAAATGGTAGGTTCCATATGGTAAACAAGGCTTTTAGAAATGGGTTTCCTACTTTCTTTCCCATTTCGGTTCTCTTCAAAAAATCACCTTGCGAAATCAGTGCATTTACCACTGTGGGCTCAAGATACTGCTCACCATTTTCTCCAAGACTTTGTATTGCACCATCATATTCTGTTTCCGGGATATGAGTCGTCAATTTCATGAGGCTATACTGAACCTCTTCTTTCAGTTTGTTTATAAAATCAGGGGCATTTTTATGGTCCTGGACAGGAATGGGATTTCCAAAAACCAGGGTTGCTGCATCCCCAGCTTGCTGCGGATAAGCATAGTTTTGCCCAATAGGCACCAACTGGACATCCAAATTTGGGTTTTGTTCCAAAGTGGCTTCCACAATACGGGTGAATCCTTTGCTCAGGGGCCTTACCCTTCTTTGCAAACTATGGTTGGCTTCGGGAAACAACAGAATGGCATGCTTGGCTTCCAACAAGTGGGCACATTTCTTAAAAACGGCCTTATTTTTAGGCACACTGGACTTACCATCCCTTATCCGGTACACCGGCATCATTTGCAAAAAGTTGAAAAACGACTTCAAAAAAGAGTTCTTAAAAACATCGGAACGAGTCAAAAACCAAGGTTTTCTGCCACAATACACCGCAATCAGGAGCACATCCATAAGCGCATTCTGATGGTTGGAAAGAAACAGCACCGGCTTATCCAAAGGAATTTTTTCTTTACCCACTACCTTGACTTTCCTGTAATAGAAAAACAAGCCTGTAGCAACCCAAAGTTTAAGAATGGAATATGCCAATCCTCGCATCAGACCAGTTCTTCTTTTTCAATGGGCCTATACCCCCAAACCGTACCCAGCACCAATCCGGAAACGAGATGCCAAATTCCCCAAAAAGCGGTCAACAAGGCCATACCGCCCAAACCATCAAAAAAAGTAAATATCAACAATAGCCCCAACCCGGAATTTTGGATACCTGTCTCTATGGTGATGCAGCGTATGTTCTCTTGGGACAGTCCCAAAGATTTCGCAACGGAAAACCCGGTCAACAAGGCCACCAGATTATGTACCACTACCAGCCAAAAAACGTAGAGCACATACTCCATAAAAACATCGATGTTCCTATATAAGGCCAAAAACACCAAGACCACAAAGAACAACAAAGAGCCTATTTTAAATCCTCTTGCCATTTTCTTTGCGGTACGAGGGGCATAATGGTTGAACAACATTCCCAATACCAAGGGTATGCCCAATAAAAGGGCCACCAATTTCACCATTTCATAGGGAGAAATGGAAACTTCTTTTAAAATGGAGGCTGTTGGTCCATACATTCCACCCCAAAAACTTAGATTGATCGGAGTCATAAAAATGGCCAATAGGGTTGCAATAGCGGTCAGCGTGACTGACAAAGCTGCGTTTCCTTTGGAAAAATGGGTGAAGAAGTTGGACACATTGCCCCCTGGGCAGGCCGCTACCATAAACATGCCCAAAGCCATACTGGGTATAGGCTCCACAATCCAGACCAAGGCAAAGGTGATGGCCGGCAGCACCAAAAACTGACAAAAAACACCGGCAATCACGGGTTTTGGAGTCCGGAACAGCCGTTTGAAGTCTGTGAAGGAGATTTCCAAAGCCACACCAAACATGACCAAGGCCAAGGCCATGTTCAAGGTCCAAAGCGATTTCTCATCAAAATTGATGTGTACCGTATCTATGATTTGCTCCAAAACAATGGTGTTACCTTCACAATATACAGGATTCTTTCCATTAATGGGTATTCTACTTTTAGAAGAAAGCCCATGAATTTTATACCTTTAAACGGTAAAAAAAAGATATGGCCCGTACCCCTAGCAACATGCTCCCACTGGGCACCAAAGCCCCAGAATTTGAATTATTGGACACCGCGTCCAACAAGACCCTTTCTTTGGAAAAACTGAAGGGAAAGAACGGAACCGTGGTGATGTTCATCTGCAACCATTGCCCTTTTGTGGTCCATGTAAACCCTGAGCTATCCAGATTGGGGAAGGAATATCAGGCAAAAGGGATTGGCTTTGTGGCCATTTCCAGCAATGACGTGGCCAATTATCCGCAAGATGCCCCTGACCTTATGAAAGAGAAGGCCAAGGCAATGGAATATTCGTTTCCCTATCTCTATGATGAGACCCAAGAAGTGGCCAAGGCCTATGATGCTGCCTGCACCCCGGATTTTTATCTGTTCGATGCGAATTTGGAACTGGTTTACAGGGGGCAACTGGACGATTCCAGACCAGGGAATGGCCTGCCCTTAACCGGCAGTGACCTGCGCAATGCCATGGATGCCGTTTTAAACGGAAACGCTGTCGATTCCAATCAGAAACCCAGTATTGGCTGCAATATTAAATGGAAGTAAATGAAGATCAACCCAAAAGAGGCGCTCCAACAATTATCAACCCAAGACGGTCCTTTCCTGGACTTGTTTGCGCATGGGACCTTGTCCGTGGAGATCTACAAACCGGAAAAAGTGGACCTTCAACAACCCCATTCGAGGGATGAGGTATACGTGGTAATTTCGGGAAGTGGTGAGTTTTTGAACGACGGGGTAAGAACTACTTTTTCACCAGGCGATTTTCTTTTTGTACCTGCCGGGGTCGAACATCGATTTGAAAACTTTACCGATGATTTTGCCACTTGGGTACTTTTTTATGGCCCTGAAGGAGGGGAAAATAATCCATAAGCATGGAAGCCACTTTGGAAATTGTGGATCTATCCACATTGGACACGTACTGTTCGGTTGGGCAAAAATCGTATCGGGAGCATTATCTACATTTATGGGAGAATGGGGACCCAACCCCTTATATTGCCCATAGCCTTGAAAAATCTGTCGTAACACAAGAGTTGGAGGACCCCAATGCGGCCCACTACCTTGTAAAAATCGGACAGGAAGTGTCTGGAATTGTAAAATTGGTCAAGAATTGTGGCATTGATGAGATTTCCGATGACATCTCCCTAAAAGCGGAAAAAATCTATCTGCTCAAAGCCTATTCTGGAAAGGGACTCGGTAAAAAAGTCCTTCAACTGATTGAAAAGGAAGCCTTGGCACTAAAAAAGAAAGTAGTCTGGTTGGATACCATGCAAAAGGGAAATCCCATTCTATTTTATCAGAAAAATGGATTTGTGGTAAAACGGGAAAGCGAGCTTACCCTAACCGGGGCCAAAGCGTCGGAAAAAGCCATGTATATTTTGACCAAAACCCTTTAAATTACCAACCTTCTCGTTCCAAAAGGTTCTTGATATGGGCAAAATGGTGGCTGCCATGCCATGCATAGCGTCCTATATTTTCCTTTAATGTAGTCTCTTCATTCCCATCCGGGTGGGTAAACTTCCGTTGGAGGTCTTCTTCTGATAGCCCTTTCAACAGATAGACCAACTTGGCGTGCACCACCCTCAAATGGTCCAATGACATCTGTATGGGAGCTGATTTGGAATCAAACAACGCTGCCCATGCCTTCTCATCATAGGGTTTGATCAGTGGATTGTCTTCCGTAAGTGCCCATTTAAATCGGATATAACTATGATGGTGACTGTCCGCAATGTGGTGCACCAATTGCCTTACGGTCCAACCTTCCGGTCTATATGGGGTTTCCAATTGGTCCTCGGAAAGCGGGAGGACCATGTCGGCCAAGCGTTGGGGAAGGTTCTCCAAAACAGAGATCCATTCATCCAAATGTTGCTGCGTGATTGGGTCGGGAATTTGATAATGCCCAATAGGGTAACGAAGTTGCTCCAATTGTTCTTTTTCCATACACCAAAAATAAGGAACTCTTTTACAGAATGATATCGTGTACAACCATAAAATATGAAGAGCAACCTTAATTTTAATACACTTTTAACGCCATGAAAAACATGCAATTGAATTATCTACTAATTTTGTAGGACAACTATTTTTTAATCTAAAAACAAGACATATATGGCCGCATTACGATTGGGCGATACCGCTCCTGATTTCACTGCCGCAACTTCTGAGGGCACATTGAACTTTTACGACTATCTTGGTGATGGTTGGGGCATTCTTTTTTCGCATCCTGCCGATTTTACCCCGGTCTGCACAACAGAACTGGGCACTGCCGCCAAGTTCAAGGACGAATTTGACAAACGCCATGTAAAAATGATGGCATTGAGCGTTGATGGTGCCGAATCGCACAAGGAATGGATCAAGGATATCAACGAAACACAGAACACTGTGGTCAATTTTCCCATCATTGCCGATGAGGACCGAAAAGTATCCGACCTATATGATATGATCCACCCCAATGCCAACGATACGCTTACCGTTCGTTCAGTATTTATTATTGGTCCGGACAAAAAGGTAAAATTGATCTTGACCTATCCTGCATCCACCGGGCGGAACTTTTACGAGCTTTTAAGGGTTGTAGATTCCCTACAATTGACGGCCAACCATAAAGTGGCCACACCCGCAAACTGGAAAAATGGGGAAAAAGTTGTGGTCAGTCCGGCCATACCCACCGAAGAAGCAAAACAAATCTTTTCGGGTGGGGTTGAAGAAGTTAAGCCGTATTTGAGGTTGACACCAGACCCCACTGCATAATCTTTTTTGAGAAAAAAGAACAAAAACCCTAATTATCAATAAATTAAACGTACATTCGCTGCTCAAATTAATTTTTTAGTATTTATTATGAGTAAAGGAACAGTAAAATTCTTCAACGATTCAAAAGGTTATGGCTTTATCACTGAAGAAGGTTCAGAAACAGATCACTTTGTACACATTTCAGGTCTAATCGACGAAATTAGGGAAGGTGACGTTGTAGAATTTGAACTACAACAAGGTAAAAAAGGATTGAACGCCGTAAACGTACAAGTTATTGATTAAGGTACAAACGCTCTTTTTTATAAATAAAACCCGGGTTTTTCCCGGGTTTTTTATTTTTTGAAAAATTAAACGCAACCTCTTTTCTTTTTTATATCTATTCTACAAACACCGTTCCCCATAACCATTAAATGAAATGCTATGAACACTTTTTTTGGGATACTCCTCCTCCTTTTGGTCATTAATGCATTGTTACTTGTTTTGAGTGTCAATGGCTCCAAAAAGAACTTTTCCGGTGGAATTTTCAATAAACACTAGATTCTGACTTTAAATTTAGGACAATACGGTAGGGTATTTTTACGTTGGATTGTTATCAACTAAAGAGAAATTCCGATATGGGCACATTCTTTACCGTTTTACTGCTATTGCTTATCCTTAACTTTTGTTTGCTTTTGGTCAGCGTCAATAGAGCCAAATAAAAAAGCTCCCTGTTATGGAAGCTTTTTTAATATTGCATATCTCTGGAAGTTATTTATTTTACCCCCATAAGTTCCACATCAAAAATCAAAGTGGCATCAGGAGGAATAACCCCTCCAGCTCCCGCACTTCCATAAGCCAAGTGTGATGGGATCACAAATCGGGCCTTGTCCCCTACCTGCAACAGTCCAATCCCTTCATCCCATCCTGGAATGACCTGACCTACACCTAGGCTAAATTCAATGGGCTGATTTCTTTTATAGGATGAGTCAAAAACCTGTCCATCGGACAAACAACCTTCGTAATGGACAGAAACCGTACTGCCTTTTTGAGGTTTGGCCCCGCTTCCTTTTTGAATGATCTTGTATCGCAGACCACTATCGGTTTTATCAAACCCGGCTGCCAATTCTTCCATCTCTGCTTCGGCTTTGGCCTTGGCTTCCGCAATTCGTTTCTCCCGGGCTCCCTCAAAAGTCCTGAAAGCTTCAATGGCATTCCATTTTTGGGCATCATTCCCTACCCTCACAATTTCCAAACTTTCAATCGCATCGCCTTGGGCAATGGCATCCACTACTTCCTGTCCATGCTCCACATGTCCGAATACGGTATGCTTGTTGTCCAACCAAGGTGTGGCCACATGGGTAATGAAAAACTGGCTGCCATTGGTACCAGGACCTGCATTGGCCATGGAAAGCACTCCTGGCCCCTCATGGGTCAACTCAGGATGGAACTCATCATCAAATTTATATCCGGGATCACCTGTGCCAGTTCCCAAAGGACACCCTCCTTGAACCATAAAGTCGGCAATTACCCTATGGAACTTTAACCCATCATAATAGGGCTTGCCCTGCGGTTTTGCCGAATTTTCCATGTTACCTTCTGCCAAAGCCACAAAATTACCCACGGTACCCGGGGTTTTATCATAGGTAAGCTTTACCAATATTTCACCTTTGGAGGTGTTGAATTTCGCGTAGATTCCGTCTTCCATATCTTCTGATTATAAAAATTATTGGGTGTTATCTTTTACAAGATTGCAAAGGTAGGGGTTTTAAAGGGCAATCCCTTGAAGGTCCGATCTTTTGCCAAATAAGAAGTATTTTTATAGGGCAAAAATTCACTGACCCATGAAACAGCTCGGCATCATCTTCCTAGTATTTGCAATAGCAATCTCTTGTCAAAACAAAACGGATACCCGTGGGTTTACCATCCAAGGAACCGCAAAGAATGTACCTGACGGAACCCATATCCTCCTGTACTTCTTCCCCAACACCCATAAAGTTGTGGATTCCACGGTTGTCATGGATGAAAAGTTTCAATTTAAGGGAAACCTGGACCGACCTACTTTGGCCCATGTACGAATGCCCAATAGCAGGGACGACAAGACCTTCTGGTTGGAAAATGCCGAAATAAGGGTTGTTGGCGAAAAAGGACGTTTTTCGGATGCCGAAATCACTGGCTCCAAAACACAGGATGAGTCCGTTTTACTTTTGTCGCGCAAAGATTCCATCTTTAACGAAATGGAAAAATTGGAGGCCATGGTAACGGACAGCAATAGGGATTCCCTTTTCATAATCTATGAGCAAATGCAGAATGTGGAAGTGGGCATCAACCAAAAGTTTATTGCGGAATATCCTGAATCTTATGAAAGTCTTACCCGATTGAACTGGTCCAAGGAACGTCTCGGCGGGCATAAAACCGAACAATTGTTTTCTTCCTTGGGCACGGAACTAAAGGCTTCAGAAGAAGGAAAAACCATACAGGAATTCATTGCCAAGAACCAGACCCTTGCCATCGGTGACAGCTATGTCGATTTTGAACAATCCAACACCGCTGGACAACTGGTCCGGCTTTCCGAAATGAAAGGCAAATACACCCTGATAGAGTTTTGGGCCTCTTGGTGCGGACCGTGCCGAAGTTTCAACCCTGAACTGGTGGAACTCTATGACCAGTACCATGACCAAGGATTTGAAATCTTGGGAGTTTCCTTGGATTCCGATGAAAATCGATGGAAAGGGGCCATTGAAAAAGATGGGCTCACTTGGACCAACGTTAGCGACCTAAAAGGAGCCAACAATGAAGCCGCCATGATCTATGGGGTACGGGACATCCCGGACAATTTACTCATTGATGAAAATGGAAAAATCGTGGCACGGTTTATCCATGGGAGCGCCCTAAAAAACAAGCTCAAAGAAGTATTTGATTAATGCACGAAATTAAAATATCATGAAAGACCCTTGGTTAAAACGATGGGACGAACGGTATAGCAACATCGCATATGCCTTTGGTGAACAACCCAATGAGTATCTGCGTGGACAATTGGAAAAACTAGAACCCGGAAGCATCCTTTTTGCTGCCGAGGGTGAAGGCCGTAATGCCGTGTACGCCGCCAAATTGGGTTGGACCGTTTCCGCGTTCGACATCAGTACGGAAGGACGGAAAAAAGCATTACAGCTTGCCGAAAAGAACAAGGTTTCCTTAGACTACAAAGTAGGCCAACTCCCAGATTTGGACTATACCGAAGGGCAGTTTGATGCCATTGCACTGATCTATGCCCATTTTCCGGCGTCCATTAAATCCGCATACCATAAACTGCTCAGTACCTATTTACGCAAGGGGGGAACGGTAATTTTCGAGGCTTTTGGGAAAAAACACCTGCCCTACCGGGAGAAAAATCCCAAAGTGGGCGGCCCAAGGGATTTGGAAAGTCTTTTCTCCGTTGAGGAGTTGCTTGCAGATTTTACCGATTACGAAATCACCGAACTTGTGGAAAAGGAAGTTGAGCTCAACGAAGGACTTTACCACTCGGGAACCGGTTCCGTGGTGCGGTTTGTAGGACGGAAAAAATAAAATCGACAAATCACTCTTTTTTGAAACTGGAAACCCTGAACTTAGACCAAAAACTTGCTGGATGACAAAAATCACTTCAAAGCCCAACTGCGGAAATTCCCCAAAAATGGCATTCCTGAAAGAGTTCAACAGTGCGTTTGTCAAAGCCAATGTAAAATTCCTTCTGGACAACGTAACGGATGATATCGTCTGGACCATTGTCGGGAATGGAAAAATAGAGGGAAAAGAGCAATTTGCCGATGCATTGGAACAAATGACCACCGAAAATATATCGGAATTATTCCTAGACCAGATCCTTAGCCATGGAAAAGAAGGAGCTGTACGCGGGACCATGGTGATGCGGAACGGAAAGCAGTATGCCTTTTCGGATTTTTATGAATTCAAAGGGGCCAAAGGGGAAAAAATCAAGACCATGACCTCCTACGTCATCAAACTATAAAACGAACCGCATAAATCCACAGAAAATGAAATCGAACATTGAAACCATAAAGGAGCTGTACCTAGACTTCTCCAAAGGAGACACCAACGCCATAAAGGAGAAATTTGCCCCGGACATTGAATGGATTCAAATGAAGGGCTTTCCCAATGGAGGGCACCATATGGGGTTCGATGCCATTCTCAAGAACGTGTTCCAGAATTTTGGGGAAAACTGGACCTCTTGGGCCGCAACCATTGACGAATATGTGGATGCGGGCGAATCGGTCTTTGCCATTGGGCAGTACAAGGGCACCTATGCCAAAACGGGGAAATCCATGACCGCGGATTTTGCCCATCGGTATGTCTTGAAAAACGGAAAGATCATCAAGTTTACCCAATATACCGACACCAGATTGGTGGCCGAGGCCATGAAATGATGCACTTGTACACTATCCATTAAATCTTCAAAGCAGATTATTATGGATTTTTCAGTATTTTTTGGGAGGATTTCATCCGTAAACCAGATAAAAGGTTTGGGCACAACTAAAAAATGAAATTTAAAGTTATACATATATTCATCATTCCCTTTTTACTCATGTCTTGCGGAGAAGGTTATAAAAAAATCGATGGAAACTGGGCCTGGGTGCTACATAGCGAGGCAGGAAAACACGTTAGAAAAATCAACGCGGACATATCCACTTTTACAATATTGGACTCCCCAGAATACGCAAGGGACAAGAACTCTGTGTATTGGAGAGGCATTGAAATTGAAAACTGTGATCCAGAAACATTTAAAGTCATCACAGAAAATGGATATGCCAAAGACAAAAAAAATGTCTATTTGGATACTGAAATCGTGATTTTTGCCAATCCAAGTACTTTTGAAATCATTGAGTGGCCCTATGCAAAAGATGATGAGCGGATTTTCAATGGAAATTTGCCAATGAACGTTGACAACATAGAGGAATTTGAAATCACAAAAAGTAGTGGTATGAAAACCTCTTCAACAAAATCATTCTTCATAAAACAAAATGAGGGGTATACATGGCTGGACACCTTGAGCGTGAATGCGATCATTACAGGAGGAAGTGCCGAGGCCAAAACACAAACACAAAAATTCAAAGGGTATAAAAGAATTGAATAGGCCATGTATCCTGTTGGCCATAAAAATTGCCCAATAACCTAACGGCCATCCTTAAAACCTAAAAAGTTCATACAAGGGGACTTCCAGACCATCCGCAATTTTCAGCAAGGTATCCAAACGTGGATTGGTCTTTCCGTTTTCTATCATATACAATTGGGTTCTTCCAATGCCACAATCAAACGCAAAGGCTTTTTGGTCCATGCCCTTTGCTTCCCGCATTTCCTTGATGCACACCCCCAACCGTACTAGATATTTGTCATTTTGCATTTTTCATGGTCATTATATCTAACAGGTTAAGCTTAAAGGGCTAAAAGGTAAAGAAGGAAGCACCATACCATTACTTCATCAACACAGTATTCTTTAAGGAAATTTAGAGCAATATTCCTATAGAATGGCCTGTGGTGTATTACTATGACGTAGGTCATTTTTGCTTTTTCCCCTAATGATATCTCACTAATTAAACATGAGAGGTTTAAAATCATTTTTTGTAATAATTTTTATATATGAAAATAAGTCTTTTAGTACAAAAAATTATGTATTTTTATAAAAATCAGATAGTTATGAGTTTAAAAAAATACAATACCAATCCTTCCAAAAGATATAATGGCCCAGAATTTGAAGAGTATTGTATTTCCGAAGCTAAATATCTGCTTGCTTCTAGAGACAGGACACCCTGTATTACCTGCCCCCTAAACAATTTATGTATTCCTGGGTTTGAAGAGCAGGTAAGAAAACTTCAAAATGGAGAAAATCCAAGCTTAACCGAAGGTTGCAATTTTGACCCTGAATCGCTTATACCGGAAAATCTATTCAACGGATTGACTGAAGAACAAATCAAATTTGTAAAAAAGCATATTCCAAACCTTTAAAAATAGATATTATGAATGAAGATGTTTCAAAATTACAGCTCGAGGCAAAAAAGCAATTATCCCAGAAATCCGATTTGGTGAGCAAACAGCAACTGGAAGCTAAAAAACAATTATCCCAGAAATCCGATTTGGTGAGCAAACAGCAACTGGAAGCTAAAAAACAACTTTCCAAAAAAGCTGAACTGACCAGCAAACAACAATTGGAGGCTAAAAAGCAGCTTTCCCAGAAAACTGAATTAGTGGGTAAGCAGCAATTAGAGGCAAAGAAACAGTTGGTCAACAAGAAAAAACTAAAATAAGACGGCTAACATAATCTTGCTATCATCAAAACTTACAACTGTAACATCTGGTCAGCCTTAAAACCTAAAAAGTTCATACAAGGGAACTTCCAGAACTTGGGCAATTTCATATAGGGTGTAGACCGTGGGATTTACTTTTCCATTTTCAATCTTCTCCAAAGCTTGGCGGTCTTTCTTGCATGCACGTGCCAAATCGGCTTGGCTCCACCCCTTTTCTTCCCGGAGTTGAACCACGCGTTTTCCCAGCTTCTTTTTTAAACCTTCTCTGTCCACAAAACAAATGTCAACTATTAATGTGACACTTTTGTCATACAAAAGTTTGACAAATCGATTTAATGTTTTATTATTGTCATATAATTGTATGACAATTGAGTAATTATAAGACCCTAAAAATCCATTCCAAATTCCGTCGCCGTACCTGGGACAACATTCTGGTGCCCGAAATACGGTTGGAGGGCCATTGGCTCAAGGAGTTGGGTTTTGAGGAGGGAAAAATGGTACAGGTGATCATGCAGGACAAAAAACTTACCCTTACCGTAGTGGAAGATTACGGGCCGTAGTTTCAAACAATGTTTAGTCCACTAGCGATCTCATAAATTTTGCCGATCTTTATAGGATTGTTTGTACCGATTTTATAGTTGTATGGGGAAAAGAAAAAAGCAGGCGAAAATTTTACGGGTTTTTAGAAAAGTGCACCGCACCACGGGTGCCTTTTTATTTGTGTTCTTCTTTTTCATATCGGTCTCCGGCCTGTTGCTCGGCTGGAAAAAGAACACCGCCGGGATGATCCTTCCCGAGTCGCAAAAGGGCACTTCCACCGATCTACGGGACTGGCTCCCGGTGGACAGCCTGCATACCATAGCCTGCAACACCTTGCACAACGCTGTTTCGCCCCAACTTTCCTTGGAACTGGACCGGATTGATATGCGCAAGGACAAGGGCATGGTAAAGTTTGTCTTTGTGGACGAATACTACGAGGTACAGTTGGATGGTGCCACAGGCGATGTACTTTCCATTGGTCAGCGCCGTTCGGATTTTTTGGAAAAAGTACATGACGGCTCCATTTTGGACCGCTATCTGGGAACTTCGGGAGTGATAAAATTGGTATACACCACTGTTATGGGCACTTCACTCTTGTTGTTCACCATCACCGGATTTTGGTTATGGTACGGCCCAAAAAAAATGCGGAAGGCAAAAAAGCCCATAACCTAATCCGATTTATCCGATACCTTCTGGCTCCTGTTTCCTGTTTCCTGTTTCCTGTTTCCTGTTAAGACTACCCTTTTATTTTTGAAGTTGGAATGGCACCATACTTATCCATAAGGTATACCAAACTGGCCATAGAGGCCGCTCCCAGTTCCAGCTCGCGTTTATTCACATGCTCAAAAGTGTCGTTCTCGGCATGGTGATGGTCAAAATACCTTTGTGAATCGGGCACCAGACCGGCCAGAACAATATCAGGGTTTTTCATGGGGCCAATGTCCGCACCGCTATATCCTTTCACGAACAAATGGATCAAATAAGGTTCGAACAAGCTTTTCCAGCTTTGGATCTGGTCAAAATTTTCATCGGAACAATCCAGTGAAAAACCCCTTGGGGTAAATCCACCTGAATCACTTTCCAAGGCAAAGACGTGGTTTTCGTTCTTGCTCAAGGCCACTTCGGCATATTTGTTGCCCCCGCGAAGCCCATTTTCCTCATTCATGAACAGCACTACGCGAATGGTACGCTTGGGCTTGTATCCGGTCTTCTTCAACAATCGAAGTACGTCCATGCTCTGCACACAACCGGCTCCGTCGTCATGGGAACCATCGCCCAAATCCCAAGAATCCAAATGTCCGCCTACGACCATGACCTCATTGGGGTAGGTACTTCCCTTGATCTCACCAATGACGTTATAAGATTGTACATCCTCGTATTGTTTGCAGTTCTGCTTAAAATAAAACTTGATGTTGGGGTTGAGTTTTAAGGTGGTGCTCAACAAATCGGCCCCGTTGGTACTGATCGCCGCCGCCGGAATCCTTTGCGAAACGGGCATATCGCCATAGCTCATGGAGCCCGTGTGGGGATAATCATCCAATCGCAGGTTCATGGAACGCACGATCACACCCAAAGCGCCATACTTGGCCGCCTCGGCCGCACCGGAATACCGTTGGTCCACACAACCGGAATACGATGCGAAAGTACTGATGAGCGTAGGGTCCATAGGTCGATTGTAAAAGACAATCTTTCCCGCTATTTTATCCTTTCCCAGCTTTTGAAGGTCTTCTATCCCCTGCACCTCAACAATATTGGCCTTTAGGCCACCATCTGGCGTGGCCACGGAACCTCCCAAGGCACAAATGGGCATATTGGTGGTGAGTCCGGGCTTGGTCTCCATGTAGGCAAACTCCGGGAGTCCCCTCACCCACTTGGGCACCATTACGGGTTGCAGCCACACGCGGTCCAACCCCAAGGAATCCAACTGGCCCTTGGTGTATTCCACGGCCTGTTGGGCCTGTACCGAACCTGACAAACGACCACCAACCTGATTGGAAAGGTAATCCAACCATTCATACGCCTGCCCATCGGTCAGGGCTTTATCGTATATGGCCTTGATTTGTTTTTCGTCATCGGATTGTGAAAAAAATGGGGTACTTGCCAGCAAAAGGGCCAAAAGGAGTACTTTTTTCATGGGGATTCTTTTTCCAGTTCTTGTTTAAAGGTTTCTAAATTAGCCTTTATTTTATCATCGAGCTCGGGTTCCTTGATATCTTTGTACTTTTTTAACGCTTCCAGCATCACCGATGCCACAATGACACGGGCCGCCTCTTTATTGTCTGCCGGAACCACAAACCAAGGCGCGTGGTTCTTGGAGGTTTTGTTCAGGGCTTCCTCATAACAATCTTGATAGTCGCCCCAAAGTTTGCGCTCTTCAAGGTCGCCCGGGGAGAACTTCCAATTTTTTCGCTTTAAATGGATTCTACGCAATAAGCGTTGCCGTTGTTCTTCTTTGGAAAGATGCAGAAAGAACTTAAAGATCACCGTACCATTTTCAGCTGCATGTTTTTCAAAATCATTGATTTGTCTGTAGCGCTTCTCCCAAAAAGCATCGTTTATATCGGAAACCGATTCCACTCCGGGTATATTTTCCCCCAAAATATATTCGGGATGCACTTTGGTGACCAATACATTCTCATAATGGGTCCTGTTGAATACGGAAAACTTGCCCCGTTCCGGCAAGGCAACATAATGTCGCCATAGATAGTCGTGCCGCAATTCCAATGGTGTGGGCACCTTAAAACTGTGGACCACCACTCCCCTTGCATTGAAGTCTTTGAAGACTTCCCTGATCAAACTATCCTTTCCTGCGGTATCCATGCCCTGCAAACAGACCAAGACCCCGTATTTTCCATGGGCGTACATGGTATCCTGGAACTCGCCCAAATCCTTTCGGATGTTTTTGAGTGCCTTTTTCAGTTCCTTTTCAGAGGCTCCAAAATCCTGATATGTAGTCAATTGAGATAAATCCACCCCTTCTTTCACCTTATAAGTTTCCGTATTGATTTTTTCCATGGGATTCAATATAGTCCATTTTATCCATTCTTTCAACTGATAAAAAACTGCCGTTCGTCGACATTTTTACCGTTTATGGGACAAGAGTGCTTTTTTATCGATTTTATTCCACCTCCGCTCTGGCTTGCCCCTAACTTAGTGAAACCTAAAAACGCAACGTCCCAAATCCAATGCGTTATGAAATGTAGAAAGATTACCCTACTTATGGTCTTTGCCATGGTCCCCCTTGGCCTGTGGCCCATGACATCCACATCAAGCGCCAATGCTTGCGAATATGCCAATTCCAACCTCGAGTACATCAAGAGTAAAATAGAGGATGCCGTTATTGCCAAAGACTTTGGAATGGTGAAATACCATGCTTACAAAGCTTTGAACGGCATTGAAAAAACCCGCTCCAACTTTTTGGATTGTGGTTGCGAAGGTACCATTGAAAGCCTTGAAAATGTATTGACCGAACTGAAGATCGCCACAAAGACGGATTCGTTCAAAACTTCCAAAAAATCACTGCATCTTGCCTTGGAAAGCACCATGATAGGCATCAAGGTCTTACGCGTCTATGAACAGGAAAACGCGAGCGTCTACGGGAATTCCATTTTGGTCATGAACACCAAAGAGGCCCTGGACAACCAAAACGGGATGTTCCTTACCCATGAGGGTGCTGTAAAACAACAGGTGCACAATTGTCTTTTAGGCTTTGAATCCTCCTTGGAAAAAGTGGTGAAGGAAGTGGATTGTGATGAAGCACGAAGGTTTGTCAACAATATTCATGAGGAATCCAGGTTGATTTTGCTCAACACAGAACTATCCCCCCATAAAAAGGAATACCATCAACGGGTAAAGACCCTGACCCAGGACGCCTTGACCCAGCTCGATGATTGCAAGAGTATGGACTGATTATTTACTGGCGAAGAGTTTCACATCTTCCTCCGATACTTCCTTGCCCCCTAGAATAATGAGTCGCTCCACCACATTACGGAGCTCCCTTACATTACCGGTCCAATCATAGCTCTTGAGCAACTCGGTGGCCTTTTTGGAAAAATCCTTGGGTACTGCTCCTTGTTCCGAAGCTATTTTCTTGGCAAAGTGCTCGATAAGAATGGGAATATCATCCCTTCTATCGTTCAACGCAGGTACCTTAATCAAGATCACCGCCAAACGATGGTAAAGGTCTTCCCTGAATTTACCTTCTTCTATTTCCTTTTTTAAATCTTTGTTGGTCGCAGCCAATACCCTAACATCCACTTTGATGTCCTTATCGGAACCTACACGGGAAATCTTGTTTTCCTGAAGGGCACGGAGCACCTTGGCCTGTGCCGAAAGGCTCATGTCGCCTATCTCATCCAAAAAGATGGTGCCTTTATTGGCCGCCTCAAACTTGCCTGCCCTGTCCTTGACCGCGGAGGTAAACGCTCCCTTCACATGTCCGAAGAGCTCACTCTCTATAAGCTCTGAAGGTATGGCCGCACAGTTCACCTCAATAAAAGGCGCTGCGGACCGTGGGCTTTTTTGGTGCAGCCAGTGGGCCACCAATTCCTTTCCGGTACCATTGGAGCCCGTGATCAGTACGCGGGCATCGGTCGGGGCCACCTTTTCTATCATTTCCTTAATAATCCCGATTTCCTCACTATCACCTACCATTTCATAGTTCTTGGACACTTTCTTTTTCAAGATCTTGTTCTCTACCACCAACTCCTTTCGGTCCAAGGCATTGCGTACCGTGGTGAGCAATCGGTTAAGGTCCGGTGGTTTTGAGATATAGTCAAAGGCACCCATCCGCATGGTGTTCACGGCAGTATCCAGATCACCATGCCCGGAGATCATGATAAAGGGAGTCTCCGGTTTTATTTTTTTTGCGGCCTCCAATACTTCCACCCCATCCATTTTGGGCATTTTTATATCACAAAGGACCAGGTCAAAGTCTTCTTTTTTAATGGCCTCGATACCGCTTAACCCATCTTCGGCCTCTTGCACATTATAGGTATCGCTCTCTTCGACCAAAATTTTCACCAAAACCCGCCTAATGGCAGATTCATCTTCTATTACCAAGATTTTAGACATACACGTGTTTTAAAAGATTCCTATTTTGAACCCAGTCCTAATATAAAAATTTGCCTCATTATTCAACAAATAAACATCGCCTTGTTTATCGTTCCGTAACTTCCCTTCCTGTGCAATGGAGCGTCCGGCCATTAGGAAAAGGGACATGTTCTTGGTTATATTGTACTGATACCCCATTGTACCCACCAAAGCGGTCAATGATATTTTGGATGCTATTTGATTATAAGGCAACATGATATTGTCCTGGATATTCATAAAATATCCATCCAAGAACAGTGCCAATTCCAACGAGTGCTTTTCATTGAAGTGATGCCGAAAGTTGGAACGGGGTATTCCCATGGTGTAGGACCACTTGGGATGAAACTTCTTATAGTAGTTGATCAGGGGCAAGGGCACCGGTATACCCGTGGTACTGTTATAAGTGAGTCCCAATACTATCCGAAAAGGCTTATCGGCATTAGGTTCTTCTTTCCAGAATGCGGCCGTGGCGTTCAGAAAAAAATCATCGGTAATGGTTCCACTTGTGAAATTGGAGGCCATTCTCGGGGTAAGAATCGCTACAAAATTCCAACTGGGATTCCATTTGGTAATGATTCCCAAGTTCATGTCCACTACATGAAAACGTATCAGCTCACTTTTATCAAAAGGAAAATCTTGGGAGTATCCAATGTCAAAACGATTGTACTCCATACCCGTGATCAGGTAGTCCTTTTTGGCGTTGATCTTTATAGGTAGATTGAACAGGAGCTTGTACCGTTGGGTCTTGATTCCCGAATCGTTTTCTGGAATATTAAGGTATTCCACTCTTAGAATATCGGTACTCTGACCCAATGCTTTTGGGACAAAAAGTACCATAAGGGTTGCTAAACATCCCCAAAGTATTGAATTGCGTGCCGAGGTTTTTATCTTTTTAAGGTTTTTGCTGAATGATATGTACATCGCGCTGTGGAAACGGAATGCTTATGTTATTTTCCGCGAACAACGTATTGATCTTATAGCGCATTTCGCTCTTGACCCTGGGATCGCTAAAACTGTCATTGGTGAAAAAATGTACGGAAAACATGAGGGCCGAATCTCCAAAATCATCAAAAAGCACAAAGGGTTTGGGATTTTTAAGGATTTGCTTCTGTTCCGCGGCCACTTGCTCCAAAATTTGGGTCACCAGCTGCACATTACTCCCGTAGGCCACTCCCACGCTTACACTTTCGCGTGTGGTACGATGGTTTTGGGTGTAGTTGTACATGATGTCATTGATGAACTTGTGGTTGGGTATGATCACCACCTTGTCGTCCCGGGTAATGGCCCGTGTGGTCCTGAGCTTTATTTCAAAAATCTTGCCCACCTTGTCATCCACCTCCACAATGTCCCCCACTTGAAGGGATTTGTCCACAATGATCAAAATACCTCCAAGAATATCCTTGAAAAGTTCCTGTAGCGCCAGACCCAAGCCCACGAACAGGGCAGCAGAGGCCGTTATGATCAATGTGATGTCTATCCCCGCAGCACTCAGGGTGACCAGAATCACCACTAGATAAATTACATAATTGGTAAACTTGAAGACGCTGGAGAACTTTTGCTTGTCTTCCCGCTCCATTTTATGGGTAAGTAAATATCTGACCCATTTAAGGGCAAACTTGGCCACTACAATACTGATGGTCAGCAATAGAAGCAATCCAATAGTAAGGTTAATGGTCTTTTCCCCTTCTCCAATATGGAAACCGAGGTTGAGGAAGTCCTTTATGGAGCCCCAAATATCCTCTTTGATGATTTCCTCTATTTCGTTATCTACCTGCATGTTAATATCGTAACCACTTTATCAACTCTTTATAGGTTGGTTTCTTACCATACATCAGTATGCCTACCCTATAGATTTTTGCCGCCAAGGACACAATTCCCAAAAAGGTAATGATCAATAGGCCTATGGACACCAACAATTGCCATAAAGGTACACCACCTTCTCCAATTCCCCCAGGCAAACGCATCAACATTACAATGGGCGAAGTGAGTGGAAACAAGGAAAAGCCTACTGCGATAGGGCCATGTGGGTTACTGAAAACAGAGAAGAACCCCACATAAATGGCCAACATAAGTGGTAAAATAATAGGAAAAATAAATTGTTGCGTATCGGTTTCATTGTCCACTGCGGCACCAATGGCAGCATAAATGGAACTATAGATCAAGTAGCCCAGTACAAAATAGATGAAAAACGATACGATCAACAACCCCCAAGGAATATCCAATATCTCCCTGGCATACGTCATCATCTCACTATCCATGGTGGCTAGTTGGGACATCTCGTTCATGGCACCGGGAGGCATATTGGTATTGTTGGCCATGGACCCCAAATCTATTCCAAAGAGCATCACGGCCAAAAACAGCAACAATGAAGCGGATATCAACCAGATGGTAAACTGGGTAATCCCGGCCAGCGAGGTGCCAATGATCTTGCCCAACATCAATTGAAAGGGTTTTACCGAAGAGATGATCACCTCTATGATCCTGCTGGTCTTTTCCTCAATGACGCTGCGCATTACAAAGCCCCCATAGATAATAATGAACATCATAATGGCATAGCCGAATCCACCTCCAATAAACGCCTTGATCTCATTGATTCCCTTTACGCTCTTTTCGCCATCAAACGTGGCCAGATTGATTTCAAAAGGTTGTTCCACTTGTGAAAATTGATCTTGGGACACCCCTAGTTTTTCCAATCGACCTTGCCGTAACCGTCTTTGGATAATACCCTCCAAGTGTTGGGTCATCTGTGTATTGGGATTGTCCTTGGTATACAGATAGGCTGATTTTGCCACTGTCTCGGCATCTTTCCCATAAGGAAGATACAACAGTCCATAGTATCCCATGGAATTAATGGAATCTTTTGCCTCTTCCAAGTCAATACCATCCAAATGGATATAGGAAATCTGTTCCGTAGGTTTGAATTCCTGATGAAAAAAAGCGCTTTCATTAAGAATGGAAATCACCCGCTTCTCATTGTCGTTTATCTTGGTGAGGTAGGCTATCAACACAATCATACCCACAATCAGTAGGGGGCTAAGAATGGTCATGACAATAAACGAACGGTTCCGCACCTTTGCCAAATACTCCCGCTTGATGATCAACCCCAACTTACCTATCATTGTCCTTGTTGTTTACGGTTTGAATAAAAATATCGTTGGCCGAGGGTATGGTTTCCTCAAAACGGTTCACATTGGCCATGCTGGAAAGTTCCGCCAATATTCCTGCTGTGTGGGAAGAAGGTAATTGCACCCTAAAGTCCAATTGGTTTTCCCCACCATCAAAACTGGACGATAGGATGTTGTAGTTTTTGTCCAAGTTCTCCATCAAAGCATCCACATCTTGCTGGATTTCCAATCCCACATTGAAAACATTGTTCTTGTAAGCCTTCTTGATCTCGGATAGTTTGCCGTCCAATATTTTCTCCGACTTATGGATCAGGGCAATATATTCGCAAAGCTCCTCCACAGATTCCATACGGTGTGTGGAAAAAATAATGGACGTTCCCTTTTCCTTAAGCTGAAGGATCTCATCTTTGATGATATTGGCGTTTATGGGGTCAAAACCGCTGAAGGGTTCATCAAAAATCAACAGTTTGGGCTCATGGAGCACCGTAACGATGAATTGTATCTTCTGCGCCATCCCTTTGGAGAGCTCTTGGATTTTTTTGTTCCACCAATCCCCAATATCCAAACGATCAAACCAGTATTTCAATCGTTTTTTGGCCTCAGTCTTGGAAAGTCCTTTGAGCTGAGCAAGGTACAGGGCCTGTTCCCCCACTTTCATGCTCTTGTATAAACCGCGTTCCTCTGGCAAGTATCCTATATAGGATATATGCTGCGGTGCCAAGGGTTCCCCATTGAACAAAATCTCACCGGTATCTGGGTGGGTTATTTGGTTGATGATACGTATAAACGAAGTCTTCCCTGCCCCATTGGGGCCTAGTAGACCATAGATACAATTCTTAGGTATATTGAGTGAAATGCTGCTCAGCGCGGTATAGTTTCCATATGATTTGGAAACATTTTTGGCAACAAGGATGTTATCCATGCATACAATTTTTTCAAAGATATGTATTTGCCCAAAAAGATTGGTTTTCCCTAAAAACAAAAACCCACCCTTAAAAATTTCAAGGATGGGAAAAAAATTGCTATGAAAAAGAAAATTAGATATTGGTCACCCAACATCAGTTTCAAATATACGTTTTTTATTTAAACAGCAAGTTTTTTCTTCTTAGGAGAACATATCTTTCACCTTTTCAAAAAAGGATTTGTCCGATTTTTCGGGCTTTGGGACAAAATTCTCATCACTTTGCATCCGTTCAAAAAACTCCCGCTGTTCCTTGTTCAATTCCTTTGGAGTCCACACATTCACATGGACCAAAAGGTCTCCACTGCCATAACCATTGATGCTGTTGACCCCTTTTCCTCGGAGTCTCAATATTTTTCCGGATTGGATTCCGGGCTCCAATTTTATACGGACCTTGCCTCCAATGGCATCGATTTCCTTGGAACTTCCCAAAACAGCTTCTGAAATGCTGACATAAAGATCATAGTGCAGATTGTCCCCTTCCCTTTTTAGGGTTTCATGCTCAAGGGTTTCAATGGCCACCAAAAGGTCTCCCGCCACTCCATTTCCTGGAGCTTCATTTCCTTTTCCGGACACTTTTAGCTGCATACCATCCTCAACACCTGGTGGTATTTTTATGGAAACGGTCTCTTCCTCTACCTTAAGTCCTTGGGCATCAGCCCCCGAAGGGCGATGATCTATGGTCTGCCCTGAACCGCCACAGGTATGACAGGTGGTTGCAGTCTGCATTCGGCCTAAAATGGTATTGGTGATCTTGGTGATCTGCCCACTTCCATTACAGGTTGAACAGGTCTTATAGGTCACTCCGTCCGCCTGAAGCTTTCTTCTTACCTTCACCTTCTTCTCCACGCCGTTGGCCACTTCCTCCAAAGTCAGTTTCACCCGAATACGCAGATTGCTCCCTTTCATCCTACGCTGGCCTCCGCCACCAAATCCGCCAAATCCGCTGAAACCTCCTCCAAAGGCACCTCCAAAGATATCCCCAAACTGACTGAAGATATCGTCCATGTTCATACCTCCGCCACCAAATCCGGAACTACCGTCGAAAGCGGCATGGCCGAGCTGATCGTAGCGTGCACGCTTATCTGGATCGCTCAACACTTCATAGGCTTCGGCCGCCTTTTTGAACATCTCCTCTGCCTTGGTATCCCCAGGGTTTTTGTCTGGATGGAATTCAATGGCCTTTTTTCTGTAGGCTTTCTTTATTTCTGCGGCGGATGCTCCTTTTGAGACACCCAGTATTTCGTAAAAATCCTCCTTCATAAGCTATTAGTTGCCAACAACCACCTTAGGGTGTCGAATGATACGATCTCCTAGCTTAAAGCCTTTTTCGACCACATCAATGATTTTACCTTTCAATTTTTTATCGGGTGCCGGAATTTGGGTAATGGCGTCGTGCACTTCAGCATCAAACGTATCGCCTTCTTTTACCTCAATCTGCTCCAAGCCTTTATTTTTTAGGGTTTCCCTGAACTTGTTGTTGATAAGCTCAACGCCTTTGAACATTTCTTTGTCCTCGGATTTTGCAAGCTCCTTCAAGGCACGGTCAAAATCGTCCATTACGGGCAACAGGGAGACCATGACTTCCTGTCCGGCCGTTTTGAACAGCTCCATACGTTCCTTTGAGGTTCTTTTCTTAAAGTTTTCAAACTCGGCAAAAAGCCTCAAAAATTTGTCCTTCTCCTTGGCCAGTTCCTCACGTAGCCCCTCCTCTTCGGAAATCTCTTCAGCCCCGTTCATATTTTCATCGTTCAGCTCAGGATTGACCGTTTGGGCTTCTTCAGAAAACCCTTCCATATCCTCAACTTTACTTTTCTTGCTCATATGCGTCTGTTTTATTCTTTTTTAGGAATGGCAAAATTACTGCCAATTGCCCAAAAATGTCAAAATGTCACCACAAAACATAAAAAAATCCGCTCAAGGCGGATTTATCCTGTGCAAAAAACTCCATCACCCCATCATACAAGCTCTTCAGAAACAGAATCTACCGAGGTTTTTTCATCCTTTTCGGCATAAATATGTTCCAGGGCCAAACAAATATTGGGGTGTTGAAAGGTGAAGCCCTCGTTTTCAATCTTTTTACTGCTCACCCGCTGACTGGCCAATAGCAGGTACGACATTTTACCCAAAAGCATTTTCAGGACAAACTTGGGTACATGGGGCAACCACAACGGCCGATCCAAGTTACGTGCAAGTTCCTTGGTCATTTTGGCATTGGTCACCGGGTTGGGGGCCACACCATTATAAGTTCCACCGAGATCATTTTCCAAGATGAATACAAACAATTGTGCCAAATCCTCAATATGGATCCAAGATTGCCATTGCTCCCCGCTACCCAATGGTGCCCCCACATATCTTTTCACAGGGAGCGCCATTTGGGGCAAAGCCCCTCCCTGATCGGACAGCACAATTCCTATGCGTATTTTGGAAACATTGACTCCCAAATTTTTAAACGTATCCGCTTCCGCTTCCCATTTTTGGGCCACTTCCCCCACAAAACTGTCATCTACCTGCGGTTCCTGTTCTTCATAAAATTTGGAAAGGGAGTCTGGGTAAATCCCAATGGCTGATGCTGAAATCAATAGGCCTATACCGGAAGAATCCAATTTTTCCATGGCCCTATACAATGTCCGCAGACTGTTGATACGGCTAGTGAGCACTTTCTTCTTGTGTATTGGTGTCCAACGTTTGGCAATACTGGACCCTGCCAGGTTGATAATGGCATCGACCCCATCAAAACAGGCCATATCCAATTCACCCTTATTTGGGTTCCAATAAAAACCACGGTAATCTTCGGATTGTTCTATTTTCCGTTTTTGTGTCGTCAAGTAATTCACGGCAATACCTTTGGACCGCAATACCTTGACGATTGCCCCACCAATTAAACCCGTAGCTCCCGTAATCAACACCTTCATACAATCATTTTAATACAAATTTACAGGTTTAAAGTGCTGTTCCTTAGGTATTAATTTAGGTTTAACACAAATATGCCGACTTTAAGTGAATTTAAGATAAAGGAAGGCGGTTCCGTTAACAAAGCCTTGATATGGTTCAATCTTTGGTGGCTCGAAGCATTTCCCGTTTCCCCGGTGGACCAGGGAGTCGCTCCACGGTAAAGCCCACTTGCTGCATGGCCCTTCGCACGCTTCCCTTGGCGGCATAGGTGACCAGAACCCCATTGGTTTTGAGTGCCCGATACATCTTTTCAAAGATTTCCTCGGTCCATAGTTCTGGTTGGACCCGAGCGCCAAAGGCATCAAAATAAATGAGATTGTAGGTATCCGAATCACTGATTTCCTTGAAATCTTTTTGCTGTTTGTGCAATGAAAAATCTTGGGTAATCAACGTACTCTTTTCCCAAGGGGACCGATGCATTTCCTCAAACCTCTCTTGATGGTCCAAGGCATTCAATTCGGCGCAATAATCCAGCTCCGCAATTTCTTCCATGGATACCGGATAGGCCTCTACCCCCACATATGCTATGTTCAGTTGTTGTTTTTTGGATTCCAAAAGGGTGATCAGTGCATTCAATCCCGTTCCAAAGCCAATTTCCAGAAGTTGAATATCGGTATTACTGAACAGTCGTAATCCATGTTCAATAAAAACATGGTAGGCCTCCTGGATAGCCCCGTGCTTGGAATGGTACTGTTCGTCCCAATCTTCTATTTGGATGGTCTTTGAACCATCACCGGTGGTTATGATCTTTCGCTTCAAATTTAATCTTTGATGAGAACCCCTTCGGCCTCAAACCGTAGTATCCGTTTTGGCTCTTTGATTTGATTGATTTCTTCTTCCGAAGCGCCGCTATCCTTTGCGTAATGTTTTTGGTCATCCACCGACATCTCCTCCAAAAAGGCCATGCCCTGCATGAAGACCTTTTTGTCCGCGGCATCTTTGGGCACAAAAAAGCCATAGTCCTTGAACCTTACGAACACTTCTTCTTGGGGAGCAATCTCAACCTTCATCCAACATCCTTTTGCCTGACACACTTCCTTGATTTCCCCGGACAATTGCGTTTGCAGGGAATCCTTAGCGGTAAGACCTTCATAAATAGTCCTGCCATTGTCTTTTTTCTCAGAAACAGTAAACTTATTGCCATAATACGCTCCTTCCCCCGAGTGTTGTGCCAAAGCGACTTGCATGGAAAAGACTAAAAAAACAGTACAAAAAATGTTAAAAGACCTCATTTTAGACAATATTTGAGTATTTCTGGACAAAGAACAGAAATTAGAATTATGAAACCCCTAAAACTAACAATAAATAGCTAATTTTAACCTTCCAAAGTTAATGATATGGAAGCGGTAATGAACAACATCACAGTCGAGAAGGCAAAAACATCCAAAATCCATGATGTGGATTTTGAAAATCTTTCTTTTGGAAGCACGTATACGGACCATATGCTGGTCTGTGATTATGAAAATGGGGAGTGGAAGGCTCCAAAGATTGTCCCTTACCAACCCATTACCCTGGATCCCTCTGCAAAGATTTTCCATTATGGCCAATCTATTTTTGAAGGGATGAAGGCTTACAAGGACGAAGACGAAAAAATCTGGCTCTTCCGTCCGTTGGAAAACCACAAGCGATTGAACAAATCGGCCAAGCGATTGGCCATTCCCGAGCTACCTGAATCCCATTTCATGGACGGGCTCACCGCCCTATTACAATTGGAAAAAGATTGGGTTCCCACAACTCCTGGCAGCTCCTTATATATAAGACCTTTTATGTTTGCATCGGGAACAGGCTTTCATGCCTCACCGGCCGATGCCTATAAATTTATCATAGCCTGTGCCCCGTCCGGAGCCTACTTTTCTGGTAGTGTCAAGGTATTGATAGAGGAAAAGTACTCTCGTGCCGCCAACGGTGGTGTGGGGTATGCCAAGGCTGGAGGAAATTATGCCGGGCAATTTTATCCAACACAATTGGCTGCGGAGAAAGGATACCAACAAGTTATTTGGACCGATGACAACGCCCATGAGTTTATCGAAGAGGCCGGCGCCATGAACGTGTTTGTACGCATTGGAGACACTTTGCTCACTGCACCTACCAATGACCGTATCCTAGACGGCATTACCAGAAAGAGCATCTTGGACATTGCCAAAGATGAAGGCATCAAAACAGAAGTACGTAAGGTTTCTGTAAAGGAAATCGTGGAAGCCGCAAAAAATGGTTCCTTAAAAGAAATGTTCGGTGCAGGTACGGCCGCGGTCGTCTCACCAATAGGAGCCTTTGGATATAAGGGAGAGGATTATGACCTTCCTGAGTTGGCGGACAGTTATGCGTCCCGTCTCAAAAAGAGAATCACGGATATCCAATACAATAGGGCCGAGGACAAATTCGGCTGGCGCTATCCTGTTCAATAAAAAAATAAAAAAGGCACCTTAAGGTGCCTTTTTTATTTGTCCATGATGGTTTGGATGTCAGGTTTAAAATAGTTTGGACCTTTCATCACTTTCCCATCTTCCCGATATATAGGCTTTCCATCTTCCCCCAACTTGCTCATGTTACTCCTTTGGATCTCTTCGAACACCTCCTCTATTTTATACTGCATCCCATGTTCCAGAATGGTCCCACATAGAATATAGAGCATATCCCCCAGTGCATCTGCCACCTCAATGAGATCCCCATCATTGGCCGCTTCCAGATATTCTTTATTTTCCTCATCCATAAGGTTGAACCGCAAAAGGTTCTTTGCTTCACCCAAATCGGCCACGGGTTTTTTGGATACTCCCAGACCAAAAGAAATGTGGAACTGCTCCACCGCCTTTATTTTACTTTCCATTACACTTGTTTTGATTTAGCTTTGCATAAAAATATAAAATATGTTCAGCTCCGGACAGCTAATTTTCGCCGTACTTTTTATTATTGTCTTTGTTGCCGCCATTTCTTTTACTTACCGAAAGGACAAAAAGCTCCACAAAAAAAACTATACCGGGGTAAAATGGGTCTTGATTTCATTCATAGTATTCATTATTATCCTATTCTTGATCAAAAACTTCCTCAAAAATTAACACTGAACATGAGTTCCCAACAAAAATGGGGGCATTGACAACTTTTATTACCTCATTCCAACCAAAATATAGGAAAATACGTACTTTTGTAAAACAATTGTTCAGCCAGAGATAGATGACCACATTTTTTAGCCTTCTTCTTATTTTACTTGCCATTAATGCATTACTGTTGATTTTTAGTGTCAATGGAGGTCTGGACGACCTTAGAAAACCCATTCAAAAAATTTCTGGGACATCCGTTAGAAAATTATTCCCAAGCGAGTCTCCCGAATCTGAATACAAGAAAGCGGTATAGTTTGTACCTTTGGGTATGAAACAGGCCATTCTTGTTTTTTTGGGTGGAGGGTTAGGCAGTGTTCTACGATATGCCATTTCAAAACCTCTGAATCCATTATCCCCAAATTTTTTTCTGGGCACTTTTTTAGTCAATATAATAGGGTGTCTACTTATAGGACTTATCTTGGGTCTATCGGTCAGGGGCAACATTCTTTCCCAAAACAGCACCTTGTTTTTGGCTACGGGTTTCTGCGGAGGCTTCACTACTTTTTCCGCTTTTGCCTTTGAAAAGCATTTCCTTCTCAGAAACAGTGAGCTACTTCATTTTTCCATTTATCTGATCTCTAGCATCACCGTAGGTATTTTGGCCGTTGTCCTAGGCCTATGGTTATCAAAATTGGGAGAGTAACCCATTCTCAATCACCTATCATTTATCATTACTTTTTGATAAAAACCACGCATTAAAACACTACTTGTCTGGTTTTTAACACACTAAGTCATCTTTTCTTCATTCTACATCCAAAGAAGACCATAGATATTCCACAAAAAACACATTTAAAATATCATACCCTAAAAAAAATGGGGGTTGTTTTTAAATTTTACTAAAAATTAGTCAATACCCCCCTCATAAAGAGTGGTCTTTTATCAATTAACATATATTTGGCAAATCAATTAACAGTTTTACTTATGAAAAAAATCGAGGCGATTATTAGAAAATCAAAGTTTGATGAGGTCAAAAAAGCCCTTCATCAGATTGAGGTCAACTTCTTCAGTTACTGGGATGTAACGGGAGTAGGAAATGAAAAACAAGGTCATGTATACCGTGGAATATCTTATAGCACCAGCGATATCCAAAGAAGGTATTTGGTCATTGTGGTTTCAGATGATTTCTTGGAAAGAACCATCAATGTTCTATTGGACACCGCAAGCACAGGAAACGTGGGCGATGGAAAAATCTTTGTTTCCGACATGATCGAAGCATACAGAATACGGACCAAGGAAAGTGGTAGCGCAGGAATCAACTAAACAAACAGCCAAAAACTCAAAAAAACTTAGATTATGATTGTACAAGGACAAGAAGCGATAGATAAAGCTGTTGAAACGATCAATGGCGATATGGGCGCATTATGGATAACGATAGCGGCCATTCTGGTATTTTTTATGCAGGCAGGGTTCACTTTGGTCGAAATCGGATTTACCCGCAGTAAGAACTCGGGCAACATTATCATGAAGAACTTTATGGACCTTTCCGTTGGTTCCATTATGTTCTGGGCCGTTGGTTATGCCATTATGTATGGCAGCGATTTGGTAGGCGGTGGCTTTTTTAGATCCAGCCCTTCCGATCAAGGATATTTCTTTTTCAGTGCCACGGATTGGCACAACCTGTTCTTCCAGACCGTATTCTGCGCAACGGCCGCAACCATTGTTTCAGGAGCCATAGCGGGTAGGACCAAATTTTCAACCTACCTTATCTTTTCAGCCTTGCTTACCACTTTGATCTACCCTATTTCAGGTAGTTGGTATTGGCCCTTTGACGATGACGCATGGTTGAACACCGCAGGGTTCATTGATTTTGCAGGATCCTCCGTCGTTCATGCCGTTGGTGGTGCTGCCGCTTTGGTGGCCGCGATTCTAGTGGGTCCCAGGATCGGAAAATATGTAGATGGAAAAGCAAAAGTGATTGCAGGTCACAATATGGCTTTTGGTGCCCTTGGGGTATTTATCCTGTGGTTGGGGTGGTTTGGTTTTAATGGTGGTTCCCAACTGGCTTGGGGCGGCGACAATACGGTCAGCGCGGTCAGTGTGATCATCAATACCAATTTAGCTGCAGCCATTGGAGCCATTGGAGCCCTTTTCTTTACGTGGTTCAGGTATGGTAAAGCGGATATCTCCATGACCTTGAACGGTGCTTTGGCCGGGTTGGTGGGCATTACTGCAGGTTGCGGGGCCGTAAACACTTTTGGAGCATTGGCCATTGGACTTGTCTGTGGTATCGTAGTAGTATGCTCCATTGAATTTATCGACAAAAGGTTAAAAATTGACGATCCCGTGGGTGCTATTTCCGTCCATGGTGTATGCGGCTTTTTGGGAACCGTGCTCGTAGGCCTTTTTGCCTTGGATGGTGGATTGCTTTACGGTGGTGGCGCCAAACTCCTTTGGGTACAGACCTATGGATCTCTATCCTATATCCTATGGTCCGCTTTAGCTTCCTTCATCATCTTGTTCATTTTGAAAAAGACCATGGGTCTAAGAGTTTCCGAAAAAGAGGAAATCGAAGGTTTGGACCTTCACGAACACGGAATGGAAGCCTATCCGGAGCATATTTCCTCCCAAAACAACTAAACTAACCTTTCCAAACTAAAAACGGAGCGTTTGGCAGAACGCTCCGTTATATAATCTTTTCAAACTAACTCTATTTACTAACCGCATGTCCTTCCATGAAGGGCATCTAAATCGATTCCAAGATGAAAAAGATTACGAATGCAAATTACGCAAAAAAAGTCGCTTTTCCAGCACTGGCGCTGATTTCTATGGGACTGCTCGCCCAAGAAGAAGAAAAGCCAAAATTCAATTTTAGTGGGACTGCTGATGTGTATTACAGATCCAATATCACAGCTCCCAATGGCGAAGAAGCCATTGCCCCTGGATCCTCATTTGCCAACCTGGATGGCTTTGCCTTGGGCATGGCCAACCTTATTGGAACCTATGAAGGTGAAACGGTGGGCTTTGTAGCCGATCTGGTATTTGGCCCTAGGGGGACGGACGCCACTTTCGCATCGCCCATGTATTCCGCAACAGGTGACATTGTAAACCAGTTGTATGTCTATTGGAATGTAAGCGAATCCATGACCCTAACCTTTGGTAATTTCAACACCTTTTTAGGGTATGAGGTGATTTCCCCAGCGGCCAATTTCAATTACAGTACCTCCTATTTGTTTTCCTACGGCCCTTTTAGCCATACCGGTTTAAAGGCCGATGTTGATTTGGGAAACGACTGGTCCGCCATGTTGGCCGTAATGAATCCAACCGATTTAACGGAACTGAACGGTACCGGGGATTATGCCGTAGGCGCCCAATTGGGATATTCGGGGCAATTCCTGAATTTCCTATACAGTCAGGGTGGCTTTGAAGTGGATTACACCGGTGGTTTTGACCTTACCGAAGAGCTCTTTTTAGGCATCAATGCTGCCCATTTCAGTCAAGAGGACAACGGGGGCACCTTTACCGGATTGGCGCTGTATCCACAGTACAAAACCTCAGAAACCTTTTCCGTGGGGCTTCGTGCCGAATATTTCATGGAAGGGGATTTCTTCGGGGCCATTGGCAATCAATTCGATGCCGACGGTGATGCCAGTGTATTTGCCTTGACATTTACGGGAAGTGCAACCATTGGGGATTTGATCTTAAAACCGGAAATTCGGTTAGACAGTGCCTCTGAAGATGTTTTTTTGGATAATGACAGGGATCCAACAGCCAGTTTGGCGTCGGTCCTGATTGCAGCAATATATTCTTTTTAATCCCATGGAATATCTTTTGTTTCAATACAAAACGACTTTTTAGTCTTTATTGAAATCTTTCACTCCTGCCCTCACTTTAGTTCTCAAATAATTTTGCCTCGGCACTAGAGGGCAGGAGTATTTTTTGTTATACACACAATAGGGGTTATACGCCTTATTGAAGTCGATTACCAAGGTATCCCCCTCAGGAATGGATAAATCTATGTATCTACCACCACCGTAGGTTTCCTCTCCATTGGTGTCATCCAAAAAAGGAAGGAACAGATAATCCTCATACCCTTCTTCCCCTACAAGGTCCAAACTTCGATAGACCTCCAGTTCATGTTCTTCCCCATTTAGGCGGAAATGTGCAATCCCATACACCACTTCCCTACTTTTCCTATCCGTGGTGGTGGGCAATAAAAATGGAACAGCGTCCGGGGTAAGCACCAATTTGGCGTTGACCACATAAGTGGTATCCGGATCATAAAAATCCAATCCGGTAAAATCTTTGCGATATTTGTCTGGCAAAGGCGAAGTTTCAGGATCCCTGAAACTTTCGTTCGTCTCTTTCTGATAGTTTAAAATAGCTGCCAACATGGATGAATCAGGGGAGGCAACTTTAACATCATCATGATATTTTTTACCTCTTCCGCAGGCCATCAACAAGACCATAAAAACCACAAAAGAATATTTCATGTGTATAATTTTATTACAAAAGTAGCGGAAATGATTCTTAATGCTACCTTAGTGGCACTATGATAAAAAAAGTGTTCTGTTTTGCGATAATCATTTTTCTGACAGCCTGTGCAGATAAGAAATCCGAAGGAAAAAACGATTCTGATGCCCATCGACAACTGCCCGTCTTAAAGCCAAATCGGTACAATGTGGCATTCTTGATCATGGACGGGGTGTACAACACCGAGTTTACAGCGCCTTATGACATCTTTCAACATACCCAGTTCAGAAAGGGTATCAAGGCCATGAACACCTTCAGTGTGGCCAATACTTTGGAACCCATTACTTCCTTTGAGGGCATACGCATACTCCCGGATTTTGATTACACCCGGGACTCCATTCCCAAAATCGATATTTTGGTCGTACCCAGTGCCGAACATCATTTGGACACTGACCTACAGGACACCACCATGCTGAATTTTGTGCGCAAGGCAAGCAAGGAGGCACTATTTGTAACCTCACATTGCGATGGGGCTTTTGTGTTGGCCAAATCAGGGATTTTGGACAGTGTGGCTTCCACCACTTTTCCCAGTGATATAGAAAAATACAAGGAAATGTTCCCACATCTTAAGGTAAAGGACAGTGTTTTGTTTGTTCATGACGGAAAATTCATCACCTCGGCGGGCGGGGCAAAAAGTTTTGAAGCCGCCTTGTACCTATGCGAATATCTTTATGGAAAAGAAATTGCGGAATCCATTGCAGGCGGATTGGTCATTGACTGGAACCTTGACAACGTACCAAAGTCTATTCCTCCTCAATAGTATCGTACAGGGCATCCTTTAAATATTTGGACACCAATGTATTGAACTCCGGAGTGATTCGAAATAATGCCGTATGCTCCAAACCATACAACCTATCCTTGTCCTTGAAACCTTTCTTTAAGGCCTCTTCCAAATAGAACAAAGCAGTACCAAAATCCTCGTTTTTGGCACTCAAGGAGACGGTTTTCAAGTAAAAATCAAAGTTTTCCGGCTCCAATAAGGTCTTCAACATATACAAGAATGCAAGGGCATCTTCATCTACCATCTCATTGGATAGCACCATTTGGATATTGTCAGCTGCCAGTGCATTTACAAATCCCAATAAGCGATTACCCATTTCCACTTCAAAGGTATTAGCACTGGAAACGAACTTATTTATTTCGGTCATTTGATAGTTCCACCAACCCAAATTATTAAAGTTATAGGTCAGCATATCCTCCTCCATATAATATTGGTAGTCTTGCTTGAGCAACGACTCCTTCAGGAAGGCTGCCTGCTCTTCCCGTCTCATGGCCCTAAACTGCTTATTTCTCCTCAATTCTTTCTGTACCAATCGCAAGGAATCCAAATTTTTATGGGCACCGTACATACTCATCATTTCTCCCAAATACTGTTCGGCCCAAATAAATTTTCCGGAATTTTTTAGGGTATTGACCTTTTCAAGGTCTTCTTTGAATGCATTCTCAACATAAGCTGAATCCTTTGGTATCCATTTTCTTCCCATGGCCTGGAGTGTGAACAACTGCATTCCTTTACTGAGGTAGTCGTTGGTGGGCCATTCATTGCTTCCGTCAAATAGCAGGATATGGTTCGGAAACTTATAGGTATCCAACAGCTTTTCATCCGCCAGCAATGTGGGATAGTTATAGTTGTTTCTATTGACCATTCCAATAAAATGGAAAGACTGCCTACTACTCAACAATTCCGTATTGGCCAAGGAAGCACTTATGGTCATGACCCCTTTTATTCCTTTGATGAAGGTAGGTGTCAAGCTTGCAAAGCGCCCTCCAGAAGCAGTTCCCGCCGTATAAATTCTTTCATTTTTAATGGGCAGCATTCCCACAACACTCTCAATGGTCCCCAAGGTGGTTACCATATTGTTGGTGATTGAAACGCTGTCCAAAACCTTGGGGGCGGCCAATACGTAACCTTCCTTTTCCGCAGATATCAAAAACATGGACAAGGCCTGCCTCTCTTTCCCTTCCATATCAAAAACCACTAGCAATGGCCACTGCCTATCCGTGGTAAAATTGGAAGGTAGAAATAATGAAAAAGTGCTTGAAAGGGAGTCGTTGACGGGTAAGTTTTCTATAATTTCCCCTTTTTTTAAGGTTATCTTTTGTGCTGATGCGGACATCGAACAAATCACCGAAAGAAAAACTAATGCGTATGTTTTTTTCATAGTTCTATTGCAACAAAAATCTAGCCAAAAAAGAACTTAGCAACAAATTTCACTTTTTTGCCTTGGCATTCTTTATAGGGGCATGGGCCACTATGTTGGACAATACAATATGGGTCCTACATTCCCCATATACAATCAGTTCGTCAATAAACTTTTCTAAATGGGCCTGATCTTTCAGCACCACTTCCATGATGATGTTTTCATTTCCTGTGATGCGATAACAATTGACCACTTCCTGAAAGGACTTCACCTTGTCCAAAAAGGGTTTTAGCTTACCCATAAAAGCCCTTAACATAATGATGGCCTTGAGCTGATGGCCGGCCAATACGTAGGAAATATTTGCCCCATATCCTTCAATGATTCCCAAGTCTTCCATTTTCTTGACCCGTTCTGCCACTGCGGGCGGCGTAAGCCCTACTTTACGGCCAATATTGGCAAAAGATTCCCTTGCATTGCGCTGCAAATGCCCTAATATTTGCCAATTAAGCTCATCTATCTTCATATATTAAGAAAAAAGCCTATTAAATTTTATATTTAAAGGTAGAACTTGTTTTTCTCTTTTGAAAATAAAGTCGTGATTTTTAATTCGTGCGTAATTTTATAAGACAAAATTGCTTTGAAAACCATGGAGAGAAGTTCTCTTAATTCTTTGGGTGTATACCGTAAATCTTTGGCCTTGCGCGATTTGAGCGAGGCTGTAGCTTCCTATTTTTCCTACAATAAAGAGATTCTGTCATTACGCAAGATTGACAATTTCCGGGATGACATCTCCCAATCCCTTAAAAATGATGCCCTTCTCATAACCCGAGAAGTAGAACAGGCTGCCTTGAGCAACTCGTATTCCGTTCGGATGCGCAGTTTAAACTACATCAACATCATGACCCGAAACATTTTGGCCTATTGCAACGGCTTGGAGCGTGACGGGGTCAAGGAAAAGGAGTACCTCAACCTACTTCGAAAGGAAATCAAAATTTTTAGGGCTTCCTTTAAAAAATGGAGAAGGTCTTTCCATAACCGGAACGACTAACCCCTCTTTTACATATTGCGTCTATATTGTCCACCTACTTGGAACAGGGCCTTGGTGATTTGTCCCAAGGAACAGTACTTGGTAACTTCCATTAATTTTTCGAAAATGTTTCCGTTTTGAATGGCCACCTGCTGAAGTTCAATCAATTGTATCCCAGCTATGTTCTTTTCTCTTTTATGCAGCTGTTTTAAGGTTTCAATCTGGTTCTTCTTTTCTTCTTCCGTTGCCCGAATCACTTCCGCAGGCAATATAGTGGGCGAACCTTTGGAACTCAGGAAGGTATTCACCCCGATAATTGGATATTCCCCTGAATGCTTTAAGGTTTCATAATGAAGACTCTCCTCCTGAATCTTGGAACGTTGGTACATGGTCTCCATAGCCCCCAAAACCCCGCCGCGCTCTGTGATTCTATCAAACTCCATTAACACGGCTTCCTCAACCAAATCGGTAAGTTCTTCTATGATAAAAGATCCCTGTAAAGGATTTTCGTTTTTGGCCAACCCCAATTCCTTATTGATGATCAACTGGATGGCCATGGCCCTTCGGACGGATTCCTCGGTAGGGGTGGTAATGGCCTCATCATAGGCATTGGTATGCAAGGAGTTGCAGTTGTCATATATGGCATAAAGTGCCTGGAGCGTGGTCCTGATATCATTAAAGTCAATTTCCTGGGCATGCAAGCTCCTTCCCGAGGTTTGGATATGGTACTTTAGCATTTGGGCCCTAGGGTTGGCCCCATATTTTTCCTTGAGCGCCTTGGCCCAAATCCTTCGGGCCACCCTTCCAATTACGGCATACTCAGGATCCACCCCATTGGAAAAGAAGAATGACAGGTTGGGACCAAACTTATCAATGTCCATTCCCCGGCTCAAATAATATTCCACATAGGTAAACCCGTTGGACAGCGTGAAGGCCAATTGCGTAATGGGATTGGCCCCCGCTTCTGCAATATGATAGCCCGAAATGGAGACCGAGTAAAAGTTGCGTACTTGATGCTCAATGAAATATTCCTGCACATCCCCCATCAACCTTAGCGCAAACTCAGTGGAAAAAATACAGGTATTCTGCGCTTGGTCTTCCTTTAAAATATCGGCCTGTACCGTTCCCCTAACCTGGCTCAGGGTTTCTTTCTTGATTTTTTCATACACCTCTTTGGACAACACTTGATCCCCGGTAACTCCCAAGAGCATCAACCCCAAACCATTATTCCCTTCGGGAAGGTCACCAAAATAGGTAGGGCGGGCTACTCCTTTCTTTTCAAAGATGTTGCTCATCTTCTTTTCAACTTCACTTTCAAGCCCTTTTTCCTTGATGTACTTCTCACAATTCTGATCAATGGCGGCATTCATGAAGAAACCCAACAGCATAGGTGCCGGTCCATTGATGGTCATGCTCACAGAGGTCAGGGGGTTGCTCAAATCAAACCCGGAATAGAGCTTTTTGGCATCGTCCAAACAACAGATGGACACTCCCGCATTTCCAATTTTTCCATAAATATCCGGCCTATGGTCTGGGTCGTTCCCGTAAAGTGTCACGGAATCAAAAGCTGTGGAGAGACGCTTTGCCGGCATATCCAGACTTACATAATGGAACCTTCGGTTGGTACGCTCCGGTCCTCCTTCCCCTGCAAACATTCGTGTAGGGTCCTCCCCTTCGCGCTTGAAGGGATACAGCCCTGCGGTATACGGAAATTCTCCGGGTACGTTCTCTTGTAAAATCCAACTGAGGATATCGCCCCAAGCTTTGTATTTGGGCAAAGCCACTTTTGGGATTTCACTATGGGAAAGTGATTGGGTATGGGTTTTAATATTGACTTCCTTATCCCGCACTTTGAAAGAATAGACCTCGGATTTGTATTGGGCAACCGTATCCCGCCATTTTAAGATAGCTTCCCAATGCTGTGGCAGGAGGTGCATCTTCACCTTATCAAACTCTTTGATCAATAGGACCAATAAGCTCTTTTCATCCGCATCATTGGATTGGGAAAGAATTTTTTCCTCATTCAAACCAGATTTATCCAAAAATGATTCCTCCGCTTTATTTTGATCCAGATTCAAAACACTGGCCATAGTGAGAAAAATACCGTACAGCTTTTGGGCCACCTTGGCCTGATCGGACACCCTGACGTCATAAGACCTATTATTCTCGGATATTTCCGAGAGGTATCGGGTGCGGGAGGGTGGAATCACATATATTTTTTCCGCCATTTCCTGGGTCACCTCAAAATGCGAGACTAGGTTGGACCCTGCTTTTTCCACCAAGGTATCCATGACCATTTTGTAGAGGTTGTTCATCCCGGGATCATTGAACTGCGAGGCAATGGTTCCAAAAATGGGAAGGTCTTCCTCCTTGGCATGCCACAGTCCATGGTTTCTTGCGTATTGTTTTTTCACATCGCGAAGCGCATCCAAGGCTCCTCTTTTATCAAACTTGTTGATGGCCACCACATCCGCAAAGTCCAACATATCTATTTTCTCCAACTGGGTGGCGGCACCAAACTCAGGGGTCATCACATAGAGCGATACATCGCTATGTTCCAAAATCTCGGTATCGGACTGACCTATTCCGGAGGTTTCCAGAACAATCAGGTCATATTTTGCGGCCTTGAGCACCTGAACGGCTTCGGACACATGTTTGGAGAGGGCCAAATTGGATTGCCGGGTTGCCAACGACCGCATATATACCCGCTCATTATGGATGGCGTTCATTCTAATCCTATCCCCCAATAGGGCGCCTCCCGTTTTGCGTTTGGAAGGATCCACAGAAATGATGCCCACATGTTTATCGGGAAAATCCGCTAAAAACCGCCGCACCAGTTCATCCACCAAGCTGGACTTCCCGGCACCTCCCGTCCCTGTGATTCCCAAAACAGGCACATCTGCCGTACCACTCTGTATTTCATTTTGATATTTTTCAAACTCGTCATGTCTGTTTTCTGCCAAGGAAATCAATCTAGCAATTGAATTGACATCTTTCTCTTCCAGTACTTTTCCGACCTTATTCCTTTTGGGAAGTATTAAATCCGGGACTTGGGTATCACAGCGCTGCACCAAATCATTGATCATACCTTGTAATCCCATCTGCCTACCGTCATCGGGTGAATAGATGCGCTCTATCCCATAGGCCATCAATTCCTTTATTTCCTCTGGAAGGATGACACCTCCCCCGCCTCCAAAAATCTTGATATGTCCCGCTCCTCTTTCTTGAAGTAAATCGAACATATACCTGAAGTACTCATTGTGGCCTCCTTGATATGAGGTCATGGCAATGGCATTGGCATCTTCCTGAATGGCACAGTCCACCACTTCGGCCACACTTCTGTCATGTCCCAAATGAATCACCTCGACCCCAGTGGCTTGAATAATACGCCTCATGATATTGATTGCCGCATCATGACCATCAAAAAGTGAGGCTGCGGTCACGATCCTGATTTTATTTTGGGGTTTATAGGGTTTGGTTTGTTCCATTTTCAATAAAGGGTCTTTTTTTGCTATGCAATTTACAGAAAATGCAAGTCAAATTCGATTTTATTCAGAATATTACAAAAAAACAACAGCTGTGTAGTCTTCCTTTTTTGAATGTTATAATTTTATCGGTCTAATTTAGCCCATGAAGCTCACTATTCTTATCCATTGTCCCGACCAATCCGGCATTATACGGTCGGTAACCACATTCATACATCAACAAGAAGGAAACGTAATTTATTTGGACCAGCATGTGGACAAACAAGCGGGAGTATTCTTTATGCGGTTGCAGAGCGAGTTTGAAACGGAAGTGATCTTGGATGACTTTAAGGAAAAGTTCGATGCTTCCTTGGCCAAAGAGTTCAAAATGGAGTGGGATATCCATATGGAGGCCCACAAACCCAAAATGGCCATCTTTGTATCCAAATACAACCACTGCCTTTATGACCTTTTGAGCAGGTTCAACTCAGGGGAATTAATGGTGGACATTCCTTTCATCTTAAGCAATCACCAAGATTTGGCATATGTTGCGGAGCAATTCCAGATTCCATTTTACCATGTTCCCGTCACCAAGGAAACCAAGGAAAGTGCCGAAGCCGAACAACTGGAACTATTAAAGGAGCATCAAGTGGATTTCATTGTATTGGCGCGTTACATGCAAATCGTATCAGACCAATTAATTGATAATTATCCCCAGAAAATCATTAACATACACCACTCTTTCTTGCCTGCTTTTGTTGGGGCCAAACCGTATCATGCCGCTTTTGAACGCGGGGTAAAGATCATTGGCGCCACCAGTCACTATGTTACCGCGGAACTGGACGCAGGACCTATCATAGAGCAGGATGTGACCGCAGTTTCCCACTCGCATTCCATCAAGGATTTTATCGCCAAGGGAAGGGATTTGGAACGAATTGTACTTTCCCGTGCCGTGCAGCTCCATGTAGCCCGAAAAACCATGGTCTACAATAATAAGACAGTGATTTTTTCATAGTCAACAGCCGGAATCTCTATTTGGTTGACACGGATTTATACAATCCAAAACAGGCAATGACGCCCCACACAAAATTAATGAACAGTACGGCCCAGGCTGAATAATAGGCACCGTTGGCCACAAAAAGGACGCTACCGATAATGTTGTACCAATGGTATACGGGTTGATTGGAAGTCCATTTTCCACGAATCAACATATAGTAGGAAAACAGAAAACAATACGAACCAACCCAGCCCAACAGCTCAAAGAAAACTCCCATCAATCCGCATATTTAAAAAGGTCCAAACAGTGCCTTATGTAGATTTCCTGTTGCTTTTGATGGGCTTTATCATTTTGTTGGAACATTCCCATGTAGTAATACGATCCATCAATCAGGGCAAAGATAATTTCGGTGAGCTCATCAATATTGGTATTGATTATGATCCCATTGTTATGTGCCTGTTTCAATTCTTCCCGCAATACATCGTGCAATTGCAGTAGGTATTCCTTAAAACTGTCATTGAAGGCCTTGTTCCTATATATAAGGGCATAGCAGCTATAAAACACCCCATCGTCAAAATACTGGTTCCATTTTCTTGAAAATAGATTATAGATCAACGCCTCAAGATCCTTTTGGGTCTTTATGGTTCCCAAATGATCTTCCACCAATACCTTAAGGTGTTGTTGAAGAATATATTCGTTCAACCCTATCAATAGTTCGTCCTTGGTATTAAAATAGTGCATGACCAGACCATTGCTGATTCCCATGGCTTTGGCCACTTTGGCTATGGAAGCATTTTCCAGTCCAATCTCCTTGGACACCTCATAAAATGCCTTTATGATTTCCAATCGCCTTGTTGGCCCCAAACTCTTTCTTCCCATGGTTCGTCCAAATTATAATGTTAAAGCAATAATACTCTTTTTTTTAAAAAAATAGATTGACTGAACGTTCAATTAATTTATTTTATAATTTCGTAACGATCACTTAAATATTTATTAATTGAACGTTTATTCAATTTACATTTCTTTGACCCATCGTTTAACACATCATCATGAAAACTAACTATCTTCTTTTTCTCACTGCCTTTTTGGGCCTTACCACTACTTATGCAAGCTCTACGACTACGCTGGATTCCATTGCAAAAAAAGTGGTGTTCATCATTGTGGATGGCATCTCGGCCGATCAACTAAAAAATGCCCATACGCCTTATCTGGATAGTATTGGAACCTCGGGAGGATACACCAATGCCTATGTTGGTGGTGGAAAAGACACCTATTCCGAAACCCCTACCATCTCCGCAGTGGGCTACAATAGCCTTCTTACAGGCACATGGGCCAACAAACACAATGTATGGGGCAATGGCATTAAAAAACCCAACTATAGCTACCCTACCATCTTTAAATTATTCAAAGACCAACGCCCCAACGGAACGGTGGCGGTATTTTCTTCTTGGCTGGACAATAGAACCAAACTCATTGGTGATGGTCTCCCGGAAACCAATCATATAAAAGTTGATTATGCCTTTGATGGTCTGGAACATGATACCATCAACTATCCACATGATGCCCAAAGAAACTTTATGAAATTGATTGACTACACGGTCGCCGACCATGCCGCAAAGACCATTCTTGAAAAGGCCCCGGATGCTTCGTGGGTCTACTTGGAGTTCTCCGATGATATGGGGCATGGATTTGGTGATAGCGAACGATTTAACGCAGCCATACAGTTTGAAGATGCCCTTGTGGGCAAAATTTGGCAGGCCATAAAAAAGCGGCAATCAGCCCATAAGGAAGAATGGTTGCTTATTGTAACTACCGATCATGGTAGAAGTTCCAAGGATGGCAAGGGGCATGGTGGCCAGAGTGATCGGGAGCGCAGCACTTGGATCGTGACCAATTCCCAAAACACCAATACCTACTTCAAGGAACAGACCCCTGCAGTTGTGGACATTCTACCCACCATGACAGACTTTCTAAACCTTAATGTTCCCTTGGATATAAAAAGGGAGTGGGACGGGGTCTCCTTGATACAGCCCGTGGATGCCATGGACCTAAAGGCAAAAAAAGAAGGCAAAAAACTTGTTCTGTCATGGAAGCACCTTGCCAAAGGGGAGGCTAAACTGTACATGAGCGACACCAATGAATTTAACTCGGGAGGAAAAGACACCTACAAGTTGGTAAAGACCGTGACCCTAGAGGAAGGCGGGACAACCCTTTCCCTAAGAAAACTCCCCAAGGGATTTTGCAAACTCGTTTTGGAAACCCCAAATACCAAATTGAACACATGGATCTTGGAAAATAAATAACTACTAAACCATCTAAATGCAAACATGAAATGAAAAACGTCTTACTTTTTGTACTGTTTTTAACCACCACCTTTCTGGGCTATGGCCAGAAGGAAGTCTCAGGTACCATCGTTGATGCCTCCGATGTGCCATTGGCCGGTGTGACCGTAATGGTCAAAGGCACAACGAACGGAACCGCATCCGACTTTGACGGAAACTATTCCATTACGGTGGAAGAAGGCCAAGTTCTGGAATTCTCCTACATTGGTTTTACTACCAAGGAAGTGACCGTTGGCACATCCAATACCATAAATGTGGTGCTGGAAGAAGATGTCCAAAGTCTGGGCGAAGTGGTCGTCGTTGGTTTTGGCACCCAGAAGAAAGTGAATCTTTCCGGTGCTGTGAACAACGTATCCGTAGAGCAATTGGACACTAGGCCCATCAACAATGTAACCCAAGGCCTGCAGGGTATTTCCCCGGGTCTGAACATTGATTTCAACAGTGGTGCCCCCGGAGCCAATCCTGTAGTGAACATTCGGGGTTTTACCTCCATCAACGGAGGAAATCCCTTGGTAATCATTGATGGCGTCCCTTCGGATGTATCGCTTTTGAATTTGATAGCGCCAGAGGACATTGAAAGTATTTCGGTACTAAAAGATGCCTCTTCCGCGGCAATTTACGGAGCAAGAGCTGCCTTTGGGGTACTTTTGATTACCACCAAGACAGGTAGCAAGGAAAAAACATCCATTCGATACAATACCTACGTTACCTTGGGTACCCCCACCGTTGTACCTGAGAAAACCACCGATCCCTACATCTATCTGGCATTGCAACGTTTGTCCGAGGACAATACGCCATGGACGGGCGTGGGAACCTCAGCCGAAAGACTGTCTTGGGCAAGGGAACGAAGCGATAATCCACTTAGTACTGTTGGTGTCAGGGAAAGTATCAATAATCCCGGGCTATGGGAATATATGGGCAATGAAAACTGGACCAATTATTTCTTGTCCAACAACACCTATTCCCAAAACCATAACTTGAGCTTTACCGGTGGATCGGAAAAGGTGAGCTATTACCTTTCCGCATCCCACAACAAACACAATGGCTCCTTAAAAATTGCCGATGACTATTTTAGTAGAACAGGGCTCCGAAGTAGGATCAACGTGCAACTGAACGATTGGTTAAGTTTGGGGAACAATACTTCCTATCTAATCTCAAAGCGGAAAAACCCTTCCTATTTCAACATTCAGACCCTGTACAACTTTGCCCCTACGGATTGGGACAAAAACCCCGATGGCAGCTGGGCCAATACCGATGTTGGGTGGATGGGCGCCCGTTTGACGGATGGTGGCAATGAAACTGGAAAAACCAACACCTTTCAGACTACTTTTGACACCCAGGCTTGGTTGATCAAGGACATTCTAAAAGTGAATGCCGAATATACCCTTCGCAAAGAGCATTATAATTATGATGCCAATTATGCCAAGTTTCAAATAGGATACGGTCCGGACGATGTTCGTGAAGAAGGAATAAACGAAGTATGGAAGCGATTCTCCGATGAGCAATATCAGGTATTGAACATCTACGGAACCTTCAACAAAAACTTTGGTGATCATGCCCTTACACTTTTGGGCGGTTACAACCAAGAAGAGTCCCGATATGACTACGTGACCCTTAACCGGGACGCCGTCATCTCTTCTTCGCTCCCGACCCTAGAATTGGCAACAGGCACATTGTATGGCAACCAATACATACGATCATGGGCGCTTCGCGGGTTGTTCTACAGGGCCAATTACATCTATAAGGATCGCTATATTTTGGAACTCAATGGAAGGTATGATGGTTCCTCAAGGTTCCCAAAAGACAAACGTTTTGGATTCTTCCCATCCGTTTCCCTCGCTTGGAACGTTGCCAATGAAAACTTTATGAAGTCGTTATACCCAACCTTGAACCTACTTAAGTTCAGGGCATCCTATGGTTCCCTTGGAAACCAGGATGTAGGATATGATAAATTGAACGATGGTTCCTTTGACTACATTCCTTCCATGGGATCGGACTTGTCCGATTATATCATCGACGGCGAACTGCCTTTAAAAATTACTGCACCCGGCATTGTTTCCAACAACTATACTTGGGAAGAAGTGGTTTCCAAGAACGTGGGTGTTGACCTAGGCATGTTCAACAATAAGTTCAATGCCTCTTTTGATTATTTTGTCCGGGACACCAAAGGGATGCTTACACTGGGCAAGGATCTACCTGCCGTTTTAGGAGCCAGCGAACCTAAGGAAAATGCTGGTGACCTACGGACCAAAGGCTGGGAATTGTCCTTGAGCTATCAGAACAATTTTGGAAACCCCAACAACCCGTTGCGATTTAGTGCCAAGTTTAATTTGAGTGATAGTAAATCCACCATTACCCGATTTGACAACCCCAACAATAGCCTCTTGCAATATTATGAAGGCATGGAAATTGGCGAAATTTGGGGACTTACCTCCGACGGTTTCTTTAGATCCCAAGAAGAAATCGATGCATTGGATGAAACCAGTATCATTCCGTGGGGCGCCCTCGAAATTGTAGAAGGCTGGCCCAAATATGTAGACTTGGATGGAAACCAGAAAATTGAAAAAGGACTGTCCGCCGATGACCCCAAAGACATGAAAGTCATTGGAAATATGTTGCCTAGATACCGTTTCGGGCTTAACCTCAACTTTGACTGGAATAATTTTGACCTTGGTGTTTTCCTTCAGGGTGTAGCCAAACGTGACTACTATCCAAGGGATTATCTGTACTGGGGCTTTTACCAACAACCATATTCGGGCGGATATGAACACCTACAGGATTTTTATAGGGCTTCTGATGACAGTGCCGACCGTGTCGCCAACCATTCGCAATCCTACATCAATGCCGGGTTGGCCAACGCCAATACCGATGCCCGATACCCTGTGCTCCAAGCTTGGTTGGCAGACAGAAACTTGGGAGAGCGTTTGGACCAGGCCCAAGGTTTGGCCATTCCACAGACCGCTTACTTATTGGACGGTTCCTACTTGAGACTGAAGAACATCACCTTCGGGTATACCATCCCGAACAAGTTCACCAAGAATATGGGCATCTCTTCGGTACGTCTATACTTTAGTGGCGACAATTTGTTTGAATGGTCCCAAATTGCCGATTTCTTCGATCCCGAGGCAGTTTCCGATATCAACGAACGTATCAACCCTGCATACAGTGCCCCTAGGGGAGAGACCAGTGGATACCAATATCCCTACCAGAGAAAATATTCTTTTGGAGTCAATGTCAATTTTTAATCAAACAACACGAACACGTTAAACCTTCATCATGAAAAAGGTATTCAACATAAGTATTCTGATGGTACTGGCCTTGGTATCATCCTGTAATGACGACTTTTTGGAGCGCTTGCCCGAAACTGAGATCGTTGCCGACAATTTCTTCAACACTGAAGAAGATCTGTCCATCTATATAAACGGCCTGTACAGCTTTCCAGGATTTGGAATGTACTACGCTGATGAAGCCACCGACAATTCCGCCACCACTGGAAATCGCGAAATCAAGACGATCATGACCACGGAGGCCAACTCAAATACCATAACTTCAGGTTGGGATTGGAATTACCTCCGAAACATCAACCTGTTTCTTGAGAATTCCCCCAAAGCAGATGTTTCCGAAGAGATTAGAAACCACTACGATGGTGTAGCCCGATTTTTCAGGGCCCAGTTTTACATGGGAAAAATAAAGCGCTATTCCAATGTACCGTGGTATGATACGGTATTGACCACCGATTCCGAGGAGTTGTACAAAGCCAGTGATTCACGTGATTTTGTCATTGAAAAGATCTTCGAGGATTATCAGTTTGCCATTGACCATGTCTTGGAAGACCAACCCCAAGGTGCTGTGAACAAATGGTTGGTTCTGGCCTATGCCAGCAGAAATGCCCTTTTTGAGGGAACCTATAGAAAATATCATGACGAATTGAGTCTGGCCGGGACCGCCAACACTTATTTGCAAATGGCTTCCAATTTTTCAAAGCAGATCATGGATAGTGGTAATTTCTCCATTTACAACACAGGAAATCCCAACTCCGATTACTATACCTTGTTTTCGAGTGAGGACCTGACCTCAAACCCCGAAGTTATCTTTACCAACATCAATATAGCCAATGTAAAGGATAGTGGTGCATGGAGCGGGGTTTTTGGAAATTATGAGATGTCTCCCGCACGTGACCTTGTGGAAAGCTATTTGATGGCAGACGGTACTTTCTTGAGCGACCAGCCCAATTATGAAACCTTGACGTTTGTGGAAGAGTTCACCGATCGGGACCCTAGATTGAGCCAGACCTATGCCTTTCCAGGCTGGGAACTCATCTATGTGACCAACTATTCCTCCGGTGCGGCCAACTATGTTCAACAATTGAACAAAAACTTTACGGGATATCACCAAATCAAAGGTTTCACCAATAGTTTGGACCAAGATTTCAGAAACGATGTGGATGTACCGGTATTCCGTTATGCCGAGGTACTACTGACCCATGCCGAGGCGGAAGCCGAACTGGGCTCCGTTTCACAAAGCATTTTGGATGCCACTATAAACGAATTGCGCAGCAGAGTGGGCATGCCCACTCTTACCATGTCCGTAGCTTCAGACCCTGTTCAAGCTGCCAGATACCCCAATGTAAGCAGCCCTGTTCTTTTGGAAATACGCAGGGAAAGAAGGGTGGAGCTTGCCTTGGAAGGAAGGCGGTTGGAAGACCTGAACCGATGGAAAGCCGGAAAATTAATGGAAAAGGAACCTCGCGGTTTATACTTTCCTGGCTTGGGCAAATACGACCTTACGGGTGACGGCATTGAAGACATCATTCTTCTTGGCGCTTCTGATGTAGTTCCCAATCCTGAGGACCGGGAGACCAATAGCTTGGATGTTACCTTGATCTATTATCGGGCCGGTACTATTGGTGAAGATGTAGATGTATATCTTACCAATGGTTCCAGTGGCTATGTGATAGCCACACCGGAAAGAGGCACTTTTGAAGAACCCAAAGATTATTATAGACCCATCCCTGCTACAGAAGTTACCCTCAACCCCAATTTGGAACAGGTTTTTGGATGGGATTAGGCTTCAGTTGTTTGAGTTAGTTTGCTTTAATAAAGGAGGCCTAGTGGTCTCCTTTATTTTTGGTACAACAAAGGTTCCTTCCAATTCCCAACCAACTACCATAGCCCCTCAACTTTCCTCGAAAATCTGCCCATAAAGACTATTTTTTTATGGTTATAGCGTATTTTCACCCCATAACTATAAAAAACACACCATGAAACGAGCACTGCTATGCATTCTACTATTTCAGTTTGTGGGATGCACCGAACTACAACAGGTAGTAAACCAATTGCCCCAAGGGACCACAGGAATAGGAAATGCGGAAATTGCCCAAGGTCTTAGGGAAGCCCTGAACATGGGCATTGAGAAACAGGTAAATAAACTGGCCCTGGAAAATGGCTTCTTTAAAAATGAGCTTGTAAAAATATTACTGCCCCAGGAGTTACAAAAGGTTGACAAGACCTTGCGGGACGTAGGTTTGGGGAGTTTGGCCGATGAGGGCCTCCGAATCATCAACCGTGCCGCGGAAGATGCCGTAGGCGAAGCCACGCCTATTTTTGTTGAAGCTGTCAAAGGAATCACTTTTAATGACGCCAAACAGATTTTATTGGGAAATGACAATGCCGCCACGCAGTATCTGGAAGGTTCCACCAAGACCAAACTGTACCAAAAATTCAATCCCATCATTAAAAATTCATTTCAAAAGGTGGGGGCCGACCAGATTTGGAGCAATATCATTACCAAGTACAACAATTTGCCCCTGACCAACAACGTAAACCCAGATTTAACGGATTACACCACCAATCAGGCCCTGTCTGGAGTGTATGCTATGATTGCGGTGGAAGAGAAGGAAATTCGGACAAAAATTTCCTCTAGAACAACAGATTTGTTAAAAAAGGTGTTTGCTCTTCAAGATTAATCATAATTTTTTCAGAATTACACAATAAGAGGAAAAAATTATCGTTATAAACTCAATAAAATTAGATATTTATAACAAAATCCTAAAGTTAATTTAACCTTAGTCCAAGGGTTAAACAGGAATTTTGCAACAGTTAGAATTATCTGAGTTAGCATTTTTTTGAGTTAGTTAGTTTAAAACCGGTGTTCGCACCGGTTTTTTTGTTGGACCACCCCAAAGCAATATCACTTCTTTTTGTACAACCCATCAAATGCCACTGACACTACCTGTTCTCCTTGTAAAACTTCCCAAAGTTGCCGAACGGTACCATCCTCATTTTTAGTCCACGTAATCCGGTTTCTGTACATTAGGCCATCATCCTTGACAAACTCACCGGAAGTCAACATCATCTGGTTTCCCACCCTATTTCCTTTTAATTTTAGGTGTGCGCCGGTATTATCTACCCACAACTGTTCCCATTGCTGCTCAACGATATTAAAGAAATTAAGGCTTGTACCTGTATACCCGGGAGTGACACTGGTCCAATTTTCGCGGATCACACATCCATTTTCCTCCCTACTTATACTACTTTCTCCTGCAGGAGCACCGTTGGCGGAATTTGTTACGGTCCATTCCCCAATCCAAAAATCAAAAGCTTTTTGATTCTCTGAACAACAATTGCAAGAAGCATTGTTCTGGGCATGGGCATGGAGAAAAAATAATAGGACAAAAGGCAATATCAATTTTTTCATACCTCTGGATTTTAGTTTTCGTTGGAACGATAAAACGACTCTCCTAAATGTACGTTAATTTATCCCTTAATAAATGTAAAGGAGTACCCACAAACCACCCACCAATGTTAAATTTTATATAAAGTACCTGATTTTTAGATGTATACCCCTCTCCCCCATAATCCACAAGCCTGTTTTGACCGTATCTTTGTTATAACAAATCTTGAGATATGAACAATCAGTATTGTAAAGTTGGGACAGTGACCCCGATCACCAGTGGAAATCAAGCCATCTCCATTTTGGAGTTCAGATATAACAACTTTCTTGAAAAAGCGGCCAATGTTTCATCAATGGACACCCATCTTGGCGAATTTTTCAAAAGAAAGGCCCAAGGCATCAAAAAGATATTGGAAGCTTTGCGTTAAGACCCTTGATGCAATTTTCCCAATTCAACGGCCATATCCATTTGAATGGCTTTAGCCTTGTCCGCAGCAGCATCTGCGAAATCCATCCCTTGGGAGGCATAGAGAATTCCCCGGGAAGAGTTGACCAATAGCCCTACATTTTGGGCCATTCCGTATTGACAGACTTCCTGTAAGCTTCCCCCTTGCGCCCCCACGCCGGGCACCAACAAAAAACTTTCAGGCACAATTTCCCTGATTTCCTTAAGATAAGTAGCCTTGGTAGCTCCCACCACGTACATCAACCTTTCCGAATTTTTATACGTTTTGGAGGTCCGCAACACCTCTTTGTAAAGTTCTTCATCCCCAATTTTTTTGGTCTGAAAATCAAAAGCTCCTTGGTTGGATGTCAATGCCAATAAAATAACATGCTTGTCCTCAAAATCCAGAAAGGGCTCCACAGAATCGCGGCCCATGTAAGGTGCAATGGTGACGGAATCAAAATTCAAGGTTTCAAAAAAGGCCTTGGCATATCGGGTGGATGTATTTCCTATATCTCCCCGCTTGGCATCGGCAATGGTAAAAATTTCAGGGTGGTTTTTATTTAAGTAGTCCATGGTCTTCTCCAAGGATTTCCAACCTTGGATACCATAAGCTTCATAGAACGCAATATTAGGCTTGTAGGCCACACAATATTCATGGGTAGCGTCGATGATGGCCTTATTAAAAGCAAAAATAGGGTCTTCCTCCTGGAGCAGGTGTTGGGGGATTTTCTCAAGGTCGGTATCCAAACCTACACACAGAAAGGATTTTTTTTGATGGATCTGCGAAACTAACTGCTCTATTTTCATGGATAGGTATTCTGGACCGACTTCTGGCGGTTAAAAAATTTCTGAGGCTTCTTTTAATTTCTCGGTGTTCTCCACTAACATCAACTCATCAATGATCTTTTGGATATCCCCATTGATAATGTTCTGCAAGTCGTACAGCGTGAGACCGATTCTGTGGTCCGTAACCCTGCCTTGTGGATAATTGTACGTTCTGATCTTGGCAGAACGGTCACCACTGCTCACTTGGGAATTTCTTTTGGCGGCATCCTCGGCTTGTTTTTTGGCCAGCTCCATGTCGTACAATCTGGAACGAAGCACTTTAAACGCCTTGTCCTTGTTCTTGTGCTGGGATTTTTCATCCTGACACTGCGCCACCAATCCCGTAGGGATGTGCGTCAAACGAACGGCGGAATAGGTAGTGTTCACCGACTGTCCACCTGGACCGGAAGAACAGAAATAATCGATTCTAACATCCTTGGGGTCTATCTGCACATCAAAATCCTCGGCTTCTGGTATGACCATCACCGTTGCGGCACTGGTATGCACCCTACCTTGGGTCTCGGTCTGCGGCACCCGTTGTACCCGGTGTACCCCTGCTTCAAACTTTAAAGTACCGTATACGTCTTCCCCGGAAACCTCAAAGTGGATTTCCTTATATCCACCACTAGTTCCTTCACTTAGGTCAATGATATTGGTACGCCATCCTTTGGATTCGCAGTATTTGGCATACATGCGATACAGGTCGCCCGCAAAGATACTGGCCTCGTCACCACCGGTCCCGGCCCTGATCTCCATCACCACATCCTTGGCGTCTTCTGGATCTTTGGGAATGAGCAGGAACTTTATTTCGTCTTCCAATTTAGGCAATGCCCCTTTGGCTTCCTCCAACTGCATTTTGGCCATTTCCACCATTTCGGCATCACTTCCATCCGCAATGATCTCCTCGGCCTCCGTAATATTATTGGTAAGGTTCAGATATTCCTCCCGTTTATCCGAGAGCACTTTCAGGTCCTTGTATTCCTTGTTCAGCTTGATGTACCGCTTTTGGTCGGCAATGACATCTGGCTGAATGATCAAGTCCGAAACCTCATCAAAACGCTGTTTTACAATGTTGAGCTTGTCTAGCATAGATCCATCCTCGTTAAGGTTGCGAATTTACGATTTTTGGTTGGATTGTGTTTCGCTACTTTGTCTCAGTTCCCCACAAAAGTGGTCCCCAAAGTAAGGATAAAGGCATTAAGGCCATCACTACGATCATACTGACTGAAACGCAGGTCTATCGTCTTCAATCCAAAATTAAGCACCTTGGCACTGGTAAAGATGTCCTTGTATTGGACCCCTAGCCCATATTGATGGGCGTCGTACTTGGACAGATCGTAATCCGAGGTATAAAATTCAGACGTGGAGAGAGCCGCTTCCTTTGGATAGAAATAATCGGCCGCAGTTTGGGTGTAATATCGATACGCGGGATAGAGCGTAAACTTATCCGTGAGTTTAAAAGGAAGTTCCAGATTGGCCGTATGTGAGGTAATGCCCCAATCATCCCAATACAGACGATAATAGGATCGCAACACCAGAAAATCGTTCACATAATAATTGAGTCTACCTCCAAAAGGAACCTTTAACCTACTGTCCGGCAGGTGCTCCACATCATCCGCCAATTGAAAATCATCAATGAAAAAATCTTCCGTATCCCCAAAGTACACCCTTTGGAACGGGGTACTCAACAGCCCGTTCTGGGATACCAAATCCACAAAAAGCGCCCCTTGCACTCTTTTGCCCAATATTTGGGAAAAGCTCAATGAAAGTGAGTATGAGTTTCGGTTTTCCTTATCGAACTCGGTAAAGTTGGGCATGTAGGCCCCATTTCCAGTTATCCTATCATCAAAGAACCCTGGTCGTAGCTCAATGGGGTAAATGGCATTCCATTTATCCAAAAAAACCGTACCTCCCAAACTCAATTCCGTGTTCTTCTCATTGAACAATCGGGTGTAATTACCGCCAAAGCCAATGGAGAAATAATCGTATTCTGAAGACACATACGCGTTGGCACTCCAAATGGTGTTACGGTCTTCGGAGCTATGCTGGTACGTGGGTTTGACATAGGCCAATATGTCTTTTCGGGACTCCCCGGAAGAAGCATCGAATGGGGTGACATTGAGCCCACCATCCAAAGGGTTCACATTACTGGATGACGCAGAAGTGTAGGCCGATAGGCCCACGTCTACCGTAAGCACATCATCCTCGTTCAAGGGCATACGCAGTACAATGCTCGATGTGGCATCCGTAAGATCTTCGGTGCCCTCTCCCCCAGTTACGGCCGCATGATTGCCATCTTGGTTGTAATAGCTGAACAGCAGGTCCACCTCGCTGGCCTCCAATACACGTCTTTTGTAGCTGGTATTGTCTTGCTGGGACCAACCCATGGCCAGGCACAGAAAAAAAATCAGGATGGTTGATTTCTTTGTAAGGTTGTTATGGAACATCACTGGCGCATCATTTTAATTACAACCACAGCCCCCTCCCGTTTTGCCACCATTGGCCCCGGAAGAAGCTTCACGATAAATATGGAAATTGGTCTCGAACCGTTCACAAGGTCTGGCACTCAATTGCATTTCAGCGTCATTGATGTATGCCTTGTCATACTCACGCACCACCACACAAGAACTGGAACAAATCAATATCAGCACAAAAAGAATGGGTTTTGCCATGGTTAAATTTACGGATTCGTATCAAAAATAATCCCTGAACTCTTGTGGATTTTATTATCGGAATCCACCACCACCGCTTCCACACCATCTATTTGATTGATCAAGTGGATGCCACTATCCTTTCCCATGATAAAAACAGCCGTTGCCAAGGCATCGCAAAGCTCGGCCTGTTTGGCAAAAATGGATACGCTGTTGATGCCCGTGGTAGGATATCCTGTCCTGGGATCAATGATATGGGAATATTTTATCCCTTTGAACATTATAAACTTTTCGTAGTTGCCCGAAGTGGCCACAGAAGATTCCACAATAGGCAACCAACTGAACACCTTTTCCTTGCTCAACGGATTGGCAATGCCCACCAACCACTTCTCCCCGGTCACCTTGGTGCCCCAAGTGGTCAGATCTCCCGATGCATTGATGATTCCTCCTTTGACCCCCTTGGAGGACAAAAGCTCCTTGGCCCGATCCGCGGCATATCCTTTTCCAATGGCACCAAAGCTGATGCGCATACCACGCTCCTTTAAAAAGACCGTTTGCTGGCTCGGATCCAATATAATTTTTTGATACCCTATTTTGGCAATGGAGTTTTTGATTTCCGTTTCAGATGGGATACTGTCCATGGTTCCGTCAAACCTCCAAATCTTGTCCATGGAAGCATAACTGATATCAAACGCACCATCGGTTATTTCTGAAATTTTTATGGAGCGTTCTATAAGTCCGTAGAGCTCTGGACTGACTTTTACAGGTTGTACCCCTGCATTTTTATTGATACGCGAGGTTTCCGAGGCTTCGTCCCAGGACGAAATCATTTTTTCAATCCGTTCTATTTCCGAAACAGCCTCATCAATATCCAAGTAGCCTATCTCTTCGTTAGGGGCCACCACGGTAATCTCGAACCGGGTTCCCATTAACTTCAGGGTTTTCTTTACGGTAATGTCCTTTCGGTCCAACTGTCCCATAGACAGCAGACAAGATAGACTGCAGCAAAGGACCAAAAACATTCTCATTGTATAAAACCGTTCAAAATGGAGATGTACTTTTTTGGTGATGTCCTCACATTAAACCCGGTCTTGCCCAAAACAGATTGATGTTTATCCAAAACCACAACCAATGGAAAATGTCCTTTGGGGTTGTACTTTTCTGCAAGGGATGCATTGGCATCCGATAAGGTCGGGGGGAGTTCATTTTTTTTCTTCCGGGGAAAATCCGCATTATACATCACATAGTGTTCAGATGCATAAGCCTTAAACTCCTCGGATTCCCAAATTTGTTTCTTTAAACGTATGCAAGGTGCGCACCAATCGGACCCGGAAAAGACCAAAACAATAGGTTTGTCCTCTGCATTGGCCAGAACCACGGCCTCATCAAAACTGTTTTGCCATTCTTGGGCGTGCAGGCCGCCAAAGGCTACAAAGAACATAATGCCTAGGAACTGTTTCATGGATTTGGGCTAAAAAATGATACTTATTCAAAAATTCGAAGGACACTGCCTTCGAGCTCGGTATTATAAATTTTCAGGGTTTTGGCTGGTTTGCTATCCACTTGGTTCAGCGGTGTCCCATTTTGGGCAAATCGGGAACCATGGACATCACAATAAAAAATCCCTCCATCTTGATTGACAAAACGTACTTGATCATAGGATTCGTGGCTACACACCTGACTTGCGGCCACATAGTCGCCTTCCAAGTTTTTGGCGATCACCACTAAATTTTTCAGGATGAAGCCTCCATTGGCCACAAGGGCCTGGGCTTCTTGGGATGTAAGGTCTACCGTAAAATCCACTCCGGTGGGCTCTTCCACGATATTGCCGTCCACTTCATCTTTGGAGCATCCGTGAATACAGGGAAATGTTAGGGCAAATGCAGCACCTGCCCCCAAACTTCGAAGAAATTCCTTCCTTTCCATAGCGTGAGGTTTATAAAAGAACGTGAAATCAGGCTAAATCGTATACCTAATATTCAAACTTTCCGTAAGTGCTTTGAATGGTCAATTTTTTCTGTTCAGAGGCCTCAACCCTGCCAATTATCTGGGCATCAACATCAAACTGCCTTGAAATGGAAACAATGTCTTCAGCTATCTTTTCATCCACATACAATTCCATACGGTGACCACAATTGAACACTTGGTACATTTCCTTCCAATCGGTTCCGGATTGCTCCTGGATCAACTTGAAAAGTGGAGGGACAGCGAACATGTTGTCCTTGATGATATGAAGGTTCTCCACAAAGTGGAGAATCTTGGTCTGTGCCCCGCCGCTGCAATGCACCATTCCGTGAACCTGATCGGTATTGTATTTTTCCAACACCCTTTTTATGATGGGCGCGTAAGTTCGGGTAGGCGATAGCACCAATTTCCCTGCATCCAAAGGGGAATTAGGTACCTTGTCCGTCAATTCCACTTCCCCTGAATACACCAATTCCTCTGGTACCGAAGCATCATAACTTTCGGGAAATTTTTGGGCCAGATATTTTCCAAATACGTCGTGGCGGGCAGAGGTAAGCCCATTGCTCCCCATGCCCCCGTTATATTCCGTTTCATAAGTGGCCTTTCCAAAAGAGGCCAGTCCCACAATGACATCCCCGGGCTTGATATTGGCATTGTCCACTACCTTGGAGCGTTCCATTCGGGCAGTGACGGTGGAGTCTACAATGATGGTCCTCACCAAATCCCCAACATCTGCCGTTTCACCACCTGTGGAATGTATGGTGATCCCATGCTTCTTTAAATCAGAAATGAGTTCTTCGGTTCCATTGATAATGGCCGAAATGACCTCCCCGGGAATCAGGTTTTTGTTCCTTCCAATGGTGGAAGACAACATAATATTGTCCGTGGCCCCCACGCAGATAAGGTCGTCCACATTCATGATCAAGGCATCTTGGGCAATCCCTTTCCAAACGGAGATATTCCCGGTTTCCTTCCAATACATATAAGCCAAGGAGGATTTGGTACCTGCGCCATCGGCGTGCATGATCAAACAATGCTCCTCGCTCCCTGTCAAATAATCCGGGACTATCTTACAGAAGGCTTTGGGAAAGAGACCTTTGTCAATGTTCTTGATGGCATTGTGCACATCTTCCTTGGAGGCCGAAACCCCTCGCTGCGCATATCTTTTACTGGTTTCCGATGACATTTCTTTGCTTTGGGCAAAAATAACGGAAAGCCACGAATTAATCGTTAACCGTTCTTTCCTATTTTGCGAACAACAACTCGCTGTATTTGGTAAATGGCCATAAATCGTCCGCTATGAGTTTTTCCAGTTTATCGGACTGTTCGCGTATGGCGTCAAAATAGGGTTTTACATTATCACAATACGCCTGCGCTTTCTTTTGGGCCGTGGAAAGTCCATTGGCCCGTTTTCGCGCTTCGGTCATTTCATCGGTCAATTTCTTAATCTCAACAATATGCTCCCCTACCTGCTCCAAGATATTCAATTGGGGTTCGGCCACTTTTTTGTGCGCCGCTCCATATACTTCCTTCAAACCGGAAATGTTCTCCAACAAGGTGTTTTGATATCGAATGGCGGCCGGGATAATATGGCTATAGACCATCTCCCCCAATACCCTTCCTTCTATTTGGATATGGAATATATAAGCCCCCAACTCTACCTCTTGATGGGCCTTGAGCTCCACTTCGTTCATGACTCCCATATCCTTGAACAGGGCCACACTTTCCTTGGAAGTGATCACCTCTAGGGCTTGCGGAGTGTTTTTATTGTTGCTCAGCTTTCGTCTTCTCGCCTCCAACTGCCATTCTTCCCCATAGCCGTCGCCCTCAAAACGGATTCGCTTGGACGTTTTGATGTACTCACGCAGCACATTGAAAACAGCCTCGTCCTTTTTGAGGTTCTTTTTATCAATGAGTGCATCCACCTCTTTCTTGAAATCGGTGAGCTGTTTGGCCATAATGGTGTTGAGAATGGTCATGGGCTTGGCGCAATTGGTCTTGGAACCCACTCCCCTCATTTCAAACTTATTGCCCGTAAACGCAAAGGGAGAAGTCCGGTTTCGGTCTGTATTGTCCAATAAGATTTCCGGGATTTTCCCTACTACATTGAGTTTGAGTTCCGTTTTCTCCTCTGGCGACAATTTTCCTTTGGAAACCCCTTCCAATTCATCAAGCACATCGCTCAGTTGCTTCCCTATAAAAATGGAAAGGATCGAGGGGGGTGCCTCATTGGCCCCCAGCCTGTGGTCATTGCTTGCCGATGCTATGGAGGAGCGCAATAATTCTTCATAGGTATCCACGGCTTTTATGGTATTGACAAAAAAGGTCAAAAACTGAAGGTTCTTCATAGGGGTGGTCCCGGGGCTGAGCAGATTCACTCCTGTATCTGTGGCCAAAGACCAATTATTGTGTTTTCCCGAACCATTGATGCCCTCGAAGGGTTTTTCATGGAAGAGCACCCTAAAATTATGTTTGTCGGCTATCTCTTCCATAACATCCATCAATAATAGGTTATGGTCCACGGAAAGATTAGCTTCTTCAAAAACAGGGGCGAGCTCAAACTGGTTGGGAGCTACTTCATTATGCCGTGTTTTTACAGGAATGCCCAATTTGGTGCATTGTTTTTCCAGATCACTCATAAAACTGAGTACTCTTGGTGGTATCACTCCAAAATAATGATCGTCTAACTGCTGGCCCTTGGCCGCCAAACTCCCCACAAGGGTCCTACCGGCCATTACCAAATCCAACCGGGATTGGACCAAGGCCTTATCTACTAAAAAGTATTCCTGTTCCCATCCTAAAGTAGCGTACACTTTACGCACATTCTTATCAAAGTACTGTGCAACATCCGTGGCCGCTTGGTCTATAGCATACAAAGCCCTTAACAAAGGAGCCTTATTGTCCAACGCCTCTCCGGTATACGCTACAAAAATGGTAGGAATACAAAGTGTGGTCTTATAAATAAAAGCGGGGGAAGTGGGATCCCAAGCCGTGTAACCCCTTGCTTCAAAGGTGTTTCGTATTCCGCCGCTGGGAAAACTGGAAGCATCGGGCTCTTGCTGCACCAATTGTGCACCGCCAAACTTTTCCATGGCCTTGCCATCGGACATGATATCAAAGAAAGCGTCATGTTTTTCCGCGGTGGCCCCGGTCAAGGGTTGAAACCAATGGGTATAATGGGTAGCACCCATGGACAACGCCCAGGCTTTCATGCCCTCCGCTACTTGGTCGGCTATCTTCCTATCTATCTTATTGCCCTGAAAAATGGCCGATTTTACATTCTCAAAAGCTTCCTTGGTCAGAAATTGAAGCATCTTGTCTTCATTGAACACATTTCTGCCAAACAAATCGGACCGCTTTCCAGTCTCGTCCATCTGTATATGTTCTCTTTTACGGCTTTCCAGTAAAGCCTCAAATCTCATTTTTGGCATTCTCAAAAAGTTTAGTCCACAAAGCTACAATTAACAATTTAATAATTTATTTGCCTAAAAATACTTTTTTTTCATGCTACCCCCGTTTAAACAGGGGTAATAAAAATTATAATGTCATTTTAGCCATTTTAACCCTCTAAAAGATATATTATCAAATGAAAAAACTATTTTTGTCAATCGTGAATTTGAGAACATATAACTACCAAAATTATGAGCAAATCTAAATTAGAGTATTTATGGTTGGATGGTTATGAGCCAACAGCCAACATTAGAAGCAAAACACGAATTGAAGAGGATTTTAGCGGTAAATTGGAAGATTGCCCAATGTGGTCTTTCGATGGTTCCTCCACCAAGCAAGCCGAGGGTGGTTCTTCTGACTGTTTGTTGAAGCCTGTTGCTATCTATCCCGACCCTGCAAGAAGAAATGGGTATTTGGTGATGACCGAGGTGTTGAATCCAGATGGAACTGCCCATGCGAGCAACTCCAGGGCCACCATTGATGATGAAGATGATGATTTTTGGTTCGGTTTTGAACAAGAGTACTTTATCATGGATACAGCCACGCAATTACCACTTGGTTTCCCTGTTGGTGGTTATCCTGGCCCACAAGGTCTTTACTACTGTTCTGTAGGTGGCCGAAACACTTGGGGCAGGGACTTGGTTGAAGAGCATGCCGACCTATGCTTGGAGGCTGGACTACAGTTTGAAGGTATCAACCAAGAGGTTGCTGCCGGACAGTGGGAGTTCCAGTTGTTCGCCAAAGGTGCCAAAAAAGCTGGTGATGAAATCTGGGTGGCTCGCTATTTGCTTCAAAGATTGACCGAAAGCTACGGATACTATATTGAATACCACCCAAAACCCATCAAAGGGGATTGGAACGGTTCCGGGATGCACGCAAACTTCTCCAATACACTTTTGAGAACTTGTGGCTCCAAAGAAACCTACGAAAAAGTATGTGAGGCCTTCCGACCTGTAACCAAAGAGCATATTGAAGTGTATGGTGAGTTCAATGATGAGCGTTTGACCGGTAAGCACGAGACTGCTTCCATCAAAGATTTCAGTTATGGTGTATCCGATAGGGGTGCTTCCATCCGTATTCCAATCTTGACCGTTGAAAAAGGATGGAAAGGATGGTTGGAAGATAGAAGACCTGCTTCCAACGCAGATCCATACCGAGTAGCGGCCAGAATCATTAAAACAGTGAAATCTGCCGACGTATAGGACACACCAATGTTTGTGTATAAATTAGTTGTTGATTTGAAAACCGTCCCTCCAAAGGGGCGGTTTTTAGTTTAGGGTAATATATACGAAGGTTACATAAAAGGCCAACAGTATTAAACCGTCCCGCCAGCCCAAGCGCAATCCCTTTGGAAAAAATACCAAGGGCAATATCAACAGGGAAATCCCCAACATCCAGAAGATATCACTGGAAAGCAATCCTTGGTCCACCACAGTAATCGGGGTGATTATGGATGTGATTCCCAAAACTGCCAAAAGGTTGAAAATATTGGAGCCTATCAAATTCCCCAAGGAAATGGCCTTTTCCTGTTTTAACACGGCAATTACCGAGGCAGCGAGTTCTGGAATACTGGTTCCCACAGAAACCACCGTTATACCAATAACGCGATCGCTCACACCAAAGGCCGAGGCCATGCCCACGGCTCCCTCAATAAGAAGTTCAGACCCTCCCCAAAGTGCCGTGCCCCCTATACCTAAATACAATGCGGTCTTATACATGGGCAAGTATTCATCATCCTCCGGCATTTCATCCACGACAGCGGTTTTTTGAAACCGGAGCAGATATACCAAAAAGAGGAACAAAAAGGAGACCAGAATAATTCCTTCGTACTGCTGCAAGACCCCATCAAAATAAATAAAACCACAGAACAGCAGGGAGGCCACCATCATAACCGGCCAATCCGTGGTATAAAAACTTTTTCGAACATCTATACTCCCCATAAGTACCGTTATGGCCAACACCAGACCCAAATTGGCAATGTTGGACCCTACCACGTTGCCCAAAGCCAAGTCTGGGAACCCATCCAATGCCGCCTTTATACTTACAATAAGTTCCGGAGCCGAAGTGGCAAAGGAGACCACCGTCATCCCTATCACAATTTTAGGAATGGCCAACCGGAGCGAAAGGGCCACAGCAGATTTCAACAACCAATTTCCTCCTGCGATAAGCAATACAAGACCAATAATTATATAAAGTGTATTTTCCAAGTAGTTCGATTTTGTGGCAAAGATATGGGAAGATTTATTGTCTTGAATAGGGAGGTACAAAAGCTTATCCAAATTCAATATGACGACTCATAAATTACCATGGTCCACACACAACAAACCGTGATTTCCAAATAATGAAATCGTTCAAAACACCCTATTTTTAAACGAAATCCCCCTTGGTTTTTAAAAAGGGCCCAAAAATGGCCCTACAAATGTTACATTTTATAATTTATTTCATCACTATACATTTAAATATGTAACTTTTTTCAAGGGAAGTACAAAATATCCAAGGAGCATCTCATTTAAAAACCTACAATCTTGTATGCAATTGTATAGATTTTCATTGAAAAGTTTGGAGACATGATTTCTGTCATTTTAAATTGAAAAAAGTAATCGGCCAACAATCATTTTTTAACCTAAAAATCAATCCAATAATGATTACCATTGTCAAACTTTTTGTGATGCTCTTCATGCTTATCATTGAAACCATTTTTATCTAATGCCAACAAAAATCCAAAGGCTTTTTTGGACGTGGTTTCCGATGCAGTACACCCCCTATCGATACGGGATTTCATTTTTATTAAAAGTTTAGCATATAAATGCTATCGATTTGATTATTTTACACCTCTAACAAATCAACTCAAAAAAAGTGAAAAAAATAACAATTGTAGCTATGGCACTTATTGCCATGGCTTCTTGCAAAAATGAACCGAAGACTGAGGAAACCCCCTCAAAAAGTGCTGAGTTTGCTACCGTATTGGACAACTATTATGAGGATGGGCTCAAACTGAATCCCTTACAGGCCACTATGGCCGGCGACCACAGGTACGACGACTCCTTCCCCAATATGCTTTCCGATGTGTACAAGGGGGAATCAAAAGCCTACTATGAAGGATATAAGGAAAAACTATCCCAGTTCCCAGATGAAAGCCTTACGGAGAGTGAACAGATGAGCAAGGCCATCCTGTTATGGGAATGCAACATTAATCTGGATGAGTTCAATTTTAACGCGGACCTTACTCCCATTGACCAAATGTGGTCCCCCAATTTATTTGTGGGGCAATTGGCAAGTGGCTCCAGTGCACAACCCTTCAATACGGTAGAGGATTACGAGAATTGGATGAAACGGGTAGATGGCTATTTGGAATGGCTGTCCAGCACGGAAACCAAAATGAAAGAGGGTATGGAAAAAGGCCATGTCCTCCCAAAGTCATTGATCGTAAAAGTCCTGCCCCAGCTCCAGTCCCAAACGGGAAAGGATTTGGACCAGCATCTGTTCTACCAACCCATAAAAAATATGCCTGCCGATTTTACCGAGGAACAAAAGGCGTCGCTCACCAAAGCCTACGAGGACATGATCACCAACAAGGTCATTCCCGCCTATGAAAGTCTCTACAATTTTATGAGCACCGATTATCTTGAGGCTGGCCGTGAATCCAGCGGCATACAGGGCGAACCCAATGGAGATGCCTATTATGCCCATCAAATCAAAAAATACACGACCACCAATATGACCGCCGCCGAAATCCATGAATTGGGATTGAGCGAAGTGGCCCGTATACGTTCCGAAATGGAAAAAATTAAGGAGCAGGTCGGTTTTGAAGGGGACTTAAAGGCGTTTTTCGATTACGTTCGAAACAATAAGGACCTTATGCCCTTTACGGACCCGCAACAGGTAATCGACAATTTCAATGCCATCCATGAGCGCATGAAGCCCCAGATTGAAAAACTGTTCGACAAAAAACCGAAAACCCCTTTTGAGGTAAGGCGCACCGAAGCATTTCGTGAGAATTCGGCAAGTGCCGAATACAATCAAGGATCTCTGGATGGTACGCGTCCCGGTATTTTCTATGTCCCCATCCCCGATGTGACCCATTACAACACCTATTCGGATGAGTCCCTATTCCTACATGAGGCCATTCCCGGGCACCACTATCAAATATCATTGACCCAAGAGAACGAGGAACTTCCCGAATTCAGGAAAACCCTTTGGTACAGTGGCTATGGGGAAGGTTGGGCCCTTTATACCGAATCATTGGGCAAAGAATTGGGATTGTACACGGACCCCTATCAGTATTTTGGGATGTTGGGTGCCGAAATGCACCGTGCCGTTAGATTGGTGGTGGATACCGGCCTACACTCCAAAGGATGGACCCGCGAAGAAGCCATTCAATACTCGTTGGACAATGAAGCTGAATCCGAAGCCAGCATCACTTCAGAAATTGAGCGCTACATGGCCAACCCTGGTCAGGCCCTATCCTACAAAATAGGACAGCTGAAAATCAGGGAGCTTCGCAAAAAAGCTGAAGATGCCCTTGGAGACCAGTTCAACATTGGGCAATTCCACAATCAAGTTTTGGAAACCGGCTGTGTTCCCTTGGCATTGTTGGAAGATAAAATTGACCGTTGGATCGCCTCCAACCAATAGGATTTAAGAAAAGGGCCAATTGAATTGGCCCTTTTCTTTTGCACCACGGTTGCCCGTAACCCAATATCTTGGTTATATTTGTTTTGACCAACACCTAACACCATGCTTTTCAAAATCTTGGCAAAAATCAACAAGGTAGTACTTCCTTCTTTTACCAAAAGAGGATTGGACCTATCCAAGGCCTCCAAATTGCAGCTGGCCATTATAGGCTGGCGGTATTATGTTACCAAAAATGCCTTGGACTAATACTGCAAAAGGGCCTCTATCTGATAACCGTTCAGTTTTTCAGCGCCATTTAAGAAGGTAAGCTCTATTAAAAAATTGCACTGCACCACTTCTCCTCCCAGTTTTTCAATCAATTTGCAGACGGCATTGGCTGTTCCTCCAGTGGCCAACACATCGTCATGGACCAATACCTTTTCGCCTTTTTTGATGGCATCGGTATGGATTTCCAAAATTTCCGAACCGTACTCCAGTTCATAGGACTCCGAAATGGTAGTATGGGGCAGTTTTCCCGATTTTCTTACCGGAACAAATCCAGCTCCTAAACGCGAGGCCAATAATGGCGCAAAGATGAACCCTCTACTGTCTACCCCCACCACTTTATCAATATGCATATGGCTTGCAAAACCGCAAAGCACATCGCAGGCCTTGTTGAGCGCTTTTGGATCACTTAAAAGTGGGGTTATGTCCTTGAAGATGACACCGGCTTTGGGAAAGTCTTCTATATCACGAATGTAGGAAGCTAAATCCATAGATTTTTTTGACAGCACAGGTTTTGTAGTAAAGTTAAAAAGAAATATATTTGCAGCCCTGTTAAAAGGCCGCGTGGCGCAACTGAATAGCGCATCTGATTACGGCTCAGAAGGTTGCAGGTTTGAATCCTGCCGCGGTCACTTCGGATTTACACAAGAATCCAGCAAAAAAGCCTGTAAATTAATAGTTTACAGGCTTTTCTTTTTTACGTCAAAAGAGCAACTTTCCAATCGGCGTTATGGATTTTGGATATGGTTTCCATGAACATCGAACAATTCGGTTGTGATTAAAGCATGGTTGACATCATAACGTTTCTTTTCAAGGGCAACCCCATTATCCTTTCTATTCATGAGGTTGTGTTCCTTATCCAGATATCGTTTTTCCAAAATCAACCCTAAAGGGTTTCTAACATATTCCACCCGATTGACTCCAGAAATCCTATGAACGGCTTTCAATCCTTTTTCATCCAAGTACGTCTCGGAAAGTAAATGCTTTCCATTTACAGTCCATTCGGCCACATATTTTGCATATCCTCCATTGGCATTCTTGGGATTCCCCTCACCATCTTGAAATTCCAACAGGGTCCTATTTCCAAATCCATCGGTTTCAAAATGCCACCGCTCCGCCCCGGACCAATGGGTAGTCGGATTCTTCTGTTGGTCAAAAAACACAATATCCTCCAATTCATAACCATTCCACACATTTTGTTCCCCGGCAGTATGGGAAGGCCCAATGGCAGGTTTTCCGTTGGCATCAAAAACCTCCCAACGGTCAAAACGTCCTTGGAAATCGTAGTAATACTTAAAAAAAGCTGCTCCATTATCGGTATTGACCAAATTGCCCTCTGCATCAACATTTTCAAGGGTTCCGAAGTATCCGTATCCATCAAAGGTCATACGGGTCCGTAAAAAATGAAACTCTCCTCGCAAAGGAACCAGTTCCCCATTGCTGTCCAAACGCTCCTCAATAATGCTTCCATTGGGCTCGTGGAACCATTGGTAGCGCATTACACCAAACCAGTCAGAAACCGGCTCACCGTTGGCATCAATAAAAGTCAAGGAGATGTTTCTCCCCAATGCGTCCTTTTCATAAATCTTGGCATACACCTTCCCCATCACGAAAATTTGGTTTCCAAAACGGTCAAAAAAATGGTGCACTTCCTTATCCGGGGAATGGGTGATTTTGGTATGGGGTGCATTGATGTTCAGGTTTCCAAATCGACCTTCAAACTCCTTGTATTCCTCTCCAATACGAACATGGGTTGCGATGACCTGGTTGCTTGCATTATAGTCCACTTTTAGGTTGATTCGGTGCAACGCCTCCTCTTCGGTAATGGGATACCCTCCCTTTACAGGTTGATATGGAGATTCCCAAAAGGGCAACACGGCATAGTATTCACTTCGGTGGGCTCCATCCGATAGTTGCCCATGACCTAGATTGCAAACTATGACCAAACAGGCCAAAATCAGTGTTTTTGTAACTTTCATGATATGTGATGGCTTATACTTGACTCAATGGTCCAAATATGGATGTAGCCTGATGTTTTTTTGTCCTGTTTACAAAAAAGCGGACATCCATTTATATGAATTTTAACATATTACGAAAGGCATAGGCTTTAACTTGGGCCCAAACCAAAACACATGGAGCCTTCCGTAGCATTGACCATTTTTTCCGGGGCAGCCATCTCCAGTGGATTGATGATGGCCCTTTACTTTTTGTTGGTGCGCAACGAAAACAAATGGGGAGACCTTGCCGTGGGGCTCTTGTTCTTGGCCTTGGTGATGCGACTTTCCAAATCATTGTTCTCCTATGTTTTTCACGGGTCTTCCGTAGTGGGTATTTCATTTGGGCTATTAGGCTCGGTTCTTATGGGACCGTTGCTGTTCCTCTACTTTACATACACGCTTACGGGTGGGAAAAAGTTTCAATGGCAGCACCTTTTACATTTGATCATTCCCTTCGTCGCATTTATCCTTGCGGCCAATGAAGTCTTTCCTGCATTTGGACTTTACGTTTGGGCGGGGCACTTTTTAATGGGATACCTTATTGTTGTGGGGTATCGCTTAGTGTTTGGCAAGTGGTCCATGGGGAAGGTATCAAAATGGCACAATTCCCTATTTTATGGGGTTCTTGGATTATGGCTGATATTCTCCCTCCAGTTGTACATTTCCAGTAGGACATTTTACATATGGGGCATCCTATTGGCTTCTCTGACCATCTATATCCTGTTTTTTATAGCATTGAGAACCCCCATGTTCCGAAGCAAAAATCGCCCAGTAGTCACCCCAAAAGAGGTGAAAGATAAAATAATCCATGCCCTTGAGGTGGAACGGGCTTTTGTGCAACCAGGGATTTCCATTGCACAGTTCTCTAAAATGATCGGTACCCCTGCTTACTTGGTATCAAATGGGGTAAAATCCATTTATGGAAAAAGCTTTAAGGATGTGATCAATAGCTTTAGGATTCAAGAAATCACATCCAAACTCTCCCATATTGATTTTGCCCATGAAAAGGTTGAAAATCTGGCCTATGATGCAGGTTTCAACACATCTTCTGCCTTTTACAGTGCTTTTAAAAAGGAAACGAATATGACCCCACGGGCCTATCAAAGGCAGCAGCAAAACAAATCTTCCTAACCATACCCCTTTTGACCTTCCCTCAACCTTTAAACAAAATCATGGCTCAAGGTTTATCTTTTTAAGGAATCCAGGTTTCTGCGCGCCTCTTTCAGTTCCAACTGTAAGCGTTGGTTTTCTTCCAGATACTCCAAACGAATGCGTTCCATTTCGCGTTCAAAATCATCTGCGGGAACATATTGGGGTTCAAACAAACTCTCTTTTAAAATACTGAACAGGGTGAACAAAAAGCTTATGGCCACCGCTGCTATGAGTCCAAATAGTAACGTTTTCTCCTTTTTAAGCACAGGGGACTTCTTCTTGAACAATTGCTTTTTCTCTTTACCGTTTTTTTTAACGGCAGGCAATTGCTCCAAAAAAACATCCCACTTTTCCTCCTCTTTGACGTACATATCCATAAACCCCCCATCATTCAAAAAATCCTGGGTACTGGGCGTTGAGGCCAACAAAAATATCTCCACCCCATTGCCACTCATAATATCTAGTAAATTGGGATCGTACTCCTGTATATCCTTTATCAAACGCTCAACAAAGTGTAGGCTGTAATTGGGTCGGAGAAATTCATCGTAGAGAGTCTGTATCTCAAAATAATCCTTTCGGTCCAATGCATATTCCAGAAAACGGTCCTTTAGTTCTGCCTTAAAAAATTCGCCCATTCCCTAGATACGATGTTTTACGATACTGCATTGGTTTTCATGTGTAAAATTAAAGTGATTGGCTCATTATTACCTCAAGTCACAAGTAAAGAATTTGTGATTTTTACTCCATTGTTCGGCTTATACATTAAAATATATGACCCTTTCAGGAACTTTCCCTGAAAAGGAAAACACTCATTAAACTTGTTGGGATAAAAATGAACGGCGAAAAATAAAAAACGCTTTAAACGATTTCAGCGCTCAATCCGGCCTCCAATAATTGGGAACATTTGGGTTCAAGATAGGAATACTCCCCGGTCTTCACCGTGCATTTGCCATTGTAGTGTACGATCAAGGAGCATTGTTCAGCCTGTTCAGGGGTATGCTCACACACTTTGATCAAGGTTTCAATGACATGGTCAAACGTATTCACATTGTCATTGAACAATACAATCTCATTCTGCTCTACAACCTCTTCCTCGAGAAGCAGGTCTTCCGATTCTTTTTCCCTAGTGCCCATAATCCATGGAGTTAAAGCCTTTCTAATTTACATATTTTGCTGAAATCCAATTGTTCTTTTCCAGATTTTTTTCAAATTGTAATCCGTAGGCTGCACATTTTGAGGAAATTGCATCCAAATCCCCCGAATAAAAGCCACTTAATAAAAGTGTTCCCCCAGAAGTAAGGCACTCCACATAGACAGGAATATCTTCCATTAATATATTGCGGTTGATGTTGGCCAAGATCACATCGTATTCTTTTCCTTTCAACAAACTGCTATCGCCTTGAAAGGCTTTGATACTCCCACAATCATTCCGCTCTATGTTTTCTTGGGTGTTCAAGTAGCACCATTCGTCAATGTCTATGGCATCTACAGGTCCTGCCCCCTTCTTTTTGGCCAAAATGGCCAAAACCCCGGTTCCGCAACCCATATCCAATACCGATTTCCCTTGAACATCCATATCCAAAATATGCTGGAGCATCATATGGGTGGTTTCATGGTGCCCGGTTCCAAAACTCATTTTGGGCTCGATCACAATATCATACTCCACCTCAGCTGCGGGATGGAACGGAGCACGCACCATACATCTGTCCCCAACGGTAATGGGATGGAAATTCCGTTCCCATTCAGCGTTCCAGTTTTGTTGTTGGATTTCTTTTTGGGTCCATGAAATCTCAAAACCCGGTTGTTGCAGAATATAAAGTCCGTTCAAAATATCCTCCCGCCAATCCGATTTTAAGATATAGGCCAAAAGCCCAGTTTCGTTCTCCACAAAACTTTCAAACCCCACCTCTCCCAGTTCGGCAATCAAAATATCCGTTGCCGGTTGGGTCGGTTTTATTGTAAAATCATACTCGAGATATACCAATCCCATAGTTTCCGATCAAATGGCGTTGATGATGGCCACAAAGTCCGAAGCCACCAAGGAAGCCCCTCCGATCAATCCTCCGTCCACATCGGGTTTGGAAAAAATCTCCTCTGCATTGTTTGGTTTCACACTTCCTCCATAGAGGATGGAAACTTCATCAGCGATGGAAGCATTGTAGGCCTCTGCAATGGTCTTGCGGATAAAGGCATGCATTTCCTGGGCTTGCTCCGGGGAAGCAGTCTCTCCAGTTCCTATGGCCCAAACAGGCTCATAGGCCAAAACGATGTTTTTCCAAGCGCTGGCCTCCAAATGGAAGAGTCCATTTCTCAATTGGCTTTCCACTACGGAAAAATGGTTGTCGGATTTCCTGTCCTCCAGTTCTTCACCAAAACAAAAAATAGCTTTTAGTCCCTTGGCCACCGCGGTGTCCATTTTCTTCGCCAATAGCTCATCGGTTTCACCAAAGTAAGAGCGTCGCTCAGAATGACCCAAGATAACCGTATCTATATCCAAGTTCAAGAGCATATCCGCGGAAATTTCACCGGTGTAGGCACCGCTTTCCGCAAAATGCATATTCTGGGCCGCCACTTTGATGGTGGAGGATTCCAAGCTTCGTTGGGCTGTTTCCAGGTTCACAAAAGTGGGAGCCACAATGACCTCCGCTTTGGTGTCGGGCAGTTTTGCGGAAAGTTCGGCCAACAAAGCCTCGGTCTCTTCCCTATTCTTGTTCATCTTCCAGTTTCCTGCCACTATCTTCGTTCTCATGTTTTGTTTTTTTGTGGGTTATGTTTAAAGCGTAAGTTTATCTAAGTCGTTGTAATGCACTTTTTGCTGAATAGTGCCCTTTCGTAAAACCAATATTGCGGGATTGGAACGCACAATGGTCTTCAATGTGGTCTCATCCGTAAAGTAAAAGTCGAAATCCAGTTTATATTTTTGTTCCACCTGATTGGCCAAATCGTCACTTGAGGCCGACATACCGATTACCGTATATCCCTTTTTCTTTGCTTCATTGGTCACTTGGGCCACTTCGGGGAAAAAATCGTAGTTGCTTTTGGCCAAGTCATAGGCCACAACCATGATGAGTTTATCCTCTTCCAAAAGTTCGGCAGCATAATCCTGACCGTCCTTTTCAATGGTGAAATCATGGATGGGAGGTTCGTATCCTGCTTGAATCTGTGTGGTCTCCACATCTATGAACTCACCTTCCACGCTAGGATATTCCCCATTGGTGACTATGGTTTGTTCGCCTCCATCCACCTTAAAACGCCAAGCATATTCGTACAGGGGTTGTGGCGCATCATCCGGAACCGTCATCCCCTCTTGGATATTGGCCCCAATTTTATAGGGCCTGAAATCCACGGATGGCAAATGGTTCAAAACGTGGTTGGCAAATAAAATACAGGCCAGCAGAGCTGCTGCTCCCACCATCCAATTGGTTTTTGTGTTGAAAAGTGGAGTGATATATTTCCTTCCATAAAATAAAATCAGAATGAAAACCAACAGTATCACATCCTTGGTGAAAGATTCCCAAGGGGTCAGTTTTACGGCATCACCAAAACATCCACAATCGGTCACTTTATTGAAATAGGCGGAGTAAAACGTAAGGAAGGTAAAAAATACGATCATCAGCAAAAGACTCCAAACCGTAAGCTTCGGTTTAAAGCCAATAAGGAGCAATACCCCCAAGATCACCTCCACAATCACCACAAAAATCGAAATACCCAAGGCCATGGGCAGAAAAAAGGGCAAGTCCAGCACCCCAGGGCTAAAATATTCCTCCAATTTGAACGAAAATCCTACGGGGTCGTTCAATTTAATAAGGCCACTGATGATGAAAAGCACCCCTACAAAGACCCTTGAAATCCAAACTAAATATTTCATGTTTTTTTCAAAATAAATTCCAACTTATCAAAAACCTTAATCTGACACAAACCACACGAAGTTTCACCAATGGGTTGATGGCTATAGATATGATATGTGATTGGTAAAAAACTCAACTATCTTCTTTGTCTTGGTTCTTGACTCTTTTTCCCCTAAACACAAATTCCCTTGTCATCATCTGTTATTCGGAATTTAGATGAATCAGTGCAAAAACTGCGTAGTTGATCATATCCTGATAATTGGCATCCACGCCTTCACTTACCAATGTGGCACCTTGATTGTCCTCAATCTGTTTTACGCGAAGCAACTTCTGCAGGATCAGGTCCGTCAGCGAACTTACCCGCATATCCCGCCATGCCTCTCCGTAATCATGGTTTTTGTCTTCCATCAATTTTTTGGTGATGGCCACCTCGGCATCATATAGGGCAATAGCCTCCTCGGCGGTCAGATCGGGTTGTTCCGCCACTCCTTTTTTAATCTGGATCAGGGCCATAATCGCATAATTGATGATCCCAATGAATTCCGATTGTTCCCCTTCGTCCACCTTTCGCACATCGTTCTGTTGTAGGCTACGAATACGTTGGGCCTTGATGAAAATCTGATCGGTCAGGGAAGGTAGGCGCAAAATCCGCCAGGCGGTACCGTAGTCCTGTGCTTTTTTCAAAAACAATTCCCGGCAGGTATGGATAACCGCATCGTACTGTTGGGAAGTCTGCTGCATGTATTGTTGCTAATTTGCGTAAATTTCGTCCAAATAAATGTGCCCAGAGCACTTTGCCAAAGATAGTGAAACCCAACAAAGGAGATATTTTTTATGACCATAAACTGTAAAGGTGAACTTATAGATCTTACGGTGCCCAAAGTGATGGGTATTCTTAACCTTACCCCAGATTCTTTTTTTGATGGGGGAACCTACAAGGACGAAGCTTCTATATTGAATCAAGTGGAATACATGCTAGATCATGGGGCCACCTTTATAGATATGGGTGCCTACAGCTCACGACCAGGGGCGGAACATGTGGATGAAGACGAGGAGCTGAAGCGTATGCTACCGGTCATAGAATTGATCCTGAAAAAATTCCCGGGCACCTTGATTTCTGTGGACACCTTCCGGAGCAGGGTCGCTGCCGAAAGTTTGGAAAGAGGTGCGGCCATCATCAATGATATTTCCGCTGGAAATTTAGATCAGGAGATGTTCCGCACGGTTGCCCAATATCAGGTACCGTATATCATGATGCATTTGAAAGGCACCCCGCAATCCATGCAGAAAGAGGCCACTTATACCGATTTGATCAAGGATCTTCGGCATTATTTTTCCGAAAAAGTGCAGGAAGCCACTTCCAAAAAGATCAATGACGTCATCATAGATCCCGGCTTTGGCTTTGCCAAGACCACCGAACAAAACTATACCCTGTTGAACCATTTGGACCTTTTCAAGACGTTCGGCTTGCCTCTTTTGATTGGATTGAGCCGAAAATCCATGATCTATAAAGTATTGGATTCCAACCCAAAGGAAGCTTTGAACGGCACCACCGTCCTCCACACGATTGCGTTGTTGAAAGGGGCAAATATTCTACGGGTCCATGATGTCAAGGAGGCTATGGAATGTGTGAAACTGGTATCGGCCTTAAAAGCCAATGCCCTCTAGTTTTTGGTTCTTCTATTTTTGCTAATTTTACAAAAACACCGCGGTTGGATTTTCTAAATTTTCTCGAGTTTAAAATCACAGATATCATAGACATTGTCTTAGTGGCCGCGCTACTCTACTACGTGTACAAATTGGTGCGGGGCACTGTGGCCATCAACATCTTTATTGGGATTGTCATTGTTTGGGCCTTATGGAAACTCACCGAACTGCTGCAAATGAAAATGATCAGCAGTATGGTGGGCGGGTTCATGAACATTGGACTTATTGCCTTGATCATTGTGTTCCAGCAGGAAATCCGGAAATTTTTATTGATGATCGGTTCCACCAATCTGGCCTCCAAGCGAAGTTTTATCCGTCATTTCAAGTTTTTGAAACAGGAAGCCATGCCCTCGGACACGGATGTGGATGCCATTGTTGCGGCCTGTGACCGCATGGCCGATACCAAGACAGGGGCCATTATTGTGATGGAGCGCAACAATTCGTTGGATATTGTCAAGTCTACTGGCGATGCCATGAACATTGAGATTACCCAACCGATTTTGGAGAGTATTTTCTTCAAGAACAGCCCGCTCCATGATGGCGCCATAGTAATCCAGGACAATTTTATTACGGCAACCCGGGTAATCTTACCTGTTTCCAACGACCGTAACATTCCATTACGTTTTGGATTAAGACATAGAGCCGCCGTGGGCATTACGGAGAAAACAGATGCCGTTTGTCTGGTAGTGAGTGAGGAAACCGGTTCCATCTCCTACATCAAAAATGGGGAATTCATTCCTTTTAAAAATGTGGAAGAGTTAATTGCCCTCATCAAAAAAGACCTTGAATAGTGGAATGCAAAAATTGCCATACCAGTTTACATCCTGACTATGGTTATTGCCCTTCTTGTGGCGCGAAAGTAATTCGCGATAGACTCACCCTTAAAAGCGTTACTCAGGATTTAGTCTATCTGGTCTTTAATCTAGACAATACCCTATTCAAAACTTTCAGGCATCTCTTCACACAACCAGAGCTTGTCATCACTGGTTACATCTCTGGAACCAGAAAAAAACACATGAGTCCCTTTAGCTACTTTGCCATAGCCATAACGTTGGTGGGAATTCTGTTTTTTGTGCTTCGGAATGTATATCACATTGATTTGACACCGGGCAACATCACCAGCAACGGGAAAACACCGAATATGGATTATATATTCGACTATCAGAGTATCATTACCTATTTGATCGTCCCGATGTATGCCCTGATGACGTGGTTTCTTTTTTTCGACAAGAAAAAAATGAATTTCACGGAACATTTGGTGGCCAATGCCTATATCACCGGCCAGGTTTCCATGGTTCAAGTGATTGTTTGCCTACCGTTATTTGGGTTAACAAACCTAAGATATGACCTTTTTACCTGGATTTTTTTGCTCCTGACAGTAACCTACCAATTCTATGTATTTAAAAAAATATATCAAATTGGTTTTTGGAGCGCTTTTCTCCGTGGTTTTATCTACCTCATTCTCTTTACCATACTCATGCTGGTCATTGGAACACTAATTTTGTTCGTTTCCTTGGCCACGGGACGAGTATCCCTAGAGGATTTTAGGGCATAAAAATCAAGCAACTTCCTCAGCTAAGAACTGCGCCTCATATAGGTCGCTGTAGTACCCTCCTTTTTTCAAAAGCTCTTTATGGGTGCCTATTTCAACGATTTGCCCTTGATCCATGACAATGATCTTGCTGGCCTTTTTAATGGTGGCGAGTCGATGGGCAATGATGATGGACGTTCTTCCTTCGGTAATCTTGTCCGTGGCCTGTTGAATCAGTTGTTCGGAATAGGTGTCCACCGAGGAAGTGGCCTCATCCAATATCAAAATGCTTGGATTGCTTACGTAGGCCCTCAAAAAGGCGATCAATTGGCGCTGTCCACTGGAAAGCATGGAACCCCTTTCCTTCACATTGTATTGATATCCGCCGGGAAGGCTGGAAATAAAATCGTGCACCCCTATTTGTTTGGCAGCGTCCTCTATCTGGGACACGGTTATGGACTCATCACGCAATGAAATGTTATGGGCTATAGTGTCCGCAAACAGGAAGACATCCTGCAGTACAATGGCAATATGGGACCTCAGGGATTTTAGGGTGTAGTCCTGAATATTCATACCATCCACCAAAATCGAACCAGAATTGATCTCGTAAAATCGGTTGAGCAGATTGATGATAGTGGATTTTCCAGCTCCGGTTGCCCCAACAATGGCCACGGTTTCACCGGCATCCACCTTAAAAGAAATGCCATGGAGCACCTCTTCATCCTTAATGTAGCCAAACCGTACATCATTGAACTCAATATCTCCTTTGACTTCTGCTTTTTCCACATCACCTTCATCGGCAATATGGCTATCCGTATCCAAAATCTTGAACACCCGGTTGGCAGCCACCATTCCCATTTGAAGGGTGTTGAACTTATCGGCAATCTGTCGCAATGGTCGGAACAAAAGGTCCATCAGGAAAAAGAAGGCAAAAATGGAACCTGTATCGTTGAGGGCCACATTTTCAATATTCTGGATCACCCCAAAATATACCACCATACCAATTCCTATGGAATAGGATATCTCGGCCACTGGGAAGAAGATGGAGTTGTACCAAACCGTCTTGAGCCATGCATTTTGATGTTTCTCATTGATAACCCTGAACTTTTCCTTTTCGATTTCCTCCCGGTTAAAAAGCTGAACAATCTTCATTCCCGCGATGCGTTCCTGCACAAAGGAATTGAGGTTGGCCACCTGCGCCCGAACCTCAATAAAAGCCACTTTCATGGCTTGCTGAAACAAACGCGTAGCGATCAAGATCACGGGTAAGATGGCAAAAACGATCAAAGCCAGCTTCCAATTGGTATAGAGCATAATCGCCGCACCCAATAACATTTTGAGGACATCGGCCACGATCATAAAAAATCCTTGACTGAAAATTTCACCGATACGTTGCATATCGGCCACGGCCCTTGTGACCAAAACCCCAATGGAGGAGTTGTCAAAATAGGTCATTTTAAAGCTCATCATCTTTTCAAAAAGACGGATACGGATATCCTTGATCACGGATTCCCCCAAAAGGTTGGCGTAATAGCTGAACAAGAGTTGGGTGACCACCTGCCCCACCAATACCGCCAACATAAAAAGTATGGTGATCAACAATTTTTGACTGTCCTTGTTTTCCAAAGCCTCGTTGACGATGTCCCGGACCAAGATGGGAATTTCCACTGCAAAAGCTGCTGAAAGTATGGCCGCAAGTGCCACTACCCAAAAGATGCCCCTGTAGGGTTTGGTGTGTGCAAAAACCCGTTTGAACAGACCAAAATCAAATGCTTTTCCTATTTCGTCACTTTTGCTCATCAAATCGTTCTTTTGGATATAAAACCTTGGTCAAATATAATCCTTTTGCCGGGACGGATACCCCTGCCTCACCCCTATCCTTGCTCTCCAATATCGTGTTGATATCCTCAGGGTTTATCTTCCCCATCCCTACATCCAACAACGTTCCCACTATGGCCCTCACCATGTTCCTTAGAAAACGATCTGCCGTGATGGTGAACACCCATTTATCGTCCTTCTTTTCCCAAGCAGCCTCTTTCACATCACACAAAAAGGTCTTTACATCGCTGTTGGATTTGGAAAAGCACTCAAAATCCTTATGCCCCAATAAAAGGGAAGCGGCTTGGTTCATCGTTTCAAAATCTAGGGAATGCTTTGCATAATGGGCAAAATCGAAATAAAAAGGACTCTTTTTCTGAACCAGCCAATATTCATAGGTACGTTCAACCGCATCAAACCGGGCATGGGCCTCGGGAACCATTCGAAATATCCCCTGAACGGAAATATCTTCGGGCAAAAAAGCATTGAGACGATACACCAATTCCTCCCTATCCCTAATCTCATCAAAATCAAAATGGGCAAACATCTCCTTCGCATGCACGCCGGTATCGGTCCTGCCCGCTCCCACGACACTCAACTTCTGTCGCAAAAGGGTGGACAAAGCTTTTTCAAGCACTTCCTGCACGGTAATGGCATTGGGTTGGTTCTGCCATCCGTGGTATGCTTTCCCGAAATAGGAAAATTGGATAAAATATCTCAAAGGGATCCCTTACTTTTAAGTTGTTAAAGATAATCCAATCCCATCCAACACGAACCCAAGCTCTATTTTTTAGCATATTTTTAGCGTTATGACCAAGATTCTTTTACTCTCGGACACCCACGGACATATGGATTCCACCATCTTAAAGTATGCGGCACAGGCCGATGAAATTTGGCATGCAGGGGACATTGGAAGTTTGGAAGTGACCGACCAATTGGAGGCCTTAAAGCCTGTTCGTGGGGTACACGGTAATATTGATGACCATGTGATTCAAAAGGAATTTCCAGAAAACAATCGCTTTATGTGCGAGGGTGTGGATGTATGGATCACCCATATTGGGGGCTATCCGAACAAGTACAATGTCAGGGTACGGGATGAGATTCGCAATGACCCCCCAAAACTGTTCATCTGCGGGCACTCCCATATCTTAAAGGTGATGAACGACAAAAAACTAGGGTTGCTTCACATGAATCCCGGCGCATGCGGCAAACATGGGTTTCATCAAGTACGAACCATGCTCAGGTTTGTGATCGATGGGGATAAAATCTCGGATTTGGAGGTAATTGAATTGGGAAAACGATAGCCGAAAAACAAAAATCCCGACCAAGGCCGGGATTTTCTTCGCACTAATACTACTAAGATGTTAGGTTTAACGTAAGCGATCAACAGATTTTACAAGATCTTCATCCTTTTTGATAGCCCTGTTGGCCAGGACCAGAAAAACGATAGAAAATACAGGAATCAGCATCCCAATACCCTTCTCAGAGACCTGGGTCTCTCCGGATAGACTTAGCGACCGATAAACGAAAAATCCTAGTAAAAAAAGATTCAATATCATATTCAATCTGTTTACCACAAATTGATTTTGTCTGTTTTTATACATTAAAATGGACACTACGGCCAAGACCGCAGATACATAAAACACAATGCTGACCAACACTTCGTTTTGGGCATAGATTTCCGCACCATCAACCGTTACCCACAAATTCAGAAAAAAGGGAAGTACACCCGTCAACAGGGCCACTACCAGCAAAAAAAACGTCTGAATCCGTTGAATCATTGTGCAAATTGCTTTGGAAATGCAAAAATAGGCGTCTTTTTGAAAAATGAGCCCATATTCTTAAAAAATAATTTGTATACTTGTGGCGTTATTAGCGAAGTACTTACCCAGGAAATCTTTCCTCCAGTAGCACCCCAATAACTTTTACTTCAATTATTTTCAGATTTAGACACGTTTAACTTATTCATCACTTAATGTTCGAGATTTCAGATCTAAAAGCTAAAAAGCTTCCTGAACTGCAAGAAATTGCAAAGGGTCTTAACGTCCCCAAATTCAAGTCTTTAAAAAAATTGGACTTGGTATACCAAATTCTTGATGTACAGGCATCCAACCCAAAAGCGGTAGTAGAGACCGCAGCTGCTCCCGAGAAAAAAGCTGCAGCTCCAAAACCCCGACGCGAAAGAACTCCACGCCCCAAGGCGCAAGCTCCGGCCCAGGAGCAAAAAAACACCCCCAAAGAAACCACTGAGAATGTAAAAGAAACTGGTTCCGAGGAGAAAAAAGAGGAAAACAAAGGACATACTCCCAAAAAAGAGCACAAACAAAATAGTCCACAAAAGGGACAAAACAATAGGAGAAACAACCAACACCAAAAAAACAATTCGCACGACAAAAAGAACAGTAATTTTGACAAAGACTTGAAAAACAGGTATAAAGAGCCTGAGTTTGAGTTTGACAGCATTATTGAGAGCGAAGGGGTATTGGACATTATGCAGGACGGATACGGGTTCTTGCGTTCTTCGGACTACAACTATCTTTCCTCTCCCGATGATATTTATGTGTCACAATCCCAAATTAGATTGTTTGGTCTAAAATCTGGAGATACAGTTTTAGGAAACATTAGACCTCCGAAAGAAGGTGAAAAATATTTTCCTTTGATCAAGGTGAACAAAATCAACGGTTTGGATCCCCAAGTGGTCCGTGACCGTGTTGCTTTTGAACACTTGACACCTTTGTTCCCAAAGGAAAAATTCAAATTGGCAGAAAGACAAAGCACTATCTCAACACGGATCATGGACTTGTTCTCACCTATTGGTAAGGGACAGCGTGGTATGATCGTATCACAGCCCAAAACGGGTAAGACCATGCTCTTGAAGGATATTGCCAACGCCATTGCCGCCAACCATCCCGAGGTATACCAAATCATCCTTTTGATTGACGAACGTCCTGAGGAGGTTACCGACATGCAACGTAATGTACGTGGCGAGGTGGTTGCCTCTACCTTTGACAAGGAGGCTTCCGAGCACGTGCGTGTAGCCAATATTGTATTGGACAAAGCCAAAAGATTGGTGGAATGTGGTCATGATGTAGTGATCCTTTTGGACTCCATCACACGTTTGGCCCGTGCTTACAATACGGTACAGCCCGCCTCTGGAAAGGTATTGAGTGGTGGTGTTGATGCCAATGCCCTACACAAGCCCAAAAGGTTCTTTGGTGCGGCCAGAAATATTGAAAACGGTGGATCTCTTTCCATCATCGCCACGGCATTGACAGAGACCGGTTCCAAAATGGACGAGGTTATCTTTGAGGAATTCAAGGGTACGGGTAATATGGAACTTCAGTTGGATAGACGTATTTCCAACCGAAGGATTTTCCCTGCCATCGACCTTATTTCTTCCTCTACGCGAAGAGATGACCTATTGTTGGATGAAAATACCATTCAACGGATGTGGATCATGCGCAAGTATTTGGCGGACATGAACCCTGTGGAAGCCATGGAGTTTATGGAGCAGCGTATAAAGCAAACCAGGAACAACGAAGAGTTCCTATTGACCATGAATGAATAGTTATTTTTCAATATACTGTAATTCAATAATTTAAAAACCCTCAGGAAAATTCCTGAGGGTTTTTTCTTTACCCGTTTTAAAGAAAAAGCATATCTTTAAATCGTTTCCTCAAAACCGAACTTTAATACTTTGAAAAGATGAAAAAAAACAAAAAAATAGCAGCTATTGCTCTAGGTGCTTTTTTACTCATGCTTGGGGCCTGTCAGCAAGCTCCAAAAAAGGAAGAATCCACAGAATCCAATGTCGCTGAACAATCCCAAGAAAGGATTGAGCCCCCCAAAGGAATCATTTCCTTGGAAGAATCAAAGTCCCTGTACGATAATTACACCAAGAACAGGGCTGAAATCATTCAACAGTTTGAAGCAGAACGCAGCCCGGAAAGCAAGTTTGAAGTTGCCCGGTTCACCGCATTCAGCTACGAAGAGATCAAACAATACATGGCTTTCTTGGAGCAAGAAGCCCAAAATGCGCAAGTGGACATTTCCTCACTTCGTTTTTATTTTGCCAATTATCCAGATCAGGAAGATTTCCCCGATGGAAAGAAAATTGTGCATCCCAGACAGAATTCCATTTTTATCGTTCCTGCCATGAAAGCAGATGGCGGTGAATACGGATTCTATATTGGTGCCGATGGCAAAGCAAAACTGATCAAAAATGCCGTAGGCCAAACCGAAGTGGGCAGTACCTTGGACAACAAACAAAAATCGCAAGCCAGTTTCGTGCCCAGTCTCAGTAGCCCCGCAAGTGCCGCAGGAGAACAAAGCCTTGCCCTGAACAGAGGGAACTCATCCCCTCCACCATGGACTGATTATTAATTAATAGACCGTCATGGTCCAAGAGCTCTACACTTTTTTAAAGGATCAGTACTATCTTCCTTTGTACTTATTGACATGGCTGATATCGGTATTTACGTATAGACGGTATTTTGACACCGTCTTAAAATACTTCCCCATGTTCATTGCCTACACCTTCTTTACGGAGTTGCTCGGCTATTTTATTAAGTATTATGAAGATTTCCAGTTCTTCTCGGATGAGCGGTACGCTTGGCGCAATATTATCATTTACAACATCTACCAAATCGTCACATTTTTGTTTTTCTGCCGGATATACTATAAAACCATTCAATCCAAGCAGTATAAAAAATGGATACAATACGGGGTTATTCTGATGTTATTGGGGTATGTGGTAAACATTTTCTTTAAAAACCCCTTTTACGAAGGCCTCTTCTATGGAGATATTGTAGGATCTTGGGTTTTGATCATGAGCATCATTTTTTACTTTAAGGAAAAAAGACAGGAAATCAATCCCTATCCCCAAAAAAACAATTTGTTGTTTTGGATAAGTCTGGGCAGTTTTATCTTTTACCTGACAGTACCCTATATATTACTGATTGGCCACACCAATGCCAACTTATGGTTCTATTTACATTTGCGAAGCGCCTTACTCTTTCTCATTTTGATCTTGTATTCCTTTTTTATCATTGGTTTGTTGCTAGGGCAGAGAAAAGCCTTCCGTTGAACACAATCCAAAGAAGAATAAAAAAGTTTAGACCATAAAAAAAGCTCCCTTATCGGGAGCTTTTTTTATACTGATTTATGGCAAAAGTTACATTCCTGCAACTCTGCTCATCAATTTGCTTTTCAAGTTGGAAGCCTTATTGGCGTGGATAATATTCTTCTTCGCCAATTTATCGATCATTCCAACAACAGTAGGCAACAAAGCCTCTGCAGCTTTCTTGTCTTCCTCGCTACGCAATTTCTTGATGGCATTACGCACGGTTTTGTGCTGATACCTATTACGCAAGCGTACTGCTTCGTTTCTTCTGATTCTCTTTAATGCTGACTTATGGTTTGCCATTGCCTAAATTTATACTTTCTAAATCCTTTTTTTGTAGCCCGTAGGGGAATCGAACCCCTGTTACCAGGATGAAAACCTGGCGTCCTAACCCCTAGACGAACGGGCCATAAGGTTGCACAATTGCGGATGCAAAAATACAACTATTTTTAAGTCTTGCAACAGTAATTATTATTTTTTGCACCTACTTAATAAGCCTTTGCAAACAATACCCTTTGGGCAGATGGTTTTCCGGTTACCATACACACTCCCTCTTCCTTTTCCACATTCAACGGAATGCAGCGAATGGTGGCCTTGGTCTCCTCTTTTACCCGCTCTTCGGTTTCGGCCGTTCCGTCCCAATGTGCGGAGACAAATCCACCCTTTTCCTCAATCACACGCTTGAACTCCTCATAGGTATCCACTTGGGTGATATGCTCCTTTCTATACGCAAGGGCTTTATTGTAAATGTTCTCTTGGATTTCGTTCATAAGGGACACCACCTTTTCCACAACATCTTCCGCCTTTACGGACTCTTTTTGCATGGTATCTCTTCGAGCCACTTCATAGGTCCCATTTTCCAAATCGCGTTGCCCAACGGCCAAACGCACGGGAACTCCTTTCAGTTCATACTCATTGAACTTGAATCCCGGTTTATGGGTATCCCTTTTATCGTATTTTACTGAAAGACCCTTGGAACGTAGCTCCTTCACCAAAGGTTCCACTTTTTCAGAAATGGCATCCAGCTGGTCCAGTCCTTTATAAATGGGCACAATCACTACTTGAATGGGTGCCAGTTTAGGCGGAAGCACCAAACCATTGTCATCACTGTGCGTCATGACCAAAGCTCCCATGAGTCGTGTGGAAACCCCCCAAGAGGTAGCCCATACATACTCCTGTTTTCCTTCTTTATTGGCGAATTTCACATCAAATGCCTTGGCAAAGTTCTGCCCCAAAAAGTGTGAGGTTCCCGCTTGGAGTGCTTTTCCGTCTTGCATCAATGCCTCGATACAGTACGTTTCCTCCGCTCCTGCAAAACGCTCGCTGGCGGTCTTGGTTCCCTTCATTACCGGAACACCCATATGCTCTTCAACAAACTCGGCATATACGTTCATCATTTGTTCCGCTTCGGCCACGGCTTCTTCCCGAGTGGCATGGGCCGTATGCCCTTCTTGCCATAAAAACTCGGCCGTGCGCAAAAAGAGCCGCGTACGCATTTCCCATCGGACCACATTGGCCCATTGGTTCACCATAATGGGCAAATCGCGGTAGGACTGCACCCATCTTCTATACGTATCCCAAATAATGGTTTCGGAAGTAGGACGCACAATGAGCTCCTCTTCCAACTTGGCATCCTCATCCACGATGATCCCACTACCGTCCTCCGCATTCTTCAATCGGTAATGGGTAACCACTGCACATTCCTTCGCAAAACCTTCTACGTGACTTGCCTCCTTACTTAAGTAAGATTTAGGAATGAACAAGGGGAAATAAGCATTCTCATGACCCGTTTCCTTGAACATTTTATCCAATTGGGCCTGCATCTTTTCCCATATGGCATAACCATAGGGTTTAATGACCATACACCCTCTAACTCCCGAATTCTCAGCTAAATCTGACTTTACGACAAGTTCATTATACCATTTGGAATAATCCTCTGCTCTACTCGTTAAATTTTTACCCATCTACTATAGTTTGGCACAAAACTTGTGATTTTATTAGCGAAATAATTCGGTAAAACTAATTATTTTTAATATGTTCAACAATAAAAATTGCGCAATGATAAAGTTAATACCCCACAGAAAATTTCAAGCTCTTGCCATACTCCCAGTGGTCACCCTCCTTGTGGCTTCCTGTGGATCGTATCAGCAAGCTTCCTATTACGAAGATGGCATTTATTCAAGCGGTGACCGCGTAGTCCGTGTAGAGAAAAAATCTGCAGAGGCCATGCGCATTGAGGAACAGGAACAAAACATATATGGCGATTATTTTGGCCAAAAGGCTGATGAATATGCTGAAATATTGGACGAAGAAATCTTCACCGATATTGATAGCTATTCCAGTCAAATGCAAAACGACACCATTCCATTGGGTGAGCAAACCGACTATTTCGCCTACAACAACACCTATAATGGCAACCCCGGATGGGGAGACAACCCTACCAGCCTTACCATCAATGTATACGACAACAATTGGGGATGGGGTGGCTTTTACGGCTGGAACGACCCTTATTGGAATTTTGGATGGGGCTATCCTTACTACGGATGGGGATGGGGCTGGAACAGACCTTGGAGATTTAACCGTTGGGGCTGGGGCGGATACTACGGCTGGGGCGGTTACCCATACTATGGTGGCTGGGGATATGCAGGCTACTATGGTGGTTGGGGTGGATACTACAACTATGGCTGGAGACCCTATTACAACAACAACCATTACGGTAGAAATTATGCCTATAACCGTACTCGAAGAGGGTACAATACCATTCCCGGAACAACTCTTAGAAGAAGTTCCAATTTGGCCGCCAGGACCAGAACAAGCGGATACACCTCAAGATATAGGACGGACAGTGGACGCTCCAATTTAAGTAGAAGAACGGCTACTACCTCAAGAAGTTCCAGAACCTATAGCGGTTTGGGTTCAAGACGAACCGTAAGCGCCGATGCCATGGCACGGAACAGGGATTACAGAAGCAGCAGAAGTACGCGGACCACTCCAAGATATAGCAATGGTGGCTCAAGCACATACAGATCTTACGGAAGCTCTCCTTCCACAAGAAGCAGTGGCACCTACAGACGAAGTGGGACTGTGAACCGCAGCTCTTCCTCACCAAGCTATCGCAGCTCCGGAAGAAGCACAAGAAGTTACCAATCTTCCAGAAGTAGTGCTCCAAGCCGAAGCAACTATAGCAGATCTTCTTCTCGGTCAAGCTCAAGAAGCAGTGGCTATAGAAGCAGTGGCTCCAGTTCCAGAAGCAGTGGAAGCTACAGAAGTTCCGGTAGTAGCTCCAGAAGTTCTGGAGGTAGATCTAGCGGCGGCTCGCGCTCATCAGGAAGAAGTGGCGGAAGACAGTAAATCCCAGAAATCCATCTTAACTCATTAAAAAATTGAAAATGAAACGAATCTCAACTTTCATAATGGTATTGGCATGCACTTTTGCAACGGCGCAAACCATAGACGACGTTTTGCGGTACAGTACCGAAAATATTCAAGGAACGGCCAGATTCCAAGCCATGGGCGGTGCATTTGGCGCACTTGGTGGCGATTTATCGGCCTTGAATGTGAACCCTGCCGGCTCTGCGGTCTTCAATTTTAGTGAACTGAGCGTCACCGGGTCCAACTATCACAGAAACAATGATGCCCTTTTTGGGAACAGCCTCCGAAATACAACGGATAACTCATTGGAATTCAATCAGATTGGCGGGGTTTTGGTATTCAAATCCGCAAACAGTCCATGGCAGAAACTTGCATTGGCCTTTAACTATGACATGGTCCAAAATTTTGATGACAGATTTGTTGCCGAAGGAAATACCGCTTTAGGTATAGACAACTACTTTTTAAATTTTGCGCAAGGACAAGCCCTTGGCCCCTTACGTGTACAACAGGGCGAATTTATCGAGGACGCCTATCTGGACATTGGTTCCAGTCTTGGGTTTGGCGCCCAACAAGCCTTTCTCGGGTTCCAAGCAGGTATTATTGAACCAACGGTGGACGATGATGACAACACTTCCTATTTTTCCAATGCGGAATACAACAGTGTCAATCAGGAATACCGACAGAGCACTAGCGGTTACAACAGCAAATTCACCGTGAACTTTGCTGGACAATACCAAGAAAACCTTTATTTAGGGGCTTCCCTGAACTTCCATAATATTTTGTACGATAGAGTCACACTTATGGATGAAACTGGATACGATCAGGATTCACCCGTGCAATTCACCACCTTTGACAATCTTTTGCACACAGAGGGATATGGATTTTCCTTCAGTTTGGGCGCCATTGCCAAATTGAACGAAAGTGTCCGTGTTGGCGGCAGCTATCAATCCCCTACCTGGTATGAGTTGACGGATGACACATCACAGCGCATCAACTCTTCATTGGCGGTGTCCGACATCAATTTTATTGACTTTGGTATCGTGAACCTATACGAAGAGTATCGAATCAAGACCCCGGGTAAACTTACCGGAAGCGTTGCGATTGTATTTGGACAGGATGGCCTGTTGAGTTTTGACTATGGATACCAAGACATGTCCCAGGCGGAGCTCAGACCTACATCAGATCCAAATTTTTCTTCGGAAAACGATTTTATAGCTGACGCCTTGGGTGTTGTAAACACCTATCGATTGGGTGGGGAATTCCGTATTGATGAAGTGAGTTTAAGAGCAGGATATCGCTACGAGCAAAGTCCTTATGAAAATGGGGAGATCATCGGGGACCTAAATGGTTTCTCCGGCGGTATTGGCTACAGCTTTGGCGGAAGCAGACTGGACTTGGCCTTTAGCCGAACAGAACAGGATGTAAACACCTTCCTGTTTGATTCCGGCATCAACAGCGCAGCCATGATCAATAGAATCAACACCAATATCTCCTTGGGATATACGGTCAAGTTCTAACATAAAGCATTTTGAAAAAATATAAGGTCGGAGGAATTCCGGCCTTTTTCTTTTTAGCGCACCAAGGAAAAGTGTCTGCGAACGGACCGCGCCACCAATACCCCTTGGTCATCACGATCATATTCCAACTTAAACCAATAGTCCGAAGAAGGTAAGTCCCTTCCATTGAACGTACCATCCCAACCCGCATTGATATCCAACTGCTTCAACAATTTACCATAGCGGTCAAAGATGAATACCGTTGGATTGGACAACTGGTCAATACCATACACATTCCAGCTATCGTGCACTCCATCCCCATTGGGTGTGAAGAATTTGGGATAGCCCACCACCAAAAACGGAATCGGGTCCGACATGCCACATCCATTCTTATCATTGATGACCACTTCGTTCATTCCGGGAGGTACATCCATAAAAATGGGGTCGTCCTGAAACTCCCCGCCATTGATGGCATATTCATAATCCCCATCCCCATCGGGTACAAACTCAACGTTATAGGGGTCCGTTTGGTCGCTGTATACCAAATCATCCAAAATGGTTACCGTTAAACTTGGGATACCATAATACGTGATTAAAATATCATCCGTAATAGGAGCACCAAAGGTATGTTCAATGGTTACTCGATATCGTCCAGAATTGGGACTGGTCACTGTATATTCCACCTCAGTGGGTCCACTGGCCAGAACGGTTTCATACGTTCCGTCATCATCGGCATCAAGCTCCCAAGTCACATTGGTAATATTTGGACCGGCAGGAGAGTTTAGTGCACTTAAAACAATATCCGGGTCACCTTCACAGGCCGAAATATCCAAGCCCAAAAATTCATCCCGAAGCGTACAATCCAAGGCCGTATCTTGATCGTTATCCACCGAAGTACCGGTAAATGTCAGGATAAACGACTCTGGGTCATCATCAAAATTGGTGTTATAATTGTTGATGTACAGGTAGTAGATTTCACCCGCGGTGACATCCAGCCATTCATCATAGGTATTTTGGCTCTGTTTTACAAAGGGAGCTCCTTCCCTACCATCCACGGGGTTGACCCCAATTCCTGTAAAACCGGTATCATTGGTCTCGTAATTGCATCGAATGGGCTGGGCGGTTCCATCACCCACTATGGTACAAAAATTTTGTCCCGTGGTCTGGTCAAAAGGTCCGTATACCGCAAAATCCCACTCTGCCGTAATAATACCACCCGGACTGGGAAGCGCTTCAATATCAAATCCAATTTGCCCATCGGTACCTGCCCTAAAAACGTACCAGCCCGTATTGTGCTCAATATTGGCCGAGCTATTGCTCCCTTTTTCCAAACAACCTGTCTGGATGATTACCTCGGGGTCAAAATCGTCAATATCCCCACTCCCATCAGTGGTTCCCATAATAGGGGCATCTGCACACACAGGAATAGCTGTTCTACAATCTGGGGAGTTTTGAGCGCTTGCTGCCAAAAAGGAAAGTAAAAAGCAACATACAGCGCTAAATAGAGCTCTCATAGAATTTTTGGGGCTAAAGGTTATGCTACATATAACCTCTATAACTCCATAGTAAGCCCTTTTAGTATTTTTTGTCGAAAAAATATGCCGTTAATCGATGAAATGCATTTCACCTACCGTACCAAAGAAAAATGGCTCTGAAGATATTTGGCGTCCACTCTATTACCGTTATCATCCAAATAGGACAATTTGAACCAATAATCGGTGGAAGGCAATGGTTGACCATTCAAGTTTCCGTCCCATCCAGCATCAAACTCCGTCATCTGTTTGATCAATTTACCATAACGGTCATAAATAGTGACTATGGGCGAGCTCAATTCTGAAAGCCCTTCCACATGCCACTGTTCGTTGAGCACATCTCCGTTTGGCGAAAAGCTGGACAGATAACCTACCACCACAATATCTTCCTTGACCTCTCCACACCCATAAATATCGCGCATAGTGACTTCATGCCTTCCAGGAAGGACATCTTCAAAGGTATTGCTGGGCTGAAAATCCCCATCATCCAATCGATATTCCAATTCGGTATTGCTTTCAGTGATGATCCTAACCGTATTCCTCGGCTTAAAGTCATCGATTTCCACATCCGTTATCACCGGCAATTCTGAAATATTCACGGTAATGGTCTTGGTGGTTTCGCAAGAGGAACCACTGGAGGTATGGGTAGCGGTGACCGTATATTCCCCTTCTTGGGAAACCATGATACTTGGACTTTGCTCCCCTGTATTCCATTGATAGGTATAATTGGGATTGGGCATGGTCTCCCCAATGACGATGGCACCAGCTCCTTCACAAATCACCATCTGTTCCGAAAAGGTCAGTTCCGGGACCTCAATGGCGTCCAACAGGAAACTCACGGAAGCATCATAACAATCCGGATTGGCCAATGAAGTGGTTCTCACATAAACAGTTTCTTGCCCTGGGTTTTTGGCGTATTGCTTTTCTAGGGGATTTATTCCTGCATCGGCATCAGCTTGCGAACTATGGTAGCTCACTATAAAATCGTTTGGACTTTGGGAACCCAAGGCCTCCCCGTCTTTTGTTTCTAGGTCAAAAATGGTATCGGGTGTATGGCAAAAAGCCACATCACCCATGGTTCCCGTGACAGGAATGGCATTGAACCCCACTTGGACATCACTTATAATGGTACCCGTCCCGGTTGCGACCACAACCCGGTATTGCGCAGAATTCGGCACGGTATAGGTAGAAGCATTGGCTCCCGAGATCAATTGAAATCCACTGCCCGCATCCCTGTACCACTCATAACTTACCGCACCAGAGGTGGTGGCATCCAACACCACGGTTTCATCCGCACAAGCAGCTATCGGTGGCCCCAAAAGATTGTTGATGATGGAACAGTCCAAGGCATCATAGGGATTGGTCAACCAAATATCGCCTGTAAACTGTATGGAAAATCCAGAATTGACATTGCTAAAGTTGTTGATGAACAGATAGTAATCCTGTCCAGGTTCCACTTGGAGCCAATCTTCATAGTGGACGGATTCCTCATCACCCGTTGGGTCTACCCCCACTCCAATAAACCTTTTGGAGTCGCTATTATCAAAAAAATTACATCGAATAGGCTCTCCCAATGAGCTGCAATCACTGGCTTGGTAGAGTGCAAAATCCCAGTCTTCCGAGCTATTGTGTCCAATATTGAACCCCAATTGCCCTGATGCCCCAGTACGAAAACGGTACCATGCCGAGTTGGATTCTATGGTTCCCGAGACAGTCTGCTCCAAACAACCGCTAGAAGCGGCCCCATAGAAGTCATCCGTACCAAAACCATTGGTCCCCCCATTAATGGGCGTGTTGTTACAAATGGGAATAACGGTGGCACAATCCGGCGATACTTGGGCATATCCAAATTGCCAGAACAGACAACATAATAGAATCTTTAAAACGGGTTTTACCATAAAAGACTGTAGGTTTGGGCATTATAAAAGTAGAAAGTCCCCCTCCTTAACAATAATTTATGTTGTCAAACCCCCGCTATCAGATGTTAAATAGTTCATTAATGTATATCTTTGCTTTCTTGAAGAAACAGCTATGAAAATAGAGCAGGCATTGGAAGAACAGTATGAAGATAGGGGCAACGATCATGTTGGCTCTTCAACCGAGACCCCTATGAGGGAAGATGCTTTTGTATTGAGTGATGAGGAAAAAATTGAACGGATACAGAAAAGTGTACGTGAAATTATGCTGACTCTCGGCCTCGATTTGGATGATGACAGCTTGGCCGGAACACCTAAAAGAGTGGCCAAGATGTACGTTAAGGAAGTTTTTGGTGGACTGCATCCCAAAAGAAAGCCGGAATCCTCCACATTCAAAAACAAATACAAGTACGGCGAAATGTTGGTGGAAAAGAACATTGTGCTGTATTCCACTTGTGAACACCACTTATTGCCCATCGTGGGAAGGGCACACATTGCCTATATTTCCAACGGTACGGTGGTAGGGCTTTCCAAAATGAACCGTATTGTGGACTATTATGCCAAACGACCCCAAGTACAGGAACGATTGAACATCCAGATCGTGAAAGAGATGCAAAGGGTACTGGGCACCGAAGATGTAGCCTGTGTTATTGATGCAAAACACCTTTGCGTAAATTCAAGGGGAATCCGTGATATTGAAAGCAGCACAGTGACATCTGAATATGGTGGAAAATTCAAAGATGAAGCCGTAAGACGGGAGTTTTTGGATTACATTAACCTGGATACCGACTTTTAATCCTACCTTTTTAAATGCAACTTTTTAAAGATCAAAATCTAAAAGTACACAATTCACTTTCTGGAAAAAAAGAGGTTTTTCAACCCATAAACGAAGGCCATGTGGGCATGTATGTATGTGGCCCAACGGTGTATAGCAATGTACATTTGGGCAACTGCCGCACCTTTATGTCCTTTGATATGATTTTCAGGTACTTCAAGCATTTGGGGTATAAAGTTCGCTATGTTCGGAATATTACTGACGCAGGGCATTTGGAAAACGATGCCGATGACGGGGAGGACAAAATTGCCAAAAAAGCTAAGTTGGAGCAGATTGAACCCATGGAAGTGGTACAACGCTACACCGTGGATTTCCATAACACCCTGCAACAATTCAACCTATTGCCCCCAAGCATAGAGCCCACGGCAACAGGGCACATTATTGAGCAGATAGAGATCATCAAGGAAATCCTGGAAAAAGGATTTGCTTACGAGGTCAATGGTTCCGTGTATTTTGATGTGGTCAAGTTCAACAAAGACCACGAATATGGAAAGTTGAGCGGAAGGAAGTTGGAAGATATGATCGCCAACACCCGTGAGCTTACCGCCCAGGATGAAAAACAAAATCCGCAGGATTTTGCCCTTTGGAAAAAAGCCGAACCGCAGCACATCATGCGCTGGCCTTCACCATGGGGCGATGGTTTCCCAGGCTGGCATTTGGAATGTACTGCCATGAGTACCAAATATTTGGGGGAGACCTTTGATATTCACGGCGGGGGAATGGATTTAAAATTTCCGCACCACGAATGCGAAATTGCGCAGGCCGAGGCCAGCACAGGAAAATCTCCTGTAAAATATTGGCTTCATGCCAATATGCTTACCCTTAACGGAAAGAAAATGTCCAAATCCACGGGCAACAATATTTATCCCTCTGAAATCATAAGTGGTAACAACGACATTTTGAGCAAGGCCTATTCCCCTGCCACAGTACGTTTTTTCATGATGCAGGCCCACTACACCAGTATCTTGGACCTCAGTGATGATGCGCTCCAGGCTTCGGAAAAGGGATACAACCGATTGATGGATGCCCTAAACTGTTTGGATGGTTTAAAAACGGGCACATCCTCTAATTTTGATGTCGAGGCATGGAAGCAAAAATGCTACGATGCCATGAACGATGATTTCAACACCCCCATCCTTATTGCACATCTTTTTGATGCCGTAAAACACATCAACCTGATCAAGGAAGGGGACGAAACCATCACTGAAGCAGACAAAGCTTTGCTTGCATCCACTATGAACAGTTTTGTTTATGATGTTCTGGGTATTGAGAACCAATCCATGGGCCAAAATGATTCCAACGCTTTGAACGGTGTCATGGAATTGCTGATTGAACTACGTAATGAAGCCAGGGCCAACAAGGATTTTGCCACTTCGGACAAAATCAGGGATGAATTGACCACCTTGGGCATCCAGTTAAAGGATGGAAAGGACGGCACCACGTTCAGCATCAATTAATAGGATCAACCCATAAACTTGGACTGGTATTCTCCGGGAGATGCTTTGATTTTTCGTTTGAACAATCGATTGAAATAGGAACGGTTTTCAAAACCGCACTCCAAGTAGATTTCCTTTATCTTTTTATTGGGGTCCTGCAAAAGCTTTACGGCCATTTTAATCCGTTCACTGTTGATGTATTCGATTGGCGTTACCCCCAATTCCTCTTTAAAGGTCTTATGAAAATGGGATTCGCTCATGCAGGCCTTTTTACTCAGTTCACCCACCGATAGGTTTTCATGCAAATGACTGGAGATATAATCAATGGCATAGGCCAATCGGTTATGACCCGCCAATTTTGAAGCATTTTGTCCAATGGTCTCTCTTCTGCTCCCCTGAAGAATACGAACAATCAGCTCCTGCAACATATTGTCCACAAAGAAATCCTTGGAGGGGTGGTTTTCGGTGAAAAGATAGAGCAACCGCTGGATAATACCATAGATACTGGCATCATTGGTAAAATGGAAATTGTAGTCCACAAAGGTCCATTCAGACCCATCATGTTTGGGCATGGTCTCGTTCATGAGCCCAATGACCCTGCGTATCTTCTCATCCGATATGGCCATGGCCAAACAGCGGGTAGGGTTATCTTGATCGGCCTCGGGAAAATCTATGCACATCATTTCATTGGAAGGCAAAATCAAGGATTCCCCAGGTAAAAAATCAAATGACTTCTTATCTCGAAGATGCATCACCTTCTTTCCAATGAGCATAGAGGCCAATACAGGCTGGTCAAATTGAAGCAAGACCCGTTCCGCCTGCAGATGCGTTTCAAAAACATGCATGGCGGCATTGTTCAGGGTATAGGAAGTTTGGTTTTCCACCAAATGTTCCAGTTTTCGATCCTTAAAAAATCGTTCGGAAAGCTGCATATCGATACCTACTTCGTAAAATTTCAACCTAATACTTATTAAATATAAAAAATTATGCTGCATTAATTGTTAAAAACACAACCACGAATAGTATTGTTCACTAGAATAATAGAATACGTCAGATGAGCGGGTATCAAATTCAATACTTTTAGAATCAACACATTGGACCTTATGTCCTTCTAAAAATTAATTACAACAAACACCCAGTATTATGAGCAATGTACAAACTACGGAACGTAGCGTTTTGGAAAAACCTACGTTCAAAAACCAGTATGAAAACTACATCGGCGGCAAGTGGACCCCACCTACCAAAGGTGAGTATTTTGACAACATCTCGCCAGTAGATGGACAAGCGTTCACCAAAATTGCACGATCTACGGCCGAGGATATCGAGAAAGCCATTGATGCCGCTTGGGAAGCCGCACCAGAATGGAACAGCTCATCGGCCACCTACCGCAGCAACCTATTGTTGAAGATTGCCGATGCCATGGAAAAGAATCTTGAAGTATTGGCCCGAGCAGAAACCTGGGACAATGGAAAACCGTTAAGGGAAACCCGTGCCGCCGATCTTCCATTGGCCATAGATCATTTCAGGTATTTTGCCGGAGTGATCCGCGCCGAGGAAGGTTCGGTCAGCGAATTGGATTCGAACACGGTCTCCATGAACATTTTGGAACCTTTGGGCGTAGTGGGACAAATCATTCCTTGGAATTTTCCCTTACTAATGGCCGCATGGAAAGTGGCCCCTGCACTGGCCGCCGGGAACTGCGTGGTACTAAAACCTGCAGAACAGACCCCTGTGGGCATTCTGGTATTCATGGAACTGATCGAGGATATCCTTCCTGCCGGGGTACTCAATATTGTCAACGGATTTGGGGTTGAAGCCGGAAAACCCTTGGCCTCCAGTCCGCGTATCAACAAAGTGGCCTTTACCGGTGAAACCACTACAGGGCAATTGATCATGCAGTATGCTTCAAAAAATATCACCCCCGTAACTTTGGAATTGGGTGGCAAATCTCCCAACGTGTTCTTTGAAAGTATCATGGATGCCGATGATGAATTCTTTGACAAATGTCTGGAAGGCGCCGTGATGTTCGCTTTGAACCAAGGAGAAGTCTGTACCTGCCCATCCCGAATGCTGGTTCAGGAAAGCATCTTTGACCAGTTCATCGAACGTGTGGTGGAGCGTACCAAAGCGGTAAAGTTGGGGCATCCGCTTGACCCGGACACCATGATGGGCGCCCAGGCCTCCAACGATCAGTATGAGAAAATCCTCAACTACATCAATATAGGAAAGGAAGAGGGCTGCGAGGTGCTTACCGGCGGTGATGCTGCCTATAACGAAGGACTCGAGGGTGGATACTATATTCAGCCTACCATCTTAAAAGGGAATAACAAAATGCGGGTCTTCCAAGAGGAAATCTTTGGTCCCGTGGTCTGCGTTACCACGTTCAAGGATGAAGCCGAGGCCTTGGAAATAGCCAATGACACCCTCTACGGACTTGGCGCCGGGGTATGGACCCGCGACATGCACCAGGCCTACAAAATCTCAAGGGAAATACAAGCCGGTAGGGTTTGGGTAAATTGTTACCACGCCTATCCTGCCCATGCTCCCTTTGGGGGATACAAAAAATCAGGTATTGGTAGGGAAACCCATAAAATGATGCTCAATCATTACCGACAAACCAAAAACATGCTGATCTCCTACGACAAAAGTGCTTTGGGCTTTTTCTAAAACACAGATGATGACAGAACGCGTTTTGGTTTCGGAAGATGCCATGAAAATCATAGACCAGCTAAGGGAAGAACATGGCCAGCTCATGTTCCATCAAAGTGGAGGCTGCTGCGATGGTTCCTCTCCCATGTGCTTTCCAAAAGGGGAGTTGATGCTCAATGAGACCGATGTGTGGTTGGGGGCTATCCATGACTGTGATTTCTACATGAGTAAAGACCAATTTGACTATTGGCAACACACCCAACTTACCGTTGATGTGACCAAGGGGCGTGGTTCCAGCTTTAGTTTGGAAATTCCCTTGGGCATCCGTTTCGTAATCAAATCCCGAATGTTCACGGACCAGGAACGGGAACATTTGACCCCGATTCATTTGGCGTCAGAAGAAGTATGACTCTTGCCCCGGCTTAAGTCGGGGCTTTTTTTTACCTTGCACCTCCTTATCCCCTATAATGAAACGAATTTTGATAGCCCCCTTTATATTGCTGGTAAGAGCCTATCAACTCCTTATTTCACCCTACCTCCCCGCTACCTGTAGATACTCCCCTACCTGCTCGCAATACACCTTGGAAGCCCTAAAGAAGCATGGTCTGTTCAAAGGAGGATGGCTTTCCTTAAAACGAATAGCAAGCTGCAATCCATGGGGCGGTAAAGGATACGACCCTGTACCGTGACTACAACCATAAATTCGCAATGCCTGTAAACTTTTATAAGTCGTAACAGCAACAGGGGTCAAAAATGCAATAATCCAACGGCCCGTCCACTCAAAGTAGTTATATTAGTCCAAAAATTAGTTTGATGTATTTTCTTGGTTTTAATTGGAATCCCGAAGGAACACTGTTCAAAATAGGATTCATTCAGATAAAATATTACAACCTACTTTGGATTGCCGCCTTTGTAGTGGGTTGGTTTATTATGAAACGGATTTTCGAAAGAGAGAAAAAGTCCATGGAAAAACTGGACTCCCTTTTCATATACACCGTGGTTTCCATTATGTTGGGCGCCCGTTTGGGACATGTCTTTTTTTATGACTGGGCGTATTACAAAAAACACTTGTTGGAAATTCTTTTACCCATTCGGGAGAGTGCGAACAGCACCTTGTTTGGCTTTATAAACGGGTATGAGTTTACAGGTTTTACAGGGCTTGCCAGCCATGGCGCCACCATTGCCGCCATCATTGGGGTATGGCTCTATTGCAGAAAATGGGATGATATAGGGGTGGTATGGTTGTTGGACCGTTTGGTGATTCCCTCTGCCATTGGTGCCTGCTTTGTCCGTATCGGCAACTTTTTCAATTCCGAGATCAATGGGAAGATTGTGGACAAGTCCTTTTTTCTGGCCACTCGATTTATCCGGGATTCCGATGACATGCCCTTACACAAGGCCATAGCCTTGACCCAAGAAAAAACGGAACAGGCCGCATACAATGCCATTGAAAACAACCCTGAATTCATCGATGTTTTGCAATCTATCCCCTACAGGCATCCCGCACAGTTGTATGAAGGCATTTGCTACCTATTTGTATTCGTTATCCTGTATCTGCTCTATTGGAAAACGAACAAAGGAAATAAAAGAGGGTTCCTTTTTGGATTGTTCTTGGCACTTTTGTTCTCGGTTCGTTTTGCGGTGGAATTTTTCAAGAAAAGTCAAGGAGGGTTTGAGGAAAACCTAGGACTTTTTTCCACTGGGCAATGGTTAAGCATCCCCTTGATCGTTCTTGGGATTCTTTTCATGTACAAGCCGATACCCTCAACAAGATATCACTGATTATGCGTTACCTGCCCATTGTCTTTTTTTTCCTCATCGTAGTTTCGTGCAAAACGGAGAACAAGAAAGAAATAAAGACTGCTACGATTGAATTCAAAAAAGAGGGGGAACTTTCCATTCTGCAACGTGAAACGGATTCCCTCTTGGTCCATTTTGACATTGAAATTGCCGATACCGACTACGAGACCCAAACCGGCCTCATGTACCGGGAATCCATGGAACAAAATCAAGGAATGCTCTTTATTTTCCCCGATGTGGCCATGCATTATTTTTACATGAAGAACACCGAGATTCCCTTAGACATCATCTATATTGATGATGCTCGGAAAATTGCCAGTTTTCAGAAAAATGCGCGTCCCAATGATGAAACTAGTCTTTCCTCAGAGGTCCCTATCAAATACGTCTTGGAAGTTAATGCCGGGCTTTCGGACAATCTGGGACTGCAAGTGGGCGACAGTATTTCCTTTACCAAAAAATAATGTCGAAATATCTCCTGGAAGGCCAAACTACGGAGCGATTGTTCTTTCGCAGTATCCAACCATCGGATTTTGATGATTGGCTGCCGTTTTACCATGAGCCCAAATCTACTCAGTATTGGGACGGCCTTCCCTCAGACCCCGTTGAAGCATGCCAGTTACAATTTGACCGTATTTTTGAACGCTATGAAAATGATTTGGGCGGCATGAATGCCTTGGTCCTGCAAGAAACCGGGCAATTGGTGGGCATCTGCGGCCTACTTGTCCAAACAGTCGACCAGATGGAGGAACTGGAAATAGGCTATTCCGTATTGCCCCAGTTTTGGCAACAGGGCTTTGCCATTGAAGCGGCCCAAAAATGTAAGGAATTTGCTTTTGAACATCATTTTGCCGATTCCTTGATTTCCATCATCCATGTAGACAATGTTCCTTCACAAAAAGTGGCCTTGAAAAATGGCATGCATTTACAAAAGACCACTTCCTACAAAGACAATCCAGTACATATTTTTAGGGTAGATCGGGCATAATCTCTAATTTCATGCCTTGAATATAGATTTTCCTCCAAAGCATGCAAAGCACCAGAAATTTTGCCGTTTTAATCAATAATGCCTCCAACACATCCAGCTTGATCCACAATCTATTGCATCAAGTTTTTGTGGAAGGTTTTGAAGAGTTGACCCAAAAAAAAGGAGCATTGTTTTCACGAAAGGAGATAGAACGGTTCATGGACGAAGAAGAACGGCACGATCTCAAAATCTTGACCCATTCCACTCATCAATCTTTAAAATCCATGAGCAGTGGGGAGCAAAAAAAGGCACTGCTTAACCACTTAATGGATCAAAACACTGATTTTCTCGTTTTGGTGAATCCATTTGATAATTTAGACTCGGCTACGCAAACCTATTTAAAGGAAGAGTTTTGCTCCATAGGAACAAACAAAACCTTGGTTCAACTGGTAAGCCGGTCGGAGGACATCCTACCCATCACCACGGACTTTTTTAAGCTTGAAGGAAATACCTTAGTTCAGTACACCTCCAAAGAATCCTTTTGGGAAGCCAATCAACAGAATACCACATCATTTTCCGGGTCTATCCCCCCTCCTTTGGACCCCATCCCCCTTGACTATTTGGAACTGGTTCATTTTGATGGCGTATCGGTCAGTTTTGAGGGCCGAAAAGTCTTGGATACCATCCAATGGAAAGTAAAACAGGGAGAGTTTTGGCAACTGATAGGCCCCAACGGCAGTGGAAAAACCACACTTTTATCCATGATTACCGGAGACAGCCACAAAGGGTACGGGGAAAAACTTTCGCTTTTTGGCAAGAGAAAAGGCAGTGGGGAGAGTGTCTGGGACCTCAAAAAAAAGATTGGTTATTACACTCCGGCCATGACCGACAAATTTGGAGGGTACCACACCCTGGAACATATGGTCATCTCAGGACTTCACGATTCCATTGGACTATATGTGCTGCCCACACAGACCGAAAAACTATTGGCCCGCGAATGGCTTAAGGTTTTGAATCTGTACGACAAAAGAGACCAACTATTTCGAGAGCTTTCTGCAGGGAACAAACGGTTGGTCATGACTGCCCGCGCCATGATCAAACACCCTCCACTTCTTATTTTGGATGAACCCACTGCCGGACTGGACGATGCCGGTGCGGCCCTTTTCGTGGCATTGGTCAATAAAATTGCCCAAGAAAGCCATACCACTATTATTTTTGTTTCACATAGAACCGAAGCCGGGTTGAATCCCCAATTCAACTATGTACTGAATATGAAACCCACAGGTTCGGTTGGAAAGGTAATCCATTATGAAAATCCGTAGAGCTACCGAGGCAGACGCCACCAGTATTGCCCTTTTGGGCAGGTTTACCTTTACCGAGACCTTTGGTCATCTCTTTAAGGACAAGACCGATTTGTTGGACTATTACAATCGAACCTTTGCCGTGGAAAAGCTGGCCAAGAGTTTGCAAAAAAAATAGCAATGCTTATTGGCTGGCCCATATTAATGGACTTCCAGTGGGATATGCAAAACTTAAACTGCATTCCCCTTCCCCTTTTATTGATTCCAAAAATGTGTGCCAACTCCAAAAGATATATGTCCTCAAGGATTTTCTATCCCAAAAAGTAGGTTTGGCCCTCCAGACCGAACTCCTACAAAAAGCCCAATCGGATGGTTTTGAACACATCTGGCTTTCTGTGCTCAAGGAAAATAAAAGAGCCATTGTATTTTACGAAAAGAATGGTTTTGCATTCCTTGGAAGCCACTCTTTTCAAATTGGGGCCGAGCATTTTGAGTTTCATGCCATGGGTAAGAAACTCCTCTAAGCAGGGCATAATAACTCTGTTACCCATACAAAAAATAAAAGCCGCTCAATGAGCGGCTTTTATTCATATAATCTAAACCTTAATCTATGCTGTCACTGCAGCAATTTTCTTCTTCAAAGAATCGAACATCACAGGTGTTGCGATGAACACGGATGAGTAGGTACCTACAATCACACCAATGATCATGGCGAACATGAATCCTCTTAAACTCTCCCCTCCAAATATGAAGATGGCCAATAATACAATCAGTGTGGTCAAGGATGTATTCAATGTACGGCTCAAAGTACTGTTCAAAGCCTCGTTGATATTCTCACCAGCTTTCCAACCTTTAAGGCCCACTATTTCCCGGATTCGGTCAAATACCACCACGGTATCGTTCAACGAGTAACCGATTACCGTAAGAATGGCCGCAATAAACGCTTGGTCGATTTCCATGTTAAAAGGCATCACGCTACCGGTTAGTGAGAAGATTCCCAATACGATCACCACATCGTGGAACACCGCTACAACAGCACCCAATGAGAACTGCCATTTTCTAAATCGCAATAGGATATAAAGGAATACTACCGCCAATGATCCCAGAATGGCCAAGAAAGCATTTTTCTTGATATCATCCGCTATGGTAGGTCCTACTTTTACCGACTGCAAGATTCCTATGGATTTTTCAGATGCCCCTACGGTAAAGTCTTCAAAGGAAGTGCCATCGGGCAAGTATTTTTGAAGTGTGGTGTAAAGCATGTCCTGAATTTCGCTATCAACTTCCACACCTTCCTCATCCACTTTATATGGAGTGGTCACCTTAATCTGGTTGGCATCCCCAAAAGTTTTCACATTGGTTCCGCTACCAAATACCTCATTCAACTCTGAAGCAATTTCTGAAGGGTTCACCGCTTTCTCAAAACGAATCTGATAGGAGCGTCCCCCGATGAAATCAACCCCTTGCTGAAGTCCATTGGTGAATAGGGAAAATGTACTTACCACCAACAAAATTCCAGAAATAATGTAGGCTATCTTTCTTTTGGACAAGAAATCAATATGCAGATTGCTGAACAAGTTCTTGGTAATCGCTGTGGAGAAATCCAAACGTCTACCCTTTTTGGCCGTGTAGGCCTCAATCATCAATCGAGTCACAAAAATGGCCGTGAACAAAGATGTTACGATACCTATCAATAAGGTAGTGGCAAATCCTTTAATGGGTCCTGAACCAAAAACGAAAAGAATGATCGCGGTCAACCCAGTGGTAATGTTCGCATCCAAAATAGAGGACAATGCATTTCCAAAACCATCAGCAATGGCTTGGGCCTTTCCTTTCCCTCGGACCAACTCTTCTTTTATCCTTTCAAAAATAAGCACGTTGGCATCCACTGACATACCAATGGTCAACACGATACCTGCTATACCGGGAAGGGTCAATACCGCTCCCAAACTTGTCAATACGCCAAAAATCAACAGAATGTTGAATATTAGGGCTATGTCTGCAAAGACACCTGCTCTTCCATAGTAGAAAATCATCCATACCAACACGAAGGCCATGGCTATCATAAACGACATAAAACCACTGTCAATGGCCTCTTGCCCCAATGATGGTCCAACCACCTCGGATTGGATGATCTCGGCAGATGCAGGAAGTTTACCCGCACGCAATACATTGGCAATATCCTTGGTCTCGTTTACGGTAAAGGTTCCCGTGATCTCAGAACGTCCACCTGAAATGGGTCCTGTGGAAACTCCGGGAGCTGTATATACTTTATTGTCCAAAACAATGGCGATACCGGTTTGGTTACCATAGGCATCCCCAGTAAGTTTCTCCCATTCCTTGGCACCGCGAGTGTTCATGGTCATGTTCACCGCAGGCTTGTTATATTGGTCAAAAGTGTCCTGAGCGTCAGAAACTACATCACCACTGATTCTTGGAACCCCGTCCCTATTGGATTTAAGGGCATATAATTCCACTACTTCAGCATCTTGGGCCGGTCTCTCCCAAAGAAACTTGACAAACTGAATGTCGTTAGGCACCAATCTTTTAATCTGGGGCATTCTTAAATACCCACCGATTTCCGCCGTATCCGATACCAAAGCCCTTGCTATGGCATGGCTTCCTGGGTTGGCAGGAATCAATTTGCCCAACAATGGATTCGTCTGCGGAGTCATGTCCAAAGAATCTTGGGCCACATCGGACAATAAGGAATCTATTTCGGATTCTGGCTTGGCAATGACTTCCTCAACCACTTCTGGCTCCAAAATCTCTTTCAATCTTTCATTGGCACTTACCAAGAAGGCACCCAAACTTTGGTTTCCTTGCTCATAGGTTTCCCAAAATTCCAACTGGGCGGTACTGGACAGCAATTCCTGTGCACGGGCAATATCCCTTGCGCCTGGAAGTTCGACCAAAATACGGCCAGAGTTTCCTTCACGCTGAATGTTTGGTTGAGTTACCCCAAAACCATCGATACGCTCACGGAGTACCTCAAATGCAGAAACAATGGACTCATCAATCTTTCTTCTGATGATAGGCTTCACCTCATCATCGGTCATTTGAAAATTGATATCATCACTAAGGCCCTTATTGGCAAAAATATCCGGAGAGGCCAGTTTGGTATCTCCCTTGATATTGTCAAAAGCTTCAAAAAACAGCTCCAAATAGGTAGCATCGCTATTTTTGGAGGCATTATCGGCATCTGCCAACGCTTTGTTGAAAACCGGGTTTTTGGTATTGTTGGCCAAACCTTTCAAGATGTCCTTTACGGAAATCTGCAGGGTAACGTTGATCCCTCCTTTAAGGTCCAACCCCTTGTTCAGCTCCTTTTTCTTGGCATCATCATAGCTGGTAAAGCCCAAAACAGTGTTGTCACTGATGGAATCCAAATACGATGCCTCTAAAGCTTCACGCTTGGCGACATAATCTTCCTCAGCTTCCGAAATTTGGCTAACGGCGTAAGTCTCAGCATCCTTTTCCAACTTACTTGTAATAAAAGTAAAGGATAACTGATAGATACTCACCAAGCCAAAAAGGATCGCGAAAAGCCTTATAAGTCCTTTATTCTGCATGGATTATTAAATTTTTAGAAGTTTTCTTAAACAGCGTGCAAATATATCATTTCCGATAAGATTTGCCAATAGAAATTGATGTAATTGCAATTCTACTTTACGGTTACGCCATAAAAACAAAAAATGTCATTTTGAACCAGAGGTGAAATCCTAGAATCTTTTCTGGGAAATCCACCGCTTTTTTGGCTCAAAATGACACTTTATATGGTATCCTGACCTAAATTACAGTTGAAGCAGTCCGTTGGTTTTTTTAACCCCGGCAGCACTTTCCTGCATCTTGGCCTTTTCGGCATCGCTAAGCTCTATCTCAACGATTTTCTCTATACCGTTTTTACCCAACAACACGGGAACTCCTATACAGATATCGTCCAATCCGTACTCTCCTTCCAAAAATGTGGAACATGGGTACATTTTCTTTTGGTCGCAAGCAATGGCCTGTACCAACCCGGAAACCGCAGCTCCGGGGGCATACCAAGCACTGGTTCCCAATAGCTTGGTCAACGTGGCGCCACCAACTTTGGTCTCTTCCACGACCCACTGCATTTTATCTTCGGAAAGGAATTCCGAAACTTTTACACTATTTCGTGTGGCATGTTCAATTAGAGGTACCATACCCACGTCACTGTGTCCACCGATTACCATTCCATCCACATCAGAGATGGGTGCCTCAAGCGCTTCGGCCAATCTGTACTTGAAACGGGCACTGTCCAAAGCACCACCCATACCAATAATCCTGTTCTTGGGAAGACCTGTGGCCTTGTGCACCAAATAAGTCATGGTATCCATAGGGTTACTCACCACAATGATGATGGTATTTGGGGAATGCTCCAAAAGGTTGGTAGCCACAGTCTTTACAATTCCTGCATTGATTCCTATAAGTTCTTCCCTTGTCATTCCCGGTTTACGTGGAATTCCAGAGGTGATTACCGCAATATCGCTACCCGCTGTCTTGGAATAATCATTGGTGGTCCCGGTAATCTTGGTATCGAAACCATTCAAGGACGCTGTTTGCATTAAATCCATGGCCTTTCCTTCGGCATATCCTTCCTTGATGTCCAACAAAACAACTTCTGATGCAAAATTTTTCATTGCAATATACTCCGCACAGCTTGCTCCAACTGCGCCTGCTCCAACTACGGTAACTTTCATGTTTATAGGTTTAAATTTTAATCGCTCAAAAATAAGGCATTTAGCCCAGAAAAAAACTGACTTTCACCAGTTTTAGTGCTTCAAATCTTGACACATAACACAAATGGACAAAATCCATTGAATTGTTAACAAAATATGCAGTTCATCGAAGATATGGTCCAAATTGGATGTAAGCCCCATCCCTCACGCAATACTTTCCTACAAATTAACGTTCTCATAGTCCCAAAATCTGTTTTAACCTACTTGACCTATGAAGAAGCTCTTCTCATTGCTGTCCATAATAGGCCTTGTTGCCATAAGCAACTGTAGCCGAATCCCAGAGAACAATGACCCTATTTTGGGCATCTGGGCCAAAACACAAACCTCATCCATTGAGGGAAAAAGTTCCAACACCACCCGCGAAGAATGGATTTTCAATGATGTTTACCTAGGAAGATACCAAAGCTATTCCAATTCCAAACTGGTTTTTTATACCGATTTTAAGTGGTCCGAAGAAAACGGCACCTACACCATAATTTACGGTGACCCACAGGTTACCGATATCACGGTCAATTTAGAACATGCAAGCGACCCTGAGATTTTAACCCTGGAAAATGGTTCGGTCTTTGCCACCAGGGATTAACTGGCAAGACTACCTATATGAGAATAAAAGGCCCCAACTTTGTTGGGGCCTTTTTAATGGTCGGTTATATTTTCTGTCTTACCTAAATCCAAAGTTTACACCAAAGGTAAAGGTGTTGAATTCCCCTATGTTGTAATCAGCATTGAGTCGAAAAAACCCCAGCTTCAGTTTGGTGCCGACATTGGCCACTACTCCGCTAACTTTATTACTGATTTTGAACGGGTCTTCGTAAGTGGTCTGAAAAGGTCCAGACTGCACCTGATAAGTTCCCAGAACGTCGGTATCGGATTTTCCGGTGATGTATCCCAATCCGCCATAGAAATTGATCACTGGCAAACGTGTGGACGCCACAGCGCTGAAATTCCATGAGCTGAACTTGGCATCGATGCGTTGGTTTTCCCCATCGATTACATCGGTATCGGTAAAATCGTATTCCCCGCTCAGATTGGTATACCCGATTACCGCGGAAATGGCAACGGGAAGTATCTTATCGGCTGGAAGGTGCTTGGTAAAATCGTGCTGTATCCCGAATCCGAAGAGACCGATCTTCACATCATCCGTATTGATTTTAGGCAAAAACCGCGCTTTCACTTCGGTTCCCTTAATGAGCCCCACACTGGCCTGAATATACCCTGAAGGCACAAAATTAAGATTTTCAGAAGCCAAACCGGACGGCAATTCAAAGTCCACACGCTCGGTAACACCCGGGGCTATCTCTGCTTCCACATAGACTCCTACGCCTTCAATGTCCCCTAAAGCAGTGGACACCAATTTGGAGGTACTGCCATCTTCAAACTGGAGATTTTCATAATCGTTCGTATCCAGGGTGAACGCTTTTTTATTTTCTTTGTTCTTGAATCCCGTAAGGTTTCCTACAATGGAAATCTCAAAACCGCCCAAGGGCTTCGCATCGGCGGTATTGTACCATCCATTGGAAATGCTGTAAACCCCGGCTTCGGTAACCGGATTCAACCATGCCGTGGTAAACCGTTCAGCATCATCAAGACCTGCGGCCAGAATGTCGTTAAGATTGGATTGGGCCATTGCCAAGGAAAAATTGCACAATGTCACCAAAAGAATTATTTTTTTCATTTTGTAAAATTTTTACCTAAAACTAAAAAACTCGCCTTTGTGGGGCGAGTTTTTGTTGTGAAACAGCTGATATCTATGCGTCTATGTTGGCATAAACAGCATTTTTCTCTATAAATTCCCTCCTCGGAGGCACCTCATCACCCATCAGCATGGAGAAAATTCGGTCAGATTCCGTGGCGTTGTCTATAGTTACTTGGCGCAAGGTCCTAAATTCAGGATTCATGGTGGTATCCCATAATTGTTCGGCATTCATCTCACCAAGACCCTTGTAACGTTGGATGCTGGCCCCACCGTTCATGGACTCAATGATTTCATCCCTTTCCCTGTCATTCCAAGCATAGCGTCTTTTGGCTCCTTTTTTCACCAAATACAATGGCGGAGTGGCAATATAAACGTGTCCGTTCTCGATCAACTCACGCATGTATCGGAAGAAAAACGTAAGAATCAAGGTTTCAATGTGGCTACCATCCACATCCGCATCACACATGATCACAACTTTATGGTAGCGCAATTTGTCCAAGTTCAACGCCTTGCTATCTTCTTCGGTACCGATGGTTACCCCAAGGGCGGTATAAATATTCTTGATTTCCTCATTTTCGAAGACCTTGTGTTGCATGGCTTTTTCAACATTCAGGATTTTACCCCGAAGCGGCAGGATGGCCTGAAAGTTCCTATCCCTACCTTGTTTGGCCGTACCTCCCGCGGAATCTCCCTCCACCAAGAACACTTCGCACTTGGTAGGATCCTGTTCCGAGCAATCTGAAAGTTTTCCAGGCAACCCCCCCACACTCATGGGGTTTTTGCGCTGTACCAACTCACGGGCCTTGGCAGCCGCATGCCTTGCCTGCGCGGCCAGCTTTACTTTCTCTACAATCTGTTTGGCATCTTCAGGATGCTCTTCCAGATAATCGGTCAACATTTCAGAAACGGCCTGACTAACGGCACTGGTTACCTCACGGTTACCCAGTTTGGTCTTGGTCTGACCTTCAAATTGGGGTTCTGCTACCTTTACGGACACAATGGCCGTAAGTCCTTCCCTAAAATCGTCCCCGGATATTTCAAACTTCAATTTGTCCAACATACCGGAATTATCGGCATATTTCTTTAGTGTGGTGGTAAGACCCCTTCTAAAACCGGACAAGTGCGTACCTCCTTCGTGGGTATTGATGTTGTTCACATAGGAATGCAGGTTCTCGGTATATCCTGTATTGTAGACCATGGCCACTTCAACAGGAATGCCATTTTTCTCTCCTTCCATGGAGATGACACTTTGAATCAATGGTTCACGGTTGCCATCCAAGAATTTGATGAATTCCTTCAATCCTTCTTCGGAATGGAAGGTTTCGGAAATAAACTCTCCTTTATCGTCCTTATTCCGTTTATCCGTCAATGTAATGGTGATGCCCTTGTTCAGATAGGCCAGTTCACGCATTCTATTGGATAGGGTCTCGTAGCTATACTCCGTGGTTTGGGAGAAAATGGTATCATCTGGCACAAAAGTGACGATGGTACCGGTTTCATTGCTATCCCCAACACTTTTGACCGGGTACAGTGTTTTTCCCCTTTCATATTCCTGTTCCCAAATCTTACCTTCACGGTAGACGGTTGCCTTTAAATGTTTTGAAAGTGCGTTCACACAGGATACCCCGACCCCGTGAAGACCCCCGGATACCTTGTACGAGTCCTTGTCGAACTTACCCCCGGCACCGATCTTGGTCATGACCACTTCCAAGGCAGAAACACCTTCTTTTTTATGCAAGCCCACAGGGATACCCCTACCGTTGTCCTTGGTAGTGATGGAATTGTCCTCGTTGATGATCACATCAATGGTATCACAATATCCAGCCATGGCCTCATCGATGGAGTTGTCCACTACTTCATATACCAAATGGTGCAACCCTCTGACCCCTACATCGCCAATATACATGGAAGGTCTCATACGTACGTGCTCCATGCCCTCAAGAGCCTGGATACTATCCGCCGAGTACTGTTTTTTATTTGCTTCTTCGCTCATATATTCTTGTGTTTGCCTTCAAATTTTCAAATCCTACAAATATAAGTAATACCCCCATGAAATAGGCCCTAGAAGCCCCCTGAACCCCCTAAGTTATCAACAAAAAAATGTGGAAAACCAACAACTACCCGCTCTGGGCATCCAAAGCGTAACAAAAACAAAAAGCCCCTTCTCCAAGGGGCTTTTCCGACTAATTGAAAATGAAACAAAACAACATCTTCCTTCTACATAATCTTAAAATTCTTATTTAATATAGGCATCCGTGTGTACATTGGCCACAGCTCTACCTGATGGATCGTTCATGTTCTTGAAGGCTTCGTCCCACTCCAGTGCAATCTTGGTGCTACAGGCCACTGATGGTTCTTGTGGCACACTCAACGCTGCCGCATCGGAAGGGAAGTGACTTTCAAAAATGGAACGGTAATAGTATTCTTCCTTGGACGTTGGGGTCTGGATAGGGAACTTAAAGTGGGCGTTGGCCAATTGCTCATCGCTCACCTCTTCCTGCACCAAACTCTTCAACGTATCTATCCAGCTATATCCCACACCATCTGAAAACTGCTCTTTTTGTCTCCAAGCCACACTTTCGGGCAAGTAGGATTCAAATGCTTTACGCACTACCCACTTCTCCATACGCTCTCCATTGATCATCTTATCCTTTGGGTTGATTCGCATGGCCACATCCATGAACTCCTTGTCCAAAAACGGAACCCTGCCCTCTATACCCCATGCCGCCAAGGATTTGTTGGCACGAAGACAATCGTACATGTGGAGCTTATCCAATTTTCGTACGGTCTCTTCATGGAAATCCTTTGGACTTGGCGCCTTGTGGAAATATAGGTATCCTCCAAAAAGCTCATCGGCACCTTCTCCCGAAAGGACCATTTTTATCCCCATGGACTTAATGACCCTGGCCATAAGGTACATGGGCGTGGAAGCCCTGATCGTGGTAATGTCGTAGGTTTCCAGGTTATAGATCACATCCTTGATGGCATCCAAGCCTTCTTGAATGGTGAATTTTATCTCGTGATGTACGGTCCCAATATGATCGGCCACTTTTTGTGCGGCGGCTAAATCCGGCGAACCTTCCAAGCCTACCGAAAAGGAGTGCAACTGGGGCCACCATGCATCGGCAGTATCCCCGGACTCAATACGTTTTTGGGAATATCTTTTGGCAATGGCCGAGGTAACCGAGGAATCCAATCCCCCGGACAACAGAACCCCATAGGGCACATCGGACATCAACTGACGATGCACGGCGTCTTCCAAAGCTTTTTTCACCTCGGCAATACTGGTCTCGTTTTCCTTGACGGCCTCGTACTCCATCCAATCCCTCTTGTACCATCTTTTAAACTCCCCATCCGAACTGTGCATATAATGTCCGGGAGGAAAAAGTTCTATTTTGGAACAGGTTCCCTCCAAGGCTTTCAATTCCGAAGCCACATAAAAGGTCCCGTTCTTGTCCCATCCAATATATAGGGGAATGATTCCCATGTGATCTCTGGCGATGAAATATTCATCCTTCTCACTATCATAGATGGCAAAGCCAAAAATGCCGTTCATTTCATCAATGAAGTCCACTCCTTTTTTCTGATAGAGTGCCAAAATCACCTCACAGTCGGACTGCGTCTTGAACTCGTACTCCCCTTCAAACTGCTTTCTGAGTTCCCTGTGATTATATATTTCACCATTGGCAGCCAAAACCAGCTTGCCATCGGCACTGAACAAAGGCTGTTTTCCTGAAGCCGGATCTACAATGGCCAATCGCTCATGGGCCAAAATAGCTTTGTCATCTGCATAAATTCCACTCCAATCCGGACCTCTGTGCCTTATCTTTTTTGACATCTCCAGTAATTGTGGTCTAAGTACCTCTGTACTTTCCTTCACATCAAATGCGCATACAATTCCACACATAAATCGAGTATTAGTAACAATTTCTATGCAAATATGACCCTATATGTTTTTAAATAAAACAAATAATACATTTTTAATTTCATTATAACATATTTATATGGATTTATAAAACGTATTGAAAGTATAAAATGTGTTTTCATTAAAATATTGAACACTTTGTAAGGTTCATAAATTTTAACGTCTCTTTATTAAAACAGCATCTTTTTACATCCTAGTTTTGAAAACAACTAAAATCGCAATCATGAAAAATGTATTCTTATTTACTTTTTTAACCTTGGCGTTGGTCTTTACTTCTGAGCTAACGGCACAGAACTTCAGCGGATTGGACAAAAGTCCGGCCGATATTGCCACCTACCCTACCAGCTATAGGGAATCCGACAAAGCCATAAAAGTTATTTACAGCCGTCCACAATTGAAAGGACGTAGCATTTCAGAGCTTGCCCCGGCCGGAAAGGTATGGCGGACCGGAGCCAATGAATGCACGGAAATCATTCTGTATAAGGACGCCAACATTGGTGGAAAAGCCGTTAAAGCGGGCACTTATTCACTTTTCACTATTCCTGGTGACAACGAATGGACAGTTATCCTAAACAGTAATTTGAACCAATGGGGCGCTTACTCGTATGATAGTGCCGCCGATGTTGCAAGGGTTACGGCAAAGGCCGGTACCGATGATGAGGAGTTGGAGGCATTTTCCATCACCTTTGAAGATGAAGGTGATATGGTCTTAGGATGGGGAACCACCCGTGTTTTCCTACCCATCAGTTTCTAAAATTTATTGCTATGAAAAAGGAAAGGGAGGCATAAGCCTCCTTTTTTTATTTTACCTGCTTACCCGCAACATATACCTGATCTGCCGTCAGCTGGGGAACCTGCTCTATGGGAACGTTCATAATATCCTCGCTCAGAATCACAAAATCGGCAAGTTTACCGGGTTCTATGCTTCCTTTCTCTTGCTCCTCAAAATTGGAATGGGCCGCCCAAATGGTCATTCCTTTCAGGGTTTCTTCGCGGGACAGGGCGTTTTCCATTTGAAATCCTCCCTCTGGGTAGTTATTGACATCCTTTCGGGCCACCGCAGCATAAAATGTTAGGAACGGACTTACTTGCTCCACGGGAAAATCGGTTCCCAAAGCTACAGTTCCCGCTTTGTCCAATAGTTCTTTGAAGGCATAGGCCCCTTTTACGCGATCTGGCCCCAAACGGTCTTCGGCCCAATACATATCACTGGTGGCATGCGTGGGTTGTACGGATGGAATGATTCCTTTCTCAAAATAATCGAAATCCGCGGGAGAGATTACCTGTGCGTGTTCCACCTTCCAACGACGGTCTCGTTTTCCTTCCAAAGCTTTTTCGTAGGCTCGCAATACCACTACATTGGCAGAATCCCCAATGGCATGGGTATTCATTTGATAGTCCGATGCGGCAATACGCTCCGCCAACGCCCCAATTTGATCCACCGGAGTGACCATGGCCCCAAAATGACCGGGCTGATCGGAATAAGGCTCTCTTAACGCTGCCCCTCTAGATCCCAATGCACCATCCCCATATACTTTTACGGAGCGCACATTCAACTTCTCGGTTTTAATGATTCCCCTGTTCAGGAAATAATCCAGGTTCGAAGGAGAACTGCTTACCATGGCGTATACCCGAATGGACAAATCCCCAGCTTGCTGCAAACTGTCTATAAGCTCAATGGTTTCCCGGTCCAAACCGGCGTCATCCACTGTGGTCAATCCATAATCGAAACATAGTTTTTCGGCATCTTTTAGTGCCTGTACCTGTGCTTGTTTATCGGGTTGGGGCATAATGGCGTAGACCATTCCCATGGGGCCATCCACCAAAACTCCTGTCAATTTTCCATCCTTTTTGATGATATCACCCCCTACAGCTTTGGTATCCACAGTGATTCCGGCCAAATCCAAAGCCTTTTGGTTGACCAAAATTGCATGTCCATCGATTCTACTCAGTACAACAGGCGTATCCGGAAATATTTCGTCCAATTTGCCCTTGGTGGGAAACTCCTTCACTTCCCAATCGTTCTGGTCCCATCCCCTGCCAAAAACAAAATCGGACGGGCGTTCTTCCTGAAAGGCCACAACCTTATCCAAGATTTCTTCAAAACTGGTGGTCCCCACCAAATCCACTACCTGTTGGTTCAGTCCCAGTGCATAAAAATGACAATGGGCGTCAATGAAACCGGGAACTATGGTCTTCCCTTTGGCATCCAGTTCTTCCTTTGCGGTATATTTTTGATAGATGTCCGCCGTTTCGGTCACGGCCACAAATTTTCCATCTTTGATGGCCATGCAACAGGCCTTGGAAAAATCGCCATCAACCGTATAAATATTGGCATTGTAAACGATTAAATCTACTTCTTCTTTTGGATTGCAGGCAAAGAATAAACCTATGGAGAGCAGGAGGATATACTTTTTCATGGAACGGATGGTTTCCTCCAAAAATAGAAAATGTAGGGAATATTCAAGGGTTACTCATCCACAAACTCGGTCATCACGAATTCCACCCTGCGGTTTTTTCTTCGGGCTTTATCCGTAAGGGTAGTATCCAATGGAACTTTGTCCCCATATCCTTTGTAGGTAATCCTGTTCTTTTCGAGGCCGAGGCCCATAAGATATTTGGCAACGCTACTGGCCCGTTCCTTGGACAGGACATCGTTATAGGAATCGGAACCCAAATCGTCCGTATGCCCACTGATGGACACTTTGAGGTTGGGATGTTTTTCCAGGTATTCAAACACATCCTGAAGGCTTTGCTTGGCCTTGGGTTGTAGATCAAATCGGTCAAATTTAAAATTGACATGATCCAATACATAAACTTCATTGGGCTGATATTCGGGACCCAGATAGGTTAACGAAATATCATCCAAATAGTAATAGGCATAGCCTTCCGCATTGGGGTTGTTGTTTTTAAAATCGAGATAACGCGTAGCGGCATTGCTCATGAAATTCCCCAGAATGAGGTGCGTTTCAAATCCTTTGGCCACAATATCCATGGTGAGTTCCGTCCAATTTTGCTTGTCATCATAAAAATGGGGCGCAGAGAACTGTTTAATATGGGTGGTCTGTACAATCTGAGACGTCAAAGCCCTGTGGGAAAGTTGTCTTTTCGTGTGAATGGACAAAGGTTTTTCCGCAAATACGGCCCCCATATCCATTACGGCCCCATCAGATTTTTCGGAAAGGCTCATAACCAGTCGCAAGCGATATCGATGTCCTCTTTGCAAGGTTTCGGTCAAGTGTATCTGAATATATTCCCTGTAATCCTTTGGGGCATACAGATACATTCCTGCATAAGCAGTACCCTCAAAGGCCTCTTGTTTCCCTTTAAAGTTCATGGGAATACCTAATTTGGTCCTGCTACATTCGTTGAAATAGTCCGTGGTTCCCAAGGTAGGTGCACTCCAATGTTCCGCATCCTTGTTCAGGTTGCTCATTTTAACGGGGCAGGTCTTGTAATCCTCAAAACCCCCATTACGAACTAAGTTCTGGGCCTTTGTTGAAGAAAACATTAGCACAAAGCCAATGGAAAGCACTATGTGAAAGCATCGTAGCTGCATGGTTTCCAATTGAATTGGAGCAACCAATCATGGTACACATTTGGGACTGGCGCAAGGTTTAAAACGCCATTTTTAACAAATTATTGCGTATTTACCTACAAATCAGAAGTCAAACTTGTAAGACACCCCTGCCAAGGCCTGAAAGCCCTGTACCCTAAAATTGGCCCATCGCTGGTAATCGCTGTTGGCGATATTGGATGCCTTTACGAAAACCGAAAGCTGCTCATTGATGTGATACCCGGCATGGGCATTGGCATCGAAAAAGCTGTCCAAAGTAACTATGGCCGAAGGAAACTCGAACGGTTCCGCTCCTACAGTTGCCTGCGATACCAAGTCATCGCGTTCGCCTACGTAGAAGAGATTGGCCCCAAAATACCATTGATCATTGATTTGGTAATCCATGAACAGAGACCCCTTGATGGTAGGCAGGTTCCAAGCGGGATTATCCGTTTCGGTATCATAATCATAAAATTCCGCATTGACGCCCAAGCTAAAGTTACGATTCACATCCACGTTCAACTCCCCAAAAATGCCCAAGGTTTTTACATCATCATAAAAAACCTGGAAGGAATTGCCGTAGTAGTAGCTTTTTTCATCATCCCGAAGCAGGTTCTGTGGATTCAAAAAGAAAAGCGGTTTCCCGTTCTCTGCCGTGTAAGACCCCTTGATGTTATAGCCGATATTGGAAGTCAACTGTCCTTTGAGTCCCACATAGCCCTCGTACTGTTGGTCGGTGGGCATTATATTCAATGTGGGTGACACATAGGGATTATCCATTACAAAATCGTGATAGGAATTCTGTTTCAGTTCGCCCTCGATCCCTCCGTAGGCAATCACGTTTTCGTCCAATACCCTATAAGAAGCAGTAACCGCAGGGTAGATATAGAAATTACTGTCGCTGTTCTCCGTATCCAATCCATACACAAAACTGGCCCCGAGGTTCACGGTAAGGTCATCCCTTAAAATCAAAAGGCTGGGTGTGACCCCTGCTTGCAATTGGCTGTAGTTGATTTCGCCGTCATTGGCCGTATTGTTCAGCGAGGCATTCTTAAAATTCCCGTTCACAAAGTCCACCTTGGCCCCAATCGTCACCAATTCTTCGGTAATGGGCAATTCCAAAGTAGGATTGATGACCACACGGTTCTCCCCGGACTCGGTGGCATCCCAAAAGCGGCGCAACAAGATATTTCCGGTTTTAAAGAACGAATCCTCCATGTTGAGATGCGCCTTGGCCTCGGCATTGAAATAGTTTTGCTGTTCGTCCATGGCAGCCACGGTAGTTTCATCGAACGCATCATTCTCAATACCGTACCAATTGTACAATTGATGTTGCAATCCGATGCTGGCACCCCAATCCATGTACCGATCCTTTTTGGCGTAGGAGGCGTTCAATTTGGTGTTGTAGAAATCGGTTTCCAAGGGGGTCGAATCCAAATCTCCACGGGAAGATTGGTGGGTCAATCCAAAATCCAACAAATCCTCTCCCCGATTAAATTCCCGACTGGTATATACATCCACAAGGGCATTGTTGTAGTTGCCCAATCCTACCGAGGCATAGGAATTGTACAAGGTGGGGGGCGGCGTCCGCTCCACTCCCGAGGCTTTTCCTTTGGCCGGGGTGAAGGTCGAGGCCACAGGGACCGAAAAAATACTGTAATCGATTTTCTTCTTTTGCAGTACTATGGAATCATTAAGGTTGGGTGCCGACTTTATTTTGAAGGCATCCGAAACGGTGGGGGAATACGGTTTTACCACCGTTACCGTTTCCGTACCAATGTCATCGGTTTCTTGGGCGACAACGATTCCATAAAGGCTCAAAAATATCAGTGAAAATATATAGGTTCTCTTTTGCATGCTGTGTCTGGATTTAGTTTCCGTTGGGGTCTACTGAAGAATTGCTTTCGGCCTGTTTGGCCTTGATCACGGTGAGCTCCCCTTTGGCTTCGGCGACGATATCATCAAACTCGGCAAAGTTGCTGATCACACTTTCCAAGATATAGGTGGCCTGAAAGGCATCACCCAAATTGTAAAAGTTCTTGGCCATGATCACCAGTCCTTTCCCTCCCCATTTCTTATAGGCCGAATAGTCTTTTGCCAATTTTTGCACGGCTACATTCGAGCCTTCAAAATCCTGCTCTTGGTTCTTGAAATAGGCGTCGTAATACCAAGCTTCGGCCGCCAATTCACCCGTGGCAATTTTCTTCACATCCTGATAAGCTGTCTTGGCCAGGGCCTCATTGTTTGTTGCGATGGCAGATCGCGCTATCATGATTTGGGCATCGCTCTTGATGCGGTCATCAATTTTGGGTGCTTTCAACACTTTTTCTGCATAGGCAATGGTCTGACGGTAATCCTCTTGTCCGTAATACCCTTTCATTAAATTGGATTGGGCAAAGGTTCGGTTTTCCACAATGTCCGCACTGCTTTCCAATCGTTTTAGATAGGGAATGGCACTTTTGTAATCCTGTTTTTCCACATAGATCTCACAGACCCGGGTAAGGGCCTGTTCGGTATATTCGCCATTTCCGTTGTTGGTCACTGTTTGATATTTGGGCAGGGCCTTGTCCTTTTCTCCTTTGGAGAAGTACAATTGGGCCAATGAAAAATTGGCGTTTTGGGCATGGAGCCCATTTGGAAATTCCTTTAAATAATCTTCGTAGCCCCGAATGGCGGCATCGGTTTTCCCTTCCACATATTTCCGGTCGGCCGATTCAAAACTGGCATTGTCCAGTTCGGCATCGGTAACTTCCACGAAATCCAGATTACGGGCCCAAGCGGCATACTCACTTACCCTTCCTTCGTCCACATAAACCAATTTGGCCGTGGCCACCGCCTGTTTGGCCTCTGGGGTGTTGGGATACTTCTGGACCACTTCCTTGAGCTTGTCCAATGCCTGTTGGTTTCTACTAGCGTTGTAGTGCACCAATCCCTGCCTTAGCATTCCACGAGGAGCGAATTTGCTCTGTGAATACTCCGCGACCAATCGGTCATAGGTCCTCAACCCTTCACTTTCCTGACCATTTTTAATCAAGGAGTTCCCCAGTTCAAAAAGGGCATCGTCGCGTAAGGTAGAGGTAGGATATCGGGTCAAAAATTCGTTCAAACCTTCAATTTTGGCCGAATTGTTCCCCAAAAATCCGCTGCTGAGTGTTTTCTGAAAAGCAGCATAATCCCGTTCCGGGCCATTCATTTTGGAGGATTCATCATAGGCCCTCATGGCCAATTGGTATTTGCTGGTCACAAAATAGCTGTCCCCCAATCGCAAATAGCCATCGTTCTTCCGTTGGTCATCAAGGGTATTGGAATTCACCACATTTTTGAAATAGGCAATGGCATTGTTGTAATCCTTCAACTTAAAATAGCAGTATCCCAGATTGTAATCCAGTTCTGGATATTCCGGCATAGAACGGGCTGCTGGAAGACTTTGTAATTTCACAAAATCCACCAAGGCTTCCTCAAAACGATTCAATCTATAGGCCGATTCTGCCTTCCAGTAAAGGGTCCTAGCTTCAAATCCTTTATTTTCCGCATTCCTCAACGATTTGGAAAATCGTTCCAATGCAGCTTCGTAATCCCCATCTATAAAAAGCTCCACCCCACGGTAAAAGGCCACTTTCTGGTAGGTCTCCTTACTGGCGTAGTTTTTATTCTCTTCCAACAGTTGCATCGCTCCTTCAAAATTTTTGGAGGTGATGTACGAATCCACCAAAAGCTCTTGAATTTCCAATTGGTACTTATCCTTTGGATATTTTTCAAGATAAGAGGTCAATACTTGTGGAACGGGTTCGTAAGCGTTGCCTATCTCATAACTGAGCCTTGCGTAGTTGAGAAAAGCATCTTTTTGGATTTCCGGACTGAAGTCCATTTGGGAAGCATTCCGAAATGCATTGAGGGCCTCCGATTTTTTGTCCAGCTTCAGGTAGCATTCCGCTAAATGGTAATAGGCATTCTGCGACACGTTGTTGTTGCCCCCTATAATTTTATTGAACTGTTGGATTGCATTTTCATAGTCACCTTGCTTATAATGGCTATAGCCCAAAAGGTAGTAATCGGTATTGCTCCATTTTCCCCGTTTGCCTTTGTATTCTTCCAAATAGGGAATAGCTTCGGCATATTGCTTCAAGTTAAAATAGCTTTCTCCTATAATTTTGTTGAGTTCGGAAACTTCCTGTCTATTGGATTTGGGCAATTGCTTTTTGGCCATGGCAATGGCCTCCTCGAACTTGCCCAGTTTAAAATTCAAGTCCGCTTGGTAATACGATAATTTTTCGTTTAGCACATCTTGGTCGGTGATTTGGTCGAAGCGAGCGGTGGCCTGATCATAGTCATCTTGCTCATAGGCGATGTAACCTAAATAGTACTTGGCCTGCGACCCATATTTTTGGGAAGTGCTCACCTTGTTCAAATAGCGTTCGGCCTCTTGTGGTCTTTTGGAAGCGTAAAGGGCATATCCGTTATTGAAGTTAAACCGTTCCCTATCCGAATAGGCCATGGCGGATTCATCCACTTTCTTATACCATTTTAGGGCGTAGGGGTATTTTCCAGTCTCAAAATAGTAATCCGCCACATCCAAAAATGCAGAGTTCCGTTTGGTGGAGGTGGGATAGCGCTCCACAAAATCCTCCATCATTTTATCGGCTCCGCGCTGGTTCAAACGAATGGCGGCATTGGCAGCGTAGTACGCGCTGTTGGCCTCGGTCTCTTGGTCCTTGGTGCTGGCTTTCACCTCTTCAAAGATGGTCTGCGCCGCTTGGTACTGTTGGTTATTGTACAAGGCCAGAGCGTCTTGGTATGCTTTGTTTTTGTGGGTATATACTTTGGTTTCCTGTGCCGAAAGCACAAAAAAAGTTCCCAATACCATGGGAATAAGGAGGAGGTTTTTTCGATTCATAGTGTTCTACGCTGTTCTCGACTAACTTTTACCATAACGTCAAAATTTGAGCCAAAGTATATTTAGATCGTAATATGTCGAATTTACATTGGGTATTCCTTGGTGGTTTTTCAAGAATTACTACTTTTGGTTTCAAAGCTCGATTACCTCTAGAGCTTTCATACCTCAAAAATAACAATGTCATCAACATCTTGTCCAAGTTCAAGGACAATCTGTGGCATTTTTTTGTTTTCACAGTTCAACCTCACAGTGCCGATCAAGGGCCACAACCTCTTTTGCCTTTGATCAAACACATTGTTCATCTGATGTTTAATCCAATATGCAGAGCCATGACTTATGCCATTATTCTTTTTATTGTACTTCTTTTATTGATCATTTTTTTGTTCAACAATTTAATCGCCAAAAAAAACAAGACCCTCGAAGCCTACAGCAGTATAGATGTTATGCTGAAAAAGAGAACAGACCTGATTCCCCAATTGGTAAAAACGGTCAAGGGATATATGGTCCATGAACGGGAAACCCTGACCGAAATCACCAAATTGCGAGAGAAAATCGTGACCCAAGACCATACCAACGAAGAGCGGTTGAACCTAGAAAACCAAATGAACCAAATGTTGGGGAAACTCCAGATAGCCGTTGAAGCTTATCCTGATCTGAAATCGAGTGAAAATTTTCTACTACTCCAATCCAGTTTAAACGAGGTGGAAGAACAAATTTCTGCCGCAAGAAGGGCTTATAATGCAGCTGTAAATGCTTTTAACAACGCCTTGGAAATGTTTCCTTCCAATCTAGTGGGCAAAATCATGGGGTATTCCCCAAAAACCTTTTTTATCATCGACCCCTTGGAAGCGGAACTCCCATCAATCTCCTTTGACTAAAGTTTTAGGATGATGGATTTACAACCCTAAAAAAAGAACTCCTGCCATTACTGACAAAGGCTGAGAAACTTCGCAAGCGCTATCGTTTCTTTAAGGTTGGCAATGCATTCTTCATTGCCATCATACTCGTTGGCTTTACCTCTTTGCCCATCTTCATGTATACCAGTAGTGCCAGTTATCTCAAATGGATGAGCCAATTGTCCCAAGCCCATTCATGGTTTTCCTTCCAAACCATCATGGTGCTGTACTGGATTCCATTTTTTGTGTTCTTGACAGCATCACAAAACCTGAAAAACAAGTATAAAGGGGCAGAAAGGGAAATTCTAAAAACCCTTCTCAAGAAAACAGCTCCTGAGTTTGCATTCAATGAAAACCTACAGATCACCTCCAAGGAAATAGAGGCCAGTAAACTCATCCCAAGCTATCTCCAGGTCAATTCACCAAAACATCACACACGACCTAAAGTCCACAATCTCAACTTTGGCCTCTTATCGGGAAAAATACGGGAGACTTCCATAAAGATGGGTGATGTAAAGATCCTCAATCAAAGCCTTTATGGCTCCTATCTTATGTATATTCCCTTTTTCACCCATTTCATGTTGTTCTCCACCTACCTGAGACCATGGCTTTCCAAAAAGCATAGCTTTGAACAGACCGGAAGCAGTTTCCTAGGCATGTTTGCCATCATGGACTTCAACAAAAAATTCAATGGTACCACCATTGTCCTTCCCGATCAGCTTGAAAAAAGAGTGGGGCACCTTGCAAAGACCATCCAACAATTGAATCTGAACCGAGACCCTTTGGTCAACCTTGAAAACCCTGAGTTTGAAAAAGAGTTTGTGGTCTACAGTACCGATCAGGTGGAGGCACGCTATATTTTGACCCCTTCCCTAATGGAACGAATAACCAACCTAAAAAGAAAGGTGAACAAACCGATCATGCTTTCATTCAAAGAAAACAAGCTGTATATGGGAGTACATCATCCCAATGGCTTTTTCAGTTTGAACGACAGCAAGAACTTGACCACGTCCAACGCCATTGAGCTCTTTTATGAAGATATCAGCGCCGCCATGGGCATTGTGGAGGATTTGAACCTGAATACCAAAATCTGGAAACAATGACCTTGTTTGCCCACCAAAACTTGCATTAACGATTTATTTTGATACTATTACAGTAAATTCAAATACTTTTGTATTGTTTCCTGAAGAGATATTATGCCTGAAACCATTGTAAAATTAGAGGACGTAGCCGTATTCCAAAATGAGAACCTTGTCCTGCAGAACATTGATCTTGAAGTAAAAAAAGGTGAGTTTGTATATATCATTGGAAAAACGGGCAGCGGTAAAAGTAGTTTTATGAAAACACTTTATGCCGATATTCCCCTGAAACAAGGCAATGGCCAAGTGGCAGATTTTGACCTAAGAAAGCTCGAGGAAAAGAACATCCCCTACCTACGTAGAAAACTGGGCATTGTTTTTCAGGATTTTAAATTGCTCCCTGATCGCAACGTGAACAACAATCTTCTTTTTGTGCTCAAAGCCACCGGTTGGACAGACCCGTCAAAAATGAATGCCAAAATCGAAGAGGTTCTGGACAAGGTGGGCATGAAGTCCAAAGGATTCAAGTATCCCCATGAACTTTCCGGCGGGGAACAGCAACGTATTGCCATTGCCCGTGCCCTTTTGAACGATCCGGAGCTTATCTTGGCAGACGAGCCCACGGGAAACCTTGACCCACAGACCAGCGTGGAGGTCATGAAAGTGCTTCAGGAAATCAACCAGAATGGTCGCACCATAATCATGGCCACCCATGACTACGCATTGATCTTGAAATACCCGCATAAAACCTTGAAATGTGACGGAAGCAAGGTTTTTGAGGTTGTACAGAAGGCAGTTTGAGTTCTTTGAGGACCAAAAAATGACATTAACCCTGCACCAGAAGGTGTTCACCTCATTTTTTTAATCTTTGATTCTCATTGGACTAGGTTTAATCGTTAACCTAAACGTAAACATTTGAAAAATCGCAACCTTTGGATCAACTTCCTAATCGGTATGGGATTACTGAGTGTCCCCATACTGACCTCTCCGGATTTTGGCTCATTCCAGAATATGGCCAAGGCACCTGGTTTCCAACGCAGTCTTTTGGCATATTTTCTGCTATTTGCCTTCTTCTATCTGAACTACTATATTTTGATACCCAAATTTTATTCAAAGGAAAAAAGATGGATCTACGCATTTCTTCTGTTGGCTTGCTTTATAGTTGTTTCCTTCACCCCTGATCTCATTATAAACAACCCAAAACCTCCATCTACACTCCCCTTTCCGAATACTCCACCCCACAAAACGGCTCCCATTGACCTTTTTGGTTTCAGGGACACGTTCATTGTCCAGTTCTCCATGATTGCCTTCCTTTCAATTTTGCTTCGATTGGACAATAGGCTCAATGCCATTCAAAATGAGAAATTGAAAGCCGAGGTGAACTATCTAAAAGCCCAAATCAATCCTCACTTTTTGTTCAATACACTGAACAGTGTTTATGCCCTTACCTTAAAGAAATCGGATGAGGCGCCATGGGCGGTATTAAAGCTATCGGAAATGATGCGTTATGTGGTCACGGAAAGCCATGCTGAAAAAGTATCCTTGGAACGTGAAATTCAGTACATAACGGATTACATAGACCTACAGAAGCTTCGAATGGGCAAACATGCCAACTTGGTTTATGAGATACAAGGAAACCCCAAAGGCCAAAAAATCGCTCCTATCATACTGATCAACTATGTTGAAAATGCTTTCAAATATGGAGTTAACCCGGACGAACTTTCCAATATCCGTATTTTTATCAATATTGGATTCCATAATGTTGAGCTTATCGTTGAGAATAAAATCACCGTAAAGAATAGCAGCTTTATGGAACCAACAACAGAGGGCAATAAAAACACCAGGAAGCGACTGGATTACTTTTATCCCGAAAAATACCAATTGCATATAGACCAAAGAGACAATTTTTATATGGTGAACCTTTCAATCGACCTTTCATGATAAAAGCTGTGGCATTGGACGATGAAGTATTGGCACTGGAAATCATCCAAGCCTACTGTGACCAAATCGAATATTTGGATTTGGTACATACTTTTACCGAACAAGGCAAGGCCATCCGCTATCTCAACAAGTTTGATGTAGACCTACTCTTTCTGGATATTCGAATGCCAGGGTTGAATGGACTGGAACTTTATAGATCCCTGAAACAGCAGACCAAGGTTATATTTGCCACTGCTTATGACCATTACGCCTTGGAAGGTTTCAATGTAAACGCCATTGATTATCTGTTAAAACCATTTTCCTTCCAACGCTTTCAGACCGCCGTGGAGAAAACCAAAAGACAACTGGAGCTGGAACGGGCGAACCCCAATGTCCAAACGCACCTATCTATCCGGGCCGACTATAAACTGCACCATATTTCCCTTGAGGATATTATACTGATCGAGGCCTTTGACGATTATGTGAAGATTATCTTGGAGGACGATACTAAAATTGTGGCCAGGTCCACCATGAAGGACATCTATGAAAAACTCCCCAAACCCATGTTTCTAAGGGCACATCGCTCCTACATCGTGCCAACAAAAAAAATAAACGGCATCTATAAAGATGTGGCCAAAATTGGTGAATTCGCCATTCCATTGGGTAAATCATACAAAGCCAATATTTTAGAAAACCTTTAACAATCCTACTCTTTTCACCTCACCTTTCAAGGCATTGACCGCAATAATTACCATCAGCTTTGGTGCCTATATAGATTTACCCCATAATCATTAAAATATTGTGATATGAAACGAAAGGAATTTCTAAAAGGCATGGGGTTGGCCGGCTTGTCCGTGACCAGTTTATCGCTTTTGACCTCCTGTTCAAAAGACAATGAAGACTCCCTTTACATAGATGATGAATCAAGCACTGATACTACTTCAGAAAGTGATACCGACACTACTTCAGAAAGTGATACGGGGTCTACCACCGATGACAACACCTCTGGAGACTGCGAGGTAACTCCAAGCGAGACCGAAGGACCATTCCCAACCCACGACCCGGAAGATTTGGAACGCGTGGACATTGTTGGGGACCGTACTGGAATTGATTTGGACATGAACATCACCATTCGCAACGTCAATGATAGCTGTAATGCGCTCGAAGGCGCCATAGTGGATGTATGGCATTGCGATAAGGATGGAAATTATTCAGAATATGGAGGCAGTGGCATGCAGTCCACCAATTATACCAATACCAGCTTTTTACGCGGCAGACAGGTAAGCAATTCCAGTGGAACTGTAGAATTCGCGACTATCTTTCCCGGATGGTACAACGGACGATCAACACACATACACGTTCATATCTATGATGCGGATGGCAATTCTCTCTTGGTTACCCAGATTGCTTTTCCGGAAGGAGAGAACAGTGCAGTGGTACGCGTAAATGCCGCCAGTGAATATGGATATACCAAAGGTATGAACGGGTACACCTACCATTCCCAGGACAACGTTTTTAGCGATGGCGTAGATGAAGAATTGGCCAGTGTTGGAGGCAGTGTTTCTGAAGGATTTACTCTTACCCACGATATATACGTCGATGCCTAAACCATTTTGAAGATGATTGTCCAGCACCCTGCCCAACTATTTTTAGGCCATAAAAGAGATTGTGATCTGTCGGAACAGTACCGATGCCTCTCCGTACCACTACAAAACAATAAAAAGCTTAAAAAAGTTGTACGGCTTTCCGATGAGACCTTGGCTCCAAGAGCATCCAGATCCTTTACTACCGAGGAAGACATTTCCCTTATTTTGATCCCCTTGGTAGGTAGCATTACCTATTGTTCCAATGGTTCAAATGAATTGCACACATTTCCAGAGGAATTGCAGGTCATTAACCTTAAAAAGGGAAACGCTTTCCGCATTACCAACAAAAACGAAGATGTTCTGGTCAACTATCTTCAGATTTGGGTGAAAATGGACTTGGTCCCGGAAAAAATAACTTTTGATACCTATTCCCATAACCAACTGAACATCATTTATGGAAAGAAGCCCGTTAATATCCTATTTGGGGTTTTTGATGGAAGAAAGGAAGGCTTCTTTACCACCACTGAACAAGAAAACACACTTCTGACCTTTGTGATCAATGGTGCTTTTGAAGTACAAAATCGGTTGTTGGAATCTAGGGATAGCTTGATATTAAGCCGTACAAGACTGTTGGAGCTGGAGGCTCTTTCAGAAAATGCCATTGTTTTGATAGTGGAAGAAAATAATTCATGTTGACTTGGTTTTGTTTTTGATCCCAAAGGCCAGACTGTTACCAAAAGTAACTGTTCTGGTCTTTTTGCTATTAAACCATATAGTCTTCAAAACACATTATTATCATTCCCAAAAACTTTTTTGTTTCTTTGCCCAAACAAAAATTCCTTCCATTTATGGAAATTCTTGGTATTGATATTGGTGGATCGGGCATTAAAGGAGCCTTGGTGAATGCAGAAACTGGCGAAATGTTAACCGAAAGGTATCGCATTCCCACTCCAAAGTCCAGAAAACCGAAGGACATGGCCAAAGTTGTAGCCGAAATTGTGGAACACTTCAATTATAGTGGACCTGTGGGCTGTGGCTTTCCTACCATTGTAAAAAACGGAGTCTGTATATCCCCGGGTAATTTGGACCCTAGCTGGGTAGGGGTCAACATTGATGAATTGTTCACCGAAGCCACCGGGCACGAGGTTACCGTTTTGAACGATGCCGATGCCGCTGGTTATGCCTCCATGAACTACGGTGCCGGAAAGGGTCAGGATGGCCTTGTGATCATGATCACCATTGGTACCGGGTTGGGCAGTGGAGCTTTCTACAATGGCGTTCTACTTCCCAATTTTGAATTGGGACAGATTCCCTATAAAAAATACAAGAAGATTGAAAAGTGGGCCGCGGCCTCTGCCAAGGAGCGCGAAGGGCTCAGCTACAAAAAGTGGGGCAAGCGTTTCAATAAATTCCTGAATTTGGTGGAATTGATCGTAAACCCCGACCTGATCATTGTTGGCGGAGGTACGTCAAAAGACTGGGACCAGTTTAAACATCTGATCGATGTTGAAACCAAAGTGGTAAAAGCGGAACTGATGAACCATGCCGGAATCATTGGGGCTGCCGTAGGTTGTTTGCGCGAACAGCATCACGGGCACTTGCATTGATCCAGTAAGAATCAAGTTCAAGTACAAACCCACCGCCAGTGGACAATTCCGTTGGCAATCTCCAGTAAGGGACGCTAAAAACGTCTTGACTCCTTAGCTTGCCTTGTTTCGCTTACGGTCTACTTCCTTTAAATAAATTTTTCGAAGTCTAAGATGGTTGGGAGTTACCTCAACATACTCATCTTTTTGGATGTATTCCAAGGCTTCTTCCAATGAAAACTTGATGGCCGGTACAATTTTGGCCTTGTCATCCGCACCGGCGGAACGAACATTGGAAAGTTTCTTGGTCTTGGTCACGTTTATGGTCATGTCATCTCCCCTGGAGTTTTCACCAATTACCTGACCTTCATAGATTTCCTCTCCCGGATCAATGAAAAACTTACCTCTTTCCTGCAATTTATCAATGGAATAAGGAATAGCGGTTCCATTTTCCATGGAAATCAAGGAACCGTTCAATCGCTGTGCAATGTCCCCTTTCAAGGGTTGGTATTCCTTAAATCGGTGGGCCATAATGGCCTCACCGGCAGTAGCGGTCAACAATTGGTTTCGCAATCCAATGATCCCCCTGGAAGGAATCATGAATTCACATACCATTCTGGAGCCTTTGGCCTCCATACTAATCATTTCCCCTTTTCTTACGGAAACCATTTCCACAGCCTTTCCGGAAACCTCTTCTGGCAAATCTATGGTGAGGTGCTCCACGGGCTCACATTTTACACCATCCACTTCCTTGATGATTACCTGCGGCTGTCCAATCTGAAGTTCATAACCTTCCCTACGCATGGTCTCGATCAAAACGGAAAGGTGCAATACCCCACGGCCAAACACCATGAATTTATCGGCACTGTTGGTCTCTTGTACCCTAAGGGCCAAGTTCTTCTCCAACTCCTTTTCCAATCTTTCCTTGATATGCCTTGAGGTAACAAACTTTCCATCCTTTCCAAAAAATGGACTGTCATTGATGGTGAACAACATGCTCATGGTGGGTTCATCAATGGCGATGGTCTTCAACTTTTCAGGATTTTCAAAATCCGCTACGGTATCCCCTATTTCAAAACCTTCCATACCTACAATGGCACAAATATCGCCAGCAGTTACTTCCGAAACTTTTTGTCTGCCCAGACCTTCAAAGGTGAACAGCTCCTTGATGCGGGTCTTTACAATGCTGCCGTCCCGCTTCACCAAAGAAATTTGTTGTCCCTCCTTTAAAGTACCACGTTGCAACCTACCAATGGCGATTCGCCCGGTAAAGGATGAAAAATCCAAGGATGTGATCAGCAACTGAGTGGAACCTTGCTCTGGTTTAAATTCCGGGATATGTTCCACCACCATGTCCAAAAGTGGTTCAATATTTTCGGTAGGTTTTTGCCAATCGGTACTCATCCAGTTGTTCTTGGCAGAGCCATATACCACTGGGAAATCCAATTGCCATTCCTCGGCACCCAATTCAAACATAAGGTCAAATACCTTTTCATGCACCTCTTCGGGCGTACAGTTTTCTTTATCCACCTTGTTGACCACCACGCAGGGTTTCAATCCAAGGTCAATGGCCTTTTGCAATACAAAACGGGTCTGTGGCATAGGGCCTTCAAAGGCATCCACCAGCAACAATACCCCATCGGCCATGTTGAGTACACGTTCCACTTCCCCACCGAAATCGGCGTGCCCAGGGGTATCTATAATATTGATCTTGGTGTCTTTGTATTGAACGGAAACATTCTTGGAAACAATGGTGATTCCGCGCTCCCGCTCCAGGTCGTTGTTGTCCAAAATTAAATCGCCCTTGTTCTCATTATCCCGAAACAACTGGCAGTGATACATAATTTTATCAACCAAAGTAGTCTTACCGTGGTCTACGTGGGCAATGATTGCGATGTTCTTGATTTTGGACATAACCTATTTTTTAAGCCCGCAAAGATACTGCTATTTTCTACTTGTCAATACGCTAAAGTGTTATTTTTATCTTATTGATTTTGAGAAAGTTTCAAAAACCTTATCTCTTTGGAATCACCCAACCGAGCTTTAGAGCCATCAACATTCCGAGACCAGTGTCGAATTCATCAAAAAAAAGGGCGGGCCCAACCTCAAATCGAAACTGTAGTCCTTTCTGTCCAGTCCGCTGAAGACCATACACCGCGCCTACGCCACCAAAAAAGTCAGAAACGTAGTCCAAATCTCCAATTACGGCCTTTCCTCCTTGAATGGCAAAGGTGGGGGCAATATAATTTCCCGTATTGCCCTCAATACGCTTTTCCTTATTCAAACGTCTGTCAAAATTATAGTAGTACCGATATTGTATGCGCCCAATTGGATAAATACCGATCCCACTATCAAAAAAGGTGGATTCCCGATATGCAAACCCAATAGTTGCTTCTGCCGCCAAAGAAGAGTTATTGGAAACCCCATATTCATACACAACTCCTGGAAGCAAGAAATTCAGGGTCAATTGATGGTCTTCAGTATACTTTGTGGATTGGGCCACAGCAAGGTTTCCAAAGAATACTACAAAAAGTAAGGAAGTAATGTTTTTCATGGATGTTGGATTGAGTATGGTTTGGTTCCTCAAACATCACGCCAAAAAACATATTTATTGATGCTGTCAACGCCACACACACCATCTTTTTTCACTCACAATCCAGCCCAAGCTCAAATTTACCACAGGATAAATGCCCCCTTTAAAAGGTCCCACATAGTACCCTGCTCCGGCATCAATGGAGAAACTTATTCCGGAATCATAGCTGCGCTGTACCCCATATACCAGACCTCCATAGCCATGAACCCCGTCCACAACCCTGTTCTCCACCACACGACTCCCGGGTGAAAATATCGCTACCGAAGGGGCCAAGTAATTCCCGGAATTCCCATAGATGGGTTTTCTTCTTCGCTGTCTCCCATTGAAATTGTGATAATATCGGTTCTGGACCGTGATGGCGGGGAAAAAATCAAGATTTTCCATAGGTGCTGTACTGGCGGGCTCCAAAGCCATCTGCCAAGCTACCCGTACATCCAATGTACTGTTCACTCCCAAACCCATTTCGTACTCCACCCCTGGGTTAAAAACGTTGATTTTGATTTGCCGAATCTCGCAATTCATACCGTATTGGGCAAAGGAAGAAATACTGGAAAACAAGAATACCATATAAAGAAAACGACGCATGGTAGGTTAATTTGGTATTCTTATAACATTTACTTTTTCAAAATAGTATTTTTGTTGAAAATATATGCCCATGCGATTAGATGCCATTCCCCAAATAAAACATGCCGATAGCAACAACTTTTTTCTATTGGCCGGTCCCTGCGCCATTGAAGGCGAGGAAATGGCCATGCGAATAGCGGAAAAGGCAGTGGCCATCACGGATAAACTGCAAATTCCCTATGTGTTCAAAGGAAGTTTTAAGAAGGCCAATCGAAGTCGCATTGATTCCTTTACCGGAATCGGGGATGAAAAGGCATTGAAAATCCTGAGAAAAGTCTCCGAGACCTTCAAAGTGCCCACGGTTACCGACATCCATGAAATTTCGGATGCCTCGATGGCCGCCGAGTATGTGGATGTGCTTCAAATACCGGCATTTTTGGTGCGCCAGACCGATTTGGTGGTTGCGGCCGCAGAAACCGGAAAGGTGGTCAATCTAAAGAAAGGGCAGTTTATGAGCCCTGAAAGCATGAAACATGCCGTTACCAAGGTTACGGAAACAGGCAACGAACAGGCCATTATTACAGATAGAGGTACCATGTTCGGCTATCAGGACATGATTGTTGACTTTAGGGGCATTCCCACTATGAAGCAGTACGCACCTGTGGTATTGGATGTGACTCACTCCCTACAACAGCCCAACCAATCCTCTGGGGTTACCGGGGGTAGACCAGCACTGATCGGCACCATGGCCCGCGCGGGTATCGCAGCTGGTGTGGATGGTCTTTTTATGGAAACCCATTTTGACCCAGCCAATGCCAAAAGTGATGGTGCAAACATGCTGGATCTAAGCTTATTGGAAAAATTGCTGACCGATTTAACGGCCATCCGACGTACCATTAACTCCCTCTAACATACACATTAAGTAAAGTGCCATGATTAACCCATTGTTAATCATGTGATTAAAATTTTTTTTCAACTTTATTTTTAATTAGTCTAAATATTCCTTGCGTAAGTAGGCATCGGCTTATACATTTGCAATCAAAATTTATTTAGACCAATTATAAATAACCTCATGAAGAATATATTTCTCCTCCTCAGTTTTGCGGTATGTTTTGCTTCGCACGCACAAACTGGAAGCCTTAAAGGCAAAGTGATCGATTCAAGAAACAATCCACTATCCAACGTAAACATTGCCATTTCACATACCAGTCTGGGTACCACTACGGATGATTCCGGTAGTTACCTGATTCAGGATCTGTCCCCTGGCTCCTATACCCTTACCTTTTCAATGATAGGGTATGAAAGCCAGACCATTTCAGCAAATGTTTTGGCCAACAGAACAACTTCTGTAACCACCATTGCCTTGATTGAAAAGAACGAACAATTGAACGAGGTGATTGTTGAAGGCCATCAGAACAAGTACGTGGAAAATGAGCCCTCCACTTCTTTACGGTTAAAGACCAAATTGGTGGAGCTGCCCCAAAATGTACAGGTCATCAGTTCTGAAATCCTTCAAGACCAACAGGCCACAAGCATCATGGATGGCGTTATCCGTAATGTCAGTGGAGTGACCATGTTGGAACACTGGGGACATTTTGCCCGCATCAACATGCGCGGTTTTCGTTTGCCTGCCTTCAGAAATGGCATCAACGTTCAAGATAGCTGGGGACCATTGTCCGAAGATATGAACACCGTGGAACGCATTGAATTTGTCAAAGGTCCTGCCGGATTTATGATGTCTGCCGGTGAACCTGGCGGTTTCTATAACGTAGTCACCAAAAAGCCTACCGAGCAATTTATTGCCAATGCTTCTTTCAGTGTCGGAAGTTTCGATTTTTACCGTGGTACCGTTGATGTTAGCGGAAAACTCTCCGAAAATGGAAAACTATTGGGACGGTTCAATGCCATGTTGCAAACCAGCGATAGCCATAGGGGCAATGAGGATGTTACCCGATACGGTATAGCCCCCTCTCTTACCTACAAATTTTCAGACCGGACTTCCGTTACCGCGGAAATGAACCTACAACAAGCCGAATCTTACATTGGTTCTGCCTATGTTTTTGCACCCTCCAGTGCCGGATATGCCAGTTTGGACAGGGATTTTAAATTCACCAATAACGATTACCCAGTAACGGACATCCAAGAGGTGACCTTCTTTGCCAACCTAAAGCATGAGTTTTCCGATAATTGGAGTATGGAAGGACAATTGGGGTATTTGCGCTATGATCAAGTAGGTAATTCAACCTGGTTGCTTTCCCTTCAGGAAAATGGGGATGCCTATCGCTATGTATCCAAATGGGATGCGCTTTCCTTGGGCAAGTATGCACAAGTATATCTTTATGGAAATTTCAATACAGGTGGCGTTTCCCATAAGGTCATGGGAGGCTTTGACTATAGTGACAAGTCGTACTGGGCCGATTGGTTTGAATCTTCCGTAGTGGATACCACTACCCCGTTCAATATTTTCAATCCGGTTTATGGTACCAGTCCAGAGCCTGTTTTTGACCGTTCTGCCTCTGTTCAATATCGCAATGGCGGCACTCCTTATGGTGCGAATACCGTAAGGGCCTATTATGCCCAAGATGAGATTGGGTTCCTCGACAACCATATCCGATTTACATTGGCTGGTAGATACACCAATCTCTATACCCTTGGCAAAACAGAAACAGATGATGTTTTTACCCCGCGGGTAGGTTTAAGTGTGGATATTGTTCCCACCTTGACCGCCTACGCATTGTACGACCAATCCTTTTTACCACAAAGTGGCGTGAACAGCTCAGGCGAATTGCTTAATGACCCTGTGGAAGGAAAAGACATTGAAGGAGGTATCAAGGCCAACTTCTTTGATGGGAGACTGCGGACGTCATTGGGTGTTTATAAAATCAACAAAAACAAAATCTTGGTGGGCGACCCAGCCTATCCCAACGATAATTTCTCCATCTACTCCGGTGAAATCGAATCCAAGGGAATTGAATTTGATGCACAAGGGCAGATTACCCCAGAATTGAACATCATTCTCAACTATGCCAACACCAATGTAAAAGATAAATCGGGCAGCCTTGTGGCCGGCCACTCCAAACATGTGACCAATGGATGGTTGAACTACAATTTTTCCGAGACATCGGCATTGAGCGGATTTGGGGCATCCTTGGGATATCAATACCAATTGGACCGTTCCACATGGGCTTGGGCCGCTGACAACCAATCCGACCTACCCAACTATTTCAGGTTAGATGGGGCCCTATCATGGAGAAATGACCATTTCAGGGTTCAATTGAACATCAACAATATCCTTGATGAATACCTGTATTCCGGGTCTGATTATGGAACCTATCTGTACTGGCAATCAGAACCGGGAATCAACGGTAGGGTAACCGTAGCATACACCTTTTAAGCAACCATAACATTGGGCCCATTGCATATATGGGCCTTTAAAAACCTGATATCATGAAAACAAATTGCATTGCGTTATTGCTCTTCCTTTTTGGACTGGCTTCTGCCAACGCCCATTACCTATGGATAGAGACCGAGGGCAACGGAACCTTGGGCCAGCCCCATGAAGTCCGTGTGCACTTTGGGGAATACACCTATGGGGTTATTGAAGAGGTGGAAGGGGAAGCTTTCCCAGCCGTTTCAAAGTTTACCCTTTGGGTAATTGCTCCCGATGGCACTAAAACCCAACTGAACACCACTCCCAAGAAAGACCATTATCTGGCCCATTTCACTCCAAACAAGAATGGTGTGTACACAGTGGTAATGAACAATGATGAGATTGATGTCATTGATTACACCCAGTATGATTTTGGCATCTTCAAAACCCATTATCACTCAACCGCCAAGGTCCGGATAGGCAGTACAGATGCCGATACCAAAACAGCAAATCCCAACGGTATTGTGGTAAAGCAATTGGCCAATAATGGGAATGAAGTCAAACTTCAAGTACTGTACAAAGACCAACCTTTGGCAAAAAACGAATTGCAAGTCTATGTGGCGGACCTTTGGTCAAAGACCTTGCACACCGATGACAATGGCGAAGTATCCTTTGCCCTGCCTTGGAACACCAAGTACATTGTGGAGACCACGACCAAAGAAGAAGTTCCTGGCACATACAAAGGGGATGACTATGAGTTTATTTGGCATTGCGCCACCTATTGCATAAAACCATAAGCTATGGTGACCCTTATTTCATTGCTCACTTTTATGGCCTTTTATCTGCTTTACGGTACCTCTAAAAAGATGGCCGCCATAGGTGAACTGGGCACTGAAAAATGGACAGGTGAACATAAAAAAATAGCTCAATCAGCCAGTTTGGCCCTAATGATTTTTTCATTGGGGCTTAGCTGTTTTTTATGGGGTCTTGGTTCCGGAACCTTCACTTTTTTCATCCTTTTGATGACCGTTGCCAGTTTGGTGATTCTCCTGGCCCCCTTACGCTTGTTGAACTATCGCTTTTTGGGTATCCTTTTTTTATGTTCCATCCTTTTTGAAACTTTATTGTTTTAACCTATGCCAGCCAACAAAAAATATTTGACCCCATCCTTCTCGCAACGATTTGCCAAAATAACCGCTGCCATTTTGGGAGGTCTTATGGTGGCCATTATGTTCCATATGGCCTTGGCCAGTTGGTTCAACCACGTAGCTGTTATTATTACCAGTACATTTTCCGCTTTCATCCTTTGGGCCGTACTGATGGTCTTGGCTTTTTTGGGCAAGAACGGATGGAAGGTCTGGGGCATGTATCTCTTGGCCAGTTTAGTGCTCTTTGTCATATTTTATTTTGGAAACCAAACCAACCCTCTTGTTTAAAACTATGGGAAACCGCATTTACAATATTTTGTTCCATACGCATACCGTGAGTGGTATTGTGATCAGTGTGGCACTCTATGTCATTTTTTTTACGGGATCTTTCTCTTTTTTCAGGGATGAAATTGCCAATTGGCAACGTGGACATTCCGTAAGTCAGGAAGATGCATTGCCCAGCAGCATGGATGGGCATCTTAACGATCTTTCCAAAGAGTACAATTTGTACGGTCGGGATGTGGAACTGCGACATTATTACAACGAAAGAAGTATTTCCGTAAACTTGGGGGCTTCCAAGGATTCATTGGCATCAGAAGAGGAAAAAACTCCCGTATTTTTCTATTTGGACCCCGAGGCCAAGACCAAGACCAATAATTACGCAAGCAATTACCATTTGGGGGAGTTCTTATACCGACTTCACTTTCTCGATCAGATTCCATACCCCTATGGCCGTTACTTGGCTGGATTGGTGGCTTTCTTTTTTCTGTTTGCGATCATTACGGGCATACTGGTACATTGGAACAAAATTGTCTCCAACTTTTATGTGTTTCGCCCTTGGGCCAAAATAAAAGCAATGTGGACCGATGCCCATACTGCCCTTGGGGTGATAGGATTTCCATTCCAGTTTGTATATGCCGTTACCGGGGCCTTTTTCCTGTTGAAGGGCATATTGATGCTTCCTCTTGTAGCGGGGCTCTACGATGGTGACCAAAACCAATTGTTTGAAGATCTGGAATACAACCACCCGGTTTACGAATTCCAGAACGAAAAACTGGACCAAACCATCAACTTGGACCAATATATTGCCGAGATGAAAGAAGAATGGGGTGATTTTAGGGTTACGGAGACCCATATTTTCAACTATGGCGACCAAAACATGCACGCCGCCATTAGCGGATATCTTGGGTATGACACCAAACTGAACGGTCTGGGATACCGTATTTATAAAATTGCTGACGGTTCCATTGAGCAAGAGAAAGTACCGATTACCCAAACTTCTTATTTGGATGGGGTAAAAAATATGATGTTCCGTCTCCATTTTGGTGATTATGCAGGCTATGGCTTACGAGTGATCTCCTTTATCCTTGGACTGGTCTCTTGCTTTGTCATCCTCTCTGGGATTATGATTTGGTTGGTGGCACGAGATAAAAAGAACATCCCTGAAAAACGCCGAAAGTTTAACCAACAAGTGGCGAATTGGTATATGGCCATCTGCCTTGCCTTGTTGCCCGTTACCGCTTTGGAATTTATCATCGTAAAGTTTGCACCTACAGTGAATATGGGTTTCCTCTACCAAACCTATTTTCCAATTTGGTTGGTGGCAAGCGTGTTCTTTATCCTTAAAAAGGATATTGCCTTTACCAACAAGTGGACTTTGATCTCTGGTGGCATTTTGGGCCTGTTGGTTCCGATTGCCAATGGAATCACAACAGGCAATTGGATGTGGATAGCCTATCAAAATGGATATCAACATATTCTTTTGGTGGATTTGCTTTGGCTGGTTTTGGGTATTGCCTCACTTTGGATCGCTATCTTCAAACTAAGGACAGAAAGGGCCGAACTGACGCCAACCAAAGGTTGATCATTTCCAAAAACCCTTATGGTTTACGGTTTCCGCATCCTTGATAACGGCTACAAAGACCTCAGCATCAAGATCCTCTAGAGTATGGTACCGAAGTGAACGCATTACTTTTCTACCCTCGGTGACCATTTTATCCAAATGAACGCTAAGGTGTGCCGAACTCCAAAAGCCTACATCCACATAGCCTTTTTTAGGGGACACATTTAGGTAACAAAATGGTTTTCCTTTCAGATAGTAGAAAGGAATGCGATACTTGTATTTGAGTTCCACATCAGGTACCTCGCTCTCCACCAAAACCTGCAGTTGCAGTAATATACTTTTAAAAGGTTCCTCTTGGTTGATGATATAATCTTCAGCTGGATTCATGTGTCAAAAATCAGAATTTGATTTCAATTCACCATTTCTTAACCCAAATAATTATTCCTGCAAAGTGATAATACCCAGGTGTTTCATACATTTGAAAAAACCAAAAACCATGAAACTCCAACCTCTCTTTTTACTCCTCTTTGCCTCCATTGTGATTTTTGCCCAAGAGCATTCGCACACCAGCTCAAGAGCGATGACCTTCCCAGATGTTCCCAATTATAAAACCCTAAAAACAGATTTCCATCAGCACACGGTTTTCTCGGATGGAAATGTTTGGCCCACCATTAGGGTATCGGAAGCCCTACGGGAAAATTTGGACGTGATTTCCTTAACCGAGCATTTGGAGTATCAACCGCATAAGGAGGATATTCCCCATCCCGATAGAAACCGTTCTTTTGAGTTGGCCTTGGCCGAAGCAAAGGACCATGACCTTTTGATCATCAATGGTTCTGAAATCACCCGCGGCGCCCCCATGGGTCACAACAATGCCATTTTTATCCAAGATGCCAATAAGTTGTTGCATGACAAGGCGGAAACTGTTTTTGGGGAAGCCAAAAAACAAGGGGCCTTTGTATTTTGGAACCACCCGGCATGGTATCCGCAATCTCCAAAAGGAAATCCCATTTTAAGCGATTTCCAAAAAGAACGTATCAAAAACGGGGAATTGCAGGGTATAGAGGTCATCAATATGGGAGACTACGCGGAAGAATCCTTGGCCTTGGCCCTGGAGAACAATCTTACCATTATGGGCACCAGTGACATCCATGGTTTAATTGATTGGGACTATACTGAAAAAGGCCATAATCGCCCCATTACTTTGGTTTTTGCAAAAGAAAAAACAGCGGAATCGGTTAAAGAAGCGTTGTTTGCAGGACGTACCGTTGCCGTATACAACTCCCTTTTGGTCGGGAAGGAAGAGAACCTATTGCCCCTGCTCAAAGCATGCATTTCCATTGAGGAAGCCACATACATCAACAAAACCTCCATTTTAAAGGTTACCCTAAAGAATTTATCAAGCAGTGATTTGATCTTTGAGAACCAGATGCCGTATACCTTTTACTCCAGTCCTGCAGTGTTCACCGTTCCAGCAGAGGGCACTAAAGTGATTCAAATAAAAACCTTGGAAAAACTGGATTCCCTATCCTTAAACCTAAAGGCGTTGGGAGCCTATGTAGCACCCAAACAGCATCCTATCGTTCAGTGGGACATTACCGTTGAAAACAAGGATTAAGCCACGGAAAAGAGTTCGTGTCCGTTGATTTCCGTATCAAAATCGATACGGATTTTTTCAATGTGGTCCGCTGGGGTCTTGTCCGAAATCCACACCCATTGGTTTTTCATATCCACATCAAAATGAAAACAGGAAAAATCGGTACAGCAATCTCCATCGAACTTGGATAGCAGAAACTTGGTAATTCTGGGCCTAAGCCTATATTCCATGTCTATGCATGCCCGTTTAGCGGAGGAATCGGCATGGTCTGACAATATCCAATTGAACTTCATTTTCAGCAGAATAAGAGAATCAATATACTAAAAAATACGCTATGTTCCACAACGTGTTCCGTATACCGATGAAATGGGCTATTCCACCCCATCCACATATTTTTGGAGATAGGCGAATCGGGGCGTCAATTTTCCATTTTGGGTCATCCGGGCCCGTTCCAAAATACCATCCTCATCCCCATTGAAAAAAGCTGGGATCACATATTTGGAGAACGCCTCCCCAAAACCATTACTGGCATCCCTTGGCAATTCGCAAGGAAGGTTGTCCACCGCCATGACCGCTATGGCTTTGGCATCCATAAAGTCAATTTCCGTTTCCGAAATGGGGTCATAGCCATATATGGGATCGGCAATGGTTGATGGTCGTATAGTGGAAGCCACGGGACCATCTATATCACAACTGATATCGGCCACCACCTTAATCTTGAAATCAGGATGCCTTGCATCTTCCCTTGTATAGAGATATGGGGCGCCATCCCCATAAAAATGTCCTGCAATATAGAAGTCGGTCACTTTGGCAAAACGGAAGAAGTTGGATTGATATTCCTGAGGATTTTGAAAGAAATCGACCTTATTGCCACGCACCCCGTCCTTTCGTTTGTTGTATTCAGATGCATCAATCTGGCAGTATACGGGCTCTTGATAGGTTTTGTTCAGGTAATCGGAAACATTGACCCGCTTTATTTCCATGGCATCCAACATTTCCCGGGCACCATTACCTACCCTTCCCCTGCCGGTCAAAACAATTTTGATGGCAGGCAATTTAATTCCTTTCAATGCTTTGATCAATGCTTGTTGGTCCTCCAAGTTCTCAGCCTTGGGCAAGTTGAACAGACCAAGCTTTAGTCCATAGGCTCTGATACCATTATAGGCCCCCACGATACCCGCATACCGGCCGAAAGCCACTAAACGTTGCTCTTTGACATTGGTGATCACTTCGTGATCATAGAGTTCAATATTTTTTTCCAGAACGGCACGCAGCAAATCCCGATTATAGGGTTGCTTTTTTATGGTGTGCGAAAAGAAGAAATACTTTTTATGGGGAAGAAGGGCTTCAATGGGCACTTCCTTTACACCAAGCAATACATCGCAGTCTTGCATGGTATCGGTTACGGGAATGCCCTTCTCTTGATATTCTTCATCGGAAAAGACCCGTATGGGGGAGGTTTCCACCTCAATTTGGGCATCAGGAAAGCTATCCAAGACTTTTTGACATTCCGCAGGTGACAAGACTACCCTACGATCTGGCGGGTTTTTCCGCTCACGTATAATTCCGAACTTCATACTACGCTTTGGTATAATTGTTGACCAAAATAAGAGTATTGGACAGGGTAAGCAAACTTTTTATCTTTTGAAGATATAAGTTACCTTTGCCAACCGCGTTAGGGATAGAGGTGGTATCCTTTTTCTGTTTCTCGACTGCGCTCGAAATGACAGAAAAAGATAAAGCCGATAGCCCGACCGCCTAGAGCGAAGCGAAAGGTGGAAACGCTAGTATTAGTTCTTTGAAAAAATTGAGAAAGATTCCTGCCTACGCAGGAATGAAATCTCATTACGGGGCCGACTGGTTTTGACAGCGAGACCAATGGCTATGTAAGCATGTCGAGCTATGGGAATGATGCTCGTTAATTCAATGTCTCAACTTTTTTAAATGGCGAGTCTAACTACGCTTTAGCTGCTTAATTGACTGAATTATAGTAAGTCCAAGCCTAGTCCCGCAAGGCGGGAAAGCTGAATGTCCCTTGGTAGCCCTTGTTGACGGCGACCTTTTTTGGGGCACCATAAAAGTCAACACCGGATTTTTGTGGCTTCGGCAAGAATCCTAAACTAAAGAAGCTAAGTGTACGATAGGCGGTCCTTGGTCGGTCGTGCATCGAAAATTGAACTTGGACTAAGCATGTAGAAAGCCTAGTTATTGCTTGTTTGGACGAGGGTTCGAATCCCTCCGGCTCCACTATTAACCCTCGTAATCATAGTATTTACAAGGGTTTCAAAATATGGTTGACTGTTTAGTTGACCATTTTTTCTTTTAGGCCGCTTTTGACACCTGTCTTGAAAGCTCTTCAATCCAGGCATCATAAATCTCCCCTGATACTTTCAGAAGTTTATCTTCAGGGATTTTGAAATGGAATCTCTGTTCATCTATAAAATGCTCGGCCTTACTATAAAATATTTCCATCATTTCTTCCAAATCATGGTTTTTAGGCAAAAGAAAAAATACAGTTAAAATATCCGGAAAGTTGCCTCCGTAATGTTCAGGGTTGAGTCCAATACTATTAAGTCTTTCCCATAAAGCATAGTCCATGACCCTTGCTTTAAGGATTTTTAAAGCATCCTCCCTGAGCATCTTTGGTTCTGGCATAAAACTAGAAGGGTTCTTTTTATACTCAATGAACTGACGTGCCTGCGCTAACTCTTGATAAATTTCAGAGGCCATATTCTTAAAATCACGCCTTTCAGAATGTGCCTTGTCAAAGAAAATAGCAAAAATCTTTTCGTAATCATCTGTGTTCATGGAGCGAAGGTCAATGTCGAACAAAAACTCTACAGCACCAAAACCTCCTCCATAGGTTCCATCTCCTATATGAAGAATTTTTTCAATCTGTTCAGTTAACGATTCCTGCTTTAAGGCGTTTTCCAAAATTATCAATGCGTGTTTTTTTGAAATTTGTGTTTTCATAATGTTTTTGATTTAAATAAATGTTAGCAATCATTTTATAAATGAGTCAAATGTAACTAATACTTCTATATAATACAATTATTAGTTATATTTTAACAGTTTATAAAAGTATTATTTGTATTATCTTTGAGTTATGTTAAGGATAGATGAGATTTTAAAGGAGAAAAACATTTCCAATATTGAATTTGCGGAAATGATGGATGTGTCACCTACTTCGGCGAGTGCTTTTAAAAGTGGAAGAACCAAACCAAAATTTGATACTCTGGTGAAAATGGCAGAAGTATTGGATGTAGATATTAGGGAGTTATTTTACCCTACAAAAGGAGGTGAACTTTTAAACGGGTTTGTTCAGTATAAGGATAAAGTCTATACAATAAATAGTGAGAAAGATTTGGAGTCTTTGCTAGTAAAGGTCAAACTAAAGTAAATCCAATACCCTAAAGTTCATTCAAAAGGCCCAATTTCAGATATAAGACTTGAAACCATTTCAGAATAAGCCCCATTAAATATATTTCTATTCAATTCTATATTTTCGAATACACCTTCGGTTCTTTTTTGAATTATTTCTTTTGAAATCCCTCCCCCATATGTGCATAAGTGAAATGTTGTGTAGATTTTATCTGCGGCATCCTCAATTTCCTTAACTGACCTGGTAAGCTTATCAATAATTTTTGGATCTATACTTTTCGGAAAAAGGAATATGTTTGATTTGCAAAAGTGAAATATGTAGTGTCTATATCTTCTAATTTTCTCATATTCACTAAAAATAATGGAAGTTTCGAATTTCAACATTTCCACTGTACGCTCATGAGACCCCTCTTCAATGGCCGAATTCAGCAGTCTACCCAAACTACTCGAAACAGTACCGCTAAATCCATTTACGATTGTAATGCCTTCAATGAAATCGGTATAAGCATCTAACCTTCTTAATGACAACTGCCTCTTAAAATTTTCTTTATCAGACAATGTTGAAATTAAATAGGTTAGATAACCCAATAGAACTAAACTTATGAGTGAAATAACTGGGTTAAGAACACCCCCTATATAATCACCAAAAACGCCCCAGTCGGAGGGATTCTCCGATACCGGGTTTTTCCAAAAATTCAAAAAATAAAATAGTATTGGAGAAAATAGGATGATAAAAAGAACCGTCAAGCCAATGATCAACAAATTTTTATTTCTATTTACCCAGCTAGTATTCATAACACTTAATTGTCAGAAACAATAATAATAGTTTGTGAGAGTATTTATCAAAATATTTTATTACCCTAAGCCCTATCTTAATTACTTCCGCTTTCCGAAAAGATTTTCCAGTTGTTTTTTATTGACTATGAAATAGGAGTTAATTTCTCCCTGTTTACTGAAATGGAATGAAAGCCATTTATCTTTTACAATCATTAAATCATGCTCCCCAATCCGTAAAGCAATAGTTTTCCCTTCATCATAAACTTTTACAGCAGATTGATACAACAATTCCAATTCATCTATGGTGGCATTGAAACCGACCGTTGTGATTTCATTTATTCGAGCATACTCAGCATTTGTGAATTGGAAAAAATAATGGTTCTCATCGGATGCAGATTGATAAAGACAGGTTTGGTTGGTTTTAGGTTTCCAATGGCATCCAATTAGTGTGGGTTCATCTACTTCTACAACTACAGATACTTGTGCAGACACAAGTAAAATACCAGAAAGACAAAATAGAATGGTTAATGAAACTTTCACACAGCTAATCTATAAATAAATAGCTTATAATGAAATGAATAGTGAAGAAATGGGGATTCATATATATAACAATCTAATCAAGATTTAGTACTATCCAATGTATGGGTTGAAATAAGCATCTCAGCCTTTTGCAGTTCAACCTTCAATGTTTTGATTTCCTGTTCCAATTTTTCGTTTTGAACCTTGCTCTCAATCACCTTAACCTCAAAAGGAGGTTTTGGTGTTGGTTCGGAAAATAATGGATAAAATATCGATACGGCTAAGGTTATCATTGCAATCCAAATTGAAAATTGAGCGGTTCTATTTGCCTTTATTGCCTGCTCTCTGGATTCTTTCAATTCCAAATAATCAACATACTGTTTGAAGGTATTTCCTGATAAAACAAATTTAGCCAGTTGAAAATCTTGAAATGCAAGTGCGTACATATCTCGTTTATTTCTAAAATACGATGGAATAATTGTATGGTAAGTTTCAAAAGGCTTATGTGAAAGCCCCCTTATTTGGTCATCCGTTGTAAATGCCTCCACAAACCACTCTACTAATCCATACCTTGCATTTTTAGAAATTTTATTACCCGACTTTTCCTCGATTTTCTTTACTAGTTCATCAAAAGTAATTCCGTCCGGGAACTCACTTCCAATTTCCATAGCCATAACATAAATACTTTCTTTCATTGCAGAAATCAACTAAATGGTCAACCAATATAAGAAACTGTTATATTTAAAGGAATTTCTTACGGCTTTTTGGAGCCGTATGGTATTGAATCACTGAAAATGGAACAATCAGACTCAGAAATCAAAAAGTATTATCGCCTTAAAAAATGGGAATATGCAATTTTATTTGGATTGGTAGGGATTGCTTTTGCTGCTCCTTATTTTTTCACGCAATTCAACCTTGGCCCGTCTTTTACAAAAACTGGTGAAATTGGAGATACAATTGGAGGATTGACTGCACCCTTTATTAGTTTGGCTGCAGGATTTTTGGTTTATAAATCATTTTCCGCACAAATTCAAGCGAATTTGGATCAGAGGAATAATCATGACAAGCAGATGAAATTGATTCGTAAAGAACAAGCAATTTCTTCACTTACTTATCTTTTCAAAGAAATTGAGTCAACAATTGACACTAACGAAAATAAATATAAAGATGCAGAAGGGACTATAGGGCATATGCTAAGAAGTCTTGAGGCATTTAACCTTGCTCTCAATAATACAGCAAGAGTCAATCATGAGGAATACGTAGAAAGAAAGGAAAAATTGATTTCAAAACAACTAGCGGAAACCATCCATTTAGTTGTCCTAAACATTAATCACCTTAAAGTATTGACAAACCTTATGTCAAACTTTAATCAAGATTTTTCAGGAGAGAATAATACGGCTGAGCTCATTCATTTTTTTGGTGCCAGAATTTATGTTTTAATAAAAAAATTAAATTATCACCAATTACTTGAAGACCCACTATGTAGTCTAGAAGAGAAAATAAAGTTTGAAAATCCTTATGTTAAGCACAACCTAAAGGGTTGCCGTGGAAGTTTAAATATGATTTTTAGAAAGCTAGAGGTCACATCAATGGCATCTATGATATAAAAACACCCCCAATTAAGGGGGTGTTTCAGTTTAGAAAAAAATTAAAACAAAGTATGAAATGGATAACTATCTAAAAAAGCCAGCTATGGGGCCATGAGTGAAATGTCAGATTACTAAATCACCCCAAGGAGCTGGCCTGTATTTTATTTCTTCTTAATTGTTCCGCGGATGTTACCGTACCTTCTACAACAAATGCCTCTACTGGCTCCCTGTTCTGCTCCAACAAAGCTTGGTTCAGTTGGTTCTGCGGTGAAGTACCCACCACATTGAATGCAGGGGGAGTTGAAGAAAGTCCTGCCCCCGGGAGTGAACCTGACGAAAATCCGCCCGGAACCTTTGTTGATATAATCCCTTTTACCGCTGCAAAACCTGAAAGACCTATTGCAGCGGATTGGGCAATGGCATATCCCGGAATCGGGACGCCTGCAAAAGCGGCCAATGTTTTTGATATCGCAGCATAGGTGCTTATCAATGATGCCGCCACCGCAAAAGCCTTTCCAGCTGCCGTTTCCTGCCCTACTAGATTGCTTGCCGCTGCAAAAGCGTTGGCTGTCTGTTCATACAGCATTATTTTGGCCTCTGCCTCCGCTTCCGCAATCCGTTCCCTTTCTTTGGCCGAAGCTGCCTCGTAGTCCCGTTTGGCCTTTTCCCGTCTTGCCGTTATCGCTATATCGGATTCTGCAAAAGCATTGGCTTTCTCAAGTTCTGCATTCCTGAACGCATCTTGGATGCCAAATAGTTCCTCAAATCTTTTGGAAAGGCCCTCCTTCTCTTTATCAAGGTCATCACCTGTTGTTGAATCTACCTTATCAAGTCTTGGTGTAGGGTCGGTTTCCTTTGACCCCTTGGATGTGGTCGGGTTGTCAAGTTCTTGGATTGCCGTCTGCGCAAGGGCAATGGACTGTCTAAGGGAGTTTATCTTGAGCGTAACCTGGTCTATTTCGCTCTGTTCCTCATCGGTGATAGGACTGGTCAACTTACCCCTTACACGGCCCCCGCCAGCGGCCAACCGTTCTAGGAACGTAAGCTCTTTCGCTTGGTTCTCCAGTTTTTGTTTTTGAAGTTCCAGGCTTACCAGTTCGGCCCCGTTTATCCCGATTTGGGCCTGAAGGAGCTGCCTTCTCGTTTTCAATAGGTCATCCGTGGATTTCCCTTGTGCTATCAAAAGCTTTTCCTGCGCATCAAGTATATCAAGCTCGCTCTTTATTATGTCGTTGCGCCTCTCCAGTAAATCGATATGCTCTTGGAGCTTTTCACTTGCCCCTGTTATGTAGTCGACAATCCGATCCCAATATTGGACAATCAAACCGATACCAACGGCAACGGCTCCCACGCCCGTTGCAATGAGCGCGGCCTTTGTCCCCTTTAAGCTGAAATTGAAAACCTTTGTAGCTTCTGCTGCGTCCCTTATCCTAGATGCAAGTCCCCCGGTCAATGCATCCAAAGTTGCTATGGCCCCTCCGTTCTCACCCACCTTTTTAAGGGCGGTATCAGCTTTCTTGGAAGAACCTTCCACATTGTCTATGTTCGCCTTGGTTTTGGTAAGTTCCTTGTTCAGTTCCTCAACCTCCCCATCTTCAACTACTATCCGTATGACCCGCTTTATCATTCTACTTACCGTTAATCTTTCTCCACTTCATTTCCCTCTTTCTTTGCGCCAACGCCTGTTTTACATTGGTATGGAGTTTATACTTTCCTTTGGCGAACTCTATATCTTCCGAAATACCCTCGTGGTCATCACATGCCAAAAGGCTCAAAAGCATATCCATAAAACCATTGTACACTCTCATCAGTTCTGATTATATGGGGATTTGTACAACATATCGACTATCTTATCCACATCTCGCCCGTATCTACTCCTGTATTCGTTCAATAGGGTATCCATATCCAAACAGAGCCTTAATGTTATTTTGAAGGCATTTACGCCAACACCTTCTTTTTCTATGTTCGATAACTTAAATAGAATATCCTTTCTCTCCCTTTCCAATTGTTCATCGGACAACAGCTCATACCTGGGAACCGTGTAGTATACTTGTTTTGTCAACTGCTTATCCATCAGATCGCTTTATTAAATTCTACCATCTTCCTGAACTCATAAGGGTTTGGCATTATGGTGCTGTTGTCACCCATTATCACATTGTTTGCATATCTAAGTAGATGGAATTCACCACTGGCCCCGAATTTTTCTTTAAGCACTTTTGCGGCATTGAGAAAATCCATTAGCGCATCATACTGATCTTTTTTTGTCTCATCGAGATACAGGCAATAATCGGAGCGCTTTAGACCTGATTTAACCACCGTTTTTGTGATTATAGGTGCAGAGTCCCTTAGGTTGTTGAATGCATCATAAAAACGCTTCTTGATGACCTCTAAAGTGCTTGGATCTATACCCGTGTCCGTGGTGAATACTTGCCCACGTTCAAGATGTGGTGGTCTATCCTTGCAATATGTCTCCCAATACTTATCGACAATGTACCCGGATGGGTCTGCTAAAAATTTAACAAGATCGTCCACTTCTTTGTTCATCGCCTTTTTATAGATGGCTTTCATTTCATCTAGGGCAGCGTTCAACTGTTCTTCCCTCTTGACCGCATTGGCCCAATCTGTCTCTAAGAATTCCAATTCCATATCCATTAATTTATTTCTATTCCTGTGTTCCCGTTAATGCTCCTTCTCCGGCCCCAATGCCGTTTGCGTAATAATTTGTCCCATCACTCAAAAGTTCCACGTAATCCCCTAAAGTTTCCGAAGCGGCCACAAATGTTATGGTGTTCTCGTCCTCCAGGGGAACGCTTGCCCCTCCAACTATCAAACTACCCTGTATGATGTTGGTGGATGTCGTTAAAGTCCATGCTGTTGTCCCGAACGCTCCCGCTGTCAAGAACCTGAACCCCAATCCTTTTTTTGGCGATGGTAATGCTATCTGTGCGCCCTCGGCCGCGTTCAAAAGGAAAAGCTTTCCGCTGTCCCCTTCGTTCAATGTCCTTGCAGCGGCCAATGTTTCCACCCCACTGCGTTTTGTTCCAAATCCGTAAAATGTACTTATACCCATTCTCTTTAATTTTAATTTGCTCTCCAGTAATTATTGTTTGGCCCTGCTATTTGGGCCACTTCCTTCTCGTTCTGTTTCCATTTCGCAGCATCACGCTCGCTTGGTTCAAGGTCGAGGATCATTCTCCTTGCTTCGTTCACCCCTATTCGCTGGTTTCCTTTTTTGAGGTAGATAACCCTCTGCCAATAGTGGAGACACGAGACGCCCCCTTTATATTTCCAAATGGAGTAGGTATTACTACCCCCTTTTCCAAATCCTGCATTCACCACTTTGTTTTCAGCCGCCTTTATATCTTCATAGCGGTAAACCTTGTTTGCAGCCATTAGGGTGCGGCAAAATCCCCTTTGTGGGTTTGGGTTTCCTGCATACTTGTATCGTACTTTAAAAAGGCTGGTATCGTGTTCGCTCTTTTTTCTTGAGTCCCCTGAAATGGATAGGGAAAGGTTTACAAGGGCATTTAACAACCCCTCTGAAAGTACATCTCCATTAGTTTCCCTAACATCGATTTCCTCCCAATCTTCTCCCATATCCTCACCTAGTGAAACCAAATGCTCGGCCCCAACATTCAAGGCATCTTGTGATAGTTCAATTTGTGCCCGGTTGTTATCGGCCATTAATCTTGCCTCCATCACGGCATTATGGATTCTCTCAGCCCTATTCTTGGGGTTGTGTATCAATCCACTACACATGGCCATATCGTTTTGCAGCCTCCATGATATTTTTATGCTCATTCATCAAACGGGCCTCAATTATGGCGTTCCTAATGCGTTCTTCCCTGGTCTTGGGCTCCTTTGTCCACATTGCGGCAAGTTTTACAAGTTCCTTTTCGTCATTTCTGGAAAGGGATAGCCTCACTTGAGGCTTTAGGTTGCCTAGGGAATCGAAGAACATTGAATAGGTAGAGGGTACTGAATTTCTCTTAAGATCTACGGTCGTTTGCTTGTTGGATTTGTCCTTAATATCCTTGAGCAGGCCATTTTTGTCAATGATGGCCACCTTCCCGGATTCAAGTGTGTGTTCTCCTTCGGGCGCAGCTCCGATACGCTCCCCTTCATCATTCAGGATAAAGACGGGCCTATCAAGCATTGGTGGATCTCCTGTAAATTCGATTTTGGTGTTACCGCCCCAAAGTTTGACGGTCGTGGTCTTGTTTAGCTGGATTGCCAGCCATAAATTCTCCTCTCTCATTTTGTATTAATTTTTGCTTCTAAAACATGAGGGGAAAGGATTTCATTGGCGGGGACATCCCCCTCATACATATTAAACGGAAAAGCGGGATTTTTGTCCATTTTAGACAAGCCTAAAAATCTAACAATCCAAATTTTCCCTCATAAATATGGGTCTCTCCTTTTTAGTGGTCACAGGCCATTGTTCAAGGAACTCCCTCACCCCCACCATCATTTTCCGTTTCATTTGTCTTGTTGGAAACTCATCCTTTGCACAGGGCATAGGGGGAAAACTTCCCACTAGTTGATATACAAAATGAACTAAGTCGAACGCAGTAACTTTTGAGTTTATGATCAATTCCTCAAAATCGTCAAGGCTTTTGATTGTTTTGCCTCCAAGCTCGATTGTGTTCACTTGGCTCTGTAGCGTGGTGTTTATCAATTTCAATATTTCCAATTCCTTCTCTGGTTCCATTGCTTCTTTATTTAGGGTTCAATAATTTACAGCTCCACAAACCAAATTATAATCATCTGTAAATGAATACACTAGGCTTAGGGTTGCTATATGGGTAGATTTCAAGGTACTTTTTACCCCAATGTTCCCCCAAATGTTCATATACAAGACGCTCATATAATTCTTCAGTTATCACAGGGTGATCACCATTTATATGAGTTGCTCGTGAAATAATGGTCTCAAGTGTATAGTCACTCATTATTTTTGGGTTCCAATCATCAATACGCAGCGATTGTGTTTCATTCAAAGCCTCCAAAAATTTAAGTTCTTCTTCCGGTGTCATTTCCTCCAATCTTTTTATGTAACTCCTCAATTCTTGCCTGTCTTTGCTCAAAGGTCATTTCAAGGAAATCCTCCACATGGGTCTTTTCCGTTATTTCTGTCCTGGAAAGTTTAGGTATAATGAAGTCCGTTAACTTGACCGTCAATTCCAACGCCCTTGCAGGGTCTTTCTCTGCAACTTTAATCAACCAACCTTCCAGTTTGTCCAGATTGTTCTCAATAAGGATTTGGAACCCTTCCCTGATTTCCCTTGTGGTCTTATTTGGACTACCCTTTGGCCTTCCTGCATTTTCTCTCTTACCGCCTTTCATTCTTTGATATTAATTGATTGTTTATCAAAACCCAACTTGCTTTTTTTTGTTACCTACTGTAAGCATATCTATAGAGGTTATACTTGGACTATGTTCATGGACAATACCTTTATGACCTTGAAAAAGACCTCCAAAACGTAAAAAGTCATTTTCATTGGCCAAAAACTCCGAATCCTTGACATTGGGATAGGCCAGTTTAAAGACCCTTTCCTGTTTGACCAATCCAAGCTCTATAAGTTTTGATTTGAAGTTCTTTCCACTGTTTATGTTGCATTCTGAAGCCAAATCACTATCTTTGAGTATCTTATGAAAGGACAGATTGGAAATTGTGCCAGTTGAACGGTATTTGTCTTTTAATCCCCTCAACGTTATGCCCTTGCGATACAACTTTTTCCACAACCTGTAATCGCTTCTGGATAGACGTTTGTTCCGGGAACATGCTTCCAGTACCTCTATCCGTTTGGCCTTCTTTCCAATCTGCCTCTCTTGTTTCCTTAATCTTGAATGCACTCTTACATAGGCAACACATATTTTTGTGTCCGTGAATTTTTCATGTACCTGGATAGGTATCAATTTCACCTTATCCAACTTTGGTAGATTTCTTTTACTCCACCTTCGACTTCTAATAGCTATGTTTCCGTTGGGATGTATGGACACCAGACCTAAGTCTTGGAGAGTTGGAAGATATTTTTCCACGGTAGTGCGGGACAGCCCCGTAACATCTTGCAGTAATGCAACCGGAGCTTTCTTCCCCACTTTCTTTATAACTTCCATTGGTTTGTTTGCCCTAAGCGTTGCTAAAAAGGCAATAAGGCCATCACCTCCCTCCAAATGGAGAAAATCATATTCAATGTTTGTAAGATGTACACGCTTCATCTAAGAAGCTCTTTGGTACTTCATGGACTTGGCCTCTTGGCAGACTCTATCGAACTCCTTCTGTTCAATGAGGTACTTCCTCCCGAACTTTTTCGCCTTGATCCTTCCGTCTTTGATTGCGGCCCAGACTGTCTGGATGCCCAAAGGGGTGTTGTCCGCAATGTCCTTGGGTGAATACTTTTTAAGGGGTTGTTTTTTGATAATCTGGTCTATTTCATCCAGTCTTTGAAGTATGGTCTTTTGACCTTCAAGCAAATCTTCTATTGGTAGAACCATAACCTTGTATTTTATTGTTATACAAGGCTAAACTAGTTCAGACTTATAACTAGCTTTTGTATTTCTGTACTAATACAAAACTTCAAATAAAAGTGAAGTCATATATGTCTTTTGGATATACCCAATCCCCTCTCTTGAAATGGGTAAATGTGGTAATATTGTTTGCTTTGTATTCTTGATTAAATGTAGAGTTAATCAATCTAACATATACGTAGTTGGGCAATTCCTTTAGTATGTTTCTTTCATAACATACACACAAAAAAACAGTCCAAAAAAGCTTTTCTTTCTTTTTGCATGTCTCATTGAAATACCTGGAAGTTAACTCCAACATGATTTTCTCACCATCGGATTCAAAAATATCTTCAAACTTGAAGTTGGCGTATTTATCCTTCTTTACATATTTCCCTTCTTCCTCCTCTATTGGGATTCCAATGTAAACCAATTTTGGAGATTTAATTATGCTAGAGCAAAAAATGATACCTGCCAGCAATGAAATAAAGTCATCCAACCACATCCATTTTGTGTTCGTGCAAAGCCTTTCAATAACTTCACCGTAATTATAGTCAAGAATTACCGACCCCTTTTGTATTGAAGATAACTCTTCATCCACAACAACATCATTCGCAAATAAAAAAGCTTGTATAAGAGGGCGAATAAACTCTTTATATCGGGGTTCAAAATGATTTACGATTAAGTTGAAAGACTGGTGTATAAAGTATTTCTTATTTTTTTCGTACGGTTCATCTGAATTCTCAAGCCTATAAAGAAAGTCTTGTATTTCATCATTCAAATCGAGACTAAGAGGCAAACCACTGGCTTTCTTCATTAAGGAAATAGCCATATTATCCAAATATGTATCATTAATATCCCATGACAATCTACCACGCATAGATTGGAAGGCCTCATACTTCAAAGATTCACCATAGACACTATCATTTACCGCGCGTTCCAACGCGTATGCGATAAATTTATCAAGTACCTCGGTTCTGGTCTCCAAGTCGTTCATTCAACTTTTTTCAATGGTTCATAATCCACTTTAAAAACATCGTTCACAGCTGCTGATTTAGAATCATCATCCACTTGATAATATTGATTCAAAGTTTTCATGTCCCGATGGCCGCTTATAGAGGCTATGAGTTTATCGCTAATACCCCTTTTCTTCATCATGGTTATAAACGTCCTTCTAGCCGTATGGCTTGATACACGCTTGTAGAACGGCATGGTTTCACGAACGCTCTCCTTGCCTTTGGTGGTCACCTTTTCAACATCGTGTTTATATCCGGCGGCCTCAAACACATCCTTGATATATTCATTGTGCTTTTGGTTTGCAATTATGGGAAAGTCATAATCATATTTCCTGAGAATGAACTTTGCCAAGTCGTTCAACGGGATTTTGCGCACCTCCTTTTCTGAGTTCTTCTCCTCTTTTAGGTGAATCTCACCATTAATGACATTTCCAAAAGAAATGAGCTTCAACTCCCCAAAACGCATTCCTGTAACACAGGCAAAAACAAAAATATCCCTTACACGCTCAAGACTTTTCTTTTTGAAGTCATGCTTCATCAGTTTATCCAGATCGTTAAGGTCAAGGGCAATCTGGTTGGTCACAACTACCTTTTTCTTTTTAAATTTCTTGAAGTCTTCCTTATAGGTATAACCATTCTCCAATGCCCATAGCATAAAGGTCTTGAATAACCCCACATTTCGTGAATATGTGTTGTTTATATGACCCTTTTCATTCATGCAGTAGTCGGTGAACTCTGCATGGAATCTATTGTTTATGGAATTAAAGGTAAGGGTATACTTTCTATCTTTTTGGAAGTCCTTGAGTATACCTTTGATATTACTGTAGCGAATAATGGTACTTGGCGACCAGTCCCCTATCTTTTTCTTATAATCCATAAAGACATCAAATGCCTCAAAGAATAGGTTCTTCTTGGTCGGGGTACGCTTGAAGGCTTTATCAAACTCGTCCTTCAACACCTTGGATGTGAAATCCTCATCAGTTGACTTGCAACGTGCCTGGATTTCTTCAAACTTGTCTTTATAGCGATTTATCTGCATCCGTACCGAAGATGCTTTCTTGGACCGGTTGGGGCCGTGCAACAATGGTTGTCGGTTCTTAAAGTCCCAACTCTTTGGCCTTATGCTTTCGCCTGTTGAATAGACGAATTTCCTCTCCTCCAGTTTGAAATAACAGGAAAACAAAATAAGGCTTTCCTTGTTGGATTTCGTTCCCCTTCCTTGGGGGTTCTTCAAAAAAAATGTTGATCTAAGCGTTGACATAACAGTTACAATATGGTTGACAATTACTTCATAGTCAAACCAGACTGCCAACCATATTAAAGATAGTGAAACCCCTGTTTTTCAGGTGTTTTAATACTAAACACCTATCAAGTATTTATCAACATATAAAAGTTACAATACCCTCCGGCTCCACTAAAACAAACCATTAAACCTGTAAATTACTGATTTACAGGTTTTTTTATTTTATTTGGTTTTCCAGTTTGGCCATCAATTCCCACAAATACAACACCCCTCTTGGCACATGGAAACACCCCTTCCATTTTCCGCCCTTCAGGTGATGTGTCACTTTACCTTCCCTGGACAAATAACCAAGCCATTCCCCTTGATCTTCATCCACAAAATGTGCCCATGTATACTCATGTAGTGTCATCAACCATTTCCAACAACGCACATCACCGGTCAAATAAAACCCTTTTGCACAGGCTATCATGGCTTCGATATGGGGCCACCAAAGTTTATGGTCCCATTCCAATTGCTCGGAAGGGTGGCCTTTGAGGTCCATAAAATAAAACAGCCCCCCGTATTCCGAATCCCAACCGTACTCCAATGTGGATATCACGGCATCCGTGCACTTTTGAATGAGTTCCCTATCATTTTGCCGCTCGGCAATGTCCATTAAAAACCATAGGGTTTCCAGTCCATGCCCCGGATTGACAAGTCTGCCTTGAAATGTATCGCTGAAACTACCGTCCCTACCCACATTCTCCATGATCAGGCCGTATTCCGGCTTATAAAAATAGGATAGGATCTTATTTTTGACACTGTTAAGCTGATCGTCCACCACCTTGGCATCCAGAATATGGCTGAGTTCCAATACTAAATTACTCAGGATCATGGGCAAGCTTAAACTTTGCAGCTCCCTGGTACCTGGATATGTCTTTTCGTATTTTCCTTTTGGATTATCCTGTGCATCAAGGATGTTATAAAAAGTTTGGGTTGCTATGGCAGTGTGTTCGGTTTTTCCCGTGATTTTCCCCAGCTGGCCAAATGCCATGGATGCGAAACAATCCGAAAAGATATTATAGGGCTGCACCAAAGGACTTCCTTTTTTATCCAGGGAAAAGTACCATCGTCCAGAATCGCTTCTACCGAATTTCTGCAAAAAGTCGGCACCATGGACCGCTATATCAAGCCAACTCCCCCTAGGTTCAACCTCATTGTAAAGTTTGGCAAACATCCACATCTGCCTACATTGAAGCCATACAAACTTATCCGTATCATACACACTCCCATCCACACCCAAACAGGTGTAAAATCCTCCATCCTCTTTGTCAATGGAATGTTTCTCCCAAAAAGGCAGGACATGCCCCAATAAATTTTCCTTGTAAATCTCCTTGTACTTTCCAAAATCTTCTTTTCCTATACCCAAAACCTGTAGCCTTTAATTCTATTTTTCTTGTATTTCTTGAGCGACATCAAACAATATTAAATTTTTAATCTTAATTATCCAATAGTTAATAAATTATTTTATTAATATAATTGTGTGAGATGAAATCAAATTCGTTTGACAATCCATTTAAAACACTACCCACTAACATCTTAGCAACCACCCATGAAAACCCACCAACAAAACCGCCCTGTTTAGATAGTCCGTTTTTATTGTCATTATAGTTTTCTTACTATTTTTATCATCGCTCCCGGTCCAAAAAAGAAAGAATGAAACAAAACAAGCACAGTATTTTCAACGATATTCCGGACGAGCAAAAAAGCGGTGTCGTTTTTAAAAACCATCAGTTTAAAAAAAAGATCATTCGACTGCTGGACAAAAAAGGAGCAGCGACGATCAACGACATCTCAAAAAAATTCAATTCCAGCTCCCCCAAGGTAAACAAACTCATCCAAGAGCTCATAGATGAAGGGCTCATTGAAGATCTTGGCAAAGCAGAGACCGACGTGGGCAGACGCCCCCACCTTTATGGACTCATTGGCGATTCCATGTATTTTTTGGGGGTTGATTTAGGACACAACTCCATAGAAATTGGACTAATGGACTTCAATGAGAATCCCATTCATTTTTCCAAGGACATTGAATTCAACTTGGAAAACTCAGAAAAGTCCTTGCTTCAATTGTGCGATATCATCAACCATTTTATAGACCAAAATCCCGATTGGAGGAACAAAATTGTACGCATCGGCGTCAACCTTTCTGGCCGTGTAAACCATTTAAGCGGATACAGCCACAATTTTTTCAACTTCACAAAAACCCCATTAAGCAGCATACTTGAAGAAAAAATTGGAATCCCCTGTTTTATTGAAAACGACACCCGGGCCAGGGCATTTTATGAATTTTACAGCCACAAATCCAAGGACAGCGGAAACATCCTTTACATAAATGCAGATTATGGTCTGGGACTGGGCGTACTTGCCCAGGGGAAGCTTTTGTATGGAAAATCGGGCTATGCAGGGGAGTTTGGGCATATCCCTTTTTTCGATAACGAAATTATCTGCATATGCGGTAAAAAAGGCTGCCTGGAAACGGAAGTTTCAGGAAGGGCCCTTGAAAAACAGTTCAAGGACAAACTCAAGGAAGGGCAATCCTCATCCCTGCAGCATAGCTTTGAGAATCTTGATAATATCAGAATGGACGACATTATCAAAGCAGCCAACAATGATGACACCCTAAGCATTGAACTTATTGGAATCATGGCCGAAAAACTCGGAAAGGGAATCACTACCCTGATACATTTATACAATCCGGAACTCATTATTTTTGGAGGTGCCTTGGCGAAATCCAAAGACCATTTCTTTCTACCCCTCCAAATGACCGTCAACAAATACTCCCTAAGCATTGTTAGGGCCGACACGCAATTGGAGCTATCAAAAGGTGACGAGGGAGCCGGAGTACTGGGTGCCTGTTATTTGGCAAAACACAAGGTTTTGAATCCAAACCCCTCCTAACTTTATTGTTCCCAAAACCGCTCTATCTCCTCAAGGGTCTTGCCCGTTGTCTCAGGAACCAGTTTCCATATGATGTACATGTAAGGGAAACACATTACCGCAAATAACACAAAGGTTCCCTGGGGGCTCAACACCTCCAAAAGCCATGGTGTCAACTGCCCTACGATAAAGGTTCCTGTCCAAAGTGAAAATCCTGCAATGGACATGGCCATACCTCTTATTTTGGTCGGGTACATCTCGGAAAGTAGCACAAAAATTACTGCGGAAATGGAAATGGCCGTAAAGAAAACATATGCCAAGAACAAGATCAACAACACATAGGATGGGATATTCCATTCAGAAGCTTTAACAAAGTAGCCCGAGATCAGCAGTAACGTAAGTATCATCCCGGTCACACCAAAATACACCAGTTTCTTTCTCCCCACCTTGTCAATGATGTACAACGCGAGAATAGTGGTAAGTACATTGACACCCCCAACGAATACCTGATAAAACAGAGCATCCCCACCAGACATTCCACTTTGTTCGAAAATGGTGGGACCATAATACAGTACGGCATTCACTCCCATGAACTGTCCCAATATGGCCACTGCGGCACCAATGAGTATCGCCTTCAAGAAATTGGGCTTCAACAACAGCTTCCAATTTCCTTTATCCGCCTCACCCAAAGAAACCTTCATCTCATGTACTTCTTCCTGAATTTTCGAAGGAGAACTGTAAATCTTACCCAGTACCATTGTCGATTTATTTTCATCACCCCTAAAGAACAACCATCTGGGACTTTCCGGTAAAAGGAACACCATCAACAAAAAGAGCAGCGCAGGAAATGCTTCCATTCCCAACATCCCTCTCCATACTTCCTCCACAAGCAATTTATTCCATTGAGCTCCTTCAAGTTGGCCAACGCTATCCGAAAAATCGAGCAACTCGAAATTCACAAGATATGCCGCCAAAAAACCGACGGTAATCGCCAATTGGTACAAGGTGACCATTGCCCCCCTGTATTTTGCAAAAGCTATCTCCGAAATATACATTGGGGAAATGATCGATATCATCCCAATACCAATCCCACCACATATCCGAAACGAGACAAGCTGGAGCATATCCGTTGCCAACGCGCAACCCACGGCCGATACGAAGAAGAAAACTGAGGAAATCAACATAGCCTTTTTTCTACCGATCAAATCACTGATGTAACCGGCTACCAACACACCCCCAATAGAACCTATCAAAGCTGAACTCACATACCATCCCTGTAAAACGGAATCCAGTTCAAATTGCGAAGCCACCATGGTTATGGTTCCCGAAATCACCGCAGTGTCGTAGCCAAAAAGGAAACCCCCAAGGGCCGCCACAGCCGAAATAAAAACCACATACCCCAGATTGCCTTCTTTGCCGATTTGATCAAGATTCATAATAAATGCTTAATGAGTCGCAACTTAATGATATTTATTTTTATAATAATCCTTATTAATAATTTTTTTTACAAATTCATATGCGCAAAACCGCAACACTCGTCTTCCCAAAGTTTATATCCCAAAATACTCCCTATATCGGTTATATAGATGACCCGCTTGGAGATATGCCGATTGCGGGCTCATGAAATGCGAAAACTCGAAGGTAATGGCCTTATGATAGTTTGCTCGTTGCGCCGCTTCGAGCTTCATTCTTAGTTTATCGAATTTTATGGGGAAAAATTTTATGGGCATATCCCTACTAAAGGATTCAGCGTTGGTCCAACACTCAATTCCATAACGATCGGCCAATTTTTTGTTCACTCCAAAAAACGCGTCCAATTCGTCATAATCAATATGCCCGTCTTGAAAGGCACAGGCATCCACGACTTCATGGATTCCGGAAAATATTTCGTCCCACTCTTTTTCATGCTCCACAACGGACACCGCTTCGGATTTGGTCAAGGTTCCCGAAGCCGCGGCCACGGCCTTTTTTCCATCAATCCAAGGGGAAATCAATGTGGGCAATCCCCCTGAGACCTCTTTACACTGTTTGCCCAACTTGTGAAAAGATGTAATGGCGCCCTTGGTCCTTCTACTGATCTCACCACTTAAGTACCAGCCCTGAAAACTTTTGTACCGACTACCATAGTTCTTCCAAACCTCATCGATTACATACAGATTGGAATCTATTTCCTTGGTCAGATCCCCAGTATCCCAATATTCTCCTGAGTCGTATAAACCGAAATAGAACTTCATTTTATACTTTTCCGCAAGCTGAAGAAATAACTCCAATAAGTCTACCGAAGGCCTATAACACCCTTTTGAAAGAAGATATTCCGAGGGATAGGTGATAAACTTCCTATAACCGGACCTGATCATGATCACCGTATCTATCCCAATTGCCTTCATATGCTGAAAATCCTTTTCCCATTCCTTTTCACCCCAATTCTGATGGGGAATATCATGGGATATTTCATCCAAGAAAGTGCCCGTTATCTGTAGCCCCTGTTGCTTCGGAACTATCAAATTTGATTCTTCATGGACAACCCCAGGCTCTGAGGCATTTAAATACGGTTCTGCAAATAAAGCCGTTCCACCGAGCACGGCATTCTTCATAAATTGTCTACGCTTTGAATCTTGTTTTCCCATAAAAAGTTTTTAGTATTCTTCAATCAAGTTTAAGTGAGTTATTTATAAGGTCGGGAGAAATGTGGCATCAAGGCGACTCCAAATAATCCGAGTCACTAAAATATACAATTCACCCCACACATGGTCCGCCATAAAAGAATCCATTTAATAGATCTATTTGAATTGTTGACAATACCCAAAACCCGCATCATCTACGCAATATTGATATCTTTTCCCTAAAATCATATGCAATGACCATCAAAATCGCATCAAAATGCACGTATTCCATGTAAATAGTCCTGCAAATCCTTAGTTTAGCATTTTATTCCACGCAATGAACAAGGACAAAAGACAAGACATCATTCTCAATCTGGTCAATTCCAAAAGAAAAGTGTATTCCAATGAATTGGCCATGGAGCTGAATGTTTCCGAAGACACCATACGAAGGGACTTGAACAGCCTTTCGGCCGAAGGTCTCATTAATAAGGTGCATGGCGGAGCCATCAGCAAGACCCAAAAATATTACAGCTACAATCACAACCTTATCATCAACAACGACAAAAAGGAATCGATTGCCAAAAAGGCGGTGACCCTTATTGATGATGGCGCTTCCATGATCATAAGCGACGGCACAACCAACCTGACCATGGCACGTTTTCTGCCCAACGATATCCAGGCTACCGTTTACACCTATTGTTTGCCCATTGCCATGGAATTGGCCAATCGCCCCAATATTGAACTTTTCTTTTTGGGCGGAAAAATCAACAAAAACTCTTTGGTCACCATTAGTTTGGACGTTATACAAAAAATCTCCAGGCTCAAGGTCGATTACGCCTTTCTGGGAACAGGGAGCATCACCCCATCCGGCATTACCGAAGGCTCCTATGAGGTAGCCAGCATTAAACGGGAGTTTGTGGCCGCTTCGGACCAGACCATTTCCTTGGTTACCTCGGACAAACTCGACCGAAAACAGAGTCATATTGTATGTGACATTGATGAAATCTCCACCCTTATCACCGATTTGGACCCTACGGACAAGAGGTTGGACGAGTACCGGGCCACAGGCGTTACACTACTCTAGAACTATAAAAACACTTTCCGTCGTCACGGATTCTTTTTATCCAATACCTCGGCCAAGGACACAAAATCGTAGCCCTTACCGTTCAAGGCAATTATAAGCCCATCCAGCTTGGCATACAGTTTATCCGTGCGCTTGGGGTCCGTGCCCACATGCGTCAAAAGCAAGAAACCATTCAACCCCTCCTTTGCTTCATAAGCTAAAATGGATTCCATAATCTCATCACTGCTCCGGTAGTTTTTCATATCGGGAGTGGTGTAATCCGCATGGGAAATGGTCCCGGGCGTGTAATTGATCAAACTCAGGTCCAACTGGTTGGTCCATTGCGTAATTTCGCTACTGTTCCATTCGTAAGGGGGCAAGAAAAAGGGAGCATCCTCTTTTTGCACCCCATGTTGCGCCATGATTTTATAATTGTCCAACAAATCTTGCTGAAATTCTTCCTGACTTACCAACAGCTTCTTTTGCCTAGACCAGTCGTTGTACAGCAAGTGCTTATCCGAATGTGCACCCAAGTAATGCCCTCCGTCCTTTAGTTTCTTGATCAAGCCGGCATACTTTGGATTTCGATAAAAATTCCCTGTAAAAAAGAACGACCCCTTGATTTGATGTTTGTCCAACACCGTCAATATAGTGGGCAACCCATCGGCATATTGATCTCCGGTAAATGTTAGGTTGATTTTCTTTTCGGAAGTGTTCCCACGTATCAAAGCTCCGCTATCATCATAGGTGAAATTCGCTTTTTGATGCCCAGTTTTTTGGCTTTTGGATTCCATGGAAGATAAATAATATACCAAAGAGGCTGTCCCATCCATGGTGGGCTCGTTGGTGGAATAATCCCCAACATCATCATGATAGACCACCAAATCGGACTGAAACTCTGCATAACTATCCTCCTCTTCCAACTTGATCCCAATAAGACTATTGAAAATGGAACCATACACAGGCCCATCCACCAACCCTCCATAGGTAGCATATCCCTCCAGCACGGTCAAGGATGAATGGGGTTTTACAGGCGAATCGGCGTGCTCTGGCAACCCAACGATCATACTTGTTCCCCATGGATTACACCCGAACAACCAATCCCTGAGCGCTGCTTCCATTTCCAAATAAGTGTCATCCCCGGTAAGTTCATGGTACATATGCGATTGTGTTACCGCGGCGGTGACAAAGTTATTGGAACACCACACAAAGGGCGTTCCTATGAGGAAAGCATTGTCTTTTCCCCGTTGCCGAATGGCCTCCAGACCTTTTTTGTAGAGTGCGGCCATATCCTTGGCCTTTTCTTTTTTTCCTGAAACACCTAGCTCAAAATGTCCAGCATTCAAAAAAGGGTAATATTGGTAATGCCGAACGGTATCCCTTCCCATCCATGGGGAAACCTGCTCTTGATTGGCAAAATCCATCCCTTCCCTTTTATACTCATCATCCCCTGTAAGATTGTACAGGGCCCCGGCAGCCAGTTCCATATCATCATACCAGTTTTCCTCTTCATAAAAATAAGGACCCTTGCACGGTGCCGTCTGACTGACCCCTGGATTCTTTTTGCCATATTGATATGCATCCTCAGCCCGGGAAAGAAGATCCTCGGTATAATCTGGGTAGAATTCTTTCAATACCATCCCCCCCATGGCAAAAGAAGAGGCAAACTTGCCTGCCGTGGAAGCCACCCCAGTGGAGCGGTTTTGGTATTTTTTAAGTCCTTGCTTTTCAGCAGAGGCCAAATAGACTGGCCTACCCTTTCTGTTCTCGTCGTAAACCACAGTGTCCTTGTTGGGCAAACGGTACCCAGCATGGTCCCTATCATCCGCAATTTGGTTGTAGTACTCTTCTGGGGAAGGGTTCATTTTTTTGAGCCAATCCATTCCAAACTTGGCTTCATCAATCACATCTGGGATGCCATTCTTACCTGGGAGTCCGTTGGCTTGGAACCTATCCTCGAACGCTTCCGGGTTTTCCCGATAGGCCAACAACAATTGGTATACCGCATTGGCCGAAGTAGCCGTGTATTGCAAATAATCCGTAGCATCATGCCATCCGCCGGTGACATCAATGCGTTCCCCTTCCCTTTTGGGGTTATAGATGATATAACCATCATCCAAATGGCACGAATCCGTTAAAAATGGATTGTATCCGCAGCGCTGTTGCCGCATATATTTTAAAAGAAAATCCGCCGTGTTGTCGTAAACATCGGCGTTGATATCAAACTCTGGGGAGGTAATGCCATTGGCCTGAACAAAATACTTTCCAGTTCCCTCAAAGTCACTAAAATCCAACCGATACGATGATTCAAAAGGGCCGTAAGCACCCTTGGGCGTCACTTTTTTGGATGAATACACCTGTTTTCCCGTAACCGCATCCACCAAGGAAAATGATGTTACGCCCATATTTGCTTTGGACCCCAATACCGCCACTTTTATGGATTGGGGCAAATACCCCAAATTATTTATCCGTATCCAAGATTTTTCCTCTTGGGCACTACCCAAGGTCAAGCAAAAAAGAAAAAGAACCAACAGCAGCCTGTTTTTCATATCAAAAAGTAGTTTAACGATCCAATCAATCCTTTTTAAGGTCATTGAAGTTGATCAAATCAAAATTATAATTCAAATAGTCCCTATGGATTCTCCCAATATGGTCCATATCCCATTGCCTGTCCCTATTAAGACTGGAATAGCAACTGGGGTCATAGGTACCGGGGTGAAAGACCAACTCATAGGTCTTTCCCTTTTTCAGTCCCTTTAGCCAATCATCTATTTCCAAAAAATCCTCCACGGAACCATAAAAATATTTTTTGTCCGGCATCACCACTCCCCTAAAAGCCTTACCATGATTCCGGAACGGTAATCCTTTCTCGCGACAAAACTTTGCCACAATGGAGTGGTACTTGGTGTGCAAATGCTCTTTGTGCACATCCAAATGGCTAGGAGCTATACCAAAAATATCGATGAATTTCTGGTATTGCCCCTCCACTTGTTCCCTATGTTTGTCATACGTGAACTCAACATGCAGACCAACGCTGATATCACTGTATCCATTTAGATATTTTAGCTCCTTCACCGTTGCGGCCTGGCTATCCGAAATTCGGTTTACCATCACCGTTGTGGAAGTGATTTTCTTTTCCAACAAAAGTTGGATGATACTCCCATTGAAATGATCGCTCATTCCAAAATCATCCGCGTTGATTATCAAGTACGCCATGTTTCAATCTTAAACCCCTGCAATCCTTCTCTTGTATTCACTCAACGCATCTGCCAACCGCTGCTTGGAGGTTGAATCCCCGGGGACATTGTGCGATGGATGGATATGGAGTTTGACCCCTCTGTCGGCCAATATTTCGGCCACTGTGGTAACGGTCATCCACACCGCCGTGATAAATGCCATAGTGGAAACGGGGCCCACTTTGTCCACATGGTTCTTCAACGGTACCGATGCATCTTCACCTGGCGCACAGGTATCTACCACCAAATCGGCAAGTTCAAACAATGTTTTTCCACAGGAATGTTTGGTGGTCTTGTCCTTGGCTTCGGCCGCGGAACCGAACACGATGACCTTCATGCCTTTTTCCCTGGCATCCAAAGCAATATCGATGTTTACGGCATTGACCCCGGTATGGGAGAACAGCCACATGGTATCTTCCTTGTCAAAGTTGTGCCCTTTCATGATCTCACGGCCATAGCCTTCCACCCGCTCCAAGAAGATGAATTGGTCCACCCCCATCTGCCCAACAATGTTGGTGAAAAAGGTAAGGGGTAGCTCCACAATGGGATGAAAGCCCACAAACCCACCAATTCTGGGATACATTTCCTCAATGGGCAGCGTGGCGTGGCCACACCCAAAGGTATGCACCCATTTCCCCTTTTCTATTGAATCGGCCATGATCTCGGCCGCTTTTTGAATGTTCTCCATTTGGGTTTCCTCGATTTCGGACATTACATTCCTGGCATTGTTAAGCCACTGTTTTGCTAACATTACTGATATATTTAATATTAAAATTGATTTAATTTTCTTCGCAATCCGAGTATAAGTCCACCCATGACCAATACCAGTAGCATCAGAAGCACCGGATAAAACCCTATGCCGAAGTATTGGGAAACCCACCCCATAAGATGGTTGCTCAATACATTTCCGATCAACGCTATGGTAATGACCAGACTAAAGGCGGTACCCGTTAATTCTTTGTACATTTTTCCTACGTAGCCCAACACCACCGGAAAACCAGCTGCAAGACCAAATCCGAAGCCCACAAGGCCAATCAAGGAAAGTAAATGGGTTTGAAAAATCCAGATGACGGATGCACTTGCCATAAGAACGCAGACACTTAAAAGCAATACTGTATATGGGTTCATCACCCGTAATATTTTCCCCAACAGCAATCGGGCAACACAAAGTCCGGCCACAAAAAGGGACAGGGTAAACAAAGCATCCGCTGCCTCAAACTGCCTTTCAGATTCCAAAAATGTTGTGGTCCAATTATTGGCTATCCCTTCCAGTCCACTTTGAAAAAACAAGACAAAGCCCAATAGCAACAGAATGGGATCCTTCAACATTCCAAAACCTTGGGCAATAGGAAACCCTTGGGCATTTTTTGGTTTAGGAAAAGCGGTTATGACAAAAAGAATCACGGGCAATAACATCCCCATACCCATCCAAAAAATGAGCACATCCAGTTCCAAATATTTTTGCAGAAAGCCCACCATGGCAGGAACACCCAAAGCACCCACACCATAGAAGACGCCCAACAGGCTTAAATTGGCACTGTGCTTATCCTTACTGATATCCGAAACCAAGGCATTGGTGGCACCGTTCAAAATTCCACCTCCCAGTCCGATCACAACAATGGCCCAATTCAAATGATTAGACTGAGCCGCAATACCAAGGCCTTCAAATCCAAAAAATGAAAGTAGCCCTCCAATAATCAATATAAGCTTGTACCCAAACCGATCTACCAAGGGACCAAAGACCATGGACCCCAGCAATATACCAAAGGGCAACAAAGACAGGGTAGCCCCTGTTTCTAGCTTGCTGAGATAGATTCTTTTTGAAATGGAAGGCAACAATGACCCCAAGGAAATCATCACGACCCCAAACAGCAACATGCCCAGACATGCTGCCACAAAAACCACTTTGTAATTGTATTTTGAGCCTTCCATTACCACAATTAAACTTTATTCTTCAATGACTTAAGTGCCAAATAGCCCGCTCCGACCAGTCCAGCATCCCCTTCCAAAGTAGAAGCTTCTATGGACACTTTGCCAAAACTGATGGGTTGGGCCCATTGCTCGGACACCGATATGATCTTATCCATAAATTGGGAAGCAGGACCAAAAACACCGCCACCAAAAATGATTTTTTCCGGATTGAATGTGCTTATCAAATTGGCAGTAAAGACACCCCAATAGGCAATGGCCGTTTCCAAAGCAGAAACTGCAATCGGGTCATTTGCCTGATAAGCTTTGAATACATCTTCTGCGGAAAGGGCCTTCTTGGGGATTCTTCGCAGACTGCTCTCAACCTCAGGGGATTCTTCGAGAAGTTTGGCAGCATGACTCGAAATTCCACTTCCCGACGCATATTGTTCCAAATTTCCTCTTTGACGGTCGGTGGAAGAGAGCGCCACGTCCATTCCCATCCATCCAATGGAACCAGCAATTCCATGGGCACCGTTCAAGACCATACCATTGGCCCAGATACCAACGCCTATCCCCGTACCCACAGTAACAAACAACGCATGTCTACAACCTTTGGCCTTTCCTTTCCAAACTTCAGCAAGAATGGAACAGGAACGGTCATTGTCGATAGCCACCGGTATTCTGGCAGCACTCATACCTTGTTCAATGACTTCCTTCAATCTAAATTCTTCCCATCCGGGAATATTTGGAGCCCAAACCGTGTTGTCTATTTCGTTGTATATTCCGGGAACACAAATTCCAATAGCGGTCACCTGCAATCCTTCCTCCTTTGCAATTCGCAAAAGCCCATTTATCAAATCCACGATCAAGACCCCAACAGCCTCACCCGTTCTTCCCTCAAGCTTCTTTACTCTTTTGGTCAATAGGGCACCCTCAAGCCGGAAAAGCCCTCCAGCCGCTTTGGTCCCCCCTAGATCAATGCCGATCACCACCTTCTTATCGTCCTCCATACCTCTTGATTTCTTTAACAACGTGCACAATTTAAGCAAAAAATACATTCAATGTACTTTTGTAATTCATTTTATGCTGTTTTTGTGCATTTTTATTTTCTTTTAAATTCAATAACTGCATTAAACGCGCATATTTAGTCAATGGATTTATATAAAGTCCTTTGCACTAAAAATGTTCTTGTGGCCTATACCTCCCCGGCACCATCCTTTTTAGTTATCTTAGTTCGCACGACCCATCTAAACAGACCTTTATGAGAATCCTATTCCTGTTGTTATCCTATTTCTGTCTACAGACCACCACTTCGTGGTCCCAAGTAGATTCAACGCTTTTTGAAAATCTTACATTTCGGTTTATAGGGCCCGAAGGCAATAGGGCCATTGCCATAGCAGGGGTGCCGGGCGACCCCATGGTCAATTATATTGGTGCAGCATCAGGTGGCCTTTGGAAAACCATGGATGGAGGCATCAACTGGAATCCTATTTTTGACGGTCAAGAGGTTTCCTCCATTGGATCGGTGGCTTTGGCTCCATCAAACCCCAACATCGTATGGGTAGGAACGGGCGAGACTTTTGTCATCCGTCCAGCCCACGCCATGGGTGATGGCATCTACAAGTCTGAAGATGCAGGAAAAAACTGGAAAAGAATGGGTCTTGAAAAAACTGGACGTATCGGGAGGGTAATCGTTCACCCCACTAATCCGGACATTGTCTATGCCGCTGCACTGGGCCATACTTATGGCCCCCAACAGGAACGTGGGGTTTACAAAACCACTGATGGCGGAAAAACTTGGAAACAGATTTTGTTCATCGATGAGCATACAGGAGCGGCAGAACTGGCCATCGACCCAAAAAATCCAGACCGACTGCTCGTAGGCATGTGGTCGATTCACATCAATACCTGGGGTCTGAACAGTGGTGGACCGGGAGGCGGTGTGTACCGCACCACCGATGGCGGCAATTCTTGGGAAGCGCTATCCAAATACGGCTTGCCCGGAGGAAAAGACCAACCCGTTGGGAAAACAGCCGTGGCCATTGCCCCTTCCCAACCTGATGTAGTCTATGCCCTTTTTGAAATTGACAGCCCGGCCCTATATCGTTCCGAGGACTTTGGTAATACATGGACCCTTCAAACCCGAAACCATGATATTGCCGAAAGGGCACCGTACTACACCCGTATGGCCGTTTCCCCGGCAGACCCGGACGAAATCTATTTTGCCAGTGTAAAATTCAGCACCTCAACAGATGCCGGAAAAACCATATCCGGAGGATATGCCGCAGGCGGGGACAATCACGATATTTGGCTGGACCCCACCAATGCAGACCGTATGATGGTCGCCCATGACGGTTGCGCGAGCATCACCCTAAACCACGGGGTAAGCTTTCAGCGAATCGTCCTGCCCATTGCCCAAATGTACCACGCCGCGGTTGATGACAAAATCCCGTATAATGTATATGGAAACCGTCAGGATGGGTATTCGTACAAAGGGCCCAGCAACAGTCTTCAAGGTTATATTCCCCTAGGTCTCTGGGAAGGTGTGGGAGGTTGTGAAAGTGGATTTGCCCAACCTGACCCCTTTGACAATGATATAGTTTGGTCCGGTTGCTATGATGGTGGACTTCAACGCTACAATGCCCGAACCGGCCATGCTCGTGATGTGCGCGTTTGGCCCGAAGCCGGATATGGATGGGAACCTGGCAAATTAAAGTACCGATGGCATTGGAACTTTCCGTTGGCTTTTTCGCCCCATACCCCACATCGGGTGTATGTAGGGAGCCAGTTTGTGCATAAAAGTGATGATGACGGACAAAGTTGGCAGGTCATTAGTCCCGATTTGACCTTAAACGACAAGACACATCAACAAAATTCAGGCGGGGTGGCCATTGATAACCTAATGACTTTTGATGGCGCCACGCTCTTCAGTATTGCAGAATCCAAATTGGAACCGGGACATATCTGGACCGGAAGCAATGACGGGCAGGTACATTTAACCCAAAACGGAGGGGAAACTTGGACCAATGTAACCCAAAACATTCCAGACCTTCCCCAATGGGGGACCATTGCCAATATAGAGCCTTCCCGATTCAAGAAGGGAACGGCATACATTTCCGTGGACCTTCACCAAATGGGCGATTTTGACCCTTATGTGTACAAAACTTCGGATTATGGCGAAAGCTGGAAGCTGGTCAGCGGCACAGTGCCTAAATCCGTCCATAGTTTCGCCCATGTCATCAAGGAAGACCCCAAAAGGGAGGGCATGCTCTATTTGGGTGTGGACAATGGTCTCTATGTGAGCACCAATGATGGGCAAAGTTGGATGCGCCTGCGAAACAATCTCCCCCCAGCACCGGTATATTGGTTGGAAATCCAGGAGCGGTTTGATGATTTGGTCGTGGGAACCTACGGAAGAGGGTATTACATTCTGGACAATATTTCGCCTCTACGCGAATACGACATGAATGCCCAAGGCAAGGATGCCCATCTGTTCAGCATACGGCCCTCCTATCGGTTTCAGGAAAAACAAAGCATAAAGACCGATGGCCCCAGTCTTAACTCCGGTATCAATCCTGCCTATGGGTCAGACATCAACTACTTCTTAAAAGACAGTACCGACCAAAAAGTGGAAATCCAGATTCTTACCTCCAATGATGAAATCGTGCGCACACTCCAAGGAAAGAATGACGCCGGCATCCATAGGGTGATGTGGGACCTTAGATACGAACCCACTTACAAACCCAAATTGCAATCCACCCCTCCTGGCCGACCTTGGGTACAACTGAACGGTGAGGGTTGGCGCCCCTTGGTCACCTGGGACTTGGATTTGATGCGGGGACAATACGGTCCCAGAGTGGTGCCAGACACCTATAAAGTAAAACTGATTGTTGGGGAAACAGCATATGTCCGGGAAGTGGAAGTCCTGAAAGACCCTTCCACCGAAGGGACCCTGGAAGACATCAAAAAACAAGTGGCCTTCTCCCTAGAGCTTCGCGATGCCATAAACTTGGCGGTGACCATGATCAATGATATTGAATCCATTCGGGCCGAACTGAATGAAATCATTCCACAGTTGCGAAACAAAAACGATAAGAAAAAGGCAGAACAGCTCCAATCCATGGCCGAAGCCATTGCTGCTTCCCTGTACGACATCCATTTAACCGGTGCCCGGGAAGATGCATTTCGGTCCCCGATGAAACTATACGGTCGTTTAAGTGCCCTTGCCAGCGATATCACCGGAAACGGTGTGGACTTTAGACCCACCGACCAACAAGGGGAGGTCTACTCCATTTTCAACAAAAGACTCAAAGACGTTGATGACAAATTCAAAACCTTTATGAACGTTGAAGTCAACAACTTCAACAGTCAATTGAAAAAAAGTGAGCTTCAGATACTATTGGACAAGAAAATCAAATCTTAATCAACACAGTAAGCTCTACAAAACCTGAAATCCATGGGCATAGGGATCGTCATCATCTATGATGATGGTGTTATACCCTGTTATTTGTGCCCACCCTTGGATGCTGGGTACAATGGCATTGACATTGGTCAAAGTAGTCTCTTTTTCAACCCTGCCAATAAACTTACTCCCAATAAAACTTTCATGGATGAAGTCTTCCCCTACCTTCAACTTGCCCTTCGCATGCAATTGCGCCAAACGGGCCGATGTTCCCGTGCCGCAAGGCGAACGATCAATAGCCTTGTCTCCATAAAACACGGCATTTCTCCCTGACGAGGTTGGATCTAAAGGGTTTCCTGTCCACATCATGTGACTGACATCCCGAATCGTCGTATTCTCAGGATGGATGAATCTATCGGGATATTTTGCATTGATTCGTTCCCGGACCACCTTGGAATACTGAATGATCTTGGATGCTGAAAAATCATGTACTCCGCTAAAATTATCCTGCGGGTCCACAATGGCGTAGTAGTTCCCGCCATAGGCCACATCAAAGGTGATTTCTCCCAACTCCGGGCATTCCACGGTCAGGTTTTCGGCCGCCAAATAGGATTTCACATTTACCAATTTCACCCAATCCACTTTCATGCCCGTCTGTTGGTATTCGATCTCGACCAAACCTGCAGGGGCTTCCATTCTAACTTTTCCAGGGATTTTAGGCTGAATTAATCCTTCCTCCAAAGCAATGGTGATGGTCCCAATAGTCCCATGACCGCACATGGGCAAACAGCCTGAGGTTTCAATAAAAAGAATCGCGATGTCATTTTCGGGCTCGTGTGGCGGAAAGAGGATACTGCCACTCATCATATCATGGCCCCTTGGCTCAAACATAAGCCCTTTTCGAATCCAGTCAAATTCCTTGAGGAAATGCTGTCGTTTTTCACTCATATTCCGTCCCAAAAGGATGGGACCTCCTCCTGCTACCAAACGCACAGGGTTTCCACAGGTGTGGGCATCCACACAAAAAAACGTCTTTCTTGCCACGGCTAGCGCTTCAACTAAATTATATCGTGCTTAAAAATACAACCTTACTTCAAGTAAGTGGGCAACAATTCTTCTGGAAAGGATTGGTAACTGATCGGCCTTGCCCATCTTTTGATGGAATGGATGCCCACCGCAGTGAACCTCGAATCCGTAGATGCCGGATAAGGTCCGCCATGCTGCATGGACGGGCACACCTCAACCCCAGTGGGAACACCGTTGTAAATGATACGCCCTACCCTGTTTTGGAGCACATCCACCAAGGTTTCCAAATCCAAATCATCATCTTTTTCAGCAATCAAGGTTCCGGTCAACTGGCCTTCCAAGTTTTCAATGACCTGAAAGAGTTCTTCTTCATCCTTGCACTGTACCACCAAAGAAAAAGGCCCAAAAACCTCTTTGTGCATTTTGGGGTTGTTCAAAAAATCGGCCCCTGAAACCGTGGCAACTTCGGCTGGGGCATCATTGACCTGCACATCTTTACTTCTTTTGGCTATACTTTCCACACCTTTTTGCGATGTCACCTCCTCACCATTTCTCTCATAACCCCTTTTTATATTGGGGTGTAACATGCACTGTGGTGCAATGGCCACAGTTTTTTCGGCCAACACTTCGACAAAATTTTTCGTATTGGCATCCTTGATAGTCAACAGCAATCCCGGATTGGTACAAAACTGCCCTGTTCCCAATGTTATGGAATCTGCATAGGTTTGCGCGATTTCATCGGCCCTTTGGGAAATGGCCTTGGGGGTGATGACCACGGGGTTGATACTCCCCATTTCCGCGAATACAGGGATAGGTTCCGCCCGTTGTGAGGCCAAATCGAACAGTGCTCGACCTCCTGTGATACTTCCGGTAAATCCTACTGCCTTTATCTTGGGATGTTTCACCAAGTTCACTCCCACGTCCACACCTCCGTTGACACAAGAAAATACCCCATTGGGCATTCCTGTCTCTTGGGCCGCCTTGACAATGGCAGAAGCCACCAATTCCGAGGTACCCGCATGCATGGGATGCGACTTCACAATCACAGGGCACCCTGCTGCCAAAGCACTTGCTGTATCCCCGCCTGCCGTGGAATAGGCCAACGGAAAGTTGCTCGCCCCAAATACCGCCACAGGTCCCATGGGAATCAAGGTTTTTCTTAAATCCACTTTGGGAATGGGCTTTCGGTCCGGTTCGGCCGCATCAAATGTATTTTCCCGCCAATCTTCCTGGGCAACCAACTCGGCAAAAGACCGCAATTGAAAAACGGTCCGTCCGCGCTCGCCTTTGGCCCTTCCTTCGGGAAGTCCGGTTTCTGAAGTATATCTGTCTACCAGCTCTTCATCCAACTCCAAAATATGATCCGCTATGGCATTCAAGAACGCCGCTCGTTGTTTTCCGGGAATTTTTCTGTAGGTCTTGAAAGCGTTCCAAGCCAATTCAGCGGCCCTATCCACTTCCTCTGGGATGGCTTCCACAAAAGTGGAAGGATTCTCCGTATTCAATTTTGGGTTCAAGGTGGTGAATTTCACATCCCCTTTCCCACTCAAGTTGTTTCCAATGTAGTTTTTACCTGTAATCATTATGCGTTGCTACTGAGTTTTTTATAATCGGGTAATGTGGGTCTATTCTTTAGGCCTGTTTCGATGATTTTCAATACCCTTTGTCTTTCTCCACCCTGCAAGGGCAATCTAGGTGGCCTCACATTTTCCGTACCTATGCCCGTGGCCACTTCGGCCAATTTAATGTTCTGCACCAATTGTGGGCTGATGTCCAGTTCCAACAAGGGCATGAACCATCTATAAATTTCAAGCGCCTCGTTGATTCTTCCCGCCTTTACCAATTCATAAATGGCCACCGTTTCGGCTGGAAAGGCACAGACCAGGCCGGCTACCCAGCCATCGGCCCCTATGGCCAAACTTTCCAGACCCAAGGTATCCACACCTGTGAACACTTTTACACGGTCCCCAAAACGGTTCTGCAATCGGATGATATTGGTAATATCCCTTGTTGATTCCTTTATCGCTTGAATGTTGTTGCATTCCAGCAAATCTTCCAACATATCCAAAGTTACCTCAATTTTATAATCCACAGGGTTATTGTAGAGCATTATGGGCAGTGAAGTATTGTTGGCAATGGCCTTGAAGTAGGTCACGGTTTCAAAATCGGTGGCCCTGTACCTCATGGGAGGTAATACCATGAGTCCGTCTGCACCTGCCTTTTCAGCCTGTTGAGCCATGAGAATGGCTCCCTTGGTACTTTGCTCCGCAACATTCATGACCACTGGGATTTTTCCATCCGTAATGGCCAATGAGGTTTTGATCAGGGTTTCTTTCTCATCCGGTTCAAGGGTACTGGCTTCCCCTAGGGTACCTCCCAGGATAATTCCATGGACACCTGCCTCCATCTGCGCTTTGATGTTCTTTTCAAACATGGCAAGGTCCAATTGATCATTGGTGGTAAACTTTGTGGTAACTGCTGGCATTACGCCTTTCCATTGTAGCATAACGATATGTTTTAATCACAAAATTAGAAGAGACAAGCCCAATCTTCGGTCTGAAAATTACCCAGTTCCAATACTATATTATCCTATAAACATATTTTTTATGTATTTTATGATGATTTTTGTATCATTCTTATGAAAATACTACCCTTTAAAATACCCAAACCCAAAGATGAAGCCTTGGTGTACCAAGAGGACCGGGAAAAGGTTTTCTATGATCAACTCCATCAACATGCCGAAATCCAGATAAGCTATATTGAAAAGGGAGCAGGCACCCTTATTGTTGGGGATTCCTTCAATGAATATAAGACCAACGACATTTTAGTGATTGGGAGTTATGTCCCCCATGTTTTCCGAAGTGATACCAATACCACAGATGAATCCGTTATGCGCACATTGTTTTTTGATCAGGATTCCTTTGGAAAAGATTTTTTTGACCTTCCCGACCTTGCAGCCACCCACCCCTTCTTTCAACAATCGGTATACGGGATGAAAGTGGTTTCCCATAAGGAAAATACCATCGCTCTTTTTAAGCAGTTACGGCAACAGAACAAATTGGAACAGATTGCCTCCCTACTTTTAATCATCAACCAAATAACGAAATCCGAAACCCAACCTCTTTCTTCATTTGTATACAACAAGGCTTTTTCGGACGATGAGGGAAAACGCTTGAACAAGGTATTCGATCACGTCATGGATCACTACCATGAGCAAATTACCTTGCAAGAGGTTTCGGAAATAGCCCATATGAGCAAAAATGCCTTTTGTAGGTATTTTAAAAAGCGTACCAACAAGACCTTCTTTCAGTTTTTGATTGAAATACGGATAGAGAATGCCGGAAAACGAATCATCTACCAACCCGAACTTCCCATTTCCTTGGTTTCTGAACTGTGTGGTTTTAGCAACTTGGCCAATTTCAATAGAAAATTCAAGGAGTTGAAAGGGTGCACTCCCACCCGATACAGGGGGCAATTTCAATAGGAAAGGACCCAAACCAAAATGACCGGGCCCTTTCCATGAACATAAATAACAACCCTACCAAATAGTTATGATTTCCTCACGCCGCATTTTGCTGCCTTTGGGAATATCAAAAGCTTTGATGAATTCCTCAAAATTGGACAGCGCTCCATTGGCCCGGTAAAAACTAGGGGAATGCGTATCTGTTTTCACTAGGTTTTCCAAGGACTTATCCCGATACTTACCTCGCCACATTTTGGCATAAGCGAGAAAAAATCGCTGCTCATCCGTTAGTCCGTTGATGACTTGGGCACCTTTTTCGGCCTGATTGATTTTCATGGCTTCAAAGGCAATGGCCAAGCCTCCCAAGTCGCCAATATTTTCTCCCAAAGTGAGCTTGCCGTTCACATGGATGGAATCCAACACAACATAGGCATCGTATTGCTCTTCTATCTTCTTGGCCCTTGCCTCAAACCGTTCCCTATCCTCCGGGGTCCACCAGGATTTCAGGTTTCCATCGGCATCGTACAGGCTTCCATTGTCATCAAATCCATGGGTGATCTCATGGCCAATGATAACCCCTGCAGAACCATAATTGGTCGCATCATCGGCATCATAATCAAAAAAAGGCGGGTTAAGAATCCCTGCGGGGAAGACAATTTCATTCCGATAGGCAGAAAAATACGCATTGACCGTGGGCGGGGTCATGCCCCACGCATTGGGGTCAATTGAGTCTCCCAAACGGTTCAATTGCCGCAAATAGTCATGCTCCCTTAACCTGATTACGTTGCCAAAGTAATCATTGGCCTTGATGTCCACCGCAGTATAATCCAACCATTTATCGGGGTACCCTACTTTTACTCCCATTTTATCCAGTTTATGGCGGGCCTGGATTTTGGTCTCTTCGGTCATCCATGTATACCGATTTATCCGTTGATGGAACGCTTGCTTTAAATTATCGATGAGGCCAATCATTTTGTCCTTGTTCCGCTTGGGAAAGTATTTTTCCACGAAGAGCTTGCCCAAAGGTTGACCCAAATTTATGTCTGTAGAGTTTTGTGCCAATTGCCAACGCGGAAACTCCTCTTCCACCCCATTCAATGTGGTTTGGTAAAAAGCAAAGCTTCGATCTCGGATGGCATTGTTCAACATGGGGGTTGTTCCCCGAATCACCTTCCATTGCATATAGGTCTTCCAATCGGCAATGGAGAAATCATCCAACATTCGGTCGAACATGGCCAAAAACTCGGGTTGGTTCACGATAACATAGTCCACTTCCTTGTTCAACCCCAAATCCTTAAAATACTTGGGCCAATCCACATTGAATGTGAGTTGGTTGAGCTCGGCCATGGTCTTTTTGTTATAGTTCCTTTCCGAATCCCGAAGTTGGACCGGACTTCTATGGATTTGAGCCATCCGGGTTTCCATTTCGAAGATTTTTTGGGCCGCTTCCCGCTCCTTGCCTTGGTGCAATTGGAGCATTTTGAAGATATCCGTCATCAATTCCAGGTATTTGTCCCGAAACTCTTGATACTGTGGGTTGTCTTCCAAGTAGTAGGCCCTGTTGCCCAGACTCAAGCCAGACTGACTTAGATAGAGGGCATACACGGAACTGTTCTTGGCATCCAGAACGGTGTAGGTTCCAATGGGTGCCTGAATACCTTTGGTATATAGCTGTGCGGTCAGTGCTAAATAATCCTCTTTGGTGGTGATTTGTTCCACTTTGTCCAAGTACGCTTTAAGGGGTTTCAACCCCAGATTTTCCAATCGTAGGGTATCCATACAACTGGCATAGAAATCGGTCACCATTTGCTCCGTTGAACCCTTTTCGTAGGTTGTATTGCTCTCCGTAAGCTCCTTAAAAATGCCCTTGATTCGGTCCTGATTTGCAAAATAGACCTCATGAAAGCTACCCCAAGAGCCATAGGCCGCAGGGATTTCCGTGCTGTCCAACCATTGGTGGTTCACGTAGGTATAAAAATCGTCTTGGAGCTGTTGTTTCCCCTGTGCAAAGGCCATGGTTGTGGCCGTTAGGGCTAAAACTGCCATCATCCTGTTTTTCATATGTTCGTTTTTTGAGTTGTTGCTGTTTTTTTTCGATATCAATCCCAAACAAATTTCCATGAACCATCCTCTTGGCGCTTCCAAACGGTATGGAACACGCCTTTGGCCTCTGCTGGATTGCCTTCGGCATCTTCATAGGAAAATGTATAGTACCCATAGGTGTAGCCCAGGTCCCCGGATTTGGAGACTTCGATAAATTCCGGTTTCCAAGCCAGTCCTTTTGAGGTTTGGTTCTGCATAAAATCGGCAATGGCCTGCTTGCCCTCAATGAGTTGATTGTTCCTCATGAGAACGGCATCTTCAGCGGCGTAGGCCAGAAAGGCTTTGTTCATCCCTTCTTCCTTGGCCATTTGTGCAAAGGCGGCCTCGGAATCGGCAATCTGTTGTTTCCACGTCTCCAAAACTTGGGGAAGCGGTTCTTGGGTCTGGCCACATGCCATGAGCAGTACCATGACCAATACACTACATACATTGACTATTTTCATGACTTCAATTTTTAGTGGTTGGGACTCCAATTGGGCTGGGCCTTTTTCCCGTTTACGGAAAACGTATTGACCGCCTCCAAATCGGTTCCATTTTTATATTGATATTCAAATCTATGAACCCCTATTTGGGTATTGTTGACCGGGTTTTCATCAGCATCCAAATAGCTACGCTCCGCCAACCTTCCTCTTTCATCATAATGGTTTTCTTCTATGGCATAACCTCCCGACCCATTGACAAGCCTGCCTTCCAGATTATGGTAAAACCCGCGGATAGGTCGCCCCTCTGCGTCAAATTGGGTCTTATATTCGTGAATCTTGTTCGCACCCAATCCAATAGGGTTTCCATCCTTATCAAAAAAGGACCTTGTAGCCAAAAACCTTCCATCAGAACTAAACGTGGTTCTGATGATTCCAATACCACTATTGGAATTGGTGGGCCTGTCTTCCGTATCCAAAAAAGCCCGTCCTACTTCATTGCCGTGTTCATCAAAACGATACACTACTTTATGAACTCCCCAATTGGTGAGTTGTGGCCCATTGTTTTCATCAATGAAAGCAGCTTCCTGTTCCGCAAAAAAGTGGGAAGGGATATAGGCTATTTTGGCAATGTTGGTCATACCCCGAGTCAATCTGCCCTCCCCATCATAGTTGGACCATTCCGTAAACTGTCCGTGAGCGTTGTATCCAACTTTGGTAGTGACCACATTTGCCTCATCGGGCGTGGGGGTCTTGCCTTCTTTTCCAAAATTGGTCATTTGGGCCAGTAGACCATGTGTATTGTAGGAGAACAGGGTTACGAAGTATTGAAATTCCGGCCGATTTCGGACAAGCTCATCTTTGGTATTGTAACGCCATTCCATAACATCGCCATTGGGCAAAGTCTCCCAAACGTATTTGGCGATGCCAAAATCATTATCAATGATGTCCCCTGCAATATTGTGGAAGGTCAGACCTGTTCTCTCTTCTTTCTCATTAATAACAAACCGTGCTTCATACACATCCCCGGAGACCAAGGTTCGATGACCAAACTCGTTGTAAAATGTGCGTATTTCTTTATTTTCCTGATAGCTGACCTTAATTTTGGGCGCTCGTACAAATCGGTCCGAAAACGAAACCAGTTGATCATTGAGTACATAGCGGCACTCCACCAACCTTCCCTTTTCATCATAATCCAATTCAAAATGTTTTTTGTTGCCCACATCCTCCCTGGCCACCATCTTGGCTCCTCTGATATCGGCAAAAGGGGTTTCCCGGAACACAATACCCATGGCATATTGGGTGTGCTGTGCCTTTACTTTCAATCCACAACTTAGCAGCATCAGTACTGCCCAGATTATGTTTATTGTCTTTCTCATTCAGCTCTTTTTTTCTGGTTTGATATGATCATAAAGCCAATCGATAGGTGAGTTTCATCAAGAAAATATTCTCCGGTTTTTGCCCAAAAATGCCCGACTCCAATCCGCGGGTCAAACTGGCTGATGGGTCCATGAAGTTGGATATCCCCTGCGACCAGACCAAAAACAGCTCCGACCCCGGGATGTATTCCCAACGTACCACCAAATTGGACCGAAACTCCACCAAGGAAAAATCTGGATCATCGAAACTGTAATCCACAGTGCCGTCCAAATTTTCATCCACCACATACATTTCCGTATCGGACTGCCTAACTATCTGCCCTTCTTCCAGCAATTCATAGCGATCAAAAAGATTTTCCGCCACTGGATTGGTGATGTAGTTGAAATGGGAATACCGCCCCCGAGCAATAAAAGGCTGCCCATAGTATTGAATGGTGAGGTTGGGATTTATGGTGTAGTTCACCCGAATGGCCGCGCTCAATGTTTTATTGTCTATTTCCGAAGTAATGTATCTGGGCATCCCATTGAATTGGGTCTCCGTGACATATTGGGTTCTATGGGGGTATCTGGCATACTGTGGACTAAAGGATACGCTCAACGCATTGGAGGGCTGATAGGTAATCCCGCCTGTAAATTCAAAAATGGTGAAGTGGCCTTGCTTGGCTTCCGAATAGAGCAGATCGGCACTAAACCGTAGTTTTTTCCGCAAATCGGTATTGGCAATGAACCAGACAAAATTTTCCCGTGAGAGCTTGAATCGTGGACCTCCCTGCAAGTGCGCCGTACGATAATTTATGGGGATATGTCCCCCACCCACATCAAAGCCCCAATTGTTCAAAAAAGTGCCATCGGCCCCAAATTGGTATTGCATGCGGTTGCGGTTCCCTTCAAAATCAAAACTGTTGAAGTAATTAAAATTGGCCCCTACTCTCCTAAATTTTCCCATTTGGCGGGTAGATTCGTAGGCCACCGTATTGTATTGGCGAAACTCATCGGTCTGCCTCAAAAATCCAATATCGTTGATCTCGAGTTCGGGGGATTTCCAAAAAGCGCCAATGGTATATCGCAAATTACCACCGCCCACTTTTCCATACTCCAATTTCCCTCCGGTTCCCGCCAAAGAGGTTCGGGTGGAATCCACCTCCACATGACCCGCATCCGTGCGTTGGAACAAGTGTGTCAAGGTATTTTGGGTCGCCGCAATGGCCTCCCTGCTCCCCTTCACCTTACTGAAAATGGAATAACCCATCAGGTAGTAGTTCCGGTTGCTCCATTGGTGTTTAAAGTCCAACCCACCCGAATAGGCATCGGTATGCAAAAAATTGAGTTGGTCGGGTACATCAAACCGATTGGTGGCCGTTACGATACCTCCTACGTATGAATTGTTGTTGTTAAAGTCTTTCTGCAATCGCCCCACAAAATAATTGGTAAGCGGTTCCACCAATTCCTCGCTTCGCTCCCCATTGGTGTCGATTTCAGCATACTCCTTGGCCGTTAAACTCTCCATAACCCCAATGGACCACCCATTCTTGGTCTTTCCCGAAAATTTGGCCGCACCAAGAATAGTAGTGTTTCCCGGTTGGTCCACATATTGGTCACCAGACACACTGGGGTATCCTTGCGGGGTCCTTCCTATGCGCCTCGAATAAAATAGATTGTCCGAGGCATGCGAAAATCTGTAATCAAAAATGTTCTTGTTCTCTACAAAAAAGGGACGCCGTTCCTGAAAAAATATCTGGAAGCCATCCAAGGCAATGGCCGAAGGGTCGGCCTCCACCTGTCCAAAATCGGGGTTCACGGTCAAATCCAACGTAAGGTCATTGGTCACCCCAATCTTGGCATCCACTCCCCCATTCAACTTAAAATCATTGCCATCCCTAAAGGGATTTCCCTCCTCTTTTTCATAGGTTTTTAGCTGCGTTACCGTAAAAGGCTGTATTTCCAACTGATTTTGAGGGGTAAGGTTTTTTAATCCATGGAGTTCCCCAAACTCACTGACCCAGCCCGGAGCATCTTGGGGAATGCGCTGCCAAACAGAGCGTTCCTCATTTCTAAAATAACGCCGTAGCACCTGAAGCCCCCACACCTGCTCCTTATCCGCATTAAACCGCAGTTGGCTCAATGGAATTCTTATTTCGGCGATCCAACCCTCATCATCAATCTGGGTTTTGGTTACCCAAATGGGGTTCCAACTACTGTCCCAATCATCCCCATTGTTGGAGATAAATTCATCCCCCCGTACCCCAGCCACCGTTGCCGTAAAGGAAAATGCAGTTCGAAGGTCGTGGTAGCTGTCAATTTCCACTTCCACCCAATCGCCATCAAAGGTATCCCTACGGCCCATGCGCCGAACAATACTGTCCGGCGCCGCATCAAAGGCCCGTATGCCAAAATAGATGTATTTGGCATCGTAAATAATCTTGAACTTGGTCTGAAAGCTAGGTGGGGTATTTTCATCTGGTCGGACCTCGATAAAATCACCGCCCCACTCCACGATATCCCATACTGGATCGTCCATGGCCCCATCAATGATCGGTGTTCGTCCATCTTCAATGGCCATGGTGGTATACTTCTTTTTTTCAATGATCTGGGCATCCATGACCTGGATAGAAGCCAGCAAAACAGCTGGCCACAAAAAAATCTTTCCCATGTGATTGTTTTACGCACCAGCCTGCATTGACTTCAATCCGGATGGATTGTTTTTGATATAGGTGATGACCGTCGTTTTTTGATTGATTTGATTGACATTTCCGGCTAAATTTAACCGATGCCCCCTTCCAACTTTCCAAAAAGAATTGGATGCCTATTATTTTGATATGAGCGCACAAGTATCTGATTTGAAATGCCCTTATCCTGAAATGGAAAAATCAATTTTCAGTTTGCGTACCCCAATTGTTTCCTATTTTCGCCTAAATTGCATCGATGGCATATAGGGTAATCATTGTAGATGACGAATTGTTGGCCCGTAAACGGATTACCGAACTGTTGGGCACAAGAAAGGAGTTCCTGATTGAGGCAGAATGCGCCAATGGGGAGGAAGCCATTGAACAGATCAACACCTTGGCCCCTGATGTGCTTTTTTTGGATGTGGAACTGAAAGACCTCACCGGTTTTGATGTGCTCCAAAGCCTATCCCTCCAAAGCATCCCACTCATTGTTTTCATTACCGCTTATGATAGTTATGCCATCCAGGCTTTTAACAACTATGCGCTGGATTTTCTGCTAAAGCCCTTTAAGAACCACCGCTTTTTTGAAACCTTGGACCGTATCGAGGAACGAATGAAACTCAATAACTACGGGACCGATATGAGGCAATTTTTGTTGGACATCCAAGGAAATCTTGGAAATCCTCCCAACACCATGGCTTCCCGGTTTCCCATTCGAGAGAACAACCGAACGGTTTTTTTGAACAAGGACCGCATCAAATATATCTGTGCATCCAGCTATTATTCGGATATCCACAGTATTGAGAAGAAATATACGGTAAGGGATTCGCTCAAGAACTTAATGGTACAGTTGAATACCTCCAATTTTGTACGGATCCACCGATCTACCATCATCAATGTGGACCATATGTTGGAGTTGGTGCATTCGGATTACAACGAAATGGATGTTCGGATGCAAGATCAGGAACTGTTCCGGATCAGTAAATCATACAAAAAGGATTTTCTTAAAAAATTGGGGTTGGCACCATGAAGAAGCTTTTGAAGAAATACGGGGAAAGACCTTTGATCATCTATTTGGTGGTCTTTTACACCTTTATTGCCTTTGTGGATTTTCTGCGGAACTTTTACTTTTTGTACAGTGGTCCAAGACGGGTCACCAACGATTTTACCGGATTGGTTTTGGTAAGTGTTGTTGATTGGGCATTTGTAATCCTTTTTATGTGCTCCGTTTCCTTGCTGACCAAATACCTTCTGATAAAAAGGGTATCTTGGACAAAGATCATCCCATTGCATATTGTGCTGAGCATTTTGCAGAGCTACCTTGTTGGGTTTATCTCACCTTTGTTGCTCACTTACGAACTGATAACCATTGAACTTGGCTTTTTTGAAAAGGTCACCCATACCTTTTTGTTCAATGTCACCACCAATATCTTGCTCTACAGCTCCATGATCTTGATTATCTATGCCTATTTCTATCTGCAACAGGTAAAAAATCAGGAGATACGGAACAAGGTCCTTGAGAACAGCCTGATCAAGTTCAAACTGAAAACCTTGGAAAGCCAGCTCAACCCCCACTTTCTGTTCAATACCCTGAACAGTATCTCCAGCCTAATCCCCAAAAATCCGGATACCGCCCAGGATATGGTGGCCGATATCAGTTTTCTATTGCGAAAGTTCCTGAGTATCGATGACAAGAATTTCATCACCATTCGCGAAGAACTGGAAATCTTGGAGTATTACACCAATATTTTAAAGCAGCGTTTTCAAGAAGACCTGGTCATCACACAGGAAGTAGAGGAGTCCATTCTGCATAAACAGATTCCCCGACTGTTGATACAGCCCATCATTGAAAATTCCATCAAGCATGGATTCTCCCAGGAAAACAAAAAATTGAACATACACCTGTCCATTCAGAAAAAGGAAGGCTCCATTTTGCTGTCCGTGGAAAACAATGGAAAAAAAATCCCCAAATACCCCATTTACTCCAACAGTGGTATTGGCATCATCAACATCAAGGAACGGTTACAGGCACTATATCATGGAAAATCCGATTTTCATTTTGAAAATATGCCCCATGGGGTAAAGACAGTGATCACCATTCCCATGGCCTAGAACATTCAATGCACCTTAAAAGTCATTCACATCAAATACATGGTCAACAGATTCTATTTTATCCAATTACGTTTAGAAAATCCGAGTTTAGCAACAGTTTTCAAAACAATGGTTTTGTTTGATGATTTATGCTAAAGCCAACTATTTAAGTTGGCTTTAGTTCTTATAGCTACACAGGTATGGTTAAAAAAATAGGGGTACTGCTATTTCTTGCAGTCGTAGGTCAAGCGTTTGCACAAACTTCGTTCAAGGGAAAAATAGTGGACTCCAATAATGCCGCCATCGCCTTTGCCAATGTGGTGGCCATGAGCAAGTCCGATTCTACCTTGTTAAAAGGTGCCATCACCGATATGGATGGGGTGTTCAACATTGATGTAAAACAACCACAGAACAGCTATTTATCCATTTCCTATGTAGGTTTTCAGACCAAAACCGTGACCGACCTATCCAACACTAGCTTGGGCAACATTACTTTGGAAGACCAGACCCAAGCGCTTGAAGAAGTTGCCGTGGTAGGTCAAAAACCCTTCATTCAAAAAGAACAGGACAAGCTGGTACTCAATGTAGAGAACAGTATCGTGAACACGGGAAACTCCACCATGGAGTTGTTGGAAAAAGCCCCAGGGGTCATCATAGATCAAGATGATGTTATATCCCTCAGTGGTCGCACCGGGGTACGAATCTATATGGATGGCAAGGATACCCGCTTACAAGGGGAACAACTGGCCAATTTGTTGCGGAGCTTACCTTCTTCCAATATCGAGAAAATAGAGATCATTACCAATCCCTCGGTTCGTTATGAGGCACAGGGCAATGCGGGTATCATCAATATTGTCACCAAAAAAGGGAAACTGTATGGCACTAATGGAAGCCTTACCCTTAGCCCAGGGTATGGACGTTATTTTCGTTGGAACAGCGCCATGGACTTTAACCATAGGACTGAAAAATTGAATCTCTACGGTCAGTATTCCTATACCGACCGCAACCAATACCAAGAAATTGTCATTGATCGGATATTCTTGAATGGAGACGAGCCCCAAGGTTATTACGACCTTCAAAACGATTTTGAATTGCCTTTAAAAACCCATACCGGAAGGTTAGGGTTGGACTATACGGTAAGCGAGAAGACCACACTCGGGGTTCTGTTCACCGGACTCAACAACAACACCAAAAATATTTCCACCAGCAACGTATTAGGGTACAACACGGACTGGGATCTAATTTCGGAGGAGAACACCGCTACGGACATCGCCTCCGAATGGAACCAGTTTACAGCCAACCTTAACGCCAGACACAACTTTGTGAACAAAAGTGCCCTGAACTTCAATTTTGACCATGCCCGTTACAGCAATTGGTCCGACCAAAGGTTTGTTTCCAATTTCGACTTTTTTGAAAGCAATACCACTGCCCAAGACATTCTTTTGGGGGATGTGGACGGTTTCCTGAACCTCACCGGAATCACTGTGGATTATGAACTGCCCTTTAAAAATGGAGATCGTTTTGAGGCCGGTTGGAAAAACACTTGGGTGAAATCGGATAACGACTTGGCCTATGTGAATGAGAACAACGGGGTCACCACCCCAAACACCAACCTCAGCAACCATTTCATCTATGATGAAGATATATATGCGGGCTATGTGAGCTATAACATCAACCGTGAAAAATGGAATGCGCAAGTGGGGCTACGGGCCGAAAACACTTCTGTTATTGGCAACCAGATTACCACCAACACGGTCAATAAGATGGATTACTTGAACCTGTTTCCCACCGCTTCCTACAACTATACGTTTAACGAAAAGCATACCTTGGGTGTATCGGCGGGCAGGCGTATTGACCGTCCCGGTTATGGCCAGCTCAATCCCTTTCGCACCTTTGTGAACACCAATACCTACCGTGAGGGAAATCCCTATCTGCAACCCCAGTTCACGTGGGTAAGTGAGGTCAATTACACCTTCAAACAACGTTACTATTTTGCATTTAATGTAGGCATTACAGAAGACCATTTGACCATGGCCATCATTCGTGACGGGGATGAAGAGGTGGTCATCGTGCGTCCCATCAACATCGACAGACTGAAAAGCTATTCCTTTGTGGCCAGTCTTCCCATACAGTTCAGCAATTGGTGGCAGAGCAATTGGAACCTCAACGCATCCATCAATGATTTTGATGGGGAGATCAATGGGTTCAATTTTGACCGCAGCAATCCTGTGGTAAGTCTCAATACCAACCACAGTTTTGGATTGGGGAACGGTTACCGATTACAGGCCGGGGCGTTTTATCTCTTCCCGCACTATGGAAGCATTACACGAGCAGAGACCATTTCGTCCTTTTCTGTAGGCCTTCAGAAAAACTTGTTCAAGGATGCCATGACGTTACGGTTCAATATCAACGATATTTTCTGGAACCAATACCCCACTGGAAGAACCGCTTTTGGCAATCTGGACGATTCCTTCACCAGCTACCGGGACACCCGTTACGCCACCCTTTCCATTTCTTGGCGATTTGGAAAACAGTCGGTACAGCCGGTCCGTAGAAGGCAGTCCGAAATCCAACAGGAAATGGACCGGGCACGACAACAAAACGAAGGGTAACCATAAATTTCTGCTTGGGGTTTACTTTAAAAAAGTTCTAACTTTAATGCTCGAACTTTTGCGAAGTTGTATACCATCATCGACATAGAAACCACTGGGAACGGAATCAAGGGGAACAAAATCACCGAAATTGCCATTTTTAAGTTTGATGGTACCCAGATTGTGGAGGAATTCACCTCCTTGGTGAACCCGCAATGCCCCATCCCATATTTTATCACCGGACTTACGGGAATTGATGACCAGATGGTGCAAAATGCTCCCACTTTCCCTGAAATTGCAGAAAAGGTTCTGGCCCTGACCCAAGACTGCATTTTTGTGGCCCATGCCGTGAATTTTGATTACGGGGTGATCAAAGAGGAATTTCGTCGCATTGGAATGGATTTTACCCGAAAGAAACTGTGCACGGTACGCTTGTCCCGAAAACTGATTCCCGGATTGCGGTCATATAGCTTGGGAAAGCTCTGCTCTGCGGTTCAAATTCCGTTAACAGACCGACACCGGGCCCGAGGTGATGCCCACGCAACTACCCTGCTGTTCCAAAAATTGTTGAACACCCCCAATTCGGAACCGGTGTTCCAAAAGTTTCTCAATGCCCGAAGCCAAGAGGCCACTTTGCCGCCTCACTTGCCCAAATCGGTTTTCAATAAAATCCCCGCCCAACCGGGCATCTACTATTTTAAGAACCAAAATGGGGAAATCATTTATGTGGGAAAGGCCATCAACTTGAAAAAAAGGGTACTTGGCCATTTTTACGACAAGAGCGCCAAGGAAATCCAGCTCTGTAGCGAAACAGCCGATATCGATTTTAAACTTTCAGGAAGTGAATTGGTGGCACTACTTATGGAATCAGCAGAAATTAAACGTTTGTTCCCCTTGTACAACCGGGCCCAAAAACGAACGGTTAGGCAATACGCCATTTTTCAGTATGAGGATAGAAACGGAATCACCCATTTGGCCTATAATACCTTGAAAGGGGCTCCCAACCCCATAAAGATTTTTTACAACCAAACCGATTGTAGGGCCTACTTGCATGAAATGTGCAAAAATTTTGCGCTATGTCCCAAGTATTGCCATCTGCAACAAACGCAATCTGCCTGTTCCCATCATGAGATTATCAGTTGTGAGGGAATATGTCGGGGTGAGGAACCCATAGCGGATTACAACCAAAAAGTGAAAAACGCCATTCTAGAAACCAAATCCTTGGAATCTGAGGTGAGGGTCATCAAGGAGAAAGGTAGAAACCCAGAGGAAAGTGCCGTAGTCCTCATTGCTGAAGGGGTGTACAAAGGGTATGGTTTTATTGATCAAGAGCTGGAGGTGTCTTCTTTGGAGGATATTGAGGCTCATATCATTCCACAGAAACACACTTTGGAAACGCAACGTATTGTGGAGGCTTTACTGCCTAAATTGGAGTCTTTTGTGCTCTAAGGGGTTGGTTGACACGAATTACACAAATTGTCACGAATATACCCATGGTCATTTCGAACGGTCATCCTGAGCGCAGTCGAAGGGTGACGTGAGAAATCTAAAATGGAAAAGAGATTTCTCGGTCGCAAGCTCCCTCGAAATGACAGCTTGCTTTCCTTGGTCATTTCGACCGTATGGGAGAAATCTAGTATGGAAGAGAGATTTCTCAACCGTCCCGCTTTCTCTCGGGACTCATTTCGAAATGACAAAGGTATTGCGGTGGATTCCGCATCAAGTGCGGAATGACAGCTCGTTTTTCTGGGTCATTTCGACCGCATGGGAGAAATCTATGAAGGAAAAGGGATTTCTCGGTCGCGAGCTCCCTCGAAATAACAGAGGAACAAAGATTACACGATTAAAGTCATTGTCCCGACCGTCATGCTGAACTGGTTTCAGCATCGCAGTACAGTGGGTGGACACGGCTTGCACAAATTAGCCTGAATGCTCTTACCGTCATTTCAAATCCTGTCCTGAGCGTTTGGCGAAGGAGCTGTGAGAAATCTAAAATGGGAAAGAGATTTCGCAATCGCTACGCTCATTTCGAAATGACAAAGGCACTGCGGTGGATTCCGCATCAAGTGCGGAATGACAGCTTGCTTTCCTTGGTCATTTCGACCGCATGGGAGAAATCTATGAAGGAAAAGGGATTTCTCGGTCGCAAGCTCCCTCGAAATGACAACGTAGGTAACCTCAAGCTGTTATGCGGACCTTAAAAACAGCGTCTGTATCTTTTAAGTATTGAAATCCCAAATACAGTTCCCGTTGATCTACCGAATACGGGTAAAACGAGATGGGCTCAATACAGAGCATGTTGCGTACCTCGGTCCAGCACATGAACTGACCAAAGCCTTCTGTTTCAATAGTGATTTCCTTTTCATCTTTGAGCATGATTTTGCTACAATCTTCCACATGAAAGGCTCGGTTCCCTACCTCTAATACATCATCCAATGAAATTTCCTTGCCATTGGCGAGAATGACAGGGGAATTTGTATGAAGTTTAAAAGCGGGATGGTAACCCAGCATAAAGGGCATATCCCTTTCCCCGGAAACTGTGAAGGTAATTTCCAAAGTATCTCCCTTCAACAAAAAAGATTTTTTAAACCCAAAACTATAGGGCCATACCTGTTGCGGTTCGGGGGACTTTTCTGGGTATTTGGAATTTTTTACAGGAGTGTCCGCCTTATATTCCTTTACAAAAACCGCCGAGTCTTCGGTCTGGGAAAGCAACTGGTATTCCAATTCCCGAAGCAATCCATGTTGATCCTGAACGGCATTTCCTTTTGGTACTTGAACACGATAACCTGCTTCGTTCACAGGACCAATGATGGGAAACATTTCGGTATCCGAACTTCGCCAACCAGGGCTTCCCTTTTGATGGATGAACTCATGGCCGTCCACCAAAAAACTTACCAATTCACCGGCCTCTATGCCTACGGCAGCGCTTTTACTTTTTAATTGGACCATGGATTATTGGTTTATCAATCGGTAAATAAGAATGGCCGTACGCTTGGTCAAAGCCTCAATGGTGTTAAGGTTAACGGTTTCCTCGGGGGTATGCGCCCCTGTACCCATGGTACCCAGACCATCCAAGCAATCCACATATTGGGCCACGAAGGAAACATCGGCCGCGCCTCGTTTTCCCGGGTCATAGGCCAATACTTCACCTTGCTTTAGATCCAAGCTTACTTGGTTCAGGGTATTCAACAATTGGAGGTTGCCCTCGGTGGGCTTCATGGCGGGGTAACTATCCGTAAAACTGATGGTGGCCGATGTATGTGGTAGGTTCTGCCCCACAATTTCGCGCATTTTGTTTCGGGCGCGTTCTTTCTGTTCTTCAGAAATGAACCGAAGTCCACCCCTTACCATGGCCTTTTGTGCCACCACATTGGTCTTTCCAAACACATCGCCTTTACTTGTGGAAGCATCAAAATTAACAAAGGTTCCACCCAAAAGGGTTCCGGGGTTGAAGGTCAACAGGTCCTCCCCTTTGACATCGGTATAAAATTGATGAAGGATACGTGAGATTTCAAAAATGGCCCCAGCCCCCACATCTTCATTGAAAATCCCGGAGGAATGCGCCCGTTTACCCTCTACTTCCACTGCCCATCCCGAAGCGCCCCTTCGGGCTACGGTGGCATTGTTGAATCCTGTGGAGGTTTCAAACCCGAGGGCAATATCGCTTCGTTTTGCTGCTTCAATCAAATCCTTCCGGCTAATGGACAGTGGTTTTCCGGTACTTTCCTCATCCCCTGTGAAGGCCGCAATGATTTGGGCATCTTTCAACAGTCCGTTTTCCTGCAAGGCTTTGAGGGCATACAGCATAATCACATCGCCCCCTTTCATATCATTCCCACCCGGTGCATGGGCAATGCTATCGTTCACCATTTCAAAGGTCTGGAAGGGACTGTCTTCCTCAAAAACAGTGTCCAAATGCCCAATAAGAAGCAGTTTTTTGCCCTTTTTGCCCGAGGTTTCGGCAAATAGATGACCGCCCCTGTCCATGTCATTGGGCATTTCTATCCATTGGGTATTAAAATCGATGGCATCGAAGGCATCCTTGAAAACCATACCCACTTCCCTGACCCCTTCGGCATTCAGGGTACCACTATTGATATTCACCACTTTCTCCAAAAATTGAATGGCTTCCGTATTGTTCTTTTCAATGGAAGTGATGATCTTCTTTTCGGTCCGGGAAAGTTTTTGTGCAGTGATGGAACATGTTGCGATAAGGGCAATGAAAGTTGCCAAGTGCTTGAGGCTCATAATACGATGTTTTGCCCCGAATTTATCAAATTTTACTCGATAAACCCTTTTTCGCGCATCCAATCGTCATTGAACATTTTACCCACATACCTACTGCCATGATCATGGAAGAGTACCACGACCACATCGTCCTTGGTGAAGTGCTCCCTTAACTGCAGTACCCCTTTAATGGCCGCTCCGGCAGAATTGCCCAAGAACATCCCTTCTTCGCGGGCCAAACGACGGGTGTATATGGCCGCGTCCTTATCCGTTACCTTGGTGAAACCGTCAATAATATCAAAATCCACATTCTTGGGAAGGATATCCTCTCCTATCCCTTCTGTGATGTATGGATAGATTTCGTTCTGGTCAAAAATGCCAGTTTCATGATATTTTTTGAAGACCGAGCCATAGGTATCCACTCCCCAAACCTTGACATTGGGGTTTTGTTCCTTGAGGTATTTCCCCACTCCCGAAATGGTACCCCCTGTTCCCACACCCACCACAAAATGGGTGATTTTACCATCGGTTTGTTTCCAAATTTCAGGTCCCGTGGTCAAATAATGGGCCTTAGTATTGCCTGGGTTATCGTATTGATTCACATACCACGAATTGGGAATTTCAGTGGACAGGCGTTTTGCTGTGGAATAATAGCTTCGGGGGTCGTCCGGGGCCACATCGGTAGGACAAACATACACCTTGCTCCCCATGGCTTTAAGGATATCTATCTTTTCCTTGGATTGCTTGTCACTGATCACACAGATCATTTGATACCCTTTTACCACTGCAGCCAGGGCCAACCCCATCCCCGTATTCCCGGAAGTTCCTTCGATGATGGTCCCGCCAGGCTTTAGGATTCCAGCAGCTTCGGCATCCTCCACCATTTGAAGGGCCATACGGTCCTTGACCGAGTTTCCGGGGTTAAAGGTCTCGTATTTGGCCAAAACCAGACAGGGTAGTTCGGACACCAATGTGTTGATTTTCACCATTGGAGTGTTTCCGATGGTCTCGAGAATGTTGTTTGCATAATCCATAGTCCTTACAAAGATAGTTTTTTGGATAATCCGCTATACTTTGCGCTATTTAGTTGTAAAAAAGAGGATTGCCTTACTCGAACTTGATGGCTTTTACCGGGGTAATTTTAGTGATGATGTACGAGGGAACCAACAGCATCAATAGGCATAATGCCATAACGCCCAGATTCAACAGCAGGACCATGGGTGCGTCCAAATACACGGGAATGTAGTCGATGTAGTACTCTTCGGGATTGGGGAACTTGAACATGCGGTATTTGTTCTGAAGGAACAAAACACCGAGTCCGATGACATTGCCCCACAACAATCCAATGGTGATCAAATAGGCGGCATTGTACAAGAACACTTTTCGAATGCTCCAGTTGGCGGACCCCAATGCCTTTAGGATCCCGATCATTTGGGTACGTTCCAAAATCAACACCAAAAGGGCCGTGATCATGTTTATTCCACCCACTATGATCATGATACCAATGATCAGGGCAATATTAAAATCGAACAGCCCGATCCATTCAAAAATCCGGTAATATTTGGACTTGATGTTCTGGGTGTCCAAACTGGAAATGGTTTTGCCATAAATCTCATTGCTTTTGTCCTCCAACTGGTCAAAATCGTCCAGAAAAACCTCAAAATTGCCCACTTGGTCCCCATCCCATTTGTTCATGCGCTGGATATGCCGGATATCCACAAAAACGTAGGTAGCATCGAACTCTTCAAAACCACTGTCGTAAATTCCAACGACTTCAAACTTTCGGTTATTGGGTACTTGATTGGCATCCCCATCCTTTAAGAAAAAGGAAAAGAAGGAGTCGCCCACTTTCAATTGCAAGCGATTGGCCATAGTCCTTGAAACCAACGCTTCTTCATTCAGTTTTCCGGTAAAATCCGGCAATTTGCCATCAACGATGTACTCGCCAAAGACCGACCAATCGTAATCCTTGCCCACACCCTTGGCCAGCATCCCCTCAAAGGTGTCCTCGGTACGGATAATACCTCCTTTGGTGGCCACGGCCTGCACATGCCTTACGCCTTCCACATTCTTGAACTCGGGATAAAAATCCTGCTGGAGCGGTATGGGCGAGAGGGAAACCTCGGAAATGTTATTGTCGTAATTGGAAATTTGGATATGGCCGTTAAAAGCAGCCACCTTTTCCCGTATCTTGCGTTTCAGTCCAACGCCGGTAGCCAAAGCAATGAGCATCATGACCACGCCAATGGCAATTGCGGCAATGGCAATTTTTATTATAGGGGCAGAAATGCTAATTTTATCTTCTTTCCCTGTGATCAGGCGCTTAGTAATAAACAATTCTAAATTCAACGAATGCCCATTTTATCTATTTTCAAAAGTACAGTTTTATTGTTGGTTTTGGTGCTTTCCTCCTGTAGGGAACAGCAAAAAAAGGAGAATCCAGAAGTTGCAACGGTTCAAACGGAGCCTGTTCCCGAAATCAAGGTGGCTGCCAATAGAACGGAAGTTTACCTCCCTTTGCTCCAAGGCAAAAAGGTAGGGGTCGTGGCCAACCAAACCAGTGTAGTCTTCAATGATAAAGGGCATACCCATTTGGTGGATTCCTTACTTTCACTTGGGGTTGATGTAAAACAGGCCTTTGCCCCCGAACACGGATTTAGAGGTGAAGCCGATGCCGGTGAACACGTCACGGACGGGGTTGATGCCAAGACCGGGCTTCCCATAATTTCCCTCTACGGAAAAAACAGAAAGCCTTCCAAAGAACAGTTGGACCAATTGGATGTAATGATTTTTGACATCCAGGATGTTGGGGTCAGGTTCTACACCTATATTGCCACCCTACAACTGGTGATGGAAGCCTGTGCCGAACACAATACCCCTATTATTGTACTGGATAGGCCCAATCCCAACGGGCATTATGTGGATGGACCTACGATGATGGAGGAACACAAAAGCTATCTGGGCCTTAATCCCATTCCGCTGGTCTATGGGATGACCATTGGTGAATATGCCCAAATGTTGAATGGGGAAAATTGGTTGGAAGATGGAAGAAAGGCCGATTTAACCGTTATCACCCTTGAAAACTACACCCACGAGTCCGATTACCACCTTCCTATACGGCCTTCCCCCAATCTACCCAGTGATGTGGCCATTACCCTATACCCCAGTTTAGGGCTTTTTGAGGGCACCCACGTCAATGCCGGTAGGGGAACGGAGTTTCAGTTTCAACGGTATGGGGCTTCTTTTATGGACAGTACCCAATATGATTTCAGCTATGTCCCAGCTCCCAACTTTGGGTCCAAAACCCCTAAGGAAGACGGGAAAACCTGTTATGGAAAAGACCTATCCAAAATGGAACGGATGAACGAGGTTTCCGTGAAATGGGTCATGGATGCGTACAACAATACCTTGGACAAGTCCAAGTTTTTCCGCACCAGTGGCTTCACCAAACATGCCGGCACACCTTTGCTTCAGCAGCAAATAGAGCAAGGGCTCTCCGAAGCTGAGATCAAGGCCACATGGCAGGATGACCTTACCGCTTTCAAAAAAATCCGGGAAAAATATCTGATTTACGACTAATCCTCAGTGGTCGGTCGTCTGTATTTATGAAAGGGTTGCTTTAGCAATCCTTTAATGCTACTGTTCTCCTTTTCATCCGGAAAGGTATCCACGCCATACACAATTTGGTCAGTGTCCATGGCCATATAGGTGCCGAACAGACGGTCCCAAATGGAGAAAATATTGCCGTAGTTGGAATCGGTATAGGGCAATTGGTAGTGATGGTGCACTTTGTGCATATCCGGGCTTACAATGACCCAACTTATGGCCATATCCATTTTTTTGGGCAGTCTAATATTGGCATGGTTGAACTGCGAAAGCACCACCGACAAGCTTTGGTACAACATGATGATGCCAATGGGAGCGCCAACCACGAAAACTCCAATCAAGGTAAACGTATATCGAATCAAACTTTCCAAAGGATGGTGTCTGTTGGCCGTAGTGGTATCTACATTATGGTCCGAATGGTGCACCAAATGAACCATCCAAAATGGTTTTATCTTATGCTCCACCCAATGGGCGGTATAGGCACCGATTAAATCCAAAAACATGACCCCAAGGACTACATAGAGCCATAAGGGCATTTCCGGGAGCCAATTGATGATCCCAAAATCATTGGTCACGGCCCAATCCGAAGTTTTCAACAGTAAAAAGGCCAAAGGAAAGTTCACCAAAATGGTGGTCATGGTAAAGAAAAAATTGGGAACGGAGTGCCGCCATTTTTTATACGGTACGCTAAAAAGAGGCATGATGCCTTCCAAAATCCAGAAAAAAGTAATTCCACCCACCAAAATAAGGCTTCGATGCCAAGAGGGAATGGTTTCAAAATAGACCATTAGCTGTTCCATATTCCCAAGATATGAAAAATCATCAAAGCTTGATACGCCTTTTCATTTCTTCCACAATATGAAAAGCTGCTGGACAAATGGCCACATTCTTTAAGGTAAGATTACTGATCTGTTGAAACTTCTTCCGGTCCGTATGCGGAAACTCACGGCACGCCTTGGGCCGTACGTCATAGATGGAGCAATAGTTATCAGCTCCCAAAAAAGCACAGGGCACTTCCTGCAAAACATAGTCGTTCTCCTCATCTACCCTAAGATATTGGTCAATGAACTGTGACGGTCGCAATCTAAAATGTTTGGCAATGCGTTCAACATCGGCATTGGTAAAAAGTGGTCCTGTGGTCTTGCAACAATTGGCACAAGTAAGACAGTCCATTCGCTCAAACTCCTCTGCATGCAGTTGTTGCATGGTGTAGTCCAAATCCTTGGGAGGTCGCTTTTTCAGTTTGGCGAAGAATTTTTTGTTCTCGGTATGTTTTTCCTTGGCCCGCTTGGGCAGTTCTTCAAGATTTTCATCCATAACAAACAAACTTATCCATTTTAAACCTTACTCTCCAATTAAAGTCACACCTTTGTAACAGATAAACCCCAACCATGGCAGATGTTTTTGGAATGGCCTTGATGGATTACCACCAAGGAAACTACACAGAGGACATTATCACCCATTCTTCCTTGGATGAGGAAGACACCATTCCCCTTCCCTATTTGTTCCGGGATTATAGAGAAATGCCCCCATTGGAAAAAAAAGCACTTGCCTTGGCCAAAGGAAAAGTGCTCGATATTGGTTGTGGAGCGGGCAGTCATTCCCTATACCTTCAAAAAAAAGGTTTGGAGGTCACTGCCTTGGATTACTCCAACGGGGCGATTACGGTTTGTGAAGAGCGTGGGGTAAAATCAACAGTGAACAGTGCCATCCTCGATTATGCAGATGAAAGGTTCGATACCTTGCTCTTACTCATGAACGGCATAGGTTTGACGGGAAAACTGAACCATTTGGACAAGTTTTTACAACATTTGGCTTCATTATTGCTGCCCAATGGACAGATATTGTTGGATTCCAGCGATATCATTTATATGTTCGACCAAGATGAGGATGGGGGATATTGGATTCCCAATACTGGTCAATATTATGGGGAGGTTGAGTTTACCATGACCTATAAAGGACATAAAAGTGATTCTTTTACATGGCTTTATTTGGATTATAATACCTTGTCCAATGCATGCCTGTCCAACAATCTCAATTGCGAGCTGGTGAGTTCAGGAAAGCACTATGATTATCTGGCCCGAATCACCAAAAAATGATACTAGATTCTGTAATGCAGCGTTTTATCTTATATTCACCGTTATGAAAAAGAAAATCACTCTTTATTTTTTTTGGGCTTTGACCTTATTTTTGGGCTGCTCAAAAGACGCAGAAAACAATGACCCTAGTTCCAACGGGGTGAACAAATCGGCCAACCTATTGGCCACGGGAGCATCGGCCAATGACTTGTTGGCCAATACCAACTACAGCAATTTATTGATTGAGATAGGCTATGTGTCCGGGTTTAGACCAACCGCGGAGGCCATTGCCACCTTTGAAACGTTTCTGAGGGCCAGAACCTTTAAGGAATCCGTTGAGTTTACGTACAAGGAACTTTCCTCCCCCAACCAAGAGTCGCTGACCAACGAGGAAATCGCTGAAATGGAAAGCGAAAACAGGACCGCCTACAATACAGGCAATACTATGGCCCTATATATTTACTTTGCAGACGCACCCTCTGAAAACGATGACAAAAGTGAAGGTCTGGTGACCCTTGGCGCGGTTTACCGAAATACCTCCATGGTCATCTATGAAGCCACTATACGCGAATTGGTCGGAAACAGTGTAACCATCAGTGTCGCCGATGTTGAGGCCGCTACCCTAAATCACGAATTTGGCCATTTATTGGGGCTTGTTAATTTGGGTAGCGATCCAGTAAACCCTGACCACGAAGATACTGAGGTGGATGAAACCCAAGGTGAAATCGGAAACAACCATTGCAATGTGGAGGGATGCCTTATGCGCGCCGAACTACAATTTGGCGGTTCCTTGGCAAAAATGATGCGTAGCAATGTTTCCAAAGGCTTGGCCGCAATACCGGAACTGGACGCGGAATGCATCTTGGACCTTCAATCCAACGGGGGACGCTGACAACCAAGAATTAAGGGATATTCAAATACTTGTGGGTCTGCAAGGAAACTTTCCATTTGGGGTGTTGCATTACATACTCCACGATCATGGGGACTATTTTGTCACGCACACTCCATTCCGGCTGTAAATAAAGGATACAATCCTCTTTGACCTTCGCAGCCTGTTCCTCGGCAAAAATAAAATCATGTTTATTGTAGACAATGACCTTTAGCTCATCTGCCTTTGCGTAGATTTCACCTTCAGGTAATTTGTTCTTTTTTGGGGAAAGACAAATCCAGTCCCAAATCCCGGTCAAGGGATAGGCCCCAGAAGTTTCAATATGGGTTTGAAGGTTCTTTGCTTTCAATCCCTCGGTCAAGGGACCCATATCCCAAGTCAAAGGTTCGCCTCCCGTGACCACTATGGTATTGGAATATTTTGCGGCATGGTCCACAATATGGTCCACGGCCGTTGGAGGATGGGTCTCGGCGTTCCAGCTTTCCTTCACATCGCACCAATGGCATCCCACATCGCAACCACCTACCCTTATAAAATATGCTGCGGTTCCTTTATGAAAGCCTTCACCCTGAATGGTATAAAACTCTTCCATCAAGGGAAGCATCAAGCCCTTGTCCACCAAATCCATAACATTGTCTTCAACCATAGTGCAAAGATAGGCATAGTCTTGTTCACCGCATCTTTTCTCTTTCCCATAAATTCCCCTATTTTTATCGCAAATTCATTGCAATGGACAACAGAGAAAAATTCTTTGAACAAATAGAGCAGGGCTATACCACAAAGGGTGACTATATTACTGTTGGAGCGGGTATGTTGGAGGGGGAAACCATTACCAACGCTTTTATAAAGATTCCCTTGAAAACCCTTAACCGCCATGGTCTCATTGCAGGTGCCACGGGTACGGGAAAGACCAAAACCTTGCAGGTGCTTGCCGAAAACCTATCCGATAAGGGTATTCCGGTTCTGCTCATGGACCTCAAAGGAGATCTTAGTGGAATTGCCCAACCCAGTCCCGGACATCCCAAAATTGATGAACGACATGAAAAAATTGGACTCCCTTTCGAGGCCAAGGGGTTTCCTCTTGAAATCCTGTCCCTTTCCGAACAGGATGGGGTACGCCTGCGGGCCACGGTCTCCGAGTTTGGACCCGTGCTACTGTCCCGGATTTTGGACCTTTCGGTAACCCAGGAAGGTATTGTGGCCGTAGTCTTCAAATATTGTGATGACAACAAGCTTCCGCTGTTGGACCTGAAGGATTTCAAGAAAGTACTCCAATATGCCACCGGAGAGGGCAAAGAGGAATTCCAGAAAGCCTATGGCCGTATCTCCACTAGCTCTACGGGTACCATTCTGCGGAAAATCATTGAATTGGAACAACAAGGGGCCGATATTTTCTTTGGGGAAAAATCCTTTGATGTGGAAGATTTGGTGCGTATCGATGAAAATGGAAGGGGCTATGTGAACATTATTCGATTGACCGATATCCAAGACCGACCCAAATTGTTCTCAACATTCATGTTGAGCCTATTGGCCGAAATCTATTCCACTTTTCCGGAACAGGGCGATAGTGAACGCCCCGAATTGGTCCTCTTTATCGATGAGGCCCATTTAATTTTCGACAATGCCTCCAAAGCACTGTTGGACCAGATAGAAAGTATTGTAAAGTTGATTCGCTCCAAGGGGATTGGACTCTATTTTGTCACCCAAAATCCCACCGATGTACCGGACGATGTGCTGGCTCAATTGGGCCTCAAGGTACAGCATGCGCTCCGCGCCTTTACCGCCAAGGATCGAAAAGCCATAAAGCTCACCGCACAAAACTACCCCATTTCAGAGTTTTACGATACTGCGGAAGTGCTCACCTCATTGGGAACCGGGGAAGCCTTGGTTTCTGCATTGGACGAAAAGGGACGACCCACCCCTTTGGCGGCCACCATGATGCGGGCACCCATGAGCCGAATGGATATTTTAACGGATGCCGAGCTCAAAGAAGCTTTGGGCCAATCCAAATTGATCAAAAAATACAATGAGGAAATCGATAGGGAAAGTGCCTACGAAATCCTCAATGAAAAAATTGAAAAAGCCGAAAAAGAGGCCGAAAAGGAAAAAGAACAAAGAACTACCTCCAGTAGATCCTCTACCCGAAGGAGCACACGGATGAACCCCGTGGTCAAAGTATTGACCAGTGCCACCTTTATTAGGGGGGTCATGGGCGTATTGAAAAAAGTAATCCGATAACAACTTATGAAAAGAACATTACAGGCCCTGACCATTTTGGGCACCTTGTTGATATTATCCTGTGAAAAAAACACCACATTCCTTATCACGGAAAACAGTGTGGGGCCACTGGAGAAAAGCTCCCCCGTTTCTGAACTGGAAACCCTATTTGCCGGGGATTCCATTGTAAGGGACACTGCATTGGCACAGCTGGGTTCCAGTAACAAAAAGATAGAGGTCTTTGAAAAAGGGGGACAGCATTTGCTGACACTCACCCCAAATACCGATAGCATTCCCACCATTTCCAATGTAAGGATCATGGATCCCAGATACCTTTCGGACAAGGGCATTGGCTTGCAGAGTACGTTTGGGGAGATTCAGAAGAAATATCCTATTAAAAAGATCGTGACCACGTTGAACAGTATCGTGATCTTTCCAAAGCAAAGCAACCTGTATTTCACCCTTGGGAAAGAAGAGTTGCCATCCGACTTACGCTTTACCACAACAGATATCGAGGCCGTTCAAATACCCAACGAGGCCAAAATAAAATATTTGATGCTCGGTTGGGAATAGCCTTATGCGTCAAATCAATCCATAGCGTTCGCGGTTGGCCAATACTTTTGGACTGTTGGCCTGCATCCATTCGGTAAGTTCCAGTAATTTTTCCACGTAGGATTGTCCAAATTCTGTGAGTCTGTACTCTACCCTGATGGGTACTTCGGCATAGGCCTTTCGGGAAATATAACCATCGGCCTCCAGCACCTTCAAGCGTTGGCTCAAGACTTTATTGGAAATCCCGTATACATATTTTTTGAGCTTATTGAAACGCAGTTCCGGAAAATAGCCCAGCCATAGAATGATCAATGTACTCCATTGGTCTGAGGCCACGGACATCACATCCCGCACCGGGCATAGCTCGGGCGGATTCTTATAATCGATGTGCCCGAACATTTTTTCCAACTTTTTTGACATCCTAACTTTCTGATTTTCAGCAATAGTTTCTGTTTCCATACTTAGTTGGGGTTGAGTGACTTCTTTTTTCTTTGGAAATGAATCTGTAATTTTAGTTTCTATTAAAGAGTAAGTTACAAAAAGTAACCAGAATGAAAAAACTGCTGAACAAAATAGTTCCCTTGGCCTACGGACAATATTTCAATGTCTATACCCTTGTAGCCCCTAAAAAAGCAGCACATAAGGCTTTTTGCTTGTTCTGTACGGTTCGAAAAGGACGCGTACAGCCCCAACAGGCCCAATATCTGGAAGAGGCCAAGCATACGGTCGAAGAAGTGGCAGGACATCAAATACAGTCCTATCACTGGCCCGGTGAAAAGGAAACGGTATTGTTGGTCCATGGATGGGAGAGCAATACGTTTCGCTGGCGAAACCTTATTAAAAAACTCCGGGAAGCCAATTTTAATATCATTGCCTTTGATGCTCCTTCACACGGCCACTCCACCGGCAACCTTCTTTATGTACCCCTTTATGAACAAGCTGTGCACCATATGGTCAAAAAACACGACCCCAAACACCTTATCGGACATTCGGTTGGGGGTATGACCTTGATGTACAATGAATACAAAAACCCCAATCCAAAAGTTGAAAAGATTATCACCATTGGATCGCCTTCCGAATTCCATGAAATCATGGACCACTTTCAAAATATATTGAAGTTCAACGACCGTGTCATGAAATCCTTGGACAGCTATATCCTAGACCGGTTTGGGTTCCGTATAGAGGAATTCTCCACATCAAAATTTGCCCAATCCAACCAAAAACAAGGGTTGCTGTTCCATGATGTGCTGGATGCCGTTGCCCCGTACCATGCCTCGGCAGCGGTACACGAGCAATGGACCGGAAGCACTTTGGTTAGTACCGAAGGACTGGGCCATTCCATGCACCAAGATGATGTGAACAATCAAATCATAGAATTTTTGCAAGCCTAGGGAAGAAATCCTAATTTTCAGAAAAAATCACCATGCAGCAAATTACCCCTTTCCATGTTGCCATTCCCGTCCATAATCTGGATGATTGCCGGACTTTTTATAGGGATGTTCTAGAGTGTGAAGAAGGCCGCAGCAGTGACCATTGGGTAGATTTCAATCTTTTTGGTCATCAGTTGGTCATCCATTACAAACCCAAATCGGAAGAAGACCTCCATACCAATCCGGTAGACGGCAAAAATGTTCCCGTGCCCCATTATGGAGTGGTATTGCCTTGGGAAACCTTTGAATCCTTTTCTGAAAAATTGAAGCATAAAGGAGTCGAATTCATCATTGAACCCTATATCCGTTTTAAGGGAGAGATTGGGGAACAAGCCACCATGTTTTTTTTAGATCCTGCAGGAAATGCCCTAGAGTTCAAGGCTTTTAAAGATATGGGACAATTGTTCGCCAAATAGAAGCCAACCATGAAAAACGTAAAGCCCATTTTTCTGCTAGCTTCAACACTGGCAATAACAGTATTCGCCCTCGGCTGCAAGCAAAAAAACAAGGAAACTGGAAAAGACCAAGGTGAATGGATTCAACTATTCAATGGGGCAAATTTGGACAATTGGACTGCAAAAATTCACCACTATGAGGTTGGGGATAATTTTGGGGATACCTTTAGGGTAAAAGATAGTATTCTTCAGGTGAGGTATGATAACTATAAAGGCCATTTCAATGAACGCTATGGTCATTTGTATTACGACCAGCCTTTTTCCAACTATCATTTGGTTGTGGAATATCGGTTTGTGAAGGGATGGTACGGGACAGCACCAGATTATACATTGCTAAACAGTGGGGTCATGTTCCACTCCCAAGACCCCAGAACCATGCCCAAGGAGCAAGATTGGCCCATTTCCGTGGAGATGCAGTTTCTTGCGGAAGTAAACAAAGGAGAATCCAGACCAACCGGAAACATGTGTTCCCCGGGCACAGATGTGGTTTATGAAGGACAGATTGATCCGAGGCACTGCATTAGTTCTTCCAGCGACACCTATCCCGTTGGGGAATGGGTACGTGCAGAGCTGATTGTACATGCCGATTCTTTGATTACCCACATCATCAATGGCAAAAAGGTGCTGGAATATAGCAAACCCCAGATTGGCGGTGGTGTGGCCAATCGCTATGACGAATCCATTAAAATTGATGGGACCCCTCTAAAAGAAGGATTCATTGCGCTTCAAAGTGAAGGCCAAGCCATAGATTTTAGGAAAGTGGAGTTAAAGATTCTTGAGGAGTAAGAACTCATTCCAAAGTGAGCCCTTTTCTCCTTACCCACAAATGGGCAAATACCATATTGGGCACCCAGCAAAGCCAGGCCACAATCTTGTAGGCAATCAAGAACTCACCAAAAATCAATGTCAGTATCGGCAGCCAAATTCGAAGGGTTACTGCTGCAAAACAGGCCGCGTAACTGTATATCATCATTCCCTGGTGCAAGGACAGGTCTTTTTTTCTAATGGCCACGTATGCCCGTCCCGTGGTGTACAACCATATCAATCCCAGCCCTATAAATCCAAGTGCTGGAACAATACCTCCTGTTGCGAAAAAGCCCAGATATACTCCGCAGGTTCCGCTTATGATGGCTGAACCCACATAAATCTTTCCCAAGGTTCGATGAAGCTTCAGGTGTTTGGATCGCAAGCTTTTGCTAAACTGCGACCAACCCATCAAAAGGGCCAACCCACCAAAGGAAATATGCCCGTAGAAGGCGGTACGCCATATTTGATTGGCCAAAAGTTCCTTGGTTTTCCCTGCCAATAGACCAAAATCCCCAGATGAGAACACATAGGCCAAAGGGTATAGTCCAATACCGATGGCCAATAAAGCGAATACTATCCAAGCTACCCTGTTTCTAACCATACCGGCCATACCTTTTGATTTTCAGACAGGTAAGTTATCGAATATTTGGTTGAAAAAACAAGAATCAAAAACCTAAATCGTTATATACAGTGATGAACCGGCCATTGTGCCTCCCAAATCTATCATCATGAAAATAATATTACTCTTGATCACCGTCCTTTTTTCATCTATGGCGGTAACCAGTTGCACCAATGAAGAGGGCGAAACCGAATTTGATCGTATCACTCCTGATGAGGAGCAACAGACCTTACTGAAAAGTATGGAGGCCGAAAATGTGAATTAGGCTTCTTTGGTCTTGTGCCTTTCCCTGGCCAAAAGGGTGTTTTTCAACAACATGGCAATGGTCATGGGGCCCACTCCTCCGGGAACCGGGGTGATATACGATGCTTTTTTGCTTACATTTTCAAAATCGACATCACCGGTGATGTAGTACCCTTTTTCCTTGGTTTCATCAGGAACACGGGTAATGCCCACATCAATGACCACTACGCCATCCTTGACCATATCGGCTTTAAGGAAATTAGGGACTCCCAATGCCGAGACCACAATATCGGCCTGTAAGGTAATCGATTTAAGGTCCTTGGTCCTACTATGGGTCAAGGTGACCGTGGCATCGGCCGCTTTTCCTTTCTGACTCATCAAAATACTGATGGGCCTTCCCACAATATGGCTCCTCCCGATCACTACGGCATGTTTTCCAGAGGTATCCACATCGTATCGGCGCAGCAGCTCCATAATACCAAAGGGAGTAGCGGGAATAAACGACTCCATATCGAGCGCCATTCTACCAAAATTGGTGGGATGAAAACCGTCCACATCCTTATTGGGGTCAACGGCCAACAATACCTTTTCCTCATCAATATGTTTGGGCAGGGGCAGCTGTACAATATATCCGTCAATATCAGGATTGGCATTAAGTTCCGCTACCTGCTTTAATAGGGCATCTTCCGTGGTGTCTTCGGGAAGGTGGACCAAGGTGGATTCGAAACCTATTTTTTTACAGGAACGTACTTTACTGCCCACATAGGTTAGGCTAGCACCATCGTTCCCTACCAAAACAGCGGCCAAATGGGGCACTTTTTCCCCTCTTTCTTTCATTTGGGCCACCTCAACGGCGATCTCTTCTTTGATTTGGTTTGATATTTTCTTTCCGTCAAGGATTTCCATGGTCTGGTTTTGGTTTTGTTGGGTAATTAAATAATGGCTCTTTTATCTGATGTCTGATGTCTGATGTCTGATGTCTGATGTCTGATGTCTGATGTCTGATAAAATTATCGCATGTTCTGCATCATCTGCATCATCTTTTTGCCGCCTCCGCCTTGCATCATCTTCATCATTTTGCTCATTTGGTCGAACTGTTTCAGCAATTGATTCACTTCTTGGATGGAAGTACCACTACCTGCAGCAATACGCTTTTTACGACTGGCATTGAGTTTGGATGGTGTAGAGCGTTCATCTGGGGTCATGGAATGGATAATGGCCTCAATATGCTTAAAGGCATCATCATCGATATCCAAACCTTTCAGGGCCTTTCCTGCACCGGGAATCATCCCCATAAGGTCTTTCATGTTCCCCATCCGCTTGATCTGCTGAATCTGACTTAGGAAATCGTCAAAACCAAACTTGTTCTTGGCAATTTTCTTTTGGATCTTGCGGGCCTGTTCCTCATCGAACTGCTCTTGGGCACGTTCCACCAAGGAAACCACATCTCCCATCCCCAAAATACGATCGGCCATCCTTGAAGGGTGGAAAACGTCTATGGCCTCCATTTTTTCACCGGTACCGATGAACTTGATGGGCTTGTCCACCACAGATTTAATGGAAATGGCTGCACCCCCACGGGTATCACCATCCAATTTGGTCAAGATAACCCCATCAAAGTTGAGCACATCGTTAAAGGCCTTGGCGGTATTCACCGCATCCTGACCGGTCATGGAATCCACCACAAAAAGGGTCTCTTGGGGCTCAATGGCTTTATGGATGTTGGCAATCTCGGTCATCATCTGTTCATCCACGGCCAATCGACCTGCAGTATCCACGATCACCACATTGCAACCTAAACTTTTGGCGTGTTTTATACCGGCCTTGGCAATGGCCACGGGATCATTGTTCTCCCGATCGGAATATACCTCTACCCCTATTTGCTCCCCGACCACATGCAACTGGTCAATCGCAGCGGGACGGTACACATCACAGGCCACCAACAATGGTTTTTTGGTCTTCTTGTTTTTGAGAAAATTGGCCAATTTTCCGGAAAAGGTGGTCTTACCGGAACCTTGTAGACCGGACATTAAAATCACGGATGGATTTCCTGACAGGTCTATATCCTCGGCATCGCCACCCATTAGCTGGGTAAGTTCGTCCTTGACAATCTTTACCATAAGCTGGCCAGGCTGCAGGGTGGTCAGTACATTCTGACCCAATGCCTTTTCTTTTACGGTATTGGTAAATTCCTTGGCTATCTTAAAGTTGACATCGGCATCCAAAAGGGCCCTACGAACTTCCTTAAGGGTCTCCGCCACATTGATCTCCGTAATCTGTCCATGTCCTTTGAGGACGTGGAGCGCCTTATCCAGTTTATCGCTTAAATTGTCGAACATGTTCTTACTTCAGTTTAAAAGAGGGACAAATTTAAGAATAATTAAAAAGAAAAGGACGGCTTTGGGGAGAGCCGTCCTTTTCAAACTAACAGATTGGGGTAATTTTATGGTTTTTCGAAGACCAAAATCTCCGTTGAGTTCTCTTGTTCGTGTACCAGTTCAATTCTGTTGGCCTCAACCATGTTGATGTACCAGTCCTCGGTAAGCTCTCCCAAAGAGCCTTCTGCGCCCAGATTTAGGTAGAATTTGAGTACCCCGTCATGGTTTCTCAACACTCTCCAAAGTCCTTCGGCAATTGGATCATCATTTATGGATACTCCTACTTGGTGCATGGTATCGAAATTGAATTCCATAGTAGCGTATTCACTGGTAAGGTCTTCATTGTTTTCTTTATACTGCGCAACCATCCATGGTCCACCCATCATGATGTTTCTGATTTCGGCCACGTCCTCATCATCGGCATTATCATTACAGACCCGTTGTAGGATCAATTCATATCCGATATCCTCTACATCGAACTTAAGCCTATCATTGGCAAGGTCCCTCAAAGGCCATTCAAAGCTTACTCCAGGTTCATCACCCATAGTAATCATAAGCGACAACACCAACTGGCTGTTAAGACCTATTTCCCAAGTACCTTCAGAAGTTGATACGCCATTGCTCAAGGTAACCACACCTTCTGCCATAAACTTGAATTCATAGCCCAACAATCTTTCAATCTCTTCCCCTTGGTTTTTCACCTTTTTAATGATCCACTCGCACTCACTTAGGATAGCTCTCAACGTATCAGGGTCTGGTTCTTCCCCAGAATTGATGTCACATCGTTGTTTTAGGACAATTCTATTGCCGCCTTCAGCATAAAGCTTGATCTTGCCTTCACCAATTTCATAGACCACCCATTCCAAATTAAAATCAACAAGGGTATCAAATTCCAAGGTCAACAAGGGCCCATGATCGGACTGGCTAGTACTCCATGTACCATTAATGGTATTTCCGCTGGCCACTTTTACTGCTACGGTACCATCTTCGGCAAACGTCATCAAATATTCAAAATATTGACCGGTTTGGTCCACATCATCACGAATCACTTCACGTACTTCCCAAGGACATTCCACCAAATAGGCATCCAATCGCTCTTCGGTAAAATCGTCATCGTTGTAGTCATCGTCATCGTCCTCGTCACAATCGTCCTTGGCATTGCTCAAGGCAGCGGCCAGTGACGTATTGTTCTCGACAACAATTTCGGTACCGTCATATTTTTTTAGGGTAATGGGAAAATCTATGCTCACCAAGGCATTATCCTCAAGTTCGGCAAAAAACTTTCTCATTTGCTCATCGCTTTCAATCTGGACCTCACCGGACAATTGGTTGTTCACATCAAAAGTGAAGAGCGTGATGGGGTAGACAAAATCGATACATTCAATGTCGTCATCGTCACCTCCTTCAAGGCAATCCCTGGCCATTTCTTCCAGTTGATCCTTGCTTTGGATTACAATTTCACTAAAATCGGAAAGGGTAATGGTAATGGGAAAAATGATATCCAAAATATCGTCATCATCTTCCAACTCATCAAAGATTTCTTCAATGGTATGCAGATCTTCCTTGGAATCAATGGTGATTTGAATACCATTTACTTCAACGGTATAGGGGAAGTTAACGGCGAAACAACTGGCGCGATCAACGATATTGTCATACGAGCCATCTTTCGCTGATGTTTTTTGGATCAATTGGGCCGTATTGGAATTGGCGATGATAGTTTCTTGTTCTTGGGGGCCTCCAACTTCTTCGAACTCATCTTGGCAGGCGGTAAAATTAAGGGCCAAAAGAAAAAGGCCGGTGTAAAAGAAGTTGCTTATCAACTTTTTCATAACAATTTGAATTTTGGGGTTAGAATTCATTCCTAAAACAACTCTCAAAAAAAAAACCCTACCCTTTCTTAAATTTTTTAAAATATCTTTGAGAAGGAAACAAACTCCTTCCTATGAGCAATGTTTGCGAAGATCAGATCTTCAGTTCCATATTCAAGGCCCATTCCAAAACGGTATTCAATTACATCTATTATAAGTTTGGCAATGCCGAAAAAGCAAATGATGCCGTGCAGGAAGCTTTTGTAAAGCTTTGGGAGAATTGCGCCAAGGTAAGCCCGGAAAAGGCGAAATCCTACGTCTATACAGTGGCCAACAATCTATATTTAAATGTAATCAAGGCCGAAAAAGTGCGGTTGAAGTATGCGAACTCCGTGGATGACCATTCCTCTAATCTCTCCCCGGAATTTTTGATGGAGGAAAAGCAATACAGGGAAAAACTGGAAAATGCGCTGAACGAACTTCCCGAAAACCAACGCACCACTTTTTTATTGAATAGGATCGATGGGAAAAAATATGCAGAAATTGCCGAAATGGAAGGCGTAAGTATAAAAGCTATTGAAAAACGAATGCATTTGGCCCTAAAAAGTCTGAGGGAACAGATTGATGGGATATGATACAATGGACAATTCACAATTAGCAATAATCAATTGCCGTTAACTATTATTGAACATTGCTCATTGCAAGATTGTAAATTGAAAAAGTAGGGTTTTTTAGAAGAGTGTTGTTATAATAAGGTAAAGCATAGAAACCATGCAAGAAAATTACTTGGCAAAATGGCTCAACGGAGAGCTTTCCGAGGAAGAACTCGCGGAATTTAAAAAGTCCGACGAGTATGCTTCCTATCAGAAACTCAAGGAGGTTTCAAGTACATTGAAATCCCCCGATTTTGATATGGACCAAGCTTTTGAGCGCATCAACGAGGAGCGTATGGGCCAAACCCCGAAGGTCATTACCCTTAACCCGTTCAAGAAATTCCTTAAGGTGGCTGCCGTCATTGCCATTATGCTTGCCGGTTCCTATTTCTACCTCAACACCTTGGATGAATCCATCAGTACGCAATTTGCAGAACGCACAGAGGTGACTCTTCCCGACAACTCCGAGATTTTCCTCAATGCCGATTCCCAGATTTCCTACAGTAAAAAGAATTGGGACAAGGAACGAAACGTCTCCTTGAATGGAGAGGCCTTCTTTAAGGTGGCCAAAGGAAAAAAATTCACTGTGGCAACAGACCATGGAACCGTAGCTGTATTGGGCACCCAGTTCAATGTGGAAAACCGCAAGGGTTTTTTTGAGGTCACCTGTTATGAAGGATTGGTAAGTGTTGCCTTCAACAACCAAGAAACCAAACTGCCCGCTGGTTCTTCGTTTTTGGTTATCAATGGAAAATTGGTGGACACATCCCAACCCAAGGAAGCCCAACCTTCTTGGATGAACAATGAAAGTAGCTTTGAGGGCATTCCCCTGGAATATGTGTTCGCCGAGCTGGAAAGACAGTTCAATGTCCGTGTAAAAACTGAGAATATAAACACAGCATTACTTTTTACAGGCACTTTCAACAACACAGACCTCAATATGGCGTTAAAAAGTATAAGTACCCCCTCCCAAATCCATTACAAACTTGAGGGTGATAATGTACTTTTCTATGCTGGGAACACTCCGCAATAGCCAGTTCTGCCTTTTGTTGGGCTTTTTACTGTTCTTCCTTTCCCTACCCGCCCAGGAAAAACAGCAAACCCCTGTTGACCTTATTTCTTATATAAAAACCTTAGAAGATCGGTTCAATATCAAATTTTCATATCTCAATGAGGATTTGGACGATTTCAAGCTCTCCGTTCCGGAGAACAGAGTCAGTTTGGAGGACATTCTAAACTATATCGAGTCCAAATTTCAGATACGGGCAGAAAAACTTGATGAACGCTACTATACCCTGACCAAGAGTTCCCATGTATCCCTTTGCGGAACGGTACTGGACAACTTTGCCGAAAATACCATTCCCGGTGCTTCCTTGGAGGTTTTAGGAACCAAGATTGCCCAGACCACGGATACCAATGGCAGCTTTTCCATGAACAACATACCTAGGGATGCCTCTCTTAAAATTCGATATTTGGGCTATCTCACCAAGTACATTCCCATTGAAGATTTGATCCGCCAAGAATCGTGTGCAAAAATCCTGATGGCCCCGCACTACGAACAATTGGATGAGGTCATTGTATACAAGTATTTGACCACGGGAATCCTCAAAGAACAAGATGGGAGTATTACCTTGAACACCGCTGAATTTGGAATCCTGCCAGGACTTATAGAACCCGATGTGTTACAGACCGTTCAGGCGCTGCCCGGAATAAAAAGTATTGATGAGACCGTATCCGACATCAATGTGAGGGGTGGCACCAACGACCAGAACCTCGTACTGTGGAACGGCATAAAAATGTATCAGTTTGGGCATTTTTTTGGGTTGATATCTGCCTTTAACCCTTATCTGACCGATAAGGTCTCCGTTATAAAAAATGGGACGCCCGCTGCCTTTGGTGATGGCGTGAGCAGCGTCATTCAAATGGAGACCAACAACCACATCACCGACGGTTTTGAAGGTGGTGCAGGTTTCAACTTTATCAGTGGGGATATTTTTGGCCAATTTCCGTTGAACGATAAAATCGGGCTTCAGTTTTCCGCGAGACGCTCCACTACAGATTTTCTGAATACCCCCACTTACAGCAAATTCTTTGACAGGGCCTTTCAGGACAGTAAAGTCATCGACGAGAACAATGTTACGGTGGACGACAACATTTCCCGGAACGAGAATTTCTTTTTCTATGATTTCACCGGAAAATTGCTCTATGACATCAATGATTATCACAAAGTAAGGTTCAGTGCCATCCACATCAACAACAATCTGGAATATGTGGAAACTGATGAAACCAATGACGAAACCACCCAGAGTATTTTGGAACAGACCAATATTTCCGTTGGTGGGCAATTGCTAAGTCAGTGGTCCGATAGGTTTTCCACTCACCTCAACCTGTATTATTCCAGGTACAATTTGGATGCCCAAAGCATCTATGCCAACCAGATACAACAATTGGAACAAAAAAACATTGTGGACGAAAGGGCCATTAAGCTTAACACCGAATATCAGTTCTCGGACCAGCTAGAATGGACTAACGGCTTTCAATATATTGAAACAGGGGTTATCAATCGGGCTTTTGTGACCCAACCCAGTTTTGATACGAACATCAAGGGGGTCATTCGTATTCATTCACCCTATTCCGAAATTGGATACCGCACTTACGAAAACAAATTCATTGGAAAATTTGGCGCCCGGGTCAACCTTATCGAAAACCTGTACACGTTCAACAAACTATTGGTGGAACCTCGCATCAACCTCAACTTTAAGTTGGCCAATTATCTGCGTGCCCAAGTGCTGGGGGAATTTAAAAGTCAGACCACCAACCAGATCATCGATTTGGAGCAAAACTTTTTGGGGATTGAAAAACGCCGATGGACCTTGTCCAACGATGACACCCTTCCTGTGACACAGAGTATGCAAGGTTCGGTGGGCATCAATTACGAAAAGAACAATTTTTATCTAGGCCTTGAAGGGTTTTATAAGAATGTGGATGGGATCAGCACCCGCACCCAAGGTTTCCAGAACCAAAATCAATTCAGTGGGGAAATAGGTAGCTATGATGTAAAGGGGATTGAGTTCCTTATCAACAAAAGAGGCGACCATTATAGCACATGGCTGAGCTATACCTACAACAAAAATGATTACACTTTTGACTCCATTGTGCCCCATAGCTTCCCCAACAATCTGGACATCCGGCATACCGTCTCCTTTGCGGGAACCTACAACTACCAAAACCTAAAATTGAGTCTGGGGATCAATTACCGGACCGGAAAACCCTATACCGAACCCTTGGATGGGGATGAGGCATTGGACAACTCTTTTTTCCCGGCCAGAATCAATTATAGATCCCCCAACAGCAGTCGTCTTCCCGAATATTTCAGGGCCGATGCCTCTGCCATCTACAGTTTTGATCTCTCCCGAAGGATACGTGCCAATGCAGGGGTATCCCTCTTAAATATGACCAACCGAAAAAATAGCCTGAACCGGTATTACCGTGTCAATGATGAAAACCAGATTGAGGTTGTGGAAAGTGTTTCCTTGGGCATTACCCCAAATGTGAGTTTTAGGGTGAGTTTCTAAGAAAGATTATCCAAATCAAGGTTGAACATCTTCTTGAATGTTTCAAATAGTGTTGGAAAATCTCTTTTAAAAAGTTCCGGTGTTTCCATAAAATTTTCACAGGCCACCGCAAAAAATTCCAATATGTTCACCTTGGCATAGTCTCTAAAATAACCTGTGGACTCCATCCGCGATATAAAACTTTCATCCGAGAACATTCTTTCCATCCTTCTGAATCCAGCTTGAAATTTCAAGGACTCCCATGAATTCCTGCCTTTTGTTTCATGGTACAAGGCATGTGAAAACTCATGAATTGCAAGATTAACATTGTCATCCGATCGCTCAAAACCTTTTTGTAAGTTATCCGCAGCAAAAACAACAGTTTTAAGACTAACGTTATACTCCCCTAGATGATGCTTTCTATTGATCAAGGAATAATATTCCGAGGGATAGATCACTATACGGTGCACGGACCTTCGAAATTTATAATTTCTCATCCCCAGTGTCAATAAACATGCAGCAGCACTGACCAAAAGTTTTAATTCCTGTTTATGACCAACAGTACCTCTAAAAGTAAAGTGCTTTCTTGTCCTGAACCAAGAAACCCTTGTGAATAAATTTTCACGCTGTTCCATATCCAATCTATTGATCGAGGGGATTTTGGACTGAATGATAAAAATTTCCTTTGGGGTAAGTGGCTTTGGTCTATTAAAAGGATTTAGCTCATAGAGGTCAATGGCATAATTGACGATATAAACCAAATAGGAAAGTATAAAGAGAATACAGGCTATGGCAAATATGTCAACCCCAGTGACCCCCAAAACTACATCCGCTCCGGAACATCTATACCCAAAAGTCTAAAAGCGGACTGGATAATCTCCCCCACTTTTTGGGACAGCTGTACCCGGAACTGTTTTTTGGTTTCATCGGGCTCGCCCAAAATGGACACCTGCTGATAAAAGGAATTGAATTCCTTCACCAAATCATAGGTGTAATTGGCAATCAAGGCCGGACTAAAGTTTTCCGCGGCCAACTGCACGGTTTCAGGAAACTGCTGAATGCCTTTCAACAACTCCTTTTCCTTTTCGTGCAGTTCCAAAGAGGTCTCGACTGCGCTCGACCTGACATTTTCTGCTTTTCGCAAAATGGATTGAATCCTGGCATACGTATATTGGATGAACGGTCCCGTGTTGCCCTGAAAGTCCACAGACTCTTCCGGATTGAACAAAATCCGTTTTTTGGGATCCACTTTGAGGATGTAATATTTTAGGGCACCCAACCCAATGGTTCGGTACAGTTGCTGCTTTTCTTCTTCGGAATAGCCTTCCAGTTTACCCAGCTCGGCCGAAATGGCCTCTGCAGTCTCCTCCATGTTGGTGATGAGGTCATCCGCATCCACCACAGTGCCTTCCCTGCTCTTCATCTTGCCGCTGGGGAGGTCCACCATACCATAGCTCAAATGGTACAATTGTTCCGCCCAAGTATATCCCAATTTCTTCAGGATGAGGAACAACACTTTAAAGTGGTAGTCCTGCTCATTTCCAACGGTATAGACCATCCCGTTGATATCGGGAAAATCCGTTACCCGCTGAATGGCGGTACCGATATCTTGGGTCATGTAGACCGCGGTACCATCGGAGCGCAGTACAATCTTCTCATCCAGTCCCTCATCGGTAAGGTCGATCCACACACTGCCATCTTCTTTTTTAAAGAAGACTCCCTTCTCCAGACCCTCCTTGACTACATCACGACCCAACAGATAGGTATCGCTTTCGTAATAGAGTTGATCAAAATCCACCCCAAGGTTTTTATAGGTGGTATCAAAACCGGCATATACCCAACTGTTCATCTTTTTCCAAAGGGAAACCACCTCGGCATCACCCGCTTCCCATTTACGGAGCATTTCTTGGGCTTCCAACAAAATGGGCGCTTCTTTCTCTGCTTGGTCCTTGGCAATTCCATCAGCAACCAATCCGGCAATCTGTTCTTTATAGGCTTTGTCGAATGCCACATAGTATTTCCCCACCAAATGGTCCCCTTTCAGTCCAGAGGATTCCGGGGTTTCCCCATCACCAAATTGTTGCCAGGCCAACATACTCTTGCAGATGTGGATGCCTCGGTCATTGATAATCTGGGTCTTGTATACTTTCTTTCCGGAAGCTTTTAAGATTTCGGCCACGGAATATCCCAATAGGTTGTTTCGGATATGCCCCAAATGCAACGGTTTGTTGGTATTGGGTGAGGAATATTCCACCATCACGGCATCCTTGGACCCCGCTTCGGCATAACCATAATCCTTTACATCCTTGATGTTGTTGAAAAAATCGAGATAGTAGCCATCTTCGATAACGACGTTCAAAAAGCCTTGCACCACGTTGCACTTGGCCACCTCGTCCACATGCTCCTGCAGATAATCCCCGATTTGGGTACCAATCTGTACAGGATTCCCCTTGATATGGCGCAACATGGGAAACACCACTACGGTAATATCCCCCTCAAAGTCCTTTCGGGTAGGTTGAAACTCCACTGTGGGAAGTTCCACTTGGTACAGTTCTTTTACGGCCGCAATGACCTTCAGGCTCAAATCGTTCTGCAAACTCATCTCTAAAGCATTTCAGCCCGCAAAACTACACATTTTTTGCGCTTTTGTCACAGGATTCCTTCCTCCAAGCGTATCACATACACACATTTTTGAGTATTTTTAAGCATGCTTCTGAACGTCTCTTACTCCAACAAGGACATCACCCGAAAAATTGACGAGTCGGTAGGCAAGCCTTTTCCCTTAAGGGAAAGGTTCTCCATGGGCGGTATTGGCTCCCCAAAACTCTTTATCACCGAGACCAGCATGGAAATCCACAATCTCCTCATTTTGGACAACAACCTCAACTCCTGCAACATAGAACTGCGGCCCAAGGGCATCATTGTGCGGTTCCGTTCGTTGTTGGAAACCTACGGGCTCATTATCCCCTACTACAAACTGACCCTGTACAAAGGCGAAATGGCCGTACACTCCATCCATATGGACCATCATTTCATCAAGGTCATGTCCGACACCAAGGCCGTTCAAAAGTTCTTCAAAAAGTTGCTGGACCATAAAGCAAACAATGCACCAACCTCTATTGAAGACCTATGAGTTTCTTTAAAAAAAATCCAAGAGTCGACATAAAGCCCTCGCACATTGACCAAAAGTTGCACCGTGCGGGATGGATGGTCGTGGCCTTCAATACGGTTTTGGTCCTTGCGGTCTACATGGACCTACCGGAGACCATCCCCACCCATTTCAACTTTCAGGGCGAAGTGGACGGGTACGGGCATAAATCCACCCTTTGGGTGATACCTATTCTCAGTGCCGTGCTACACCTGTTTATGGGACTTGTTGTCATGAAACTGAAACCGTGGCTCATGAACTACCCGGTCAAGGTCACCGAGGAAAATGCCCCCAAATTATATCCGTTGGCCCTTCGCATGTTGGCGGTAATGAACTTCTGTTTTGTGGTAGGCTTTCTGATCACTACCGGGATTATCCTCCTAAAACTAAAGGGCTGGGTAGACACTTTGGAGGTAAAGCTTCTGATAGCCCTATGGGTGTTCAATGGTTTGTTGCCGCTTTACTACGTCTACAAAATGGTAGTAGTGGCAAGAAAAGAGGTCTAGGTTCAATTCGAGAAAATCCGTGTAATTTGTGTCAAAAACCAAAAGAGATTTCTCGACTGCGCTCGAAATGACAAAACAGGCAAATCGTCATTTCGACATGAGATGTAAAGCATCGATTGAGAAATCTGAATCTAAAAGAGATTCTTCGTTTCACTCAGAATGACATTGGGCATTCGGGAAAATCCGTGGCATTCGTGTCAAACAAAAAGAGATTTCTCGACTGCGCTCGAAATGACAAAACAGGCAAATCGTCATTTCGACATGAGATGCAAAGCATCGATTGAGAAATCCCAACTAACCCATAGATTTCTCACATTCGTTCGAAATGACATAAGACATTCGAGAAAATCCGTGTAATTCGTGTCAAACAAAAAGAGATTTCTCACAGCTCCTTCGGCCACCCTCAGGACAAGGCTCAAAATGACAAAAAAAGCAAATCGTCATTTCGACATGAGTCCCGAAAGCGGTCAGGACGATTGAGAAATCCCAACTAACCCATAGATTTCTCACATCTCCTTCGCCAAACGCTCAGGACAGGGTTCGAAATGACAAAAGACATTGGAAAAAATCCGTGGCATTCGTATCAAACCATTATGTGTTTTGTCATCTTGAGCGCAGTCGAAAGGTGGACAAAACATCTCGACTGCGCTCGATGTGACAAGACTTAGGTATGTTTGTTACAAATCCCCTCTTAAATCGTCTAACCCATGTGCAACCTTTTAGCAGTTGCCCTGTCTTTATAGAAAACACATCAAAAAAACGAACAGATGACCTTGTCCAACACCAAGATCTTCATTCTTCTACTTATGCTCATGGCCCTGCCCATGACCGCCCAGACCATCAGCTCCAAATTAGTGGATGCAAAGACCAAAAAAGGCATTCCGTATGCCACCATCCAATATGGCGAGCACAAGGGCGTCATCACCAATGATGAAGGCCGATTCAGTTTTTCGGTGGACGAAGCCTCCGTCCCCGACTCCATCTACATTTCTTCCATGGGGTACGCCAAACAGGGCTTTGCCCTGGCGCAATTGCAGGACAGTGTGGTGCTCCTTCAACCCAAGGCCATTGAACTCAGTGGCGTGTATGTGTTCGACAAGGAGCTTACCGTGGACGAGATCATCGAGAAAATGGTGGAGCGCCTTCCGCAGAACATCAACAAGGAACCCGTGAAACAGCGCTTCTTTTTACGGCAGTCCGAGCTGGCCACCATCACCAAGGTGGACTTCGGGTTTGAGGAATCCAGCATTCCGGAACTCAACAAGGGGCTCATGGACAGCATTGCGGCGAGCATCCCCAAAAACGCCAAAACCTATACCGAAAGTCTGGGCGACCTCTACAAACACAATGGCAAGTACAAACTGGACATCACCAAGGCCGCCGACCTGTACGACAAGAACCAAGTGGGTTCCTTTGAGGAACTGGGTGAGCGCATGCAGACCATTTTTACCCAGAACATAAAACCGGACTCCTATCTGAAGATCAAATCGGGTATTTTTAGCCAAAAGGTGCAGGTAGATTCCATCCTCAGTGAAATGGCGGAGGAAGAGGCCCAAAACCTACAGGACGAAGTGGAAAAGGACACCATCTCCGGTCTGGTGGATGCCCAGCGAAGCGCGTTCAAGGAACTGCTGAACGAACTCTACTACCAAGAGGACAGCAAACTGGACCTTACCCGAAAGACCCGAAAGTACGCCTTTACCCTGGCCGGCTATGCCGAAATGGACGATGCCGGGGTCTACGTGATCGACTACGAGCCCAAGCGGGGCAGTGCCGAGTTCAAGGGCCGCCTCTACATCAACATCTCCGACTTTGCCATTATGCGGTTGGATGTACAGAACACCGAGCGCCTGCGCAATTTTAGGCTGCTGGGCATTACCTACCGCGAAGTGCTCTACAAGGGCACCATGCGCTTTGCCCAACTGCCCAATGGCAAGTACGACCTCCGCTTTATGGACTTTACCTTTGGCCGCTACTTTGCCGTGGACCGCCCACTAAAAGTGATTGAAAAGAACAAGCACGTAAAGGGCCGCCGCAAGCAGAACGAACTCTCGCTGAACATAGATTTTAGGATGAGCCCCACCCAAAAATGGGAACTGGTGGTGTTTGACCAAGAAGTGGTGCCCGAAGCCCGGTTTACCAACTTTAAAGAGGACAAGACCGCGCGCGCCACCTATATGCCCACCTACGACCCCGGGTTTTGGCAAGGCCATACCATTATGGAGCCCAACCAAGCCATACGGGAATTTACTGTGGAAGAGTAAATATCTGTTTTCACTTCTTTGTAGGCAAGACAATTCAACTGTGTGAAAATCTGTTAAACCTGATTAAACGTTTTATTCGTAACCACTTGAACACGCTTTAATCAATTTTAACATATTTTAAGTGCGTTTATTTCATTTGTTTCGTTTATTTCGTATAATGAAAACTCACATACGCCATGGAAACTTTTAAAAATGTCAATAAACCCTCAAAGGATGAGCAAAAAATTGCGCTCGAATCCTACGATGCTTTAGCAACGATAATCAGGGAACTAAAATCTGATAATCCAGAAATTGAAATTGAGGAGACCCAAGAACGTATAAGAATCCCTTTGAGTGCCCTAAAGCTTTTAGGTGATATTCTTGAGGCAATGAGTAAAGGAAAACCATTTTCCCTGGTCCCTGTTGCAACCGAGGTGACCACCCAAAAAGCTGCTGAAACATTAGGTTGTTCAAGACCTCACTTTATAAAGTTATTGGAGAGTGGTGAAATAGAGTTCACGAAGATAGGTAAACATCGAAGGGTTAAGCTTGAGGATGTATTGAAATACAAAAGAAAAATGAAAGCTGCCCAGAAGAAACACATTATCGATATTATGCGATCTGACGAAGAAACTGGATTATATGATTCATAGTGTACGTTTTATCTGTGTCTTGGACACGAATGTCATCTACCCTATTGAAATTCGTGATTTGCTTTTTTGGTTCGCCCATTACGACCTTTATACCCCAAAGTGGAGTGAACACATTTTTGATGAATGGGCAAGTGTTATGGAACGTAAGGGAGTGGCCCCAGAGGAAGTAAAGAAAAGATTGGATAAGGCCAACTTGGCCTTCCCCGATGCCTTGGTCAACAATTACTCGGGACTAATTTCTGGACTAAACTTACCCGACCCAAAGGACTGCCATGTTTTGGCGGCTGCGATTAAAACCAATGCCAATGTTATTGTAACGAATAATATAAAGGATTTTCCAAAAGACTACCTTTCCTCATTTGGGTTATCAGTCAAAACTGCAGACGATTTCCTAACCGATATTATTGACCTTAACCCCGATGAAGCCTTAAATGCATTCAAGGAAATGGTCCTCAACCGTAGAAATCCAGATTTGGATGAATATCAGGTGCTTGATATTCTCAGAAAACAAGGTTTAACAGACACTGCCAATTTTCTACACTCCCAACTCTAATTATTGCTTTTTCAATCTTGTTTGGTTTCCAGTCTGCAGAGTTCCGATAAGGGAACGTCCAAAGCTTGGCTGATGCGGTAAAGAGTATGAATGATAGTGTTTATTTTCTCTTTTAACCCTTTACCCTTCACCCGACTTGCCATATATGACATGCACCCATTGCCGAAAAACGCTTTTCTTGCTCCTATTATGGAAAAAGACGAGACTTTTAAAGAATGGGTTGAAGATGGCTACGGCTCTCCTGAAAAGTTGGCCCAAATTTTAGAGTTGGGAATTTTTATGCTGTTCTTTTTGGAAGAAGACACCTTCTCCCGAAGGGAGGTGCAAGATGTGGTGGAAGCTTTGAAGGGGATTGTGTTGCTACTCCGATAAATCTGTCGAAAACCACATAATTGTTTAATTTACCTTAAGGGTATCTATCTTTTTAGGTTTTACAAATCTATAAGTCGATTCTTTGATTACTTTGATTTCTTCAGAGTCTTGTTGCTTACCCTCAGCGAATAATGATTGTCCACCATAAATGCCCAAAAATAACAACCCTATTAAAAAAAAACCTATTTGAAGACCTGAAGGGCGCTTTACATTAGTTCCATAAATACTTAAATCAACCTTTTTTATATTGTCCTCGGTACACTTCTCCAGCGTCCCTGTCAAGGCCATTAAAGTCATAATTCCAAAAAGAACAGAAAGAAAAAAAGAAATCCAACAGATTAATAGCAATGTTTTATTACCCTGGTTGTTGAAATTATCACTAAAAGTTATGGACAAAACAATTAATGCAGTGGATAAAGTTATTAATTGCTTTACAGTCGCCGAAGCAAAATCAAATGCCTTTTTTCTTAAATCCTCGCTCATTTTAACATATTGGCCATAAAGGACAAAGACTACTCTTAGATTCATTTAAAGCGCTTAACCTAATTATATCCTTTTGTCCAATTCGTTTTTCTCTGTACAGGTACATTCGGTTTATATATGTTGTATAAGCACTCTTTGCTCTTTCAACATCAGAAGGGCTTGTTTTATTCTCTCTAACCATCCGGTTAACCGAATCAACCAGCATTTCATTAAAGTCTTCCGTTAGAATAGAAGATAGTTCAATGTTTAAATTATTGATTATGTAGTTTATGTGGCTTCTTAGTTCCCTTAAAATTCTTTCATTCATTTACTTCAGGATTGATTCATCATAGCTATTTTAATATACTAGGATATAATGTAATTCACAGTTGACAATTCTAAATAATCATTTAATACCTAACTTTCTGAGCAACGCATCCTTTGCAACTTCAATTTCAACTCTTTTACCAGGCCATTTTTCATATAAAACACCAACTCTATGCCTGATTTCTTCCTCCATTTCTCTCAATTCGGAAAGAGATTTATTCGATAATAATTCTTTGAGTTTATCGATATTAGAATTTAAAAGGCTAGACAAATCATCAAGCTGATTTTTAAAGTCATCTCTGTTATCTACCAAAGCCTGAGATTTTCTAATTAATATTTCAAACTCATTTGCTTGATTGGCCTCCACTATTAATATTTCTAGAGAATAAAAGAATTTATCAAGATGAGCTTTTACCTTTTTCTTGAAAAGCCGTACTCCAATTGTTTTACCAACAAACCCTGATATTCCTGAAACAACGAGCCCTGCAACTATCGCTACTGTTAGTGGATCCATATTAATTTCTTAAACAAATTATACAATTCTCGAGCTGTATTCGAAATGGGGGAGGGAAACTTCTAAAAATCAGACTAATATAAACTTTTTTACCAAATTATCTTACAAGGTATAGCGAGAAAGCTTATCACAATGTACAATTAGCAATTGGCAATGAACAATGCCCACCTTGTCATTCCCGCGCACGCGGGAATCCAGCAGCCCAAAAGAAAAAGATTCCTGCTTTCGCAGGAATGACATAAGGCATTCGTGAAAATCCGTGCCATTCGTGTCAAACAAAAAAGAGATTTCTCGACTGCGCTCGAAATGACAAAACAGGCAAATCGTCATTTCGACATGAGTCCCGATAGCCAGCGGGACGATTGAGAAATCCCAACTACCCATAGATTTCTCACATTCGTTCGAAATGACAAGTAGACATCCTGCGTCATGCCGAACTCGTTTCGGCATCCCATCACAAAGCATAAGACCCTGAAACAAGCCTGCCCTCCGATTAGACGGGTTCAGGGTGACGGTGCTTTCGAGAAAATTCGTGTAATTCGTGTCAAACCCCGAAAAGAGATTTCTCGACTGCGCTCGAAATGACAAAACAGGCAAATCGTCATTTCGATATGAGTCCCGATAGCCCTCGGGACGATTGAGAAATCCCACTACAGAAGAGATTCTTCACAGCTCCTTCGCCATAGTCTCAGGACAAGGTTCGAAATGACAAGTGCAGATTTCCTATTATCTTCGAAAAAACAAATGGATTCCCGCCTGCGCGGGAATGACAAATTAAGACGTATTTACAACTTCTTAAAACATAACCCACTATTGGCGGTCTCCACCGGGCTGCTGTTGCTGTTTTCGGCAGTGGTGTTCCTGTTTACGGAGTGGAGCTACCAATCCATTGAGGTGCTATCGCTCTGGGTGCGGAGCCACTTTGGGTATTTTTACCTGTATCTGGGCCTCGGCTGCGTACTGCTACTCTTGGGCATTGCCGTATCGCCCTGGGGCAAGCTCAAACTGGGAAAACCCAACGAAAAACCGGAACATTCCACTTGGGCATGGGCCAGTATGCTCTACAGCACAGGCATGGGAGCCGGAATTTTGCTCAGGGCGGTGCAGGAACCCGTTTTTATGCAGCAAAACCCGCCTTTTGCCTCCAACACCACCCCAGAAATCTTGGCGCTGGAGTTCACCTTTTACCAATGGGGCTTTACCGCGTGGGCCTTTTACGGACTTTTTGCCCTGATTATTGGCCATGCGCTCTTTGCCAAACACCAAAAAGTGCTGGTAAGTAGTTCCATTCCGCAAAAGTTCAAGGGGACCAAACGTGCCAATGCGGTGGATATTTTGGCCATTATCACTACCGTTTTTGGGTTGATTGCCGCCATTGGTCTGGGCACCGCCCAGATTACGGGGGGGCTCAACCATGTGTTCCAGTCCAAGTTTGGGGTAACGGTCACCCTCCTGCTGGCACTCCTGATTTCCGCCATTGCGTTTGTCTCGGTGTGGTTGGGGGTGGACAAGGGCATCAAACGGATTTCCAAATTCAATATTTTGGTAACACTGCTGTTGTTGGCCTTTGTGTTCGTCAATAGCAATATGGGGGATATCCTGCTTTCCTTCGGAAAGGCGTCTTGGCACTACCTCATGGATTTTGTTCCGATGAGCATCGCCGTGGGGCGCTACGACCCTGGCATCGACTTCCTTACCGATTGGACGTTTTACTATTGGGCTTTCTGGTTGGCCTGGGCTCCCTTTACCGGTATTTTCATCGCCCGAATTTCCCGAGGGCGTACCTTGCGGCAAATGTTGTTGGGGGTATTGATCATCCCTTCGCTGGGGACCTTCTTTTGGTTTTCTGTCTTTGGCACTTCGGCATTTGAAATTATTGAAAGTTGGGGGAGCTACCATAATGAATTTGGCAGTGTGTTCTCGTCCATTTTTATCTTTTTTGGGGAATATCCGCTCTCAGGACTGCTCAATGGTATCACCATTTTATTGTTGGTGAGTTTTTTGGTCACTTCGGTGGATTCCGCCGTATTTGTCCTGAGCATGTTCACGGACAAGGGCAATCCTAATCCTCAGAAGAAACATCGGCTCATCTGGTCCATCTTTATTTTACTGGCCACCTTGGCGCTCATTCTCCTAGGTAACGCCAAACCGGACATTGATGTGCTCACCGCCGTTCAGAAATTGCTCATCATCACTTCCCTGCCCTTCGCTTTTTTTATGGTGTTTATGGCCGCGGTGTTCTTAAGTGGATTCAAAGGCAATACTCAATAATCAATTAACAATGGGCAATGACCCAAAGAGATTTCTCAAAGCTCCTTCGACTTCGCTCAGGACAAGTGAAATGACAAAAAAGAATCAGTACCATTCCCACACAGGTGAAAATCCACCACCCCAAAACAAAATGGATTCCTGCTTTCGCAGGAATGACAAAGAGCATTCGAGAAAATTGGTGCCATTCGTGTGCAACAAAAAAGAGATTTCTCACATTCGTTCGAAATGACAAAAGGTATTCGAGATAATTCGTGCAATTTGTGTCCAACAAGAGAATGGTCATTTCGATATGAGATGTAAAGCATCGATTGAGAAATCTCAACCAACCCATAGATTTCTCACAGCTCCTTCGCCTTATGCTCAGGACAAGGTTCGAAATGACTTGGTATTAAGCCTTTGGGAGGAAAACTTCCGCCATCATGCAACGGGCACTACCGCCACCGCAGGTCTCAATGGTATCCAACTGGCTGTGGATGATGGTGCAATGTTTCTCAATAGCCTTGATCTGATCATTTCTGAGACTGTTGTATGCGGCTGAACTCATCACCATAAAGCGTTGGTCGTTGGCCCCGATCACTTGGAGCATGTTCCCAGCAAAGTGGTACATCTGCTCCTCGGTAATGTCGATGATTTCCTTACCATCCATCTTAAGATGGTCCACTACATTCTTGCGTTCTTTCTTATCATCAATAGTGGCCAAACAAATCACCGCAAAGGTCTCGGCCATGGCCATCATCACATTGGTGTGGTAAATGGGCAAACGCTGCCCGTCCACGGTCTGGTTGGCCGTAAAAATGACGGGGAAACAGTCGAAATCCTCACAGAACTCAATGAAAAGTTCCTCATGGGCCCGTTCGGACAGCGCACAATACGCCTTTTGATGGACACGGTCCAAAAGAATGCTTCCCGTTCCCTCCAAAAACACGCCTTCTTCCTCAGCTTCGGTATAGTCCATGACATTGTTGATGGCAAAACCTTGCTGCTCCAGAATGTCCAAAATATCTTCCCGGCGTTCCTTTCTTCGGTTTTCCGCGAACATCGGATATACGCATACCGTCCCATCTTCATGAAAGGAGACCCAGTTGTTCGGAAAAATGGAATCCGGGGTGTCCTGTTCCTTGATATCGTCCACCACGACCACTTGGACCCCGTGATCCCGAAGCTCCTGCACAAAAGCGTCAAACTCCTGTTGTGCCTTCTGGTTGATCTCCGTGTTCTTTAGGTCAAGGTCTTCCTGAAAATAATTGTTGACGGCTGTTTGTTCGTTCATCCGGAAAGCCACCGGACGAATCATGAGAATGGTATTGGTAATCTGTGTCCTCAATGTTTGTTTTGTTAAGTTTTCTAGACAAAGGTGAGTATTATTCCCGAATCAAGGGCATGGTACTGCACCGAAGTAATCCCTCCTGTTTGGCAATTTCGGCATAGGGGATTTCCTCTACGGTAAAACCTTGTTCCCGTAACCAGTTATTGAGTCGGGTAAATCCTTTTTCGGACACCACCACGTCAGGGGAAATTGAAAATACGTTGCTGAACATTTGATACATTTCGTCTTTGTTGATCTCAAAAACATTGTCTTTTCCAAAATAGTCCACCAACCATTGGTATTCCTCTTCCAACAGAAATCCATTTCTGTGCAAAATGGCCTTATCCTTCCCCACAGGTTGAAAACAACAGTCCAAATGCAGGGCATTTTCCTTTGGGTCTGTGTTGGATTTACGTAGTTCAAAAGATTTTACGGTCTTGTGGGGAAACATCTGTCGGATGTACTCCACGGCTTCCTTATTGGTACGGGCCGTGATATAATCCGGGTAATCCGGGCCGGTATAGGTTCCGATAAAGATATGGTCGTTCCAGGGCATTACGTCCCCGCCCTCAATATGAACTTCTTCCGGAGGTCGAATGATCTTGTTGGGGTCTATTTTGTCCAACACCTCATGAATGGCCACGAACTCACGTTCGCGATCCGGGAGAATGTTGGCATGAAAAAGCTTGTCCTCGATCACAAAAGCAATATCACGGGCAAAAATCTGATTGCAGTCCTGCAACACTTCTGGGCGATATACCTCCACTCCATGTTTCTGGAACACTTGGGCAAAGGCATCCATTTCCAAGATCATATCGGCTTCCTTGGGGTAGGTTCCCGCCAAAATATGTTCCAAGGATTTGGGGTCATAGGCTTCATCAGGACTGGGTATGGGACCACAGCTTTTGGCCGTACCCAAAATTACAGCCTTCAAGGGGCTGGTTTCATCCACAATATTCAATTGCATCATACCGGGTTATGCTATTATTGATACATGAGCATCAAGATACATGGGGTTTCCCATAAAATTTTAAGGCAAATCTAGTGTTTTACCATCTATTTTCCATTTGTAGGAAAAGAAAAAACCATAGTCTTTTTACGGGTTTCCCTTAGTTGAAATTAGCAATTGGACAAAATCTTAATATTTTGATTATCATGTCATTAAAAACAACCACTTCATGCGTTTTTTTACCCTATAAATGTGAAGACTACTTTTTTAATCATTACATTTGTACTAAGATTTTTCTTACAAATGAAAAAAGTGTTTTTTTCTTCCATATTGGTTGTAGGGCTGGTTGCCATCCTTGGTCAAATCAATGCCAAGCATTACGGAGGTCTCTTTTCAGACGACACCAAGGCTGAACATAAAGAGCCTGTGGTGTATTCTGCAAAATTCAAGGAATGTATCGATATCAAGGATTTCCCCAAAAAGAAACCCTCAAAATATGAAGCTGCTTTTGAAGAAAGTGGCAGGGATATGGAGATGGTCCAAGCTTCCCTTAAAAAATTCAAGGTTTCTCTTGACTCTACTTTAAAAAACTTGAGCTATATAGACGCGCACGAATTTTTACACACACGGTTTCAACAATCCGAAGCGTTTATATTGAATCATGATGATATCTCCAAAACACAAGAATACTACCACCGCGAAATCATGCGGATATGCTATGACCATGACCGGCTCCTAAATCTTGATTCAGGTAATTTCCATTAAAGGTCCAATAAAAAAGGCGATTGAAAATTCAATCGCCTTTTTATTTTGTTGACTATCTTTTCTCCAAGGGAACAAAAGACCTCAAGTTTTCGCCAATATAGACCTGACGTGGTCTTCCGATAGGTTCTTTACGCAAGCGCATCTCTCTCCATTGTGCAATCCACCCGGGCAATCTACCCAAAGCAAACATCACGGTGAACATTTCGGTTGGGATGCCCAACGCCCTATAAATGATTCCGGAATAGAAATCCACGTTGGGATATAATTTACGATCTACAAAGTACTTATCTTCCAAAGCTTCTTTTTCCAAACCTTTGGCGATATCCAGAATAGGGTCCTCTATCCCCAAGTTGCCCAATACTTCGTCAGCAGCTTTTTTAATGATCCTTGCCCTTGGGTCAAAGTTTTTGTACACGCGGTGTCCAAAGCCCATCAATCTAAAAGGATCGTTCTTATCCTTGGCCTTGGCCATATATTTTTTGGTATCGCCGCCATCTTCCTGTATGGCTTCCAACATTTCCAAAACCGCTTGGTTGGCCCCGCCGTGCAATGGCCCCCATAGCGCAGAGATTCCTGCCGATAGCGAAGCGAACAACCCTGCATGGGATGAGCCCACAATACGTACGGTTGATGTGGAACAGTTTTGCTCATGGTCTGCATGCAAAATCAATAGTTTGTCCAATGCATTGATGGCAATAGGGTCTTTCTTATATTCTTGGTTAGGCCTTTTGAACATCATTTTGTGGATATTCTCCACATAGCCCAAACTATCATCACCATAATCCAGTGGCAACCCCTTTTTCTTACGCTGTGTCCAAGCCACTAAAACTGGAAACTTGGCCAAAATGCGTACAATGGAATTGTACATGGCACTTTCCGAAGAAACATCCACAGAACTTGGGTTAAAAGCCACCAAGGCACTCGTCAAGGAAGACAGGACACCCATGGGGTGTGCCGACTTTGGAAAACCGTCCAAGATTTTTTTCATCTCTTCATCCACTTGCGACTCCTCTTTGATATCGCTGTGGAATTTTTCCAATTGTTCTTTATTGGGCAATTCGCCAAAAATCAGCAAATATGCCACTTCCAAAAAGTCGGCTTTCTCTGCAAGCTCTTCAATGGAGTACCCTCGATACCGTAAAATCCCCTTTTCGCCGTCCAAAAAGGTAATGGCACTTTCGCAAGAACCGGTGTTCTTGTACCCTGGATCTAAGGTCACTATCCCACTTTCCGCCCTCAAGCTTTTTATATCAATTGCCAATTCATCTTCAGTACCTTTCACCACGGGAAATTCATACCGTTTCCCTCCATATTCGAGTATAGCTGTATCCGACATTTTATGTTTTAATAGATTAGTAAAAATAGAGGCGGAAAAATACGAAAAAGCAGAACCATTAACAATTTACAATCGCTATTTGTGTTGGTATTAACAGTAAAATACCAATTGCAAAAAAATTGTTATGATTCTAATCGGTATAGGACCTTGTAATACTCATCCACCGACTTCTTCCAGGTAAAGCGCATGCGCTTGGCCGCTGTCTGGATTTTCTTCCAAGTGGGTTTATCGTTTTGATACACATCTAACGCTTCATCCAGGGTTTCCAACATGTTCTTTATCTTTTCCTCATAGTTCTCGCCGTCAAAACTGAAACCGGTCTTCATGTGTTTCACGGTATCTTTCAGTCCACCTGTATTGTGCACCAAACAAGGGTTTCCATTGCGCATGGCCAACATCTGGCTAATGCCACAAGGCTCAAAAAGGCTGGGCATAAAATAAAGGTCAGATTCCAGATAAATGGAGTCTATTAAATTCTCTGATTGCCCGTTGGTAAAAATGAAGTTTTTGTGCTCGTAGCTCAACTTTCGGAAGAGCTCCTCATATTCCGGGGCACCGGTACCCAATAGCATAAAAATACCGTCCACTTTTTCGAGCTTCTTCAGGATTTCCACAAAGGCTTCCGGAGAGCGCATAAAAAAATAGAACTTTTGTTCCGTCAGTCGGGCCACACTGGAGGCAATGAACTTGGGCCTATTATCCACAAATTCCATGATCTTCTCACCCGTATGGGCCAGAAAATCTGCCTTGTATTTTTTGGATTCTTCTTGCAGCCATCTAAAGAGGGCTTTGACCGTATTCCTATAAATGAATCCCTTTGACTCTTTATTGATATTCTTGTAATTACAGCCGTTGAGTATCCCGAAGAGCCTTCCTTCCTCATCGGCCTTTTGTAAATCTCTTTCCAACCCTTCTCCCCCTATAAATTCAGGAGGTGAGCTCGGCAATAAAATATCTTCCTTGTAAGAGGGGGAAACGGTGTGCACCGCATCGGCAAAACGGATTCCCACGGCCATAAGGTTGATGCAGTCCTTATACCTGTAATCCATGAGTGCCTTATAATCAATGGGGACATTGGGAAACCAATTTTTCACGGATGAATAGTTGTCATCAAAGGGTCGTATCCCCTGAATTGCCAGATTATGGATACTATATACAAACCGAAGATCCTTTAGGTTTTTGTATTCGGGATGATATTGCCTTAAAAACAGTAAGAGACTGGAATGCCAATCGTGCAAATGGACCACATCCAAATCGCCAAAGGCACCTTTTTTTATGGCCTCGGCCACTGCAGTACAAAAAATGAAATATTTAATGGCATCGGTATAAAAAGGCTCTTCGGGGTCATTATGGTAAATATGGGCAATATCCCCTGCCTCAATCTCTGGGTGGTGCAACACATAGTGTACAATATTTGGGTACTCCTTTTTGGGTTTCACTTCATAAAGTTCCGCCATGTATCCCAAGCCCCTAAGGCTAAAGTTCAGGTTGGTCCTGAGCAGCTCTCCATGATGTAACCTTCCGTAGGAAGGCACTACAACATGCACCTTGTCTCCCCGTTCGGAAATCATCCGGGGCACATCCCGGACCACATCACCCATTCCTCCGGCCTTGCAATTGGCCAGTCCATCATTTTCCGCAGCAACAAAAAGGAAATTGTTCATAGGTTCGTTTCAGTTTGTTCAGTTACAAACATTAATTTATACAAAGTTTGCCACGGTTACAAATAAAAAGCCTTTCTCTGTTGAGAAAGGCTTTTCTATGCTAAAAAAACATTATGAATTACTTTACTTTGAAGGCTTTTTCCTTAGGGTAGTAGGCTACACTTCCCAACTCCTCCTCTATGCGGAGCAATTGGTTGTACTTTGCCATACGGTCACTCCTTGAAGCTGAACCGGTCTTGATCTGACCCGTGTTCAAAGCCACGGCCAAATCGGCAATGGTATTGTCCTCGGTCTCCCCGGAGCGGTGCGACATTACTGAAGTATACCCGGCATTTTTGGCCATGTTCACGGCAGCAATGGTCTCTGTAAGCGTACCTATTTGGTTTACCTTGATCAAGATGGAATTGGCAATACCGTTTTCGATACCTCTGGACAAGCGCTCTACATTGGTCACGAACAAATCGTCCCCAACCAACTGCACCTTGTCACCTACCTTATCGGTAAGCATTTTCCAGCCATCCCAGTCGTTTTCATCCATTCCGTCCTCGATGGAGATGATTGGATATTTTTCACAAAGATCGGCCAAGTATTGGGCTTGCTCTTCAGAAGTCCTTACCATTCCTTTATCACCTTCAAACTTGGTGTAGTCGTACTTTCCATCCACATAAAACTCCGCAGAAGCACAGTCCAAAGCGATCATGACATCATCACCCAATTTGTATCCAGCCTTTTCAACCGCTTTTGCAATGGTGTCCAAAGCATCTTCGGTACCACCTTCCAAAGTAGGGGCAAAACCACCTTCATCACCAACAGCGGTACTCAAACCACGGTCGTGCAATACTTTTTTCAGGTTGTGGAAAATCTCGGTACCCATTTGCATGGCATGGGTGAAGTTTTTGGCCTTGACCGGCATTACCATAAACTCTTGGAATGCAATAGGTGCATCTGAGTGTGACCCACCATTGATAATATTCATCATGGGCACAGGAAGCGTGTTGGCGCTTACCCCACCTACATAACGATACAAGGGCATGCCCAACTCATTGGCGGCAGCTTTGGCCACAGCCAAGGAAACCCCAAGAATGGCGTTGGCACCAAGTTTGGATTTGTTGGCGGTTCCGTCCAATTCTATCATGGTCTGGTCTATAAGGTTCTGCTCAAACACAGAGGTACCCACCAATTCTTCGGCAATGATAGAATTGACATTGTCCACAGCCTTGGCGACACCTTTACCCATATAGGTATTTCCTCCATCCCTAAGTTCAACAGCTTCATGCTCTCCTGTTGAGGCGCCTGAAGGTACGGCAGCCCTTCCCAAAATTCCATTTTCGGTAACTACATCTACCTCTACCGTAGGATTACCTCTTGAATCCAATATCTGTCTTGCATGAATGTTGATAATAATGCTCATTTTTAACTAAATGTTTGTGGTTTTTATTAATTGGGCTAAGATACGAAAGGTGTCTCTTTTTACGCCATCTTACCGCCCATAAAACGTGCTAAATAACCTAAAAATAAACTATAACGTTTTAGTTTTTCCCAGTCTTGATCGCATCAAAAAACTGGTCGAAAAGGTAATCGGCATCATGTGGTCCAGGACTTGCCTCTGGGTGATATTGTACCGAGAACACCTCTTTATCCTTCATCCGAATCCCAGCTACCGTTTGATCGTTCAAATGCGTATGGGTGATTTCCAATTCTGGATGGGCCTCGGTCTCTTCCCTGTTGATGGCAAAACCGTGGTTTTGCGAAGTGATTTCCCCTTTCCCGGTCACCAAATTGAGGATTGGATGATTGATTCCCCTGTGCCCATTATACATTTTATAGGTGGAAACCCCATTGGCCAAGGCCAACACCTGGTGTCCCAAACAAATCCCGAAGAGCGGTTTGTCCGAATTGATCATTTTTTTGGCTGCGGCGATGGCATCCGTCAACGGTTCTGGATCACCAGGTCCATTGGAGATGAAATACCCGTCTGGGTTCCATTCCTTCATTTCTTCAAAAGAGGCGTTGTATGGAAAAACTTTGATGTAAGCTCCTCTTTTTGCCAAGTTTCGCAGGATGTTCTTTTTGATCCCAATATCCAAAGCGGATATTTTGTATGTTGAATTTTCATCACCATAGTAATAAGGCTCTTTGGTGGACACTTTGGAGGAAAGCTCCAAACCTTCCATACTTGGAACGCTCTTCAACTCTTCCTTTAGGGCGTCTATTTCATCCACACGGGTAGATATCAAAGCGTTCATGGCCCCATGGTCCCTGATGTAACTTACCAAGGCTCTAGTATCGACATCCGAAATGGCCAACAGATTGTTTTTATCCAAGAACTCCAACAGGCTCATATTGGCGCTGGGCCTAGAGTATTCATAACTGAAATTTTTACAGATAAGGCCGGCAATCTTTACGGAGTCGGACTCAATCTCATCGGCGTGTGTGCCATAGTTTCCTATGTGGGCATTGGTGGTCACCATCAACTGCCCAAAATAAGAGGGGTCGGTAAAAATTTCCTGATAACCGGTCATCCCGGTATTAAAACAAACCTCTCCTACAGCGGTGCCTTCTTTTCCTCCCACGGCCTTACCATAAAAAATGGTTCCATCGGCCAACAATAGTAATGCTCTTTTTTTCGCGTGATACTTCATTTGTGTGCTCTAATTTCAGTTTTGACAAAAAAACATAAAAAAAGGATAAGTTCTCACTTATCCTTTTTCCACTAATACAATAGTTAATAACATTGTTCTTATTCTTCAGAATCGTCGGTTTTGGTTTCTGCCACTGGCGCAACCGGCTCAGCTTTCTTAGCTCCTCCCCTTCTACTTCTTCTTGTGGTTTTCTTCTTAGGCTGACCTGCGTTGTACAGTTCATTGAAGTCTACCAATTCTATCATGGCCATATCGGCGTTATCCCCTAGTCGGTTACCCAACTTAATGATTCGGGTATATCCTCCTGGTCTATCAGCAACTTTTTCAGCTACGCTTCCAAAAAGTTCTGTAATGGCCTCCTTGTTTCTAAGGCTGCTGAAAACAATCCTTCTGTTGTGCATGCCTTTTTCGGCAGTTTGGTTGTTCTCTGTCTTGGCCTTGGTGATCAAGGGCTCCACAAATTGTTTCAAAGCCTTGGCTTTAGCCACTGTGGTGTTGATTCTCTTATGCTCAATAAGAGAACATGCCATATTGGCCAACATAGCCTTTCTGTGGGCCGATTTTCTTCCTAAGTGATTAAACTTCTTTCCGTGTCTCATTGTTTCAATTTATCATCTTGCTACCAAATCCCTACGTTATTGGGAGAGCAAAATATGATTATTAATCTTTATCTAATTTGTATTTGGAAAGGTCCATACCAAATTGTAGGCCTTTGTTGATGACCAACTCTTCCAATTCGGTCAAGGATTTTTTACCAAAGTTCCTGAACTTCATCAAATCGTTCTTGTTGAAGGAAACCAAATCGCCCAAAGTATCCACTTCGGCAGCTTTCAAACAGTT